>QWCE01000616.1_pt1 | contig 107311 bp, 117 predicted proteins | sample 1972531 | NCBI WGS metagenome assembly QWCE01 (sample SAMN09866716, study PRJNA288562) | Human gut metagenome isolate term4_stool, whole genome shotgun sequencing... | reverse complement strand
GGCGAAGGCGGCCTAAGGGCTAGCCCTTAGGCAAATAAAAAGAGAGATAAGCACTGATTGTACTTATCTCTCTGGTCCAACTTTTTGGGGTCACTCTAAAAGCCGCCTCTTTTTTTATTCCCATGGATTCCCCCTCCTCTACGGAGGATGCCAACCATTCGCTCTAGTTCAGTGCCTGATATGCCGTAATAATACCGATCTCGTAAGCATCCTGCTCGGAGCAACCACGAGAAAGGTCGTTAACGGGCTTGGCCATGCCTTGCAGCAACGGTCCCAAAGCCGTGTAGTTGCCCAAGCGCTGTGCAATCTTATAACCAATGTTTCCGGCTTGGAGATCCGGGAAAATAAACACGCGCGCTTTACCGGCAACGTTGGAACCCGGCGCTTTCTTCTTGGCTACCGTCTCATCCCAAGCGGCATCCAACTGCATTTCGCCGTCCACGTTCAGATTCGGATAGTTCTTCTTGGCAATCTCAGTAGCCTTGGCTACCTTCTCCTGCTCCGGCGAGCTTGCCGAACCATAGGTCGAGAAGGAAAGCATGGCAACATTCGGTTCAATATGAAACACTTTAGCGGTTTCTGCCGTCTGATACGCAATATCCGCTAACTCTTCTTCCGACGGAGAAATGTTGACCGCCGAATCCGCAAAGAGCAGACGTTCTTTTTCATCCGGAGAAATCATGATGAAGCAGCCGCTTACCAGTTTCGCATCCGGCTTTGTCTTAATGATCTGCAGACCCGGACGAATCGTATCACCGGTCGGGCCATCTGCACCAGAAACCATACCGTCCGCTTTACCCATATAAACGAGCATTGTTCCGAAATAGTTGCGATCTTTCAGCATCTTATGCGCTTTTGTTTCATCAATCTTGCCCTTGCGGCGCTCCAACAGCGCCTGCAACATGGCATCGTAATCCTCGTAATGTTCGTAATCAATGAAATCTAAGCCTTCCAGAGAAAGCCCCTCTTTTTCTGCCAGTGCTTCTACCTCGTCTTTCGGTCCCAACACAATGGGATGGAGAATGCCGTCTTTGGCATGACGCACTGCCGCACGTAGAATACGCGCATCCGTTCCTTCTGGATACACAATGCGCAAATTTTTACCCCTTATGGCTTCCGCCGCTTCCTGAACAATACTCATAAACTCTCCTTTTTCTGTTCTCGACCGTTTGTCGGTCTTACCCGTTGCTTTACTTTTACCCGAATCCGTTAAGGCAACAAAGAATTTTTTCGGGACGTCTGTCCGTTCAAGACGCTTTCCTGCCGCAATGGCAAAATCAGCGTTTCATCGCTTCCTGCAACGCCACTTCCTCTTCCGGCGATAATTTCTGCACCGGTTCACCGGTGCGTACTTCTTTCGCAAAGGTCGTCGTGCCACGGCGAGAGTACAGCGTGGTCAAAATCAACCCGTTGCGATATTCATCCAAAAGAACCGCGGTAAAACTGGTGTCCCCCGCCACATCATCAAAGGCATTGTAGCGATATAAATAAATTTTCTGGATCGCCATCGAAAGCTGTTCGCGAATGCGCGACGATTCCCGTTTCATCTGATCGTCGGTCTCCTCGCGGAACAAAGTGATGCGGGAATCCGTCTCCTTTTCCAGATGACCCATTTTACCGCGCAGATCCTTCTCTAGGCCATCCGCACGCTGCTTAGAAGACTTGTCCATCGCCTCCAGCGTCTCGTGCATCTCCTGTTGCTGCGCCCGTTGCGCTTCCTGTGCGCGTTGCTCCATGGTTTGGAAGCGATTCTGCGTCATCGTCTGCAGACCGCCCAAGCGCTCATTCCAGCCTTCTTCCACCTGCTTAAAACGCTGGGCGGTATCGCCCTCAAGCTGCGTCAGGCGGGCGTTTGTCTGTTCCTTTTGCTGCGCCACGTCTTTTTCCAAGCTGTCAAAACGCACGAACGCATCCTCTTCGTTCTTACGCACCTGACGCACAATGGACTGCGAAAACTCATTCAGTTGACCGCGCAGCGCCGCCGTTTCACGCTTCACCGTCTCCGCACTCCCCTTTTCCGCGGCATTCAGGCGCTCCTTAACTTCCCCATCCAGGCGATTCAAGCTCTGCATCACGTTGGCTGTGGTCTGGCGCATTTCATCCGTAATTCTCTTTGACACGGTTGAAAAACGCTCATTCACATACGCGCTCTGATCCGTATCGGTCCGTGCCATCCATTGTTCCACATGATACAGTTTTTGTTCCGTTTTACTACGCTCCGCCTTGAACTTTTCCAACTCTCCGGAAAGGCCGAGCAAATATTCTTCAATATTGATGTCCGTCTGCCCCCGCAACAATAAATCGTAGCGACGACGCAGTCGATTGAGCTTCTTATTGGTGCTGCTCGTCATGTAGAAGCAACCCAACACGACTAGCAGCGTAAGGAACATCAATAGAATGAAAATGATATTGGGCATGATTGGTTCCTTTCAACGTTGTTCCGGCAACAGCAGCCGTTCCAACAGACGATTTAAATCTTCTTCATTATAACAGGATACCTGCACACTCCAACCGCGGCGTCGCGAAATCACAGAAACTTTTGTGCCCAACGTCTCCGACAAACGCCGCTCCAGATCCTCTGTAAACACATTCGGTCGTTTCGGTTGGCGACGGCGATGCTCCACATCCTGTACGCTGGAACGTCCCTCCACCAATAACTTGCGATACGCCGCTCGCTTCTTAAGATCCTTCTCAGCCAGGAGCGTTCTGCCCTGCGATGAGGTAAGTCGGCCATCTTTCAACGCTTCCAAGGTTTCTTCGTCCAGCTTTAACAGACGAATCGCATTGGCTACATAGGGGCGTGATTTTCCTAACGCATCCGCTAATTCCTGCTGCGTCATCTTGCGCTGTTCCATAATGTTCTGATACGCCACAGCTTCTTCCACGGGCGTTAAATCCTGTCTTTGGACATTCTCCACCACCGAAAGTAGCGCCTGTTCCTCCAGATGCTCCTCGCGCAACACTACCGGAACTTCGCTTAGTCCTGCCTTCTTTGCAGCACGATAACGACGCTCCCCCGCAATGATGCGATACGGTGCATGGCCCGGCACGGTATATTTTTCCACCACGATGGGCTGCAGTATCCCATAGCGACGTACCGACTCCGTCAGATCCTCCAGCGCCTCCGGATCGAAGGTTTTACGCGGCTGATCCGGGTTCGGCTCCACCATGGTTATCGGTAATTTCTGTATGGAGCGAAGTACGGTTTCAGCCGTCGTTGTTTTTTTCTTTGACACGGCCTTTTTCGGCGGCTGCTCTTGTTTTTCAGCGGAAACAGCTGTCTCTTCAGCGGGTATATCCTGCGAAATCAGCGCCCCCAGGCCTCTTCCCAGTCCTCGTTTACGCGCCATGGTCACTCCTTTTCTTCCTGCGTATTCGCATGCTTCTTCTTCAATTCTTTTGCCAATTTGATGTAGGCCTGTGCGCCCTTGGAATATTTATCATAGGTCACCGCACTCTCCCCAAACGACGGCGCCTCCGCCAAACGCACATTGCGCGGAATTTCCGTTTCAAATACCTTTCCCTCAAAATAGCGATTTACTTCACTGCGTACATCCTGCGCAAGATTCGTGCGTGCATCGTACATGGTAAGGAGAATGCCCTCCACTTCTAGCGATGGATTCAGCTTTTCCCGCACCAACGACAGCGTATTCACCAACTGACTGACACCTTCCAATGCATAAAATTCCGTTTGAATCGGAATCAGAACTGCATCTGATGCCACCAAGGCATTCATGCTGAGCATCCCAAGCGACGGCGGACAGTCAATGAGAATATAGTCAAAGTCTTCCTGCACATCCTTTAACGCCTTTGACAGGCAGTGCTGCGGATCTTTTCGCGTGGTTGCTTCAATCTCAAAGCCGGTCAGATCCGGTGTCGAAGGCACCAGTTGTAAGGTTTTCTTACGCACCGTCTGCCATACCTCCGACAACGTCGCCTCGCCATTCAAAACAGAATATATATCCTTTTCTACTGCATTTTTATCCAATCCGAGACCCGACGTCGTATTGCCCTGCGGATCCAGATCAATGACGAGAACCTTCTTTTTGAAAAAGCCGGTAAAAGCAAGCGCAGCCGCCAGATTTACCACGGTTGTCGTCTTTCCGACACCGCCCTTTTGATTATAGATGCTAATGATCCTGCTCATCGTATCCTCATTTCATATCGTGTTGCCGCTTCAAGGTCATGATCGCATAATCGATGGCCAGATTCTTGGCGCGATTGCGAATGGCATTACGTGATCCATGCAAATGGTGTTCATAGACCATGCGCTCGCCATCATACATCACGCCGATAAATACATGACCGACATCCTCACCCGTCGGTCCCGCATAGCCCGTGGTGGCCAGACACAGCTCCGATCCTGTACGATTGTAGAGGCCCTTCAACATGCTGCGACAAACCGCTTCACTGACCGCCGTATGTTCACGAATACGATCCTTCGAAACGGTTAACACCTTATGCTTCGCACGATCGCTATAAACGACAAAGCTCTGCTCCAATACCGCGGATGCACCAGCGGCATCGATAATTGTTGAAGCTACCAGTCCTCCGGTAATGCTCTCTGCCGTAGAGACCTTTTCGTTGTGATCTGCTAACAGGCGCACCAGCACCTCCGATCGTGATTCATGTCCCATGGCGACAATATAAGGATGCAGCTTCGCATCCACAACCTGCATCGCATCCAAAATCATGCGATCCGCCGTCCGCTCATACGCTGCCTTTGCGGTGATACGTATCATGGCACCATCGTCTTTCACATAAGGTGCAATTGTCGGATTTGTCCCGTTAGCAATTTCTTCCTTTAATATATCATTTACCTGATATTCGCCAAGTACGCCAATGCGCACTTCCAAGGACTTAGTGATGCCTTCTGTTTTTTCCAATAGGATCGGCATCAACGCATTCTCAACCATCGGAATCATTTCCTTGGGCGGCCCCGGAAGAATGACGATATGTCCCTCTTTGCCATCAATGGAAAACGGCACCCAAGCGCCGGACGCTGTGCCGACGTGGTTTTCTAGTACTTTAGCTCCCTTTGGGAACGTATAGACAATTTCATTATCATGACGCGCTTTTTCTGTATCAAACCAACCATCAATCGTTTCCTTATTATAGATGCTGACTTCCGTCCCTTGTCCTAAAAAATCGATGACGACGCGCTTTGTAATATCGTCATTGGTTGAACCCAATCCACCTGTCAAAATGACAAGATCCGCCCGAGAAGTGGCCAGCGCTAATTCTGCCTTCAAGCGAGCGTCATTATCGCCGACAACCGAAGTATGAAAGACATCAAAGCCCAAGGTAGCGCAAAGACGTGATAAATATTGCACATTTGTGTTGAGAATATCGCCCAGCAATATTTCCGTGCCGACAGAGATACATTCAACGATCATAATTCCTCTTCCTTTTGTTTCACATGAAACATTACCTGCCAATACCATAATTATAGCAAAGGAGATGCAAAAATAAATTTTTACGTGACGAATGGAATAAAATAAGACAAAATGTTTCATATGAAACACTTAAAAGGATCCACATCTTGAATTGTTTCATGTGAAACATATAAAGGCTTGCAAAACATGAATTGTTTCATGTGAAACAAAAAAAGAAGCCGGCGGTTCTGGCTTCTTTAACACATAACGTATTCTTAAAGCGGTCGTTTCTTGGCTTTTCCGCCGCTACGAGGATAGCGTGTCGGCGTTTCCGCAACCTTCACAATGCAGATATTGACACGTTCCCATTGCTCTTCCGTCCATCGGAAAGAATCAATGGTTTCAACGAATCCTCCCAATTGCGTCAAAGCGTTTTGTGCGGTTTTCAATTCTTCCTCGGCTTGTGGTCCTTTCATGGCTAATAATTTCCCACCAATGCGTAGTGCCGGTAACGTATACTCAAGTAGCGTCGGCAGGGGAGCCACGGCGCGCGCAACGACAAAATCAAATTGCCCACGTGCGAGAGGATCCCGATTCGGCTTCAGAAAATCCTCAGCGCGTTCGTGAAGCAGCGTCATGTCGGTCAACGATAAATCGTCCACCACGGTCTCTAAAAAAGTAATGCGTTTTTGAAGGCTGTCGACCAGCGTCATGGCTAAATTCGGCTGCATAATCTTTAAGGGAATGGAGGGAAAGCCTGCACCCGTGCCGATATCACAGATCTTTCCATTTAAGCCTTCCGGAAAGAGCCGTAAGAGACTCAGTGAATCCAGAAAATGGCGATTATCGATGCCGGCAGCATCCGTGACAGCAGTCAAATCCATCTTCTGATTCCATTCCAATAATAAGGTGCGATAGCGTTCAAACTTCTCGAGTTGAACGGGAGTTAAGGTAATGCCACAGGCCGCTGCGCGCTCTTTAAGCGTCTTTTGTGCTTCAGACATGGTCTTTCTCCTCGCCTTGGTGCCCTTTTTCTGCATGACGTCTTCTTTCCATCTCCAAGTGGATCAACAACACGTTCATGTCGGCAGGGGAGACGCCGCTGATGCGGGAGGCTTGTCCAACAGATTCCGGTTGCACGGCATTGAGCTTTTCGATGGCCTCTTTCTTAAGCCCGTCAATTGTCGTGTAGTCCATGGGCGGGAGAGTGCGACTTTCCAGCTTTTTAAATTGCTGAATTTGCGCATTTTGCTTTTTAATATAGCCTTCGTATTTGATTTCCGTCTCCACTTCCATGCGAATCTCTTTGCGAAGCGTGGGACGATCGGGATCTAAGACAGCCAGCGCATCATAGCTGCACTCGGGGCGACGTAAGAGTTCGGCCAGGTTGCTGCCTGTTTTTAAGGGCGCCGAATCCCACATGGCTAAGGTGGCATTGACGGCTTTTGTCGGCGTCACCGAGACGGTTTTTAATCGCTCCACTTCCTTTTCAATGCACGCCCATTTTTCCTGCATACGATCATAGCGTGCCTTGGAGGCAAGACCGATGGCATAGCCGACGGGGGTAAGCCGTTGATCGGCGTTATTCTGGCGCAGACTTAAGCGATATTCACAGCGCGATGTCATCATCCGGTAGGGTTCATTGGTTCCCTTGGTCACGAGATCATCAATCAAAACGCCGATATAGGCCTGGCTGCGGTCCAGCACCACCGGCTCTTGATTCGAAAGAAGGCGCGCGGCATTAATGCCCGCCATCAAACCCTGCGCGGCGGCTTCTTCATATCCCGAGGAGCCGTTCACCTGTCCGGCAAAAAACAAGCCTTCACAAGAACGGGCTTCCAACGAATTTTTTAAAGCACGCGCATCAATGCAGTCGTACTCAATGCCATAGGCGGTGCGCATGATTTCCACGTTCTCAAGGCCCTGAATCGTGCGATAGAATTCCAACTGGACTTCTTCCGGCAAGGTGGTACTGGCGCCTTGCACATAAACTTCTTCTGTGGTGGCGCCTTCGGGCTCCAGAAAAATCTGATGCTGCGGATGATCGGCAAAGCGCACCATTTTATCCTCCAGGGAAGGGCAGTAACGCGGTCCCACCCCGTGGCGCTCACCCGAGTACATCGGACTGCGCAAGAGGTTCTCGTCGATAATGCGCTTGGTCTCGGCTGTCGTGTACGTCAAATAGCATGGCATCTGTTTTGACGCATCATAGCTTTTATCGGCATTTAGGAAGGAAAAGGGGACAATCTCCGGATCGCCTTCCTGCAAAATCAAATGGGAGTAATCAATCGAGCGGCGATTCACACGGGCCGGTGTCCCGGTCTTAAAGCGTTTCAAAGGAATTCCCGCTTCTTCTAGCGATCGGCTGAAGTACAGAGAGGGGCGCAAGCCATGAGGGCCGGACGAGTAACTGACTTCGCCCATGAGAATCGTGCCGTTTAAGAACGTGCCGGTACAAATGATGACGGCACGCGCCTCATAAAAGGCGCCTTGCAGCGTCAACACACCGCGCACCTTATGTTCTTCCATGATCAGTTCCGTGACTTCACCCTCAATTAGGCGCAAATGGTCCTGTGTTTCCAGTCGTTTCTTCATCGTCTCGTGGTAACGGCGTTTATCCGCCTGCGCACGCAGGGAATGGATGGCGGGTCCTTTCGAAAGATTGAGCATACGGGACTGCAAAAAGGTCTCGTCAATCACGGTGGCCATTTCGCCGCCCAATGCATCAATCTCGCGCACCAGGTGGCCTTTGCCCGTGCCGCCCACGTTGGGATTGCAGGGCATATCGCCGACAGAATCCAGACTCATGGTCAGAATAACCGTTTCCATGCCGAGACGCGCACTAGCCAACGCCGCCTCACAGCCGGCATGACCGGCACCGATGACAACAACGTCTACGCTTGTTCTTTTGTATTGTCTTTTTTCCATGCTTTTCCTTATCTATACGAAAGCGATCCGAAACCTATGGCTATTTACCGACGCAAAAGTCTTGAAAAATTTTATCCAATACATTTTCTTCGACCTTTTCACCGGTAAGCTCCGCCAATTCGCCATAGGCACCGCGCAAATCCACTTCCAAGGCATCCAGCATCACGCCTTGCTCGAAGGCTTGTAAAGCGTCTTGCAATGCGTGCTGTGCTTTTTTCAAGCGATCAATATGGCGTACATTGGAGAGCAATGCCGTGTGATCCGGCATGGCGCCATGAAAAATGCAATTTAACATAGCGTCCTTCAATGCCTCCAGTCCGGTTTGCTCCTTGGCCGAAATCGAAATCCATGGGATGGTCGGCTTCTTATTTTCCCAACGTTGACGCGCTTCACGCATGCTTTCCGAAACGGGAAGATCTTCTTTGTTTAACAGGATGATGGCCGGCTTTTCGCCCATTTCTTCCAGTAAATTTTCATCTTCATCGGTAAAGTCTCGCGCACCATCCAACAAGGCCAATACCAGATCTGCTTCTGCCAGCTGCTGACGACTGATATGGACGCCGATGGATTCTACGACATCTTCCGTATCGCGAATCCCTGCCGTATCGATGAGACGCAAGGGGATGCCGCCCAGTTGATAGCTTTCCTCAATGGCATCACGCGTTGTTCCCGGAATGTCGGTAACAATAGCGCGTTCTCGTCGTAACAGGGCATTGAGCAGCGATGATTTACCTACATTGGGACGGCCGATAATGACGGTGGCTACGCCTTCCCGAATTAAGCGGCCGCTATGAGCATTCTTGAGCAACGCATCCACATGCTTGAGAATGGCTTTGTTCTCTTCGATCATGGGTGCCACAGGCAGATCCTCTTCGGCATCTTCCATAAAATTGATGGCATATTCCACATGACTCAACAGATGCAGCATGGCGGTCTTTAAGTCGTTGATTTGAGCGGATAGGGCGCCGGAAAGCTGCTGAACGGCTTGTTTTTGGGCAGCTTCCGTCTTCGCATCAATCAGATCCATCACGGCTTCGGCTTGCGGCAGATCGATACGGCCATTCAAAAAAGCGCGACGTGTGAATTCTCCTCGCTCGGCAAGTCGGGCGCCGGCCTCCAACGCACAGGCAAGGATACGCTGTACACACATGGCGCCGCCATGCGCATTGATTTCCGTCACATCCTCTGCCGTATAGGTATGGGGACCACGCATATAGGAAACCAAAACTTCATCCACGCGCTCATCGCCATCCAGTATCCATCCGTAACGCAGACGGCGATTGAAAGCCGGCGTATAAGCTTTGCCGTCGATCGGATGAAAAAGACGATCCGTGATAGCAAAGGCATCCGGTCCGCTCAAGCGAACAATACCGATGCCGGCTTCGCCAAGAGAGGTGGAAATAGCAACGATCGTATCGTCGCGTAGGGTCCCTGTTGGTGTGCGTAATGGTTCTTTCATAAGTAAAAAAGGCACTCCGTCGGAGTGCCCCCTTTCTAGTCTTTATACAGAATGACGACTTTACGGTGCGGCTCACGGCCCTCAGAAACCGTATCAATGTGTTCCATCTCCTGCAAAGCAGTGTGAACAATGCGCCGTTCATAGGCGTTCATCGGTTCCAGCTTCATCGATCGTTTACTGCGCTGTACCTTTTCCGCATTGCGTTCGGCCAGTCGTGTGATGTTTTGGGCGCGACGTTTGCGATAGCCGCCCACATCCAAGTAAACGCGGTAATGTTTTTTGCTGGCGCGGTTGAGCGTAACACCCAACAAATACTGAATGGCATTGAGCGTTTCCGCACGACGACCGATGACGATGCCCATATCGGTATCGGTGATGTTGACCAATTCCATGTGCAGATTTTCATCTTCTAGAGAAGCTTCAAGATCGGCGGTAATGTGCATCTTGTCCAAAAGCTCGGCCAGCCAATCCTCAGCGAAATGCAGTAATTCGATCTCCGTGAATACACGAGCTTCGACGCCTGCCGTCTCTTCCGATTCTTCGGCATCTTCAAATGCATCCGTCTCCACATTCGCTTCCTCAACCTCTGTGGATGCGACGGGCGCTTCTTCAACAATCTTCTCTGTCTTCTCAACAGAGACAGTCACGGTTTGTGTGCCATGTTCGCGCTCGACTTCCTGATGAATCAAATCCAACAGGCTATGCGATGCCTCAGAAGTTTCCGATGTCTGCTTAGCTTGTGCAACAGATTCCAAAGGTTCCGATTCCGTCGTAGGCTGCGCCGGCGAAATTTCTTCCTCTTTTACCGGTTCTGCCGCTTCTTCTCGAATTGGAGCTTCTTCACCGACGGGGGAAATCGGTGTTGCTGAAGCCGTAACGTCACTAACTTCCTCATGGTGCGGTTGATCCTCATGCAGTAAGTCCTCAAAAGAGGATTCGTTGCGAGAAACACGCACGATGGCTTCCTTTGAACCGAACACGCCTAAAAAGCCGGATTTCGGCTCTTCCATAATTTCAATCGTTACGTCATCCAAGCTCGCGCCAAGCTCCTGTAAGGCAGCTTGCACGGCATCATTGACAGTTTTTCCGGTTTTGACGACCGATCTCATTTTTTGCCTCCCTCTACAGCAGTGTGCTTTTTGGAACGGAAGAACAAGGCGGAAATTCCGCGATAGATCAATTCCAGAACGTTGCCGGATGCCCAGTACAGCAGAAGTCCCGATGCCCAGCTAATGGACATAAAGTAGAAAATAACGGGCATGAACTGAAACATGAGGCTCATATTCTTATTGGGTCCCGTTTGCTGTTGACGCATGGGGCCGAAGAACATGATACCGACTTGCGTGATCAGATAAATCAGCGGCAAACCAAACCAACTCAACGGATCGCTTTTCAACAGATCCGGAATCCAAAAGAAATTCTTGGCAATGCTGTGAAAGCTGCTTCCCGTTGTGGTCATATACTTGGCCGGATCTTTCAACACGGCAAAAAGAGCAAAGATCAACACAAGCTGTAAAACCATCGGTAAACAGCTTGAGCAGCCCATGGCTGAAATGCCTTCCGACTTATAGAGTTCCTGTGTTTTTTCCTGCAGAATACGCTCATCGTAACCGTATTTTTTCTTCAACGCTTCCACTTTCGGACCCAATTCCTGCATCTTCTGCGAGGATTGCGTGGATTTTGCCATCAGAGGAATCATGATGAGCTTACTGATCAAAGCCATGACGAGAATGGTCATGGCAAAAAATGAGACTTGGGCGGGTTCCGCCATGATTTTTGCCAAGGAATTATAAACATATCCCATCATCCAGCCAAAAAGATCGCTAATTGGTTGTAACATGGCAAACGTACCTCTTTTTCTGTTTCGGAATTCATCGAGTTTGCATTCGTTTTTTTATGTTTTATGGATTTATAATACTATCCTAAAACACGACGGCGCCTTGCTCGGTCTGTCATTAAGGGAGCAGAGGATCCTCGCCGCCGGCTGAAAACGGATTACATCGGAGAATTCGCCAAAGGGTTAATAAAAGCGCAGTGGAAAAACGATACTGACCAAAAGCTTGCAAGGCATATTGAGAACACGTGGGATGATAGCGACATTTTCCCTGTCCCAGTAAAGGAGAAATTAACTGTTGATAGCCGCGAATCAGCCACTGTGTTAAGCGGTTCATTCTGCGTTCTCCTGCGAAGGCTGACGTGCTGAAACCGGTGTCGTATGCGATGTTGACGCCGGGCGATTTGAATGCGATTGCTTTTTATTTTCCATGCGTTTTTTCCATTGTCCGAGACAATGGATCAAGGAATGTTCAAGCTGTTGATAGTCTAATTTTTTTGCCGTTGGCCGCGGCAAAAAAACATAATCAAAGCCAAGGGGAAAGATCTCCTGATGGGCGCGTACAATTTCACGCAGGCGCCGCTTCATACGATTACGCTCATTGGCCTTGCCGAATTTTTTAGACATAGAAAATCCATAGCGATTATGGTTCATGCCGTTATGGAATCCGACAAGCTTAAAATCACGGTTATACGCGGGTAAACCCCGACGATAGACGCGTTTAAACTCCTCATTTTTGCGCAGTCGCAGCGAACGATCCATGCCGCTTCCTTCCTGTTTCGCACCCAAAAAAAGTAGGCCCTGTTCCGGACCTACGCGGATAATCTCTTACGACCTTTTAAGCGTCTTGCTTTCAAAACGCGACGTCCGGTCTTGGTCGCCATTCTCGTACGGAATCCGTGGTCTTTTTTTCTTTTGTGTTTGTTCGGCTGATAAGTTCTTTTCATCTCGTCCTCCTTTCCGGTCTCTATTCATGCGTCGCTCGCATTGCAAGAGTATCGTTGTAATTATATTGAGGGGAAGAAAAAGTGTCAAGATGGTATCCAACGAAAGCGCTGAAAATCCACAAATACAAACCATCTTCTTCCTGTGGACAGTGGTAAGGCTCCCCCCGAAAAAAGGCATTCTATGCTATAATAAAACTATCTGTTCTTGGGGGATTTTGTGCGCTTTCGACACCTTTATCCACAAATGTGAACAAGTTGTGGATAAAGAAAGCAAAAAAGTGCGGATTTGCGATGACTTTTCGTTTGCCCGCCAGTTTTCCTTGTGGATAACCAGAGTGGGGATATCTCCTGTGAATAAGTGGATAACTTTTCGTATCCCATCGCAAAAGGCAGATTTATGCCCCATAAAGAAGCATACGGGGGACCAGAAGCGGTGGAAAAAATTGTGGATGGTGATTGGGGAAATCATGAGCGATTTAACAATGGTTTGGAATGAAGTGATTGATATGCTGGACATTCAGCTGAACCGAATTCAGTTGAAAAACTGGGTCCAGCCGCTTATTCCGATTGCCTTCCTCGACGACGGGATGCTTCTGGACAGTACCAGCGCATTCATTCAGTCGATGGTGGAGAAAAAATACAAGCAGGATATTGAAAAATGCCTGTCTTATATCTGTGAAACACCCATGCATATTGAACTGATCAATCCGAGCATGGCGGATTATGAAATGCGCATCAAAGACGCACAAAAAGCGGAAATCGAAGTATCCGAACATCCGACGGATGCGCCGCAACAAACGTTGCCCTTTGAAAAGGATCAGAGCTTGACCGAAAAAATCAAGGAAAAGAAGGATTTTCTGGAGCAACAGCATCGCTATAACGGCTATAACACATTAAATCCGAAATACACGATGGATAGCTTTGTGCGCGGTGCCAGCAATGATTTTGCTTATGCGACAGCGGTGGCGGTCATTCGCGCGCCGGGACGTGTTTATAATCCGCTGTTTATCTATGGCTTGTCGGGACTGGGGAAAACCCACCTGATGCAGGCCATTGCCCATGAGATACTGGCTACGGATCCGCAAAAAAAAGTGCTTTACATTACCAGCGAAAATTTTATGAACGAGATGATTGCTGTCATTGAAAACGGCACGAATGCGGAAAAAGAGAATTTTCGCCATAAATACCGCTCCATTGATGTCTTGCTCATCGACGATATTCAATTTATTGCCGGTAAAAAAGCAACCATGGAAGAGGTGTTTCATACCTTTAATGATTTAAAAGAAGCCGGAAAGCAAATCGTATTATCTGCCGATAAGCCTCCCAAGGAATTAAAAAATCTGGAGGATCGCCTAGTTACTCGTTTTGAAGGCGGAATGACGGTGGATATTCAGCAACCGGACTTTGAAACGCGCGTGGCCATTTTGAATCATAAGATGAAGGGGGAATCCATGGAATTACCCCAATATATAATTGCGTTCATCGCGAATAACATTACAGCGAATATTCGTGAACTGGAGGGAGCGCTGCTACGCGTGTTGGCCTATTTCCGCTTCAAAGAAGGTACCGAAGAACTCTCTAAGGACGAAGCCATGGCGATTGCGCGAGAAGCCTTGAAAATTGAGGAATATGGAGAATCTCGCCTGACGCTGGAAGAGATTATTCGCCGTGTGTCGGAATATTACAATCTGAAAGCCAATGATATGGTTTCCAAATCACGGCAAAGCGCCATTGTGTTGCCGCGGCAAATTGCGATGTATCTGTGTCGCGATCTTACCAATGAATCCCTGGTGGCCATCGGTCGGTGCTTTTCAAGAGACCATACGACCATCATGCACGCGGTGGACAAAATCACAGAGCGCATGGAAAAAGACGAATCCGTCAAAGAAGATGTGAACGCGCTGGTAACACAGCTGACCCATACCTAAGCAGTGGATAGGTGGTGGAAGGAAAACGGGAAATAAAATGTTATCCACAAAAACTATCCCAAGTGCTATCGGACACCCCGTAAGACATACGGGAGCTTTTCCACGAAATCCACAGACTCTACTACTAATGCTACTGACTTATTACTACTACTAAGGGGGGAGAAATGAAAATCCAAGTGATGCCACAGGAACTGGTCAAACGGATCGGCCAATGTCAGCGAGCAATTTCTACACGCACAACCATGCAAATTCTGGAGTGCATCCGCTTTGAGGCCAAAGAAGATGTACTGACCTTAACCGCCTCCGATTTGGAATTGACGATCCAAACCTCGATGCTTTGCAAGGTGCAGGAAGAAGGCGTGATGGTGGTACCTTCCATCATGATCGGAAATATTTTCCGCAAATTGCCATCGGAAGAAACCATCCTGGAAGAAAAAGACGGTGTATTGAAGATTCACTGTGCGGATAGCTATTTTGAATTACAGGTGCCAAATCCTTCGGAATTTCCGGAGGTGCCGGAAGTGGACAGTGAACGCCAAACGACCGTGGACAACGATGCGTTAAGTCGTGCCGTTACAGAAACCGAATTTGCCACTTCTTTAGATGAATCCAAGATTGCTTTGACGGGCATTTTTTATGAACGTCGGCCCGATAGTATTCGCCTGGTAACCTTGGATGGCTATCGTTTGGCGGTGCGTGATGTGCGCTTGAGCGCAGAAGAGGAAGTGTTTGAAGAATCCATGATCGTTCCGAAGCGATGCATGATTGAGTTAAGTCGTCTGTTATCGCCGGAGGATTGCACGACCATTCGTACGGTGCCGGGTCATATTTTCTTCGAAAGTGGTTCTTTAAAACTGTATTCGCGCCTCATTGATAAAACCTTTATCAACTATGAAGAAATTATCTCTGAGGAAAATCAAACGAAAGTGGTGATAGATCGCCAGGCGTTCCGCGATGCGATCGAACGCGCTTCCTTACTGACCCAGGGTGAGCGGGCACATCTGATTAAATTGGATTTCCAGGATGATGGCTTGCATATTGCTTCAAATTCGGAACTTGGCCATGTGAATGAATTTCTTGCGATGGAAATCGAAGGCGAAGCTTGCCGTATTGCTTTCAATGCGCGCTATCTCTTGGACGGCGTGCGTGCCTTGCAGAGTGAAAAGATCACGCTTTATTTGAACGGGATGTTAAATCCCATGGTGATTCGCCCGACGGAAGAGGAAGATACCTATCTCTATCTGGTATTGCCGGTGCGCATTGCCGGAGAGTAAGGAGGAAACATGAGTGATCTAATGATCCATACTTCCTTTATTCGTCTGGATCAGGCTTTAAAATTAGCCAATCTGGTTTCCTCCGGTGCGGAAGCAAAACTGCGGGTGCAGGAGGGCGAAGTGCTGGTGAATGGCGAAATATGCACACAGCGCGGGAAAAAATTGCGTGAAGGAGATTCTTTCGCTTGGCAAGGGAAAGAATTTACGATTGGTATCCCATCGTGAAGGAGGAAGCATGAGCCTTCGGGAACTGGTATTGATCAATTTTCGAAATTATGAATATGAAAAAATACCGTTTTTCGAGGGATGTCATGTCTTTTACGGTCCCAATGCTCAGGGAAAGACGAATTTATTGGAAAGCGTCTATATTACGGCGCGCGGTCAGTCGTTTAAGACGACCACCGATAGAAAATTGATTCGTTTCGGTGAACGTTCTGCCTATATTCGTTCTCGCGTTTGCGAAGTGGAGCGGGAGAAAGAAGTGGAAATTAAATTTTCCATGGTGGATCGCAAAAGAGTGCGCATCAATCAAGTGGAGTTGGAATCCGCTGCCGCATTGGCAGAACAGTTTGATGTGGTCTTATTTGCACCGGAAAACTTGGAATTGGTGCAGGGCGCCCCTTCTGAGAGACGCGCATACATGGATTCGATTTTACTGGGAACCGATCCCGCGTATCGCAGTCTGTTACGTTCCTATGAAAAAACAGTATTCCAAAGAAATCAGTTGCTGAAAACACATGGCGCTTGGTTTTTGGAACAGTTAAAGAGCTATGATCAGCAGCTGGCTTCGGCGGCGGTTGCCCTGGTAAAAAAACGCCAAGCATTGGCGGATGTCTTGCAACGGGAAACGGTGCCCTTGCACTATGCGCTGAGCGGAAAAACGGAGCAATGCGCTATGGCGTATCGCACGAACTGTCCGACCGAAGAACAGGATGTTTTAGAAGCCCTGGAAGAGACACGCAAGCGAGACCTGGAAATGCGCAATACAGAAATCGGTCCGCATCGCGATGAATTGGAATTGACGATTAATGCTCTTCCGGCGCGTCTCTTTGCGTCACAGGGGCAGGCGCGTACGCTAACACTAGCATGTAAACTTGCGGAATTAAAGCTACGTGAACAAAAGCATGGGCATCGCCCTTTACTTCTCCTGGACGATGTGTTTTCAGAATTGGATGATAAGCGGGCGTACATACTTCTTGAACTCATTCGTCCCTTTCAAAGTTTGGTGACGACGAATGAAGCAACATTTTTGCAACAGGAGCAAAAGGACGCGCATTTTTATCGTGTGGAATCTGGAAAAATCACTCTCCAAGCGAGAAGCGATTGATAGAGTCGTTAGAAAGGATTGCTATGGCAACAAATAAGAAAGTGGAGTACGGTGAAAAAAACATCCGTGTGTTGGAAGGATTGGAAGCCGTACGGGTTCGACCGGGCATGTACATCGGTTCAACGGATGAACGTGGTTTACATCATTTGGTCTATGAAGTCGTGGATAACTCCGTGGATGAAGCGTTGGCAGGACGTTGCGATACGATTCGCATCACGCTGCAAAAAGATGGCGGTTGTCGTGTTTGGGATAACGGATCCGGTATTCCGGTGGAGACACATCATCAAACCGGAAAATCGACGTTGGAGACGGTATTAACCATTCTGCATGCCGGCGGTAAATTTGATTCGGAAGCGTATCGCTATTCGGGCGGTTTGCATGGTGTCGGTGTTTCCGTAGTGAACGCTTTGTCGAAAAAACTTGTTGCCGAGGTGCGGCGTGACGGCAAGGTGTACCATATGGAATTTGCCAAAGGAAAAACCACTGCACCGTTAACGGTTGTTGGTAAAGCGAACGATACGGGTACGGAGATTCTCTTTTATCCGGATCCGGAAATTTTTGAAACCTTGGAATTTAAACATGAAACGCTGGAGCGACGCTTTCGCGAGATGGCGTTTTTAACAGCGGGTGTGCGTTTCGTATTGATTGACGAAAATGCGGAAGAAGAGGATCCCAAAGAGCAAGTCTTTCACTATGAGGGCGGTATCAGTGAATTTGTTCGCTACCTGAATCGGAATAAGGATGCGCTGTTTGAAGAAATACCGCATTTTCAAGGTATGAGTGAAGGCGTGGAAGTGGATATTTCCATGCAGTATACGACCGGTTATGCGGAAAATATCATTTCCTTTGCCAATAACATTGTCACGGGAGAAGGCGGTACGCATTTGACGGGATTCCGTTCCGCTTTAACCAAGACGCTTAACGACTACGGTCGTCGCTACAATTTAATCAAAGAAAAAGAAGATAATCTCTCGGGCGAGGATGTTCGAGAAGGTTTGACAGCGATTGTTAGCGTGAAGGTTTCCAATCCCCAATTTGAGGGGCAAACTAAGTCGAAGCTGGGCAGTTCGGAAGTGCGCGGCATTGTGGATGCCTTTCTTTCGAAGGAATTATCGTCCTATCTGGAAGAAAATCCGAAGATCGGCAAAATCATTATTGAAAAGGCCATGAGCGCACAGCGTGCGCGCGAAGCGGCACGTAAGGCAAGAGATCTTTCTCGTACGTCGCGTTCCATTTTGGATAATACGACCTTGCCGGGAAAACTGGCGGATTGTCAGGAAAAAGATATTGCGGTCAATGAAATTTTCCTCGTTGAGGGAGATTCCGCCGGCGGTTCGGCTAAAACAGGGCGCGATAACCGCACGCAAGCCATTCTGCCGTTGCGCGGTAAGATTTTGAATGTCGAAAAGGCAAGTGCACACCACATTTTCTCGTATGAAGAGATTAAGTCCATGGTGACCGCTTTTGGTACGGGCATCGGAGAGAATTTTGATATTTCCAAGTTGCGTTACGGCAAGATCATCATCATGACCGATGCGGATGTTGACGGTGCGCATATTCGTACGCTACTGTTGACATTCTTCTATCGCCAAATGCGTCCTCTCATTGATGAAGGCCATATTTATATTGCACAACCGCCTCTGTTCCGCGTTGTGCAAGGCAAAAAGGAGCGCTACGTCTACGATGAAAAAGAGTTGGCACGCATCCTCAAAGACATTCCGGAAGGCTCGTATAAGTTGAATCGCTACAAAGGTTTGGGTGAAATGAACGACGACCAGCTGTGGCATACGACCATGGATCCGGAGAATCGTATTTTGCTGCAGGTGAAAATTGATGAAGAGTCTACTTCCGTGGATGATACCTTTACGCTTTTGATGGGGGATAAGGTGGAGCCGCGTCGGGAATTCATCGTTAAAAATGCGACCAAAGCCGCAAATATTGATACGATCGGCTGAGCCATGTGCTTGATACGAACAATATGAAGGCTGTAAAAGAGAAGGAGCAAACATGGCAGAAGATTTAACAAAACATACAGTATTGGATGCGGACCTGGAAGAGGAGATGAGAAGCTCCTATTTGGATTATTCCATGTCGGTCATTGTCGGGCGTGCTCTGCCGGACGTACGTGACGGACTAAAACCCGTGCATCGCCGCATCCTGTATGGCATGTCCTTATTGGGACTGACACCGGATAAACCCTATCGAAAATCTGCTCGTCTGGTCGGTGATGTCATGGGTCGTTTCCATCCGCATGGCGATTCGGCTATTTATGATGCCGTAGTGCGTTTGGCGCAACCCTTTAATACGCGTTATCTGTTAGCCGATGGCCAGGGAAACTTCGGCTCGGTGGATGGCGATGGTGCAGCGGCCATGCGTTACACGGAAGTGCGCATGACCAAACTGGCGCAGGAAATGCTGCGGGAAATCAACAAGGACACGGTCGATTTCCAACCGAATTTTGATGAAGAGGAAATGGAACCGGTGGTGTTACCGGCGCGTTTTCCGAATCTCATTGTTAACGGTTCGGCAGGTATTGCCGTCGGTATGGCGACGAATATGGCACCGCACAATTTGGGCGAAGCCATTGATGCTTGCATTGCCTATATGAAAAATCCGGATTTGACAACGGAAGATATTCTGAAGATTATGCCGGGTCCGGACTTTCCGACCGGGGCACATATCATGGGCAAGAGTGGCATTGAAGAGGCCTATGAAACCGGCCGTGGCCGCTTAAAACTGCGTGCCGTGGCGCGTGTGGATGAAATCCGTGGGCGCAATCGCATCACCATTACGGAAATCCCGTATCAGGTCAATAAAGCCAAACTCATTTTAAAGATTGCGGAGCTGGTCAAAGAGAAGCGCATTGAAGGCATCTCCGATATTCGCGATGATTCAAACCGTACGGGTTTGCGCATTGTGATTGATCTGAAGCGCGATGCGATTCCTAAGGTGGTGCTCAATAACCTCTACAAGTACACGCAGATGGAGACCACCTTTGGCATTATCAATTTGGCGCTGGTCAACGGACGTCCGAAGATTTTGCCGATGAAGGAGCTGATTCGCTACTATATCGAACATCAAATTGATGTGGTCACGCGTAGAACGCGTTATGATCTGAAAAAAGCGGAAGCCAGAGCACACATTATTGAAGGCTTACGCATTGCCATGGATCACATTGATGAAATTATTAAAATCATTCGTTCGAGCTATGATGATGCGGAAATCAAGGCCATTTTTCTCAAACGCTTTGGCTTGGATGACGTGCAGTCGCAAGCTATTTTGGATATGCGTCTTAAACGCTTATCCGGCTTGGAACGCGAGAAGTTGGATGAAGAATATAACGAATTATTGAAGAAGATTGCCTACTTCCGTGAGATCTTAAACAGCCGCAAGGTATTGTTGGGCGTGATTGAGCAGGAATTGCTTGAAATCAAAGAGAAATATGCGGATGCGCGTCGCACGAAGATTATGCCGGCGGTGGATGAGATTGATATTGAAGATCTGATCGAAAAAGAAGCGGTGGTTATTTCACTGACCAAGCGCGGCTACATCAAACGCACGCCGGCAGATCAATACAAAGTGCAACAGCGCGGTGGCAAGGGCATTCGCGGTATGACGACAAAGGATGACGATTACGTCAGCCAATTATACGTGGTTTCGACGCATGATGAAATCTTCTTCTTCACAAACCAGGGTCGTCTGTACACCTTAAATGCCTACAACATTCCCGAGGGTGGGCGCACATCGCGCGGACAGGCAATTGTCAACCTCCTGCAATTGGAGCCGGATGAAATCATTGAAGCGATGTTCCCGAAGAACAACTTACTTTCGGAGGGCAAACAGTTTGTCATGATGACAAAGAATGGTACCCTGAAGAAGACGGAAACATCGAATTTCAAGAATGTCCGTGCCAACGGCATTCGTGCGATTACCTTAGCAGATGACGATGAGCTGGTTGCGGTACGTATTGCGAAGAAGGATGATGAAATCCTCATCGTGACGAAGAAGGGTATGTCGGTGCGTACGAGTCTTTCCGAGGTGCGCAGCGTCGGTCGTTCGGCAATGGGCGTTAAGGGGATTACGTTGGATGTGGATGACACGGTCATTGATATGGATGTGGTGAAGGAACATCCGTATATGTTGGTCATCAGTGAAAACGGCTTCGGCAAGAAAACCCTGATTGAGCATTATGGCGTGCAGAAGCGCGGCGGCAAGGGATTAAAGACCTATAAAGTGACCAAGAAGACGGGCAACATTGTTGCCGCTATGCTGGTAGAAAAGGGCGATGAAGTCCTGCTCATGTCTCAGAACAATGATCTGATTCGTCTGGAAGTGGCAAAGATCAGCACGCTCGGCCGTGCTACGCAGGGCGTGAAGCTTAAAGATGTGCGTAGCGAGGACGAGCGCATCGTTGCGGTTGCCAAGTATATGGAAGATTTGGATCCGGAAGAAGCGTAAAGGAGAGCCTATGGCATTTCATATTCATATGCAGCAGGAAGAGGCTTTACAGATTGCCCTGGAAGGGGATCTGGATATTATCAGTGCGTCGGAAATGAAAACAAAGGTATTGGATGCCTATGAAGAGCAGCCGTCGGATTTGATCTTTGATCTGTCCGCGTTAAACTATTTGGATTCCACGGGTCTCGGCGCGCTGATCTCCATTTTGAAGAATGTGAAAGCGCAGGGGCATCAGATCACCATCCGTCACGCTAAGAGCAATGTGAAAAAGCTCTTTATGATTACGGAATTGGATCAAGATTTTATTTTGGAGGCATGAGATGAAGGCGGTAGCATTACAAATTCCTTCTCGCCCGGAATATGTCACGACGCTGCGTTTGGTAACCGCTTCGATTGCGCAAAAGATGCATTTTGATATCGAAGCGATTGATGATCTGCGCGTTTGTGTTTCGGAAGCGGTGAACTATCTTCTGCCTTCGAATGAAGAAATTTTAATTCGTTTTAAGGAGAAAGAAGATCGTCTGGTGATTGAAATCATCGCTACCATTGAGGAAACGAAGGACGAGGGATATACCTTGCATCACCAAATTATGGAAACGCTGTTGGATGACGTGGAGGTAGAAGCGGGACGTTTGCTTTTAACCAAAGTACTCTGAGAGGATTTGTGATGGCGAAAGAACGAACGAAAGCGAAGGACCCGCGCAAGCAACGGCTGGACGAAGAGCGCGAAGAATTTCGTCGCCTGGCAGAAACGCACGATCCGAAACTGCGGGAAAAAATCATCACCGACCATCTGTATATCGCTGAGATTCTGGCTAAAAAATATGTCAATCGAGGCATTGAGTATGACGACTTGCTACAGGTGGCTTCACTGGGGTTAATTTTTGCGGTGGATCGCTACGATGTGTCCAAGGGGTTTGCTTTTTCCAGTTTTGCCACGCCAACTATCGTGGGGGAACTGAAGCGTCATTTTCGAGATAAAGGCTGGGTTATCCGTGTACCGCGCCGCATCCAGGAGTTGTCCAAAAAGGTGAATTTGGTGCGTCTGACGTTGGCGCAGGAGCAGCAAAGACAACCCACCGTGGATGAGGTCGCAGAGCGTTTGGGGGTGAGTGCGGAAGACGTGTTGGAGGCTATGGAGGCGTCCAAGGTCTATGCGCCTCAGTCTCTGGATAAGACGTTGGATACCGGCATGGACGATCAGGAAATAAGCCTTGGCGATCTCATCGGTGTGGAGGATGAACGTTTCAACCAAATTGATTTTAACGATGTGGTCGAGCGATTGACACAAACGCTCAATCATTTGGAAAAACGCATTTTCGTGTATCGCTACTATGATAAACGGACACAGATTTCCATTGCTGAGGATCTTAAGATCAGCCAGATGACGGTGTCTCGCATTGAAAAGAAGATTATCAAGAAGTTCAGACAGGAGTTGCAGATCAAACCGCAGGATCTTAAGAGAAAAAGGTGAGAGTGTGGAATATCAGGATCTTTACCGAAAAGAAGACGGCGCGTATGTCGGCAGACACATTCGAGGGAAGATGATTCCAAAAGGAACGTATCTTCATCTGGTCAGTGTGTTTACGCTCAACAGCAAACGTGAAATCCTATTGACACAGCGCGATCCCAAGAAAAGTCATCCCCTAGCCTGGGAAAACACAGGTGGGGCGGTGCAGGCGGGGGAAACGCTTCGCCAGGCGGCCAAACGTGAGTTGTTGGAAGAGACCGGCATCGATGTAGCGGAAGAGGATCTGGTGTATCTCGGCCATTTAACGGTACGTCGGGAGCAAAATGCGCTGATGCACAGTTTTTTCATCCAGCGTGATGTGCCTCGTTCCGCGATTCGCCTTCAAGAAGGAGAAACGGTAGATGCCAAATGGGTGCCTTTCGAATGGTCTCTCTGTTTTGACACTTCTCTGGCGGAGCCCGTGCGCTTGCGCTTGATCTATTTTTGGCAGGAGCTGCAAAGCTTTCTCGATCCCATGCAGTCCAAAGACCCGCATCTCGTTGAAGCCGATCGCTATGAGCCTTGGCTTACCTGGGCAAAACAATTGCAGTTTTATGCCCAGCAAGGACAGGCCTACACGAAGGATCCCTTTGATCGCGAGCGCTTTGATGCGATTTCAGCGATGGCTTGCGACATGATTGCACGAAAAACAGGGATATCGCCATTAAAAGTGCCGGGCCTTTTTGCACCGGTCGACAACCTGTATCGTACGCCGAATGTTGAAGTGCGTGTCGCCGTTTTTCGTGGCGATAAAATTCTCATGGTACAGGAAAAGCGCCCCGAAGACGCATGGTCTTTGCCGGGCGGTTGGTGCGACCCCGGCTTAACGCCCATGGAGAACGCGAAAAAAGAAGTGTGGGAAGAGGCCGGCATCCGTGTCCGCCCCACGCGCTTGATTGCCTTGGAGGATCGTGCGCACGAGGACTACCATTATAAATTTCCATTGGACGTCTATAAAATTTTCATTCTTGCCGAAGAACTGGAGCCCGGCACCGATGCCTTCCAGGAAAATATCGAAACCACCGATGCACGCTTCTTTGCTTTGGACGATTTACCAAAGTTGAGTGAAGCACGCGTCAGCGTTCGTGCGATCCGGCAATGCTTTGCAGCAAAAGACGATCCGCATTGGAACGTATATTTTGACTGAAGCATCTGCTTTTTATGTATCGTCGGTGGCCAATGCTGCCGCCTAACGAATTACAGTACTATTTTGGCAATTTACGAAAAGTACTGTAGTAATTTTGCCTGATTTACAGTACTAAAAGCCTTTTTGGCAAAAAGTACTGTAGTTTTTCGACCCCATTTACAGTGCTTTTCAAAAGAATTGCCATTTGCACTGTATTTTTTCCGCACATTTTACAGTACAAATTCCATTAATCGCTAAAAGTACTGTAATTGCGGCGCTTTTTGTACAGTGCAAATTCCATTTTCCGCCAAAAGTACTGTAATTGCGGCTCATTTTCTACAGTGCAATTTCTATTTTTCGATAAAAGTACTGTATTGGCAGCCGAATTCGCAGGTTTTCCCGCTGCCACAGGCGCTCCTGACACCGCAGGAATCTGAGGTGGCACACACGGCTCAGCTTAGCAGGTTTCTCTGACGGCTCCGGCCGCCGCAAGCGCCTTAAGCCAATTCCTCCATGCCTTTATTCAAACGATAATAGCGACCTTTTTTCGCCATGAGATCATCATGATCGCCGCGTTCTACAATCTGGCCGTCTTCCAACACCATGATGGCGTTGGCATCGCGAACGGTGGAGAGGCGATGGGCGATGACAAAGGTCGTGCGGCCTTTCATCAATTCATCCATACCGGCAGCGATGAGTTTTTCCGTATGCGTATCGACGGAGCTCGTGGCTTCATCCAAAATGAGGATGACAGGATCGGCAACGGCGGCGCGCGCAATGGCCAACAGCTGGCGTTTGCCTTGGGACAACTCACCGTCGGTGTCAGAAATCATGGTATCGTAACCGTCCTTCAGGCGACGGATGAAATGGTCGGCATGGGCCAGTTTTGCAGCGTGTTCCACTTCTTCATCCGTGGCATCCAGGCGCCCGAAGCGAATATTTTCGCGAATGGTGCCGGTGAATAAATGTGTTTCCTGCAAGACCATGGAAAGGATCGAACGTAAATCGCGCTTATCGATATCCTGCAAAGGCATACCGTCCACCGTGATGGTGCCTTTGTCGATTTCGTAGAAGCGATTGATGAGGTTTGTAATGGTGGTTTTGCCGGCGCCGGTGGAGCCGACGAGAGCAATTTTTTGACCGGGTTTGGCATAGAGAGAGATGCCCTTCAGGACAGGGCGGTCTTCGTCATAGCCAAAATACACATCGTCAAAGCGGACATCGCCATGGACGGGCACTTTCTGTTCCAAAACGGCACCATCGGCAATGGCGGCACCATCGGAAACAGGCGCACCATCGGAAACGGCCACTCTGTCCGTTGCCGCTTCATCGGCGGTGTTGCGACGCACCCAATATAGTTTTTGCGTTTCCGGATCGGTCCACAAACGAACGGAGCCATCCATAACTTCAACAGGTTCATCCATCAGGCGGAAGATACGCTCGGCGCCGGCAATGGCAGCAAGAACGCCGTTTAACTGTTGCGAAACCATGGTGACCGGGCGGTTAATCGTTCGTGTGTATTGCATGAAGGCCGTCAAAGCACCGATCGTCATGGTGCCGCTCATGGTGTAAAAGCTGCCGATGAGGGCCACGACCGCATAGAGGACGTAAGAAAGATTGCCCATGATCGGGAAGCTGATCACACCAAAGGTGGCAGCGTCCGTGGCGATTTTCTGCACGTCATCCGAGCGCTTGTCGAAGGCAGAAATGACGGTATCCTGTTGATTGAAAAGCTGTACGACCTGCTGCGCGGAGAGCATCTCTTCAATATAACCGTTCATTTCACCGATTTGTTGCTGGCGTTTGCGATAGTAGCGGGCGCTGCGGTGTGAAATGACGCGCAACATCCAGATGGTCAAAACCGAGAAGGCAATGGTCACGAGGGTGAGTTGCCAACGCAGAATAAACATCATGAAAAGGGTTGAAGTGAACTGAATGATGGACAGTAAAAACTGCGGCAAGGCCTGTTGAATGGTTTGCGTCAAGGTATCCACGTCATTGGTAAAGGACGACATGATTTTACCGTGGGCCGTATGGTCAAAAAAGGTTATGGGAAGGGCCAGAACATGCTGATTCATATCGTTACGTAAGCGATAGATTGTACGTTGGGACAGCTCTGCCAACCACAAAAAGCCGAAGTATTCGGTAAGGGTGGCTACGACAAAAACCAAGGCCATGATGACGATATTACGGAAGAAGAGGGAGAGGTCGTGCTGGACGGCTACGGCATCTACGACAGGCGCCAGAAAGCCGTTTCCCACGACACTCAAAAAGGTGGAGAGCACCACCATCAATAAGCCCCCGACAAAGATGGCCTTATTGTAGCGAAAATACGCAAATAATCGCTTCAGGACAGGAATATTCAGTGTCGCACGAGGACGCTTCTTCTGTTCGTTGTTTGCATCGCTCATTCGGAAAGCCCTCCTTCCTGGGATTCAACAATATCTTTATAAATGGCCGAGGTATGCAGCAGCGCATCATGGGTGCCCAATGCATCCATGTGGCCGTTATCCAATACGAGAATTTGATCGCAGTCGCGAATGGAAGCAATGCGCTGCGCAACGATGATGACGGTAATGCCTTGCAACTCTTCCTGCAAAACGCGTCGAAATTTCGCATCCGTTGCCATATCCAAGGCGCTTGTGGAATCATCCAAGATCAGGATCTTTGGCTGTTTAATCAGCGCTCTGGCGATGGTAAGACGTTGCTTTTGACCGCCGGAAAAATTGGCGCCGTTCTGCTCCACCGGATGATCCAGCAGATCCGGATAGCGCGATACAAAATCCCAGGCCTGCGCCTTTTGGAGGGCAGCCTTCATTTCTTCATCGGTGGCATCAGCACGCCCCCATTGCAGATTGCTGCGAATGGTTCCCGAAATCAAGGTGTTTTTCTGCAACACGATACCGATGTCTTCACGCAGAGCATGCAGGGAATAGTCCTTGACATTGCGTCCACCCACATACACCGCACCGTCCTTCACGTCATAGAGTCTGGCGATGAGCTTAATGAGCGTGGATTTTGACGATCCTGTCGGACCGATGATACCCATATGTGCTCCAGCAGGAAGGAAAAAATCAATGTTCTGGAGGGTATCTTCGTTGTAATCCGGATAACGGAAGGAAACGTGGGAGAAACGGACGGAACCGTCAGCCAGGGCATGACAGGGATTGTCTTTTTCTTCCAGCTCCGACGTGGTATCAATCACTTCGAAGATACGATGCAGCGAGGTATACGCAAACGAGAAGTTTACGAGATACATGCTGATCATCATCACGGCCATCATCACCTGAAACACATAGGTCGTAAAGCCGATGATCGTACCCGGCATCATGGCGCCTTGATAGATGAGCAGACCGCCCTGATACAGCACAAAGAGCAATGTCAGATAGAGTAACGTGCTCGAAAGGGGATTCAGATAGCTGGTCAGATGTACGCCCTTTAACTCTGTGTTCAGTAAGGCACGGTTCGGCTTATCGAAACGCCGTGAGGCATACTTTTGTCGTCCGAAGGCGGTAATGATATGAATGCCCGCCAATTGCTCCTGAATCATGCCGTTTAAACCATCAATGCGCTCGCGAATCTTGAGAAATACAGGGATGGCTTTACGAAACACCAGAAAGGTGAAGAGGGCGCTGGCCGGCAACATGACAACAAAGATCAACGCCAAACCGGCATGGATGCGAAACGAAAAAATCAGAGCGAAGATAAGTAAAAACGGGAAGCGAAACGCCATGCGCAAACTCATCATCGCTACCATACCGACGGTATCAATATCGGCGGTCAAACGAGTAATCAACGAAGGCACGCTGATTGTATCGATATTCTGGTACGAGTATTTTTGCACCGCTTCATAAGCAGCTTTACGCAGATTGCCGGCGATGCCGTAGCCGGCTGTCGCACCCAGGCGGGAGCTCAGGACGCCAAAGCCCATGCTGATAAAGGCAACAGCGACCATGAGTAGGGATTGCTGCAAAATATAGGAACGATTGTTCAGTGCAATGCCCTTGTCCACGAGGTTAACCATCATCATGGGGATGACAATATCGCCGATGACCTCTAAAATCATCAGCAAAGGCGTGAGAATGACTTGCCATCGTACATTTTTCGTATAAGGAATTAATTTTTTTATCATTACGGCCTTCTTTCAAACAAGAAACAGCGCTCTATGCGCCGAAAGAATGCAATGAACAAACGTCTATACGTTTATTCTAATTTAGAACAAATTAAACATACCCAAACGCACAATTTTCATGCAAAAACGTTTGAAAATCCCACGAACAACACATTTTATTCACCCCTGCTGCCTATAATAAAAGCAACATCTGAAAGACCGCTCTCGGCTATGATTTTCAACCGAAACGTGTCATCATGCGACGAGTTCGATATACTAGAGAGGGTTCACGCGATTCAAGGAGGAATCATGCTTACAAATCAAGATAAGAAAAAATTAGGCGCCCTCGTCGGCATCCTGTTAGCCAGTGGAGCGACCATATTTGGTATACAAAAGGTCAACGAAAAACCGCAATCCATCGTAGATGATGGAACGTCCGGCCAATATGAGGAGTCTCTGGATGATTCCTCTATCGAGACAAGCCGAAATTGGACGGGAGCCGTCTCCGAATCCTCGGTGTTTGAAACACAAAACGCCATTCCACAGCTTTCGTATGATTCGATGACCCTTCCGGAGCAGTCTGAGACCGAACGGAGCCATACAAGAAGCGGCAACCTGGTTGTGCGTCCGTCAGACTCGAAACAAGAAGCGTCTTCGAAAACAGAACAAAAGCCGGAACAAAAACCGGCACAACAATCCACAAAGCCGTCGCCTAAACCGCAACAGAGCACAAAAATAGCAAAGGGTTCATCGGCTACGGGAAAGACACCGACGGAGCTACCGGAAGAAACCATTGAAAATCAGCCGACGGAAAGCGAAACGTCGCAAAAGCCGACAGGATCCGTATCAACGCCGGCGCAAAGCACGACATCCGACACCTCGTTGACACCGGAACAATCGCAGTCCCTGTCCATTGCTAAAGCATCGGAAGAAGAAGCCGCTCGTGTACCGGATACGCCGGCAGCCAAAGCGCTGACGAATTTGCCGGTCTTTGACAGCCAGCGATTGGGCAATACCAAAGTTTACTTCTATCAGCATCCATCGCTGAGTGTTGGCTTGGATTTGCGCAATGCCAAGGGAATGTCACAACAGCTTTATGTTTTCCCGTCCAAAAAAGGATTTTTGATTTTCCCGCGCCAGATGATGTCCATTTTAGGACTCACTCCGGAAACGTTAAAAGAAAAGACGGAAAAGAACGAAGAAATTCCGGGGGCTATCTCCGTGCGCTTGGTGGATGCCAAGGAAAAAGAAGAGCTGGAAAAGAAAGATACGGAAAAGAAATTGCACTTTGCTGAGGCAGAGGGCGGACGCTTCTATGTCATCGAACAGACGCCGGATAAAGACGGACGTTATCAGAATATTTACGACATGCTCGATCATTCGCTGGATCCGAAATTCATTGCTGATAATCTGACAACAGCCGGCATGATCGGTAATCCGCCCAAGATCAACGATAAGGTGACGATGGGTGAGCAGCAGAAGGCATGGGAAGATCTCGTCTCGAAAATGCGCGATAACCCGGCTGTTGTCGAATACAATTGGAATTTGCCCTTACTCGCACCATCAGCGGGCTATTTGAAAGATGGTAAAGAAATCCGTACCAATATTCCGGACAGCACGCCAAACTACAGTTTCGGGCGCTTGGATATCAATAACGATAAAACGCCGGAATACATTATTCATGCCACGACAAAAGCCTCAAAAGACGGTGTGGCAGCCGGCTATTGGGTCATTTTGGAACCGACCCCGTCCGGCTTAACGGTGGCCAATGTGATTTCTGATGGCAACGGCGACTTACTCTTGAAAGACAACACGATGATTTTGCCATCGCTGGATAAGAACAATCGTGAAGTCTCTTTATGCGTCCAAGAAGCAAAACTCGGCGAAAAAACCGACCGCAAAGAGATGCCCAAAGTGACCTTCCGTTTGGCGGAGGGAACCGGCAAGGAATTGGCGGAGAAATATCCCAAGTCCTACTTGGTGCCCATGAACGATCATGTGTATCTCTTTACCATGGAAGAGATGGATAAGTTGTTGGAATACATTGAGAATGAATTGAAAGATGTCAAACGCATTGACTTCATTGGTAGCGTTAAGGATGGCAACACAGGTCTCACCAACCCCACCGGAACGCAGGCGGCCGATATCCAAGATCCGATTCAGTATTTGCAGGAACGCTATCCGAACTTGCCGCTGACACCGGAACGCTTGCAAAAAGCCACGCCCACCTCTTCGTTTAAGGACCTGAACGACGCAGTAAAGCCGAGCGATTTTGATCGCGTTGAAAACAATCACAACTGATCTTTTCCGAAGACCGACGGGCTTCCGGGAAAACCGAGGCCTTGTCGTTGCTATCGCAGGATACGCCCGTCTAGGGCGTGCTCTTCTTCGGACAGACAGAAGGGAGAAAACGTACATGGATATTCGCATTGACCCCAGTATTGCCGCTCTTGGCGTAAAGGATGTTGTGGTAGGCATTGCTAAGAATGTCAATCCGCATGCCGCATTTTCAGAAGCCTTTTTAAAGCGACAAAAACAAGCGGAGGAGTGGGCTTTGTCCGTTTCTCTGGATGAGGTAGCCGAGCATCCGCTGACCCAAGGTTATATGAACTTGATGAAAAGTGTTGGGCGCAGCGTGAAAAAGAATGTGCCAAGCGTCTTAGCCTTGGTACGCAACGTCCAGCATCGCGGTTCCATGCCGCAAGTGAACAGCATCGTTGATATTTATAATGTGGAATCTTTACTTTCCATGCTGGCTATCGGAGGCCATGATCTGGATAAAATCGACGAGCCCCTGATCTTTAAAGTGAGCGGCATAGAGGACACCTTTTATCCCATCGAATCCTCCTCCAAACACGTGGCGCCCACAGATTTTCTATATTGTGATGCGAAGGGGATTGTCTCTTGGATGGGCGTGCGCGACGGCGAAGCCTATAAGCTGGATGAGAACACGACAAACGTGCTTTTTACCATCGCCGGGAATGCGGAAGCAACGACGGAAGTACGCCTGGAAGCGCTGAAGCATATTGAAGAGGATTTAGTCCAATGTATGCCGGGCGTTGAATTTACCGCGCAGGTAGTGCGTGTGGAGGCGTAATCTTCGCCACCTGGGTATGTGCGTGAAGGTGTAATCTTTGCCGGCCAGGTAGCGTGCGTGGAGGCGTAGTCTTTGTCGTCCAACCTATGGCGATCGGCATGAAGATGATCGGGATGAAGAGAAGGGAAGCAGACGGATGGAAGTGAAAGATTGGCAACGACCCTATGTGATCGGGGTAGCCGGAGGCAGTGCCTCAGGCAAAACCACCATTGTCCGCAAATTGCGCGAAACGTTTGGGGATGACTTGGCCTTGATCAGTCATGATTTCTACTATTGGGCACACGATACGATGCCCATGGAGGAACGGGTCAAACTCAACTACGACCATCCGGATGCGTTTGATACAAAACAGCTCATCCGTGATATTAAAGCCCTACGCAGCGGGCAGGCGGTGGATTTGCCAATTTACGACTTTACCATCCACACGCGTAAAAAAGAGACACGTCATGTCGAACCGCGCGCCGGCATTCTCGTCGAAGGCATTCTTATCTTGGAGGATAAGGAACTGCGCAATTTGATGGATCTCAAGATTTTCGTTGATACCGATGCGGATGAACGTCTTTTGCGCCGCATTCTACGCGATACGAAGGAGCGCGGACGCAGTCTGGAAAGCATTCTGACCCAGTATTGCACCACAGTGAAACCCATGCACGAAGAATTTGTTGAGCCAAGCAAAAAATACGCTGATGTCATTATCCCGCGCGGTGGCGAAAACATCCCCGCAGTGGATATGCTCATTCGTCACATTCAAACGATGCTGCACCGGGAAGGATAGCAGCGAAACGCGATAAATCGGTGCGTTTTGGAATGATATAAGGAAGGCGGCCTGTCGGGCCGCCTTCTTCTGTTTCTTCTTCTACTGCTGTTGCTTATATAGCTGCCCGCCGCAGGTGGACACCTTCTTGGTGTGCGTATTCCATGTTATTTTAAGAAACGGCAAATAACATGGGGTGGCACGGTAGATTTTTCGAGGTTTTACCCCATGCTATTTTAAGAATGCAGAAATAACATGGGGTATCGCGGCCGTCTTTTCGGGGTTTTACCCCATGCTATGTTAAGAAACAGGAAATAACATGGGGTAGTTGCGTTTTTTTCACCCCATGTTATTTTTCAAATCGAGAGATAGCATGGGATAAACCAGTACTTTTCAAGATTTTTCACCCCATGCTATTTTTAAAATGCTGAAATAACATGGGGCGCCGCAGCAGTTCTTTCGATATTTCACTCCATGTTATTTTCAAACCAACAAATAACACGAGGCGCTGCGTTTTGACAACACAGCGCCTCGTGGAAGCTGCCTTTTAGGCAGGAGCATTTCTAGTTTTTCTTAAAATACGCTTTTGCGGCTTCAAACAGTCGCAAATCTTTGACCTCGGGGAGGTTCTGATAGAGATAGCGACCGGTGCGTTCGCTGTGGCCCATCTTGCCGAGGATGCGTCCGTCGGGTGAGAGTAAGGCTTCGACAGCGCCTTGGGAGCCATTGGGGTTGTAAGCGATGTCCATAGAAGGCTCGCCATTGCGATCGACGTATTGACCAGCTACCTGTCCTTCCTTAAAGAGCTTTTGCAGGAGGGCGGGATCCATGTCAAGACGCCCTTCGCCATGGGAAATGGGCACGCGGTAGAGATCGCCGGGAGTGACATGTGAAAGCCACGGAGAGCGATTGGTCACAATACGTGTGTTAATCACTTGCGATTGATGGCGGCCGATGGTATTAAAGGTCAGCGTTGCCAGCTCTGGCGTCGGCGGCATGATGCGGCCGTAGGGCAGCAGACCCAGTTTTACCAATGCTTGGAAGCCGTTGCAGATACCTAGGATTAAGCCGCCGCGGCGATCCATTAGATCGGTGAGGGCTTCGGTCAGGCGGGCATTGCGGAAGAAAGCATTGATGAGCTTCGCACTGCCGTCGGGTTCATCGCCGCCGGAGAAGCCGCCCGGCAAGAAAAGAATTTGCGCATTGCAAATGGCGTCGGCCATGGCATCGACGCTTTTTGCGATATCATCCGTGGTTTGATTGCGGATGATTTGAATGTGCGGGGTGAGACCGGCGCGCGTGACATAGCGTGCGGAGTCGACTTCACAGTTCGTACCCGGGAAGACAGGAATGACCACACGGGGCGTTGCTTTTGTGCCCGCAAACGAGCAAACAGTAGGAGCGGGGTGAGAAGCGGCATAATCCTTGGCCAGCGCAACGGCGTTATGGGCTTCAACGCTCAGCGGTGCCGGTTGGGCATCCGGCGCTGTCGGAAAGATGTCTTCGAGCGTGGAACGGCGCAGGGCTTCCATGGCAGCCAAATCAATCGTTTCTTGCGGGAAGGCAAGCGTATAGTCTTTCGTCGTAGTGCCCAGGTCGGTCACCGTAAAGGCCTCTGCTTGTAAGTTTTCTGCGCTTAGCGGATGCGTTGCACTGATAAGGAAGCTGCCAAAAGCAGGCTGCGTCAAAAGATCCGGCGTTACGGCATCGTTAAGCTTTGCACCGATGCGGTTGCCGGCGGCGGAAAGGAGGAGCGCCTCCATGAGTCCGCCATAGCCCAGAGCCCAGGCGCTATGGACGCCTTCTTGTTGGGTGAGCTGTTCGACGGCATGGAAAAGGGCATGAAGCGATGCTTTTTCCGGCAGGCCATCGGCATTCCATTGCGGCGTTAAGAGCAGCAGATGATCGCCGGCGTTTTTCCATTCCGGGGACAGGACGCGTGTAGCGGAGTCCGTCGTAATGGCAAAGGAGACCAACGTAGGCGGTACATCCATGGATTCGAAAGTGCCGGACATGGAGTCTTTGCCGCCGATGGAACCGACTTCAAGATCCAACTGTGCCTGCAGGGCACCTAACACCGATGCCAACGGCTCTGCCCAGCGTTTGCCGTCGGTGCCCGGACGTTTAAAGTATTCCTGGAAAGTCAGGTAAGTCTGCTTCCGATCCGCTCCGGTGGCCAGCAATTTAGCCAAAGATTCCACAACGGCCAAGTAGGCGCCATGATAGGGGCTCTTTTCGGAGACTTCCGGAGAGAAGGCCCAAGACATATAGGAGGCCGTATCGGTTTCACCCTCTTCCAGGGAAATCTGATGCACCATGGCTTGAATGGGCGTTGCGCGATAGGTACCGCCATAAGGCATCAGGACGGTGCCGGCGCCGATGGTCGAGTCAAAGCGATCGACGAGGCCGTGGCGATCCGCGTTTTGCAGGTCTTTGGAAAAGGCAGTGAACAGGTCGGAAAGCTTGGTCGCTGGCGACGCTTTTGCGTTTTTCGGCGACCAAGCAGCCTTTTCGGCCGGAATGGAGATGTGCTTTTCGGCGCCGTTGGAATCCAGGAATTCGCGCGATAGATCCAAGATGCGCTGTCCCTTCCATTCCATCTGCAGGCGTGGATTGGCCTGAATCTCCGCCACGACAGTGGCTTCGAGATTCTCTTGTGCAGCAAGCTCCAAGAAGCGTGATTCGTTTTCGGCAGCAATGACCACCGCCATGCGCTCCTGTGATTCGCTGATGGCAAGTTCTGTCCCGGTCAAGCCTTCGTATTTCTTTGGTACGCGATCCAGATGGATGAAGATGCCATCGGCCATTTCACCGATGGCTACCGATACACCGCCCGCACCGAAGTCGTTGCAACGCTTAATCATTCGCGCGGCTTCGCCGTTGCGGAAGAAGCGCTGTAATTTACGTTCTTCCGGGGCATTGCCCTTCTGGACCTCTGCACCGGCCGTTTCGACGGAGTGCAGGTTGTGTGCCTTGGAAGAACCGGTGGCGCCGCCCACGCCGTCGCGTCCCGTGCGACCGCCCAAGAGAATGACGATATCGCCGGGCTTTGGCGTTTCGCGTACCACGTTTTTCTGCGGAGTGGCGGCTACGACAGCACCGATTTCCATGCGTTTGGCGGCATAGCCCGGATGATAGATTTCATGCACCATACCGGTGGCCAGACCGATTTGGTTGCCGTAGGAGGCATAGCCCTGTGCCGCTTCGGTCACGATTTGTCGCTGAGGCAATTTGCCTTCCAGCGTTTCCGAGAGCGGCGTGCGCGGGTCGGCTGCACCGGTGACGCGCATGGCGGCATAAACATAGGAACGGCCGGAGAGCGGATCGCGAATGGCGCCGCCGATGCAGGTGGAAGCGCCGCCGAAGGGCTCGATCTCGGTCGGGTGATTGTGAGTTTCGTTCTTGAAGAGCAACAACCACGGTTCTTTTTTGCCATCGATGGTGACATCGATATGCACCGTGCAGGCATTGATTTCTTCGGAAACGTCTTCGCCGGTGAGTTTACCGTTTTGACGAAGCGCCCGTGCGGCCAAAAGCGCCATGTCCATAAGACAGATGGGCTTGGTATCGCCGGTTTCCTTGCGCAGCGAAAGATAGGTGTCATAGGTTTTCTGCAACAGCGGATCCGCAAAAGACACGTCGTCAATAATCGTACGGAAGGTCGTATGGCGGCAATGATCGGACCAATAGGTATCAATCATGCGAATCTCGGTTTCGGTCGGATTGCGCTTTTCCTGCCGGAAATACGCCTGGCAGAAGAGCAGATCGTCATCGTCCATAGCCAGGCCCATATCACGACGTAAGACATCCAACGTTTTGGCGTCTGCTTCGATAAAGCCATCCATGGTCGGGACGGGACCCGGTGTCTGCACGGGCGCTTGTAAGGTTTCGGGTAGCGCATCGGAAGCTTCGCGCGATTCCACGGGATTAATCAAATGCTTACGGATGCGACGCAGGTCCTCCTCCGAGAGGGAACCGGAAAACAGATAAATATTTGCTGTTTTTACCTGCGGTGCCTCCACACGAGAGAGCAGGCGCAGACAAAGTGCGGCAGAATCCGCTCGCTGGTCAAATTGACCGGGCAAGGGTTCGACACTCAGGTGATGTTCCGCGTTCGGCAAAGTTTCCCACACCTGATCGACTGTCGGATCGGAAAAAACCGTAGCGATGGCGTCGCGAAACACGTCTTCCGGCACGCCTTCCACATCGTAGCGATGCAGGATGCGTACGTCCTCGAGCGAAGCAATCTGCACAAAATCGCGCAATTCTTCCGCAAGTGCTCGCGCCTCACGACGGTGCGCCGATTGCTTTTCGACATAAATGCGGTGAATCATGTCATTTCCTTTCCAGCGCTTTAAGCGCCTTCTGTCCGATATCCTTGCGGAAATACTTGGTACGGAAGGTCACCTGATCAGCCGTTTCATAGGCTTTCGCAATCGCCTCTTCCAATGTGGGCGCCGTTTCCACTACGCTGACCACGCGTCCGCCGTTTGTATAGTAGGTGCTGCCCTTTTTACGCACCCCGGCACAATAGATTTTGTCGCGCAGATGGTGTGGCAGCTTGATCTCCACATTCTTCTCGTAGGACTTCGGATAGCCTTCCGAAGCCAGGATTACGCAGCAGGAGGAATCGCTGCTGAATTCCACCATCTCCGGGGTCAGAGTTTCTTCTGTGACCGCGCGGAAGAGGGTATAGAGATCGCTCTTCAGCAGGGGCAAAATGGCCTGGGCTTCCGGATCGCCAAAGCGGCAATTGTATTCCACGACCTTCGGTCCGTCTTGCGTGAGCATGAGGCCGAAGTAGAGGCAGCCTTTGAACGGCGTGCCTTCATCGCGCATGCCTTGTACCGTGGGTTCAAAGATGGTTTTGCGGCAAAGCTCAGCTACTTCCGAGGTATAGTAGGGGTTTGGCGCAATGACGCCCATGCCGCCGGTATTCGGCCCCTTATCCCCATCCAAGGCACGCTTATGATCCATAGAGGACAGAAGCGGCACGATGGTTTTTCCATCGGTCAACGTTAACACCGTCACTTCAGGGCCTTCCATGAACTCTTCAATGACCACGCGATGGCCGCTTGTGCCAAAGGCATCCTCTTGCATGAAACGCGTTAAGGTTTCTTCGGCCTCTTCCAGGGTTTCTGCAATGACCACCCCTTTGCCGAGGGCCAGGCCGTCGGCTTTAATGACCAGAGGCAAATGGCCGGCGGCGGCTTCTTTTTCCACATAGGCTTTGGCCTTTTCCAGTGTTTCAAACGCTTCATAGCGTGCCGTCGGAATGTGATGGCGTTTCATGAATTCTTTTGCAAAGATTTTCGAGCTTTCCAATCTGGCAGCCGCCTTGTTGGGGCCGAAGCAGGGAAAGCCGGCTTCTTCGAAGAAATCCACCGCGCCGTCAGCCAGTTGATTATCCGGACTGACGACAATGTAGCCCACATGCTCGGTACGAGCAAAACGCGCGAGCAGAGGAAAATTATTGATATCAATGGGGAACGGGATGCCGCCGTCCATACCATCGTTACCGGGCACACAGTAGATGCGCTCTACGCGATCATTTTTTTTCAATGCTTTGATAATCGCATGTTCGCGGCCGCCGCCGCCCAACACTAGAATATTCACTGTTTTCATCCAATCCTCCTTCTATGCGGAAGACAGACTTCCGTCATTTTGTCGTCCGCTCTGACGACAGAGTAATAGAAAAACTTAATGATGGAATAAACGTTGATGCGTAAAGACCATCGTAAGTCCGTAATGATCCGCGGCGTCAATGACCACAGCGTCGCGTGTGGAGCCGCCCGGCTGCGCGATGTATTTCACACCGCTCTGTGCAGCCCGTTGAATATTATCGGCAAAGGGGAAGAACGCATCGCTGGCTAACGCCAGATGCGCCTCTTGTGCCAGATAAGCCCGGCGTTCTTTTTTGGTGAAAGGTGCGGGTTGTTGTGTAAAGTACGCTTCCCAATGTCCCGGCGCCGTCACATCTTCTTCGTAATCATGCAGATATTGATCGATGACATTGTCGCGGGTAGCGCGCGAGAGATCGTCGCGGAAGGGCAGAGAAAGCACGCGATCACTCTGCCGCAGGCGCCAGGTATCGGCTTTATCGCCCGCCAGACGTGTGCAATGAATGCGGGATTGCTGGCCTGCACCGACACCGATGGCTTGCCCGTCTACCGCAAAGCAAACCGAATTGGATTGCGTATATTTCAGCGTGATCAGCGCCACCAGAAGATCGCGCTTGGCGGATTCCGGCAAGGCCTTATTTTTTGTTACGATTTCGTTGAGACTCTCGGTGGTAAAGCGTGCATCGTTACGCTTTTGCGTAAAACGAATACCGAACACTTCCTTGGATTCTGCAACGGGCGGCTCATAGGCCGGATCGATCTGAATAATATTGTAGCTGCCGTTTTTCTTTTGGCGCAGGATGGCCAAGGCCTCCTCACTGTAGCCGGGAGCAATGACACCATCCGATACTTCGCGCTTCAACAGATGCGCCGTAACAGCGTCCACCGGGCGCGAGAGGGCTGCCCAGTCTCCAAAGGAACTCAGGCGATCCGTACCGCGTGCACGGGCATAGGCGCAGGCTAGCGGCGAATCGTCCAGCCCCTCCACATCTTCCACAAAGCAGGCTTTTTTTAGCTTTTCGTCGAGCGGCAATCCCACGGCTGCTGAAGTCGGGGAAACATGCTTAAAAGAAGCCGCACAGGGAAACCCTGTGGCGGCGTCTAACTCCCGCACTAATTGCCATGAATTCAAGGCATCCAAAAAGTTGATATAGCCGGGGCGTCCGTTGCATACAACAAACGGCAAATCCTTGCCATCCGCTCGGTCCAGCTTAGCCGGCAGTTGATTGGGGTTACAGCCGTATTTTAAGGGCAATTCCTTCATGCGATCCTCCTTCTATGGCGTGCGCGATTTTCGTAAGCGCTTATACGGAAAGCACAGCCTTGCGATCCGCATCATGATAGCGATGAATCAGCGGTTCAGCCACATTTTTTAGAAAAGCGTCCACTTGCTCCGGACAGCGTCCTATATAGGCGACAGGATCCAAGTGGTTACGAATTTCCTCTTCGGTCATCGGAATCTTGGGCTCATCGGCCAAACGTCGGATGAGGTCGTTTTTCCCGCCTTCTTTGACGGCACGAGCGGCCGCATGAGAATGGACACGGATAATTTCGTGCAAAACCTGACGATTGCCACCGCGTTTGACGGATTCCATCATGATATTTTCCGTTGCCATGAAGGGCAGCTTTTCCATCACGCGATGGTGTACCACCGGTTCGTAAACGGTCATGTTTTCCGTCACGTTCATATAAATATTTAAGATGGCATCGGTGGCCAGGAAGGCTTCCGCCACAGCAATGCGTTTGTTGGCCGAATCATCCAGGGTGCGTTCCATCCACTGCGTGGCGGCCGTCACCGAAGGATTCAGTGCATCCACCATGACGTAACGCGCAAGCGCTGTCATGCGTTCGGCGCGCATGGGGTTGCGTTTATACGGCATGGCCGAAGACCCGATCTGATCCTTTTGGAATGGCTCCTCCACCTCTTCAAAGGATTGCAGCAGGCGCAGGTCGTTCGCAAATTTGGATGCGCTCTGGGCAATGCCGGAGAGTGCAAAGAGGAAGAAAGAATCGATTTTGCGCGAATAGGTTTGGCCACAAACCGGAATCAACCGTTCAAAGCCGAAGGCTTTGGCAATTTTTTCATCCAATGCCTGTACTTTGGCGGAATCGCCGTCAAAGAGTTCCAGAAAGCTGGCCTGGGAGCCGGTAGTGCCTTTTGCACCACGTAGCGCCAATTGGTCGATCTGGAATTGCAACTGTTCCATATCCATGGCCAGTTCGTTCATCCACAGCGTTGCGCGTTTTCCCAGGGTGGTCAGCTGTGCGGGTTGCAAATGCGTATAGGCCAAAGTGGGCACGCTCTTATAGCGTTCGGCAAAAGCACTGAGATTTACCAGCACCTGAGCGGCTTTATGCAGCAAAAGTTGAGAAGCTTCCCGCAGAATAATTAAGTCTGTATTATCGGTGACATAGCAGCTCGTAGCCCCCAAATGCATGATGGGAGCAGCCTTTGTGGCCTGTTGGCCGAAGGCATAGACATGGCTCATCACGTCATGACGCACCTGCTTTTCGCGTGCTTCGGCCACATCATAGTTAATGTCTTCTTTGTATTGCTCCATTTCCGCAATTTGCGCATCGGTAATGTCCAGACCCAATTCTTTTTCAGCCTTTGCCAGCGCAATCCACAGTCTGCGCCAGAGGCGAAACTTATGGTTGGAGGAAAATAAAAATTGCATCTCATCGCTCGCATAGCGAGTGGACAGGGGGGACAGATAACGATCGTGAGAATCCATCGTGGTTCCTTTCTTTGCCTGGATAGTTCAGGTGGGATTCGGTCATGCCGTGCCGGGCACGATTAAGAAAAGCGACTTTTGATAAAGTGGCGGACGGAGGCGCCGTCATGCTCTTCCACATAAAGAGCAATGCGATTTTCCGGGCTTAAGGCATCCCACAAAGCCGCTGTGAAAGCGGCAGCATCGCCATCCCAGGAGAAACGCAGCGGTTCGCCTTGAAAGCTGGGCAAGGGATTGCCATCGGTCACATACGTGGAGATGAAGCGACCCGTGCCGGGCTCTTTATCATAATGGAACGCCTGATAGCAGGCGTTCGTGCCATTTGCATCGGCGGCTTTCCAAATGGAAAGCTGCAAGTGATTTTCGGCCAGTAAACCGGAAATGCGCGGGGTAAAATGCGGACCGTCCGGCTCAAAGGTGCGCGATTGTAAGGCCGTATCAAAATCTTTGCCGACGGCCAAGCCGTCAAGAAGCGTATCCGTGTGATCACCGTTCGTTACCACCGTAACAGGCTCTCCGGCTACGCGGGTATGCGAGAGAGCGCGGTAAATGATGAGGCTCGGATCTTCGAGTAGCGCCGGATCGTGGGCTTGCGTATAGAGGTCATTTCCATCCAGGTGAAACACCCGATTTTGACTGTTTTGACTGCGCCCCATAATAAAGTAGGCGATAAGTGCATTGCCATTTGTGCCATGCGCCAGCGCTATGCCGCGACCGGGATAGGGGTTACCGCGTAGCAGCGTTGCCAGAGAGGGTGCTTTTTCCGTTGCGCGCGATCCACTTTGCACACTCGGCAGAAAAGCGGCGTATTCGGCTTCGGATAACGGGGCGGACAGAGCCTTTCCCGTCAGTCCATTGCGGAGACGACACGCCATCGCATGCACGCAGGCGGGGAGTAACTTCCATTCTGCTTCGCGCATGACGCGCTGTTGCAAGCGTTCAGGGGTATCGTCGGCCAAAACACGGACGGCCTGTTGGGCCAGGATGGGACCCGCATCGGCTTGCGCCGTAACCAGATGAACCGTGGCGCCCGTCACTTGCACGCGATGGGCAAGCACCGCTTCATGCACGTGTTCGCCATAGTAGCCGCGACCGCCAAAGGCCGGCAATAATGCCGGATGAATGTTTAATACGGGAACGTGGCAGGCCTTGAGAAACTCAGCCGACAAGACACGCAGAAATCCCGCTAAGACAATCATGTCAACGGATGCCTCCGACAGAGCGTCCAATACTGCCTTTTCCCACGCCGTGCCGGGATAGTCCTTTATCGAGAAAGCACGGGCGGCAATGCCCGCATTTTTCGCGCGCTCCAGGGCATGGGCATTGGCGCGATTGGAAAAGACGGCCACAATTTCGCCGGGGGCAAGACGCCCTTCGCGTTGTGCATCTAAAAGCGCTTGTAAATTTGTGCCACCGCCTGAAACAAGGACGGCAAGGCGCACCGGACGGGAACTCATAGAATCACCTTTTCAAGCGAACGTACGACTTCGCCTAATCGATAGGCTTCTTCGCCCTCCTCTTGGAGCACTTCGAGCGCCCGAGGCAGATCTTCTTTGGAAACGACGAGCACAAAGCCGACCCCCATATTGAAGGTATTGTACATATCGTGGGTGGTGACGTGCCCGGCTTCCTGAATGAAACGGAAGAGGAACGGCAGACGCAGCGCACCGCGCTCAATATTGGCGCCTAAGCCGTCCGGTAAGGCGCGCGGAATATTTTCATAAAAACCGCCGCCCGTGATGTGCGCCATGCTCTTGACCTTGACCTGCTTCATCAGTTCGAGAACGGGCTTTACATAGATGCGCGTCGGCGTGAGCAAGGCTTCGCCCAGCGTTTTACCGTCTAACGTCGAATAACGCGTGGTCCAGTCCGTGTTCTTATTGCCATCTAGAATTTTGCGCACTAAGGAATAGCCGTTGGAATGAATACCGGAAGAGGGCAGAGCGATGAGCTGATCGCCTTCTTCGACGTCATTTTTATCGATCATCTTTTTCTCGTCGACAAGACCCACGGCAAAGCCGGCCAAATCGTATTCGTTTTCAGGATAGAAACCGGGCATTTCCGCAGTTTCTCCGCCGATTAAAGCGCAACCCGACTGCACGCAGCCTTCGGCCACACCCTTTACGATCTCGGCAATGCGTTCCGGATCATTTTTTCCGCAAGCAATGTAGTCTAGGAAAAACAGCGGTACTGCGCCGCTGCAGAGGATATCGTTGACGCACATGGCAACGCAGTCAATGCCGATGGTATCGTGCTTGTCCAGTAAAAAGGCATATTTCAATTTAGTGCCCACACCGTCGGTACCGCTGACAAGAACGGGTTTTTCCATACCGGCAACATCCGGAGCAAAGAGACCGCCGAAGCCGCCGATGCCGGACAGGACGCCCGGTGTGGTGGTGCGAGCGATATGTTTTTTCATCAATTCCACCGCTTTATATCCTGCGGTGATGTCTACGCCGGCTTCCTTATAGGCGGCGGAGGAGGATTGCCGATTCATCTCGTCCATTATTCTTCTCCATTCCAGCAATAGGTGCATAGTTGACAACGCGGCAGGCCGATGGCTTCAATGGTCCCTTCCAGAGTCTGATACTCCAGAGAGGAAAAATGAAATTGCTCGGCAATTTTATCGCGCATGGCGCGCCCGCGCTCGGTGGTGCCATCCTGGTATTCATCCAGGTGTTCAAACCCTTCTTCCCCTTCCAGGTCCATGATGACGCGGCGGGTGAGAAGCTCCATCTCATCGTTACTGCGTGAAAAATTCAAATATTTACAACTGAAGAGAATCGGCGGACAAGCTGCACGCATGTGGACGCTCTTCGCACCGTTGCGATAGAGGAAATCCACCGTTTCGCGCAGCTGCGTGCCGCGCACGATGGAATCATCCACAATCAGCAGATTCTTCTGATCGATGTAGTCCGTGATGGGCAGTTGCTTCATATGAGCCACGCGATTGCGTTCCGATTGCCGAGACGGCGTAAAGGAACGAGACCAAGTGGGCGTATATTTGAGCATCGGACGACCGAAAGCCACGCCGCTCTCAAAGGCATAGCCCTGCCCATAGGCCAGACCGGAATCCGGGACACCGCCGACATAGTCGAGCTCCGGAATCCCGCCATTTTTGCGATCATTTTCGGCCAGAATTTCGCCATTGCGATACCGAGACTGTTCCACGCCCTTTCCTTCATAGCAGGAATTGGGATAGCCATAGTAGGTCCACAGGAAAGCACAAATCTTCATATCCTTTTGCGGTTCAATCACGGTGGTGACGCGTGAAGATGTGATTTCTACCGCTTCGCCCGGGCCCAGTTCACGCAAGGTGCGATAGCCCAGTTTACGATAGGGGAACGGTTCGAAGGACACGCAACGGCCGTCTTCGTTTTCACCGACGAAGAGCGGAATGCGCCCGCGAAAATCCCGTGCAGCCAAGAGTGTGCCGTCGTCTTTCAAGATTAAAAGTGACGCCGTACCGTCTATACGACGCTGTATAGCACGAATGCCATCAATATAGGAATCTTCCTCCGCCATCATAGCGGCAATGAGCTCCACACTGTTCACTTGTCCGCCCGTCATGGCATCAAAATGCGCCCCGGGTTTGGCCAAATATTCCTGAATCAGCTCTTCCTTATTATTGATGACGCCAACAAAACAAATGGCAAAGGTTCCGTAACGGGAACGAATGAGAAGCGGCTGCGGATCATAGTCGCTGATGCAACCGATGGCCGAGGAAGCCTTCATCTCGTCAAAAATGGTCTCGAAGCGCGTACGAAACGGCGTATTCTCAATATCGTGGATTTCACGCTGGAGGCCGATTTTCACATCATAGCCTGCAATTCCGGCACGGTGCGTGCCGAGATGGGAATGATAGTCCGTTCCATAAAAAACATCAGTTAAAGCGTCGCCGTGACCGGCTACACCAAAAAAACCACCCATAGATTCTCCTTGCTGCTTAGCTGCGTGAGAAAAACTCTGCCCCTGTCAAAGGACAAAGGCAGAGTCCATACTGCCGGATCAGGTTACGCCTGTTCACCGAAGACGCGATGCATCATTTCTTTATAGGCATCTTCAACACCGCCCATATCGCGGCGGAAGCGATCCTTGTCCAATTTCTCATTGGTATCGGCATCCCAGAAACGGCAGGTATCCGGGGAAATTTCATCCGCCAGAACAATGGAGCCGTCTTGCGTGCGGCCGAACTCCAGTTTGAAGTCGACCAGTTTGACGTTTAATTTCAGGAAATAAGCCTTGAGTACTTCATTGACTTTGAAAGCCATTTCGCTGATGCGATCGAGTTCTTCTTTGGTGGCTAGTTTCAGCGCCAATACATGATAGCGATTGATCAGCGGATCATGCAGATCATCATTCTTTAACGAAAACTCCAGCGTCGGCTCATCAAACACAATGCCTTCTTCGACGCCGTAGCGTTTGGCAAAGGAACCGGCCGAAATATTGCGGATGATGACTTCCAGGGGCACGATTTCCACTTTTTTGACCACCGTGTTGCGATCATCCAATTCTTCTACAAAATGCGTGGGAACCCCCTGCTTTTCCAGAAGCTGCATGAGAAAGTTTGTCATGCGGTTATTGATGGCGCCCTTACCGACGATCGTACCGCGCTTGGCACCGTCACCGGCAGTCGCATCGTCCTTGTACGAAACGATGACTTTGTCCTTTTCATCCGTCGCAAATACTTTTTTCGCCTTACCTTCATACATTTGTTCTAATTTTTCCATGGAATCCTCCTCACACTAGTCTCACACTAATCCTACAGTAACGATGAACAAAAATAAAATTGCCGCAGACGGTGCGATGGCACCCCCACGGCAGCGAGTTATTGCGCTTTAAATTTTTCACAGATGTTGCGGTCTTTTTCCAGAACGGCTTGGGCATCCTTTTCGCGCTTGTCATCCAATCGTTTGCTAAGCGCAGTATCCTCCAAGGCAAGAATCTGGGCCGCCAGAAGAGCGGCGTTCTTAGAACCGTTGATGGCAACGGTGGCTACAGGAATGCCGGAAGGCATCATCACGGTAGCTAAAAGAGCATCCATGCCATCCAATACCTGAGAACTGCAAGGAATGCCGATCACCGGCAATGTCGTGTTGGCGGCAACGGCGCCGGCCAAATGGGCGGCCATACCCGCGGCACAGATCAAAACGCCGAAACCGTTCTCTCGTGCGTGGATGGTAAAGTCGCGTGCCTCCACCGGTGTACGGTGCGCGGAAAATACGTGCACCTCGAAGGGAACTTCCAATTCCTTCAGGATACCGACAGCTTTCTCCATTACGGGCAGATCGCTGTCACTTCCCATGATCAAAGCAACTTTCTTCATGATGACTCCTTTCGAAAAACACCTGAAGCCGTGGCCGCAGGCAGTACCGGGCACCGTACGAAAGCACGGCGCAGAATCATTTTTTTTCACGCATGGCTTGGTGGATTTCCGTGGCTAGGAAGGGGATGGTCGCCAACAACAACGTGGGCACCCATTCCTTTAACGTCATAAAGGAAACGCTGAAAAGCGTGCGCAAGAACGGAATGTAGAGCACAATCAGTAGCAGGAATACGCCGACGAGAATGGCCATATTCATGGACTTATTGGAGAACCATCCGATTTCTCCCATGGTATGCGTATCGGAACGCGCCGCCATCGCTCGGAAAAGCTCCGCCAAAATCAAGGTCGAGAAGGTCATGGTGCGGCCTTCGGCCAATTTTTCGGCACCGGTTAATCCATGTCCGAAATAGAAGTAACCGATCGCAAATGCGGCAAGCGTGGCTACGCCAATGGCAATGGCCTGCACGATGATGGAACCCATTTCATGCTTACCAATGATGGCTTCAGCGGGATCGCGCGGTTTTTCATTCATGACGCCTTCCTCACCGGGCTCCATACCCAGCGCAAGCGCCGGCAACGAATCCGTCACCAGATTCAGCCACAGGAGCATAATGGGCGAAAGTGGGGTGGGGAATCGAAAACCACTGTTAGAGAATACCAGAAAGAGGTCAATAATCATAGCGACAGCCACAACAATTACTTCTCCGATATTGCAGGACAAAAGGAAATTGACGAATTTTTTGATATTGGCAAAGATGATACGGCCTTCTTCTACGGCATTGACGATGGTGGCAAAGTTATCGTCGGTCAGAATCACATCCGCCGTATTCTTGGCAACGTCCGTACCGGTGATGCCCATGGACACACCGATGTCGGCACGCTTGATGGCGGGCGCATCGTTGACGCCATCGCCGGTCATGGCCGTAATTTCACCATTGGCTTTCAGCGCATCCACGATTTGCACTTTATTCTGCGGCGAAACACGGGCGAAAATGCGCTTTTCTTTGACCACCTGCTGCACCTCTGCCTCCGACATCTCGTTCAGTGCAGCGCCCATGATGGCTTGGGACTTGTCCTCGGCAATTCCTAAATCTTTACCGATCGCATACGCCGTTTCCAGATAATCGCCGGTGATCATAATGGTGGTAATACCGGCCGTCTTTGTCTCTTGAATGGCCGCTTTCACCTCTTTACGCGGCGGATCGATCATACCGGTCAAGCCGACAAATACCATATCGCGTTCGACAGTTTCGGGCACCTGACGGTCCTTTTCCGGCAATTCTTCCCAGCTGCGATAGGCATAAGCCAGGCAACGCAGTGCCTGCTGGGCATATTCCGAGTTTTTGGCCAGGAGCCGTTCGCGAATCTCGGGCGTCAGCGGTTTTTCTTCCCCATCCAAGAGAATGCGATTGCAGTAGTTAATCACAATATCCGGCGCGCCCTTCGTAAAGGAAGCGATGGCATTTTCGAAGTAGTTTTCATTGAACGTGGTCATCATCTTGCGGTTGGAGTCGAAAGGAATTTCATCCACACGCGGACTGCGCAAAGCCAGCTCTTCCGGCACAATGCCCGCTTTTTGCGACATCGTAAGCAGCGCGCCTTCCGTCGGATCGCCGATGACCGTATTGCCTTTTTCTTCATCCGACACAATTTTGGCATCGTTGGCGGAAGCCGCAATGACAATGAGTGTTTCCAGCATTCGATCGTCTGCCGTAGTGACCTTTTTACCATCAAAGAACAGATCGCCCACCGGGGAATAGCCGATGCCGGTCACGTCCAAATCCTGTCCGTTGGCAAAAATTTTCGTGACGGTCATTTCATTTTGCGTGAGCGTACCGGTCTTATCCGTACAGATCACCGTTGTTGTTCCCAGCGTTTCAACGGAGAGCAATTTTTTCACAATCGCATTGCGTGTGGCCATACGGTTCATCCCGAGCGATAGCACAATGGTCACCACCGCCGTCATACCCTCCGGAATGGCCGCTACACCCAGCGATATGGCCGTCATGGCAATGCGTAAAATTTGTTCGCCGCTGATGAGTCCCAGCACAAAGACGAAGGCCGAAACAGCCAACACCATGTTACCGAGGACCTTAGACAGCTGGTTGAGCTTACGCTGCAGTGGCGAGGACTCCTCTTCATACGCTTGAATCGTAGACGCAATTTGTCCGATTTCTGTGGCGTGTCCCGTCGCAATGACGATACCCTTTCCGTGTCCATAGGTGACGATTGTTGATGAAAACGCCAAGTTCTCTCGATCACCGATGCCGCGTTCGTCGGAAAAGAGCGCATTTGCGTCCTTTTCGGCCGCTACGGATTCGCCTGTAAACGACGATTCATCAATTTGTAAGTTGGATGATTCAAACAGACGCAAGTCTGCCGGCACAATATCGCCGGTTTCCAGCAATACCACATCCCCGGGCACCAGCTCTTCGGCCTTGACGCTGACGGGCTTTCCGTCGCGCAGTACCTTGGCATTGGGGGAACTCATTTTCTGTAGTGCCGCTACAGAATCTTCGGCTTTGCCTTCCTGATAGATAGATAGGATCGCATTTAAGATCACAATAGCAATGATGATTAACGCTTCAATCGCGGAATCGGTCAGAGCAGATAGCACGGCAGCCGCAATCAAAATTAAAACGAGCGGGTCTTTAATTTGGTTGAGAAGCTTCGTACTTAACGGAACGCGCTTGGCTTCCTCTAATTTATTCAACCCGTAACTTTCCAGGCGCTTGGGTACGTCAGTAGAGACCAAGCCCGTTTCTCGGTTGGTTTTTAGTTCCTGTTCCACCGCTTCAGCGGATTTTTGATACCATTCCATAGGTCCTCCTTATGTTCGGATGTCGGTTCATTGCACAGGCGACCATCCTGCCACAATTCCCTTAGCAGGGGCCGTTTGTTACATTGAGTCTCGCTTACCTGCCCAAGCAGGTCTCGAACCGAACATAAAATGTCGAGCTGACGATTCGATATTCATAAGCTACTCCCTCGTCCCTTTATTATAGCCAAAAACTGGGATTTACGAAAATAATCGGCAGGCGAGCGATGTGTAGCGCTATACGGGATTCTTTTCGTACCTTTTTCGCCTGTGGTACAATAGCCGCGTATCTTACGAACTAGAAAGAAGGTTGCATGAAGCTGCGCTCTCTGGCTTCCGGCTCGAGCGGAAATAGTGTTCTTGTACAAAGTGAACAAACAACGATTCTCATTGATGCCGGATACAGTGCTAAGAAAATAGATCAGTTATTGCGCCAGGCAGGAACATCGGCGAAAAAAGTGGATGCCATTTTGGTCACGCATGAGCATTCGGATCATACGGCAGGCCTGGGCGTTCTGACGCGACGCTTTCATATTCCCATTTATGCCAATGAAAACACGTGGCTGGCAATGGAAAAGAAGGTCGGGCGGCATCGGGATCGGGATCACGTGGTGATTCGCAATCAACGTGTTTTTGAAATCGGTGACTTAGAAATTCTGCCCATCCCCATTCATCATGACTGCGCGGATCCGGTCGGCTACGTGATTCGTCATGGCAACGAAAAAATCTCTATTTTGACGGATACGGGGTTCGTGGATCGGACTATTCTGGAAGCGATGCGCGGCTCCGATCTTTATTATTGGGAAGCCAACTACGAAGACTTGCTCTTACAGCAGGGACCGTATTCGCCATGGTCCAAGAAACGCATTGCTTCTGAGCTGGGGCACCTATCCAATCGTCAATCGGGAGAAGCCCTTTGCGAAGTGCTGGAAGGCCGCGGTGAAGAGGTACTGCTGGCGCATATGTCTATCAATAATAATACGGCGCTATGCTGCCTAAACACGGTCTCGGCGGTGTTGGTGGAAAACGGCTTTGCTTTGGGAAGTGCTGTTTATGTGGCAGTGGCGCCTCGCTTTGAACCGTCGGAGGAACTGTCAACAGAGCGCGTGCGTGAACGCAGCATGGTGAAAACGTCGGAAGAAAGTACGACGGAGACATTACTTTCCTTGGCCACACCGGAAGGCGGCCGGGCATGAATATTACGATTATTGCGGTAGGCACGGTAAAAGAATCCTTTTATGCGCAAGCGGTGGAAGAATATGTCAAACGGCTGAAACCGTATGCGCAGGTGAAGATTCAAGAAATCGCGGAGGAACCGCGACCGGACAAGGCTGGTGAAAAACTGGTGGAGCGGGCGCTCGAAAAGGAAGCGGAGCGCATTCGAAAAGTATTGCCGAAGGGCAGCTGCGTGGTGAGTCTCTGCGTGGAGGCTAAGCAAGAGGACAGTCTTAAATTTTCAAGACATCTGGCGGAATGGGCAGAAGAAGGCGGTGCACAGATTACCTTTATTATAGGAGGCAGCGATGGCCTGGCACCGGAGATAAAGGCGCTGGGCAAGAAAGTGTCGTTTTCTCCAATGACATTTCCGCATACGCTCATGCGCGTCATTTTATTGGAACAGATATATCGGGGCTTTCGGATATTGCACCATGAGCCCTATCATAAATAGATGAGGAGTTCGAAAACAATGGAGGATTGGACGAAGGAAACGCTTTTGAAACAGTGGGAGGCCTTGTCGCAAAAAAGCACTGTTCCCGAACAAAGCATCGACATAGATTTAGAAACGGCTCCTCAGACGGTGCCGTCTGCTGAAGCGTTACAGAAAATTTGGGAAGAACGGCGCAAAACGGTTCCGGAAGAATTTCATGTTACCGTGGAACTGGAAGCAGGAGAGACACACGAAGAGGCCGTCGCCCGGATGTATCCGGAAACATATCGCCTGTTCGGACAAGGTCTGGCATCCAAAAAAGATATCGAACATGCCATTCAAACGACCTACCGCGGCCGTTTGGTCTCCAAATTTCATAAAGCTCTCAAGACCTATGATATGCTGCAGCCCGGCGATGTCGTGGGCGTGGCCATTTCAGGAGGAAAGGACAGTTTGCTCTTAGCAAAACTGTTTCAATCCTTAGTGCGCTATTCGAAAGTGCCTTTTGAAGTGTGCTTTTTAGCGATGGACCCCGGCTATGCGCCCCTAAATCGCGAGCGGTTGCTGTTTAATTTGTCGTGGCTTGGGATTCCCGCTACGGTGTATCGCTCGGATATTTTCCAAGTGGCGGACGAAATTGCCGAAACACCCTGCTATCTTTGCGCCCGGATGCGTCGCGGCTTCCTCTATGACCGCGCGCAACAGTTGGGATGCAATAAATTGGCACTGGGGCATCATTTTAACGACGTCATTGAAACCACGTTATTAAATGTGCTGTGGTCGGCCAATTATAAAAACATGATGCCCAAAATTGTGGCAAGAAATTTTAATAACATGGAGCTGATTCGCCCCTTGTATTTTGTCGAAGAACAAAGTATTATCGCCTGGCGCGATATGGCGGGACTAAAGCCCCTGGATTGCGCCTGCGTCGTGACACAGCACAAGGTGGATTCACAGCGTCGCAATATTAAGGCATTAATCCAGATGCTCAAAACCCTTAACCCCAATGTAGAGAAGTCGATATTGCGCAGCGGCGAGAATGTTGCGCTGGATGCCATTCTGGGCTACACCCTGGATGGGAAGAAACATTCCTTTATGGAACACTATAATCAGGAGGATGCATGGAAGCAGTTTTAAATGTGCTCAAAGTGACCCTATTGTCGATCATTGAAGGCGTCACGGAATTTTTACCGATCAGCTCGACAGGACACTTGATTTTGGCCAACGAATGGATTCGTCTGGAACCGCAGAGCTTTTCCAATGCGTTCAATATTATTATTCAGCTGGGCGCCATTTTATCGGTGGTGGTTCTATACTGGAATCGTCTGAACCCCTGGCAAAGCGAAGATCCGCATTTTGCGATTCGTCCCAAACGCTATGATCGCTGGAATACGCAGACGAAACTCTACTATCGTTTGACCCATGTGGATAAGCGCACCATGGCGCTGTGGTTGCGCGTTTTAGTGGCAGTGATCCCTTCCGCTGTTATTGGCATCCTTTTTGATGACATCATTGATGCACATCTGATGACCACACCAGTCGTCACAATTACCCTTCTGGTTTACGGTATCATCATGATCTTTGTCGAAGAATGGAACAAAAAACGGCATACGACGCGTTATGAAGATCCGCTGGATTTTTCCCTTCAGACGGCGTTTTGTATCGGTTTGTTTCAATGCTTGGCGCTCATCCCGGGCACATCCCGCTCGGCGGCAACCATTATCGGAGCGATGGTGCTAGGCAGCTCGCGCATAGCCGCGGCGGAATTTAGCTTTTTTATGGCCATCCCGTCCATGATGGGGGCGACGCTTTTGAAAGTAATCAAGAACGTGCATGCCTTTTCTATCGGCGAATGGCTGCTCATCGCATTGGGCTTTGCTATTTCCTTCCTTGTTGCCTATGTGGTCATTAAAAAATTCATGGACTATATTCAGAAAAAAGACTTCAAAGCGTTCGGCATCTATCGCATTGCGCTGTCCGGACTGCTCATGCTTTATATGCTTTTGGGAATGTGATAAGATATTCTCACCGGTTGCGCATACGGTGCGCGCCGGTGAGAATTTTATCTATTGTAGGAGGAAAGAATGGACCAAGGTGTCGCGGACCCTGGAACCGGGAGTTCGGCTTTTATATTTCAGTTACTTTTAATGGTCGTATTGATCATTGTCAATGCTTTTTTTGCCGCGTCGGAAATGGCGCTGGTTTCGGTGGATGCGAATCGATTAAGAGAACGTCGCGATGAGGGTGATAAGCGCGCGCATCGCATTCTGCAATTGATGGAAGATCCGTCCCATTTTCTCTCCATGATACAGATCTGTATTACATTGGCGGGATTCTTCAACTCAGCAAGTGCTGCCACGGGACTGGCGGGCTATTGGGGAAATATTCTGGCCTCTATCGGCGTTCCCAGTGCCAAAGGCGTAGCCACCATCATCATTACGATACTTCTTTCTTTATTGACCATTATTTTCGGTGAATTGGTGCCGAAACGATTGGCCTTACAAAATGCGGAAAATTTTTCGAACCAATCCATCGGTATTTTATGGTGGTGTTCCAAACTCTTGAAGCCTTTTGTATATTTCCTGTCCTGGTGCACGAATGGCGTGTTACACCTGATGGGTGTGGAAATGGATGCCATGGAAGAGAAAGTCACCCTATCGGATATTAAGTCTTTGGTGCAGGTGGGCCAGAGCCAGGGCATGATCAACAAAGATGAAGGCGAAATGATCAACTCCATTATTTCCTTCGACGATAAGTCGGCGGAAGACATCATGACGCCGCGTACGGAAGTGTTTGCCATTGACATCAATGATCCCTATACGGAATACATTGATGAGCTGTTGACCGTACGCTATTCGCGCATCCCGGTTTATGACGACGAGATTGATAATATCGTTGGTATTCTTTATATCAAAGATTATTTGCAGGAGGCCTACAGCGCCGGCTTTGAGAATATTTCGGTACGCAAGATCATGCGCCCCGCGTATTTTGTGCCGGAACGCAAGAACGTCAATGAGCTCTTTAATGAAATGCGCGAAGATAATTTCCACTTGGCTATTCTGATTGACGAGTACGGCGGCTTTTCCGGTATTGTGACCATGGAAGATCTGCTGGAGGAGATTGTCGGTGACATTGACGATGAATTTGACCAGGATGAACCGGAAATTGAAAAGATCAGTCGCAATACCTATTATGCCAAAGGCACGCTCTCCATTAAGGAGCTGAATTTTAATACCGATTCAAATTTTGATGAAGAAACCGAAGACTACGATACGTTGGGCGGTTTGCTGTTCTTTCTCATGGGTCGAATTCCGGAAGATAAGGAACGCCCCTTCATCGAATACCAGGGGATGCGTTTTAAAATTGAGAAGATAGAAAACAAGCGCATTCAATGGGTGCGCATTGAATTTGATCCGCAGGCATGGAAGAAGGAACAATTAAAACGTGCGGCGGCGCAAGAAGAACGCTAATATTCTGTAACGCGTGGCGAAGGAGCCGGTATGCAGGAAGAGAAGCAAAACCGATTTTCTTTACAAAATATGCCCCGTCCCTTGCTTTTGGGGGCGGGCGTTCTTATCGTGCTGTTCGTGCTGAGCATTCTTTTTTTGCTACCGAAATCGCCGGGCCAAAGCGGCAATGCGGTAGCGCTGCATTTTTCGGACGCCTGGAAAGATGTCGGTGCCATTGACGGCTGTCTGTTTTTTCGCGAAGGATCGCATCTTACCGCTTTTGATCGCAGTGGAAAACGCTGGGAAGCCAATCTTTCTTCGCAGAGCAAAATTGCCTACGGGGAAAAGCTCTATGTGTTGGAAGCAACGGGAAAACTCCGGGTCGTCAACCCCCAAAACGGGCACGTGGAGCGAACTGTCTCCCTGCCGGGCGTGCGCGGGTTAATAGCGGTCGAAGCACAAGCATTTTCACCCGCTGCACTTATGGGCGTTAAAGCGGATCGCTTCCTGCTTTTGAACGCAGACGGAGCGGTCGAGTCCGTGCAAAAGACAACAGGCACACCGGGACTCTACGTCCCATCCAAAAATGGTGCGGCGTGGACGGAAGAGGGGAATGATGAGGCATTCACCGCGGAAGGTACCATTCCGATGGACCCGGCACTTTCTCCATTGCTAACCGGCAGTGAGGATCCTGTGCGTGGGGTGCTGAAGAAGAAAGAGGAGCAGAGCGCACTTTTTCAATGCGCAGGCCCCGAACCCTTTACGCGTCTGCTTTGGACGGGAGAAAACAGCATCTTGGCAGCCCAAGGAAATCGCCTGTTTTTCATCTGTGACAACACCATTAAGCATGTCGTCGATTGTACCAATACTTGGGACGTTGTCGTGATGGACAAGAACATCTGGGTGATGGATGGGCGCACGCTTACGAGCTATTCGGCGGAAGGAGAAAAGCAAAAATCGCAAACCTTGGATTTTGACGCCCAGCGTTTGATTTCCAGCGGATCTTCCTTGGTAATCTTGGGAAAAAATCGTCGTCTGAGGATCGACGGAGAGCGTAAAACGGTTGAGGACACGCAGGAATTTGTGCGCGCCCTGCCGCAAGCAGACGGTTCGCATCTCGTGATTTACCGTGAATCTTTTCTGGTTATGCCCCGATAAGAAGGAGGCAGCATGGCTTTACTGGCACAAAAACTGCATATGCTCACAGGGATCCCTTTGCTGGCGAGTCGCGTTTTCCTGGCGATGGCAGTGTTGCTTTTCACCTGGGCGTTGCTTGCTGCAGGCAGTCGGCTCTTGCATCGCTTCATTGAGGAAGGTACGGATTTGCCGAAAAAAGCGCGCTTTCGCACGTTCTACTTTTTGCTTTATAACGTGCTTCGCATTGTCGTTTGGATGTATGCGATTGCTTTCATTCTGGATACCTTCGGCATTCATACCGCTTCTGTTTTAACGGCCGCCGGTATCGGTGGTATTGCGATTGCCTTGGGGGCCCAATCCGTTGTCAACGATGTTATTTCCGGGGCCTTATTGCTGCTGGACAACTATATGAACGTCGGCGACTATGTGGCACTCAAAGATGGCGTCGTCGGCGAGGTGCAGGAAATTCGTCTGCGCCACACCATCGTACGCGGCTACACCGGCATGCGCTACATGGTGCCCAATTCAAAAGTGCAGGTGATTACCAATTACGGCAAGGGGCCATTGCAGGCGGATGTGACCGTAGAAGTGCCCTACAGCGTTTCACCCGAAACCGTAAAACAGCTGGTGCAGGATGTCAGCCACCGCATAAAAACGCAGCACGCTAAGGAATTCGTGACGCTGCCTTACTTTATTGGCGTTGAAAAATCAAATGCACTCACCTATACCGTTGCGGTAGGTGCCCGTACGGATATTAAGCATTTTTGGTCTGCCGCACGCCTGGTGCGCGCGTTGCTCATTGAGGCACTGCAAAAGGAAAGTGCCTGTTACGAGGGAACGTGGCCATCGGCGGCAGCCCCTGCAACGCTTAAGGCAACAACGCAAGAGACAGGAGTAAAGAAATCATGATGGACGTTCAAGTCGGTGATGTGGTAGAGCTTAAAAAGCCTCATGCCTGCGGCAACAACGCATGGACGGTACGGCGCACCGGCATAGAATTTCGGCTGTGCTGTAACGGCTGCGGACAAGATTTATGGATGTCGCGACGCGACTTCGAAAAGCGATTTCGTCGCATCCGTCGTGATCAAAATCAGTAACGGCTATTCAATGCGGTGAATCTTCACCGCCGCACTATGTTTTACAATGGAATCCCGAGACGGTAGCGTTTCTGCTGCAAAGGTGGCGTTAGCACACCCTTGTGCGGCCGGGAACGCTTTTTTTGCTTCATTGGTGCGCATATAATTGCCGATAAATCCAGCGATATGTGCCATATTGGCATAATCGGACGATACGACAGGCAACTGTGGTCCGTCGGCTTGAAAAACGGCGCCTTGCGTCACAAAGAAGGAACCGTCTTCTTCCAGATCCACCAATACATTTTGTGCGCCGCGTTTTCGCAGTTCTTTCGCATAGCCGATGGCTTCTTGTTGGGTGACGACGTCCTTATCAAACAGCTCCGCTAACTCGTCACAATTTGGCGTGATGAGCAACGGCTTTCGACGCAATTGATTTTGCATGGCGGATGCCTCCACAATGGGCAAAAAAGCAGCACCGTTGACCGTGGCTATATCAAACATGCGTTCATAGATCGATTCATTTAAATTATGCGGCAGCGATCCTGCCACGACCAGGTAATCCCCTTCCCGAATGCGCGATAAATAGTAGAGCAAATCATTGACTTCCGTTTCGGCAATATCGGAGCCGCGGCCTGAAATGCGTGTTTCCACGCCGTTAATCCACAAGGTCATATTAAGGCGTGTATTGTTTTTCACCCGAATGAAATCATTTAAAATGCCTTCTTCTTCCAAAATATCTTCCACGTAGGAACCGGTTTGTCCGCCGATAAAGCCGGTGGCGGTGGTGGGCACGTCCAGCGTATGAAGAATGCGGGAAATGGCAAGCGCTCGTCCGCCCACCGACAGACACTCCTCCCGAGATGCATTCACCGTGCCGGGCACAAAGGCATCCAGACGAGTAACGAAATCCACCGAGGGGTTCAAAGTAACGGTATAGATCATAGGGCCCTCCTTTGCATGGTTGCGGCAGAACCGCACATTGTTTATTGTACCATGCTACGCCGGTTTTAAAGCATTTTGCGAAGCCTTAGGCGACATCTCCTCTTGGCGATTGCCGGCACGCGGGCGCACCACTTCCATATGGGGGGGAAGATAGAGTGGCATCGTTGCGCGTGCGGTGTCCAGATCTGCCGGTGCATCCGCAGAAAGGGTGGCCGACCCGATGACTTTTGTCCCGTAACGCGTCCGAAGCTCTTCTACGGCCTGTCCCACACGTTCCCAGCGATCGTGCCGTCGGATGTCCGAAAACAATCGTGTCTGTACCGCGTCATACGCCGGCCGCAGCTGTGTGGCAAACAGTGTCATGGCACGTACGGGACGCTGCACATCCCACAGCGCAAGCGCCAAAGGCGTGGCTTCCTGCGAAAGCGATGGCGCACTTTGCGTGGGGTAGGGCAGGCGCTTCGTGGCATGGGTGGAAAACAGTTCACAATTGCGCACCCATACAGCAATCCCTTCCGCCGCCAATCCCGCTCGGACCAGACGCTGCTGTACTTGATCCGCCAATTGCAGCATAGCGACGGTAATTTCTCGCTCTGTTCTTAAATTATGCGGAAACGTGGTGCCGCAGCTGATGCTCTTTTCCACCGGTCGGAACCCGTAGGGCATAACGGGGGTGGCATCCTTGCCCTGCGCAGCCAATTGCAGGCGGATACCATTGCTATGGAAGCGATGATGGATGAGGTGCGGATCGGCCTGGGCCAGCGCCCCGATGGTACGAATGCCGAAGGCGTGCAGCGCCCGTGTGGTCTGTCGTCCCACAAAAAGCAGACTTTCGACCGGCAGAGGCCACACCGTTTCGTGAAAATTGGAGGCATCCAGTAAGGTCTGCGCATCAGGCTTTTTGAGATCACTGCCAAGCTTCGCAAAGATTTTATTATCGCTGACGCCGATCGAAACCGTAACGCCCAGCTCCTTGCGAATGCGCCGCCGTATCTTTTGCGCAATTTCCCATCCGTCGCCAAAAAGCCGCTGCGAGCCGGTCACATCCAGCCAACATTCATCCATACCAAAAGGTTCCACAAGATCCGTATAGTCCAAATAAATGCTTTGCGCCAGCTTCGAGTAGGTATGGTAGCGCGCAAAGTGCGCTTCCACGGTGATCAACTCCGGACATTTTTGTCGTGCTTGCCAGATGACCTCACCCGTTTTTACCCCCTTTCGCTTTGCCTCCGGCGATTTGGCCAGAATGATGCCGTGCCGCTCCTCGACCGAGCCGGTGACGGCCATAGCTTTCCCGCGCAACGACGGATCGTAGGCCTGCTCGACAGAGGCGTAGAAGCTGTTCATGTCCACATGGAGAATATGGCGTTGCATAAGGCCTCGTTTCTAAAGGGAGCGATAGGGACGGACGCGGCGAGCAACCATCGCTGGATTCCGTAAAAGTGACATATCGCGAAGCAGCAGAGAACTTGACAAATATTGCCGGCGCATTACAATAGAAGAAGATAACCTTCACATTGCATAGTCAGTATACGCAGGTAAACTGCACTTGTCAAGAGAAAAAGGAAGAATAACTTCTTAGAGCGGGGGGAGAATATGAAGTTTGGGGAAAAAGTACGCGCCTTGCGGGAAGAGAAGGGGATGACGCAGAAAGATCTGGCGGAAGCGTTGCAGGTCTCCACCCGTACGGTGGTGAGTTATGAACGCGGCCAGAATTACCCAAAGCAGAGAAGGGTGTATGACCGTTTGGCATCACTTTTTGATGTGGAGACCAATTATTTATATATGGAAGATGAAGCGGTGGGACAAGCCGGAGCGTCGGCAGAAATACCGTTAGAAGGGACGGATCGCGAGGCAGCGGAGCGTCTTGTGCAGCAGGCCGGTGTGCTTTTTGCCGGCGGCAGGCTCTCCGAAGAGGATAAGGATGCTGTGATGCGCGCCTTGCAGGATGCCTATTGGCAGGCACGGCAGGAGAAAACCCAAGAGGATCGCCATGCGCATTGAGGAGCAAGTGCAGGCGTTGGTTCGAGAATATCAAACGAGCGACCCCGAGGAACTGGCCAGGGCGTTGGGCATGCGTCTCTATGAGCGATCGGATTTTCATCAGCTGGCAGGGATGTTTGCACGTGTGGCAGGGCAAAGCTGTATTTTTCTGAATGCCTCGCTCGACGACGATCGCCGCCGCCTGATTCTGGCGCATGAGTTGGGCCATGCGGTGTTGCATGGTGCGCAGGAAGACGGCGTGCAGGACGTTGTGGCGTTTACATTGCTCAATATGACTGACCGCGAAGAATACGAAGCCAATGTATTTGCAGCGCATTTGCTGTTGGATGAGGCAGAAGTGCATCGTCTGGCCGAAGAAGGCTATGATATTGTCTCGCTAGCTAAGATGCTGCATACGGACATCAATCTTTTGCTGATTAAATTGCACGAAATGCAGAAGAAAGGGTATGCTATGCGCTTGCCGGAAAAACCGCGGGCGAATTTTTTGGAAGGTTAAGGCGCAAGACGATTTGGAGGTAGCCATGAAAAAGACCGGAAAATTTTATGCAGCGGTGCTGTTTACGATCTTAGCAGCAGCCGGGCAGATTGCGTATAATTTCACACTGATCCCTTTGTTTGAAGCGTTGCTGGCGGGAAATTTATCCGGCGTTTTCCAAGCTTTTTTACTGATGGCGGCAGTGCTTGTCGTAATGGTGGCAACGCTTTGTCTGCAGGAATATTTCCAGGGCATGGCGGTTGCGGATACGCAGCGGGTGATGCGCAGCAATATTATTGCCAATCCGCAAAAATATGAAATCTCGAATTTGATTAACGATATGGATTTATTGGAGAAGAATTATTTGCTGCCGTATTTTTCGCGCGTGCAGATTATCAGCAATTTCGTCTTTTGTTTGGCTTCATTGCTGTATTTGCATTGGCTTTTAATTGTATTAGGCGGTGTATCCTTTGTCATAATGATGTTCTTATCGCAACGGCTGGGGCCGTTTTCTAAGAAAATGATTGAAGAATATACGCAGGACAATGAGCGTTTTGTCAAAGAAGTGACGGATTTTCATCAGGGCAGACGCGAATATCTGTTGTTCCGTCTGCTGCGCCGTTTTCGCCATTTGCAGGAGGGGATTTTCAAGCAATATTATAACGACACCATGCGCTATAAAACGCGCAATGTCTTTGTACAAGGGGCATCCATGGGCGTGAATTTAGTTGCGCAGATTATGAATCTGGTCGCCTGTGCGGCGATGGTGACGGCGGGATTATTGTCGCCGGGGGCATTTTTGACCGCCGGCAACCTCGTGGGGCAGCTGTTCAACTCCATTGGTGAACTACCGCAATTACAGAGTAAGATGAACGGCGCCAAGGCGCTCGTAGAGAAATATGCGCGGGAAACGATGACGCAAGACCCGCAGTTGCCGGTCTGTGAGGAACAAATCGCGCTGAAACAGATCGAAAAAGCCTTCGGAGCAAAGAAAATTTTTCAAAATTTATCCGTTTCCTTTACGTTGGGCCAAAAGTATCGCTTGGTCGGTCCCAGCGGTTGCGGGAAGTCAACGCTTTTGCAGATGATCTATGGCAATGTGCCCTGGGATGGCGGGGAGATTGCGCTGGATGGCCATGTACAAACGCCGTATCAGGGCGCGGAAAACATGGCGTATATTTCGGAGAAGAACTATCTGTTTGAGGCGTCCATTGCGTTTAATATGACGCTCGGTGAGGACTATCCGACAGACGAGGTTGAAGCCGTGGCCAAATCTTGCGGCATTTTGGATTTTGCGGGGGAAGAGGGACTCAACTATCGCATTGAAGAGAATGGAGAGAATATCTCCGCCGGAGAAAAGCAACGCATCATTTTAGCACGTGCCCTGCTGCGCAAGAAAAATATTCTGCTTTTTGACGAAGTGACCAGTCACTTGGATCCGATGAGCGCACGTGAAATTGAAGAGCGTATCCTGAAAGATCCGAAACTGACGGTGCTGTTTGTCAAGCATGGGGACGTAGAAATGGATGCGCTTTTTGATGAAGTGATAGCTATGGATAAAGTGCAGGCACCAATAGAGGCGCAGGCCACCGTGGAAGGATAAAATGCATAATAGGTAAAATTCATAATACAAGAGGCGGCGGCCTTCGCAATGCGAAGGCGCGCCGCCTTTATGATTCCGTAGTTTCGTTTGTGCTATGGACGTACGTGGTTATTTTGTTTTTTCTTTCAGGCGCACAAAAAGCTGCTTATTGCCAAATTCAGAGACGGCACGATGGGCCACCTCAAATTCATGAAAGGATTCAATGAAGGTGACAAGCTTCTGATGGCCGTAGTTACGCACGTCAAAGTCCGGGAAGCGCTTGGAGAGTTGATTGCCCAAGTTAGCCAAGGAGATCCAATCCTCCTCATCGGAGTTTTCACGCACAATGCTGCGCAATGCTTTTCGTATGGCCAAAATGGTCGTTTGTGGGCGCGGCACGTCGCGCTTGCCATTTTTTTTGGCATCGCCACAGGATTTGGAATCGTTGTTGCGCCCTTTTTTCCATTCCTTTCGGCTCAGAAGGGCCACATCCTTGTGCTCACCGGAATCACCGGCGTCCACCTCATTCGCTTTGCCGGCGGATTTTGCATGCGGCTTGCGCACAGACCCTTCGGCCACATGGAGCGACTTTACATTGGGCGCTTTAGCGGCATCGTGCTCATGTCCCTCTTCCTCTTCCGCTTCGGCGTGAGAAGCAAACAGGATATCCAGATACTTAAACGTATTGCAGGCCGAGATAAAGGCGTTGGGCGTCTTACTTTCGCCCATGCCGATGACGGTCATGCCCGATTCGCGCAAGCGCGAAGCCAAGCGGGTAAAATCGCTGTCGGAAGAGACGAGGACATAGCCGTCCACCGATAACGTATAGAGAATATCCATCGCATCGATAATCATGGCTGAGTCGGACGAATTTTTTCCTTCCGTATAGCTGTATTGCTGAATAGGGGTGATGGAATTGTCCAACAGCACCTCTTTCCATCGATTGTTGCGGGTGCTGGTCCAGTCGCCGTAAATGCGGCGATAGGTTGAAATGCCGTAATTTGACACTTCGTCAAAGATGATTTGGATGTATTTCGGCGAAATATTTTCCGCATCGATCAATACTGCAAATCTTGTTTCATCGCTCATAATCCACCTTTTCTTCCAGTTTACTGAATTGATAGCTGATCCCGATGCCCACGAGAAGCATGACTAAGCCGAAGAGCACGGCAATCGGTAAAGAAAGCTGTGCTTTGGCTAGGCCCTGCGGCGTGAGAGCCGGGAAGATGATCGCCGGGAAGATACCGAAGGTCGAACCGACGACCATGCCCAAAATGGCATGGAACAGCGGTGCGTAGTGATGTCGGAAACACCAGGCGACAACTTTAGAGAAGAGGATGATGCATAAAACGGCGCCTGCTGCAAAAGGAATCAGCATGCTGAAATCCACGGCAGCAATGGAAGCCGCCATCTTGTCATAGAGTCCGAAATAGATCAAAAAGTTCGAAGGACTCATGCCCGGGATGATAAAGCCGAAGGCCACCAGCACGCCTGAGAAAAACCAAACCACCGGGTTTGGGGTAATGGAGGGCAGGTGCGAGCCGTAGGACATTAAGACGACGAGCAGAACGGCACAGACGACAAGAATAACCAGATCAGAAGTCTTGCGCCCTTCTTTACCTGCCTGTCGATAGAGGCTCGGGAAGGTGCCGATCACAAATCCCAAAAACAGGCACACAAATTGCGCTTCATATTGTCCGAAGGCTTTTTCCACAAAGACGGAAAATAGAAAAACACCCAGCAGTCCGCCGATGCCGATGGGAATGAAATAGCGCACATTGCGCCAGAATTCCTTGCGGATATTTGCCAGAAAAGCAATCATCGGTTGGTAAATACCGAAAATCACGGAAAGCACCCCACCCGAGAGGCCGGGCAAAATAGCACCGATGCCGACGAGCGTCCCTTTGATCAAACGGATCAATAGTGACGACGGATCGGAGCCTTCATTGGGCAGCTTAGTCTGCGGGGCGTTTGCTGTGTTTTGCTCTTTCATGCCTCATCCTCCGATGGATCGCAAGAGATCTCGTTATTCGCTGCGGCATCCTTTGGTGTAGCAGGAATAATACGGGCGGGTACCCCTACGGCCGTTGCGCCGGCCGGCACATCGTGCATGACCACAGCCCCGGCACCGATTTTGGCGCCATCGCCGATATGAATGGGGCCGAGCAGAGTCGCATTGGCACCGATCAGAACGTGATTGCCCACGATGGGGTGACGCTGGCCATGAATGGACTCTACCCCGCCCAACGTGACACCGTGATACATGTGCACAAAATCACCGATTTTTGCCGTCTCGCCGATCACAACGCCCATGCCGTGATCGATGAAGAAACATCGCCCGATCTCTGCACCCGGATGAATCTCAATGCCCGTACGATTGCGGGCATCTTGGGAAATACGTCGCGCTTCATAGAACTCACCGCGCAAATAAAACTCATGCGCAATATCATAACTGGCCAGTGCGTCCGTAATGGGATACAGGTTGGTGGCTTCTTCAATGGAACGGCAGGCAGGGTCGAGCTCCATAATATAGGCCGCCTGCTCTTTCCAATCTCTTTTTTTCATGCTCAGTCCTCTTGAAATAAAGCCGTTGACATATAACGCTCACCCAAATCGGGCAAAACGGTAACGACTTTCCCTTCCACATCGTTCAAAGCCTGAAGCGCGGCAGCAACATTCGCGCCGGACGAAATGCCGACCGAAAGGCCTTCTTCTGCAGCTAAGCGGCGAGACATGGCAATCGCATCATCACTCGCTACCGAGTATATCCCGTCCAGGATACTCTTGTCTAAATTTTTCGGGACAAAGTTCCCGGAAATACCCTGAATCTTATGGGATCCGGCATGGCCTTCACTGACCAGAGGCGATTCCTTCGGCTCCAGACCAAAGACGCGGAAGCCTTGGATGTGCTCTTTCAGGAATCTGCCGACACCCGAAATTGTACCGCCCGTGCCGAAACCGGATACGAAAGCCGCTGCATCCGGCAAGGCTTCATAGATCTCCGGCCCCGTGGTTTCATAATGTGCCTTTGGGTTGGAGGGGTTTGAGAATTGATCCGGCATATAGGCATTGCCTTCGGCAACGCGCTTCTTTGCTGCATCTACGGCCCCTTGTAGAGCACCTTCCGTGGTCAGCGTGACCTTGGCGCCGAAGGATTGCATCAGACGCACACGCTCTTTGGACATGGATGCCGGCATAAACAACTCCACCGGATAACCCAATTGCTTACCGATGAGTGCCAGCGCAATGCCGGTGTTTCCCGACGTTGGCTCTACAATGGTCATACCCGGCTTGAGATCGCCACGCTCAATCGCATCGCGAATCATATAGTACGCCGGACGATCCTTAATGCTGCCGCCCGGATTTGTTTTTTCTACCTTGACATAAATCCTGCCGTCTCCGATGTGCTGTAATTGCACGAGTTTCGTGTTACCGATAGTCTCTATGACTTTCATGACAACCTTCTTTCTTTCTCTATTTCCGTTACTACTTAAATCGCGGTCCTCTCCTGAAAGAGGTGATTTTTAACGATTGGTCCAATGGTACCCAATTTTTCTGGTCTCCATTGATTTCGACCATTCTAGCAGAAGGATAAAGGGAAAATATTTGTGATATAATATGCCGAGTTACGGGGTGTAGCGCAGTTCGGTAGCGCACTTGTCTGGGGGACAAGGGGTCGCAGGTTCAAATCCTGTCACTCCGATGATGAAGAAAACCGCTTGAAATCAATGGTTTCAGGCGGTTTTTCCTTTGAGTGTTTGTTCGCTATTTTTCGTTTTGTCCCCACTTTTGTCCCCACTTCAGAAATTTACCATTTTCTCCATGCCATCCTTGGCCTCGTTGATCATCGTGTCGGTAACATCGATGTAGTAGGAAAGAGTCGTCTTGATGTCGCTATGCCCCATGAGATACTGGAGCATCTTTGGGTTGATTCCCTTCTCCGCCATGCGTGTGGCGAAGGTGTGCCGGAAGTCGTAAAGGGAGCAGGTGACGGCAGGAGTTAGAAGCGATAGTTTTTTCAGGTGATTGTATCCGCCTCGTTCCCATACCGCCGTTTGTCGCAGGACCCGATTCAAGGCGACTTTAACAGCATTCATCTTCGGGACACCATCTGCGGCCGGAAAGAGCCATCCTTCCTTTGTCGTGAAGGCGACAGCGTTTCTTTGCGCGATGAGATCGTCTCGCAAGGTGTCAGATAGAGGAAAATCACGCTTGGCAAGTTCGGTTTTTAGAGGGGACATTCCGTACATTGTGATGCCGCGTCGGATGTGAAGGACGCCTTCTTTAAGGTCGATATCACTAATTTTCAGACCGAGTGCCTCCGAAGGGCGCATTCCGGTCTGTGCCAAGATGCGGAAATACATCTCATACTTTGACGCCTTGGCCGCATCCAATATCCGCTTCATTTCTTCCGCTTCGATCACGCGCTTTCTGCCCATCTTAACCTTGGATTCGAAGCGATAGACCATGCCGATGGTAGGCGATATGAGATCCAGCCCTAGAATGTTTTGCGCCCAGGCGTATGGAGCAGACACGCAAAGGCGTACTTTCTTCACCGTGGAAGAAGCGATGCCCGTTTTTTCTGCATGTGTCATGCACTTGTACACGTCTTTGCGCTTGATTTCGTGGATTCCCAGATGACCGAGATAAGGTTTGACGTAGTGCTCATAGATATGTGCGCAGGTGCTATAGTATGCCTTAGAGCATTTTTCTTTGACGTACTCCGTCATCCATAGCGTAAAGAGGTCGTCAAACGTCTCGCTGTAACACGCTGTTTCTGCCGACTGGTCAATCGCATTGCATCGGCGCAGAAAGTCGCTCCTTTTCTCTCCCGATCGTGATCGTAATTCCACGCGCACGCCATTGGCGTCTGTTGTGCGATATCGATAGCGCCCGTCTTTCCCTTTTGAGACGTTATTTTTTGGCATAAAAATAGCCTCCTTTCGGAGGCTGTGATACACTATTTTATGGATGTAGGCGTCACAGCCTCCATGCTTATGCCGCTCAGTTGCCCCTGAGCGGTTTAACTTTATTTTGTGTATTTAAACGTGATTTCTTTTCCAAGGAGGTCTGCTTTGAATTTGATTTCCAGCTCCTTATAGTCTGCAGGAACATCATAGCCCACTACGCCCTTCATTTTCTTTCCGGGCGCAACTTTTCCATCAAGCTGTTCTCCGTCTTTTTCCGTTAAGGCGCTAATATCAAGATTTGTCGCATACCCATCAACATATGCTTCAAAAGACATCATGCTGCTGATATTCAGCTCTTTGTCTGATCCATTTTCAATTTCGAATGTCGGAAGTAAAAACACATGCCCATCTTTTGGCTTAACAAATTCACTACCTTTGCTCTCTTTTACTTCGGCAAGTGTAACTTTTACTCCGTTTAACTCAGCCGTTTCTCCGGATTTAAATACAAGTTTGTCTTCTTTCGCTGTTTTAGACTCGGATTTTTCAGCTGTAGCTTCAGCTGAGGCAGAGCTGGGGTTTTCAACCTTTTTCACTTCCCCACCGCCACATGCGGTCAAAGAAACGACAAGCGCCGCCAACAATAATGTGCTTACAACCTTTTTCATAATTTCCTCCTACAAATATTCCTGCCGGATACCCGGCGACCAGCCTTATTTTAGTCTTTTAGTGCGTGATACACTCCCACGCACTCGCCAATGATCTGGATACCGCTATCTTCCGCTTCCCTTGCACTATAGACTATAGGCCCATAGTTTCTGTTACACGGTTGCAAGACGAGCGAATCATCTCTTTTATAAACCTTCTTCAGGGTAGCCTCATTGTCAATCAAGACAGCGGCAATTTTACCATCTTCCACATCCGGGACTTTCTTCAAGAGGACGATATCACCACTTTGAATGTTCGCATCAATCATACTGTCTCCCTTGCAGATTAAGGCAAACTCTCCATCCATGTGCGCTGGATCGATACCGACGTAGCCTTCAAAGTTTTCCTCTGCCCAGATGGGCGTTCCGCAGGCTATTGTTCCAAGGATGGGAACGCTTCGGATTTTGCGGAATGGGTGCAGGTCGGGGTGGCGGTTGATGATGGCGTCAAGGTCGACAGTCGGACGTTCTTTTGGTACGTCGTACCCCATCAACCAGGTCTCTGACACATTAAGTGCCCTCGCAAGCATGGACAATTTGTCCTGCTTTGCTTCGTATTTACCTTTTATATAATCGCTTATAGCAGACGCCCAGATTCCTGTTTTTCTTGCTAACTCAGCTTGAGTTATTGAATTCTCAGCCAACGCAGAAGTTATGCGATCTTGAAAAGTAGCGATTTTATCCATATCCTCACCTGCCTTCTTCGACTCATATAATAAAGAAAACTTTACGTACTGTCAACCAATATTAAAAAAAGATAAAGAAAACAGTTGACAAGCAAAAATTCATGCGCTATCATAGCCACAGATACAGAAAACTGTATTCATTGAAAGGAGGTGACGATATGCACGACTATAATCCTTTGAGAGGAAAAATCAAAGAAAAGCTCGGAACATTGTACTCGTTTGCTGATAAGATTGGCATTTCAACCGTTTCTCTTAACAAACGATTAAACGACGAAATACCCTTTTCGCAAGTTGAAATTGAGCTTGCTACGAAAGCGCTCGACCTTACGAATGATGAAGTAATTCGCCTTTTTTTTACAAAGAAAATACAGAAAACTGTAGAAACGGTGTAATAAAAAGAAAGGAGTAACGACGGTGAAAAAAACAGTATACGTCGACGTGAATCTGGAACTAAAGATTAACGGCATGACGCTTGACGAGTTCCAAAAAGACATCGAAAAGCTGTCCCACCTACTGGACGAGATGAAACAGCTTTCCATGTTTCGAGATGAAGAGGACATGAAGAGTAGCGAGGTCAAAAACATTCACATAAGCCATGCGCCTTACTTTGAAGCGTTGAGACAGCAGCAAGAAAGGATGAAGGAACAGATTAAGGAGTGAAAGGAGTAACGATGGACTACACCATGAAAGCAATAACGCTCCGTATGCCGGATGCGACATATAGAGCGTTAAAGATTGAAGCTGAAAATTTGGGAATGAGTCTAAATTCGTACATTCTTCTAAAGCTCAATCCACCGAACTTTCGCTTTCCGTGTGAATTTCCCCATGGAGCTCTTCATACGAGCGGATACAGTTCTCAATGAGAAACTCAATTTGCATTGCAATGGAACGCTTGTTTGCTGCGGCAATCACTTTGATTTTATCAAAATTGTTCTGTTGCATCCGCATAGTAAATGCTCGTTTATCGGTAGCCATAATGCGTCCTTTCCGTTCGGGGTGATTTCATTATGATATACACTCGCAAAAATAACAATATTTCATATTGACATCACTATGAAATATGACTAACATGTAAATCAAAGTGAAGTCACTAAGAAATGAAAGAGAGGATTGCGCATGAAAGATACGTTTCTACTACGGCTGCCGACGGAATTAAAAGAGTGGCTGACCGGCGACGCGGAAAGCCGCGGAATCTCATTAACGGCACTCATCACTTACATACTGAGTGAGTACAAAAAGCAGAACGAATGAAAGGAGGAAGTCATGTATCACGAGGAACTGCGCGAGTGGATGCAGATCTGCCGCATACGGCGTGAGGACTTAGCCGCCGTTGTCGGGATGTCCGGTTCATCGCTGTCGCCGTATTTCACAACCGGAAAGCCCTTCCGTGGCGAGTGGATTGTCGCTTGGCAGAAGGCATACGGATGGAGCGACGAGCAAATGTTCCACTTCGCTTTTGACCGGCCATTCAAGCCGAACCCGGAGCTTTTCAAAAGCGAAAAAGATCAAAAGGCACTGGACGCGCTGGCGACGTTCAAAGAAGCCCTGAGGGCGATGTGAGAGGAGGAAGAAATGAAACGAGGCAGAAAGAAAATCGGTTGGACGTTTAATCCGGCACGTATGCACCCGGTGATAAAGACCATACTTGCGATTGCAGCGGGATTTGCGACGGTTGGATATGTGCTGGTCGGAAGTTGGCTGTTTTACTTTATGGTGACGAGGTGAAAGATGAGCATATATGACAGATACGGAAAACACTTAGATCAAGAGGAAATTGACTACCAACTCAATGAATTTGGCGAAATCGAGGAGGGAGAAGGCGAGATTGTATGCCCGTATTGCGGATTGATTATTGAACCGGATTTTGAAACAGATCAAGAAGATCTTTATCACGAGAAAAGAATATGTCCGGAATGCGAAAAGACGTTCTGCCTGGATTGCTCGGTTGATTACAGTTTCTACTACAAAACATGGAGAAAGGATGAAGGTGATGAGTGATAACTACGAGAAGGCATGGGGAAATCTTAAACGCCGGTTAATTTGTGTTGCCCTATATTCCTGCCACTTTGCAGAATCCAAAAAACATAATGCAGACGCCTGTTTGAGGGCACGAGGCGGAGAAGCTATGGCTAGAGCAATTCTGGAGTTTATGGAAGACGTCGAATCGTCGAAAGCCACATCACAAAGCACTATATTGATTTCAAGGTTCATTAAAGTGATGACCACCGCCGGACAGGACGATGGCCAAAGTGCGCAGGATTAAGACCTCTTGCGCTCCTATTGTAACACAGAGGAGGGAAAATGGAAAACCTATACTACGGCGAATGTTCGGTTTGTTTCTCGCCAATTCATGACGGTGACTACGCCTACGACGACGGAGATATTTTGATTTGCGAATCTTGTCTGGATCGTCACACGCACTTCGTCGAGGCAGAAGACCCAGAGGCGTTTGCAGGCTTTGATGAGGCCGATCGCCAGTGGGCAGAACGTGAGTTACGCCATGGATAAAAGCAAATTTACGGTCATTGCAAATAAGACCCGAATCAGCCACGAGAAGTGGCTTTCGATTCGTAAAGGCTATATCGGCGGATCCGATGCCGCCGGCTGCGTTGGGCTTAGCCATTGGGCATCACCATTTTCCGTGTGGCTCAGCAAGAGCAAAAAAGGAGACGACGCAGAAGATGAATCCAAGCAGGCGTTAAAGATGTGGTACGGGAACGCCGCTGAAGAGATTGTTGCGAAGCGATTCGTGATGGAGACGGGCAAGAAGGTCAAGCGCAACAACGCCATGATGGTTTCGAAGGAATGGCCTTGGATGTTAGCAGACATCGATAGGGAGCTTGTCGATGAGGACGCCATTTTAGAGATCAAGACGACTTCCGCATGGAATCGTGATCAGTGGGCGGACGGCATGATACCGATACACTACGAGATTCAATGCCATCACTACATGGCGGTGACAGGCGCAAAGAAGTGCTACATCGCAGTGATGCTTGGCGCAGGAGATGGCTTTGAGATCCGCGAAATTGAGCGAGACGAGGACACGATTCACATCCTCGTCGAAGAGGAGAAAAAGTTTTGGCGCTTAGTCGAGTCGGGCGAGATGCCAAATCCGGACGGAACGGCGGCCTGCTCCGAGGCAATCAATCGACTGTTTCCCGGCCGGGCGGATGGCGCAGGAGAGCCCGTTGAGCTTGATGAAAGGGCCTTTGACACCGGGATGTACTTTTACCTCAAAGACCAGTGCGACGCACTAAGCCAAAAAATAGAGGCGATGGAGCAAGGCGTGAAGATTGCCATGCAGAATAGCGAGAAGGCGATCGTCGGGGACTGTACGCACATCACGTGGCGACTCTTACAGTCCAAGCGCCTTGATACCAGACGACTAAAAAAAGAAATGCCGGAGATCTTCGATCGCTATGCGAAGGTTAGCGAGTATCGGCGATTTAGCGTAACCAGAACCAACGAAAAAGAGGAGGAATAAAAAATGACGATGGATGCGAAACAGGCCTTACAGGCGAAAAAAGACGGCGGGAAGTTAAGCCCAACAGAAAGTATGCGCGGACTACTTAACGCAATGGCACAGCAAATCAAGATGGCACTACCGGAAAACATTAAGTCGGAGCGCTTTCAGCGTGTAGCACTGACCGCCTTTAGCGGGAACGCAAAATTACAAAAGGCGGATCCAGTATCCTTTATCGCCGCCATGATGCAGTCGGCGCAGCTTGGCCTTGAGCCAAATACCCCGCTCGGTCAGGCGTACCTTATCCCTTACGGAAATCAGATTCAATTCCAGATCGGCTACAAGGGACTTATAGACCTTGCGATGCGATCCGGGCAGTACAAATCCATCTACGCCCACGAGGTCAGAGAGAAGGATGAATTTTCCATCGCCTACGGTATGGACGAGACGATAACGCATATCCCATATCTCGATGGAGACCGAGGGAAGGTCACAGGATATTACGCGGTCTATAAACTCATTAACGGCGGATGCGGGTTCTTTTACATGACACGCCAAGAGGTTGAAGCGCATGGCCGCAAATTCTCAAAGACCTATAACAACGGCCCTTGGAAAACCGATTTTGATGCAATGGCCAAAAAGACGGTACTAAAGCAAGTTCTTAAATATGCGCCCATGTCCGTCGAATTGCAGCGAGCGACATCAATCGACGAAGCGGTCGTAAAGGACGATCAAGCCAAGATCGCCATCGACGAAAATGTTGTCGACGTCGCCTGGCAACACGTTGACGAAGAGACTGGAGAGATTCTTGACGAGGCAGAAGGTACCAAGCCAGAAATGAGCAAGGAGGCAGAAGGCTTTTTAGAAGGATTTGAGCCAATCGCATAAGAAGTGGTGTTTGTCGGACATGGCAAAAATAACGAATTATTTTCCACATGACGCCAACGCCCGCAACGATTCAAAGATCGTCAATCTGCGCATGGCGCTTGGCGCCGAAGGATATGGCATCTATTTCATGATTTTAGAGCGGATGAGAGAGGACGCAAATTACATGAGTGTCAAAGATTACAACATGTTAGCCTTTGACCTTCGTGTAGACGCCTCGAAAGTTAAAAAGGTAGTTGAAGGGTTCGGGTTATTTGCCTTCACCGAGGATGGTGAGTGCTTCTACTCCGAGAGTTTCCTACGCCGCATGGACATGAAAGATGAAAAGCGCCGCAGACGCTCCGAAGCCGGGAAAAGAGGTGCTGAACAGCGCTGGGGCGACAAAGAGGACGCAGATGCAACATGATTTATGGCAATGCTACAGATTTTGATAGCAATGCCATGGCAATGCTACAGAAATTTATAGCAAGTAAAGTAAAGAAAAGAAAAGTAAAGAAATATATTTTAAGTTATTACACTACTACAATTCTTTACTTGACTCTTAATAACAACATAAACCTCATAGCTGACTATATGAGGTTTATAAGAACCAGTAATAGCAAAGAAAACGAGGTTTATGTTGTTGTTGGAGGGAGGACGGATGGAAACAGTGACTACAAAAAATGTGGAAGAAGCATTCCAGAAGCATTTCAAATGCCTGCCCCTTTCCATGGACGATGACCGATTGATTTTTAGTACCGTTCAGCAATACGGGGAAGATATGACGCTTGCAGTCATGCGAAACATTTATAAGCAAGGCTCAGCAAAAGCGATCAGCAGTTTTAACTACATCAAGCGAGCGGTTGAGATTCAGAGCGCAAAAAAACTAACGGACAAGAATCCGTCGCTACTTCAGGACGATTCCTTCAAGTCCGAAACACAAAAAGAACGGGAAAAGCAGTGGCTTCGTGATGGTGTCGCCAGAAGCCGTCGAGCCTTTAGCGTCAAGGGATATTTGAGTGGCTTGGCACGCGAGGCGGCGGGAAAAGAGGCTGTCTTGGAAATCGACAGCTGGGTTAAAAACGGCGGGAAACGTCCAGATGGAGCGATAAAGAGACTGGAGGAATTCTATGCAAATAACAAATAAAGAGCTTGGGATTGATAATCCGTGGCTTTCAACAGTAAAAACAGATTTAGATATTGCCATTCGTTCTGCGGTACTCGCTGCCGGAGAAGGACGAAAGACAAAAGTATCGGTCACGATGAATTTTGACGAAGGAACGGTTTATGACGATATGCCACCGCTCGGAGAAAACGAAAAACTAATAAGCCCAATTGACTACAAGATTAAAGTCACAGCGCAGGATGATGTTTTTAATCGCGACGACTCCACGGTTGGGCATATGGTTACGACGGCGGAAAGTGGACAAATGATAGCAAGAAAAGCGGGCGCACAGATGAACATGTTTGACGACTACGAGGACGGCGCAGAATGAAGGTTAAATTCACGATTCCAGGCGTTCCCGTTCCGAAGGCAAGGCCGCGTGTCGTGAGAGGTCACGCCTTTACGCCAAAAAAGACGAAGGATTACGAGGTGCTTGTGAAAGACGTCTACCGCTTGACCGTCGGCGAGTACTTAGGCGATTCCGCTATCGTAGCGACGATTGACTTGTACTTTCCCATTCCAGAGAGTTACTCAAAAAGTAAAAAGAGACGCATTGAAGATGGCGAGATCAAGCACACAAAGCGCCCTGATGTGGACAATTGCGCAAAAGCGATACTGGATGCACTAAACGAGGTCGCTTACAAGGACGATTCACAGATCGTGGAAAGCCATATTACAAAGCATTATGCGGTAGACGGTGAGACGCGAGCAGACGTTATTTTGGAGGAGGTATTTTGAAATTCGGCACCGTTTCCTTCAATGGTTGTTGTTTATAACGGGAAATAGACAGAATGATTTTATGAGCAAAGGCGGAGGACATGAGCCACAGATGAAAAACCGAGAAGAAAGAAAAAGAGCCACTCTATCAGGTGACGCCAAAGCAGATTGAGCAGTATAAGCGCATGGGCTATCAACAGGCGGTCAACGAGTGCGTAACGCTTTTATTCTGGATGACATACATTGCATTGCGAGATGAATTTGGTTTTGGAAAAACGCGAATGCTTCGCGTCATGCGAAGATTAGGCGGTATGGCTGGCGACCTGCAGGCCGGATATTTTGACTTGGTAGATTGCCGAACAGAGCTGAAGCGTGAAATCGGATTGGACATTGGAGACAAGGGAATTTTCATTCCGGACGAGGAGAAGAAGAAATGACAGAGAATACGAACGAAAAACGGAAAGCTGCATACATCTGCGCACCATACACAGGAGACGTTGAGAAAAACAAAAAGGCCGCTATCGACTTTGGGGAAATGGCGCACGAGAAAGGCTTTCTGCCTATCATTCCGCATCTTCTTTTTCCATACCTGGATGATGAGACAGACCGGGATGAGGCGATGTCCATGTGCCTTGAGGTTTTAAAGAGATGCGACGTTCTTCTCATCGCCTCCGACGTGATCTCCAGCGGCATGAAGAGCGAGATTGACATTGCGAAGAAAAAAGGAATGCCGATTTTTAGACTTTATCGTTTTAGCGATTCCATCATCACCAGCTTCGAGCTTATGCAATGAGAACAAGATGGGAGGTGTGGATGCTCACAAGAAAGCAATTAGAATCTGTGCACGCCATACGGCGTCGGATTGAGCGTGACGAGGCGGAGCTTAAGGAGCTTGAAGAAGATCCGCCTTGCGACGTGCAGGCACTCTCACTATCTCTTAACCCGGCACATTCGAACTTCCCGCGCGGCATTGACGGAGCACTCGCATCATACATCGACAAGAAAAATCGCTACCGTCAGCGGATTTTAGACCGTAGGCGGTATCTGATCGGCCTGTTGGAAGAGATTGACCGCTTCATCGCATCTCTCGAGGATCCGCGCGAGCAGGAAATAGTCGAGCTGAGGTGTAAGGAATGTTTAACCTTTGAAGAGATCGGTATCAAGACAAATTGGTCGGTGTCGACGACGAGACGAAAATACTACAGCGCAATTTCGTCGCTCGAAAAATGAACAATTTGACCAGTTGACATGTGCTACTCTGATATTGGGTAGAGAATTGTACTGATTCGATAATCTACGTGAAGATAAAGGCGTGCTCGCGGTTTGTGGGTGCGCTTTTATTATGGCGATGGAAAAGCGTCGACAAGTGGAGGAAAAATGTTTGAAAAAGTGAATCCGGCTCATCCGGACAAGATTGCAGATCGAATTGCTGGCGCTATGGTAGACGCAGCTTACAAAAAAGAAAAGGATCCAAAGATAGCGGTTGAGGTGCTACTGGGACATGGAAATTGCCACATTATTTCTGAGACAAGCGTTCGTTTTAGCCCTGAAGAAGTGGTAGGAATAGTGAAAAGAATTGCAGGAGAGGTAGACGTTAAATATCACGAAGTACCGCAAGATCCACACCTCTCTGAAAATCAAAAAGGGAAAGTAAGATGTGGCGACAACGGAATCTTTAAAGGGACTCCGATTACAGCGGAACAGAAAAAATTAAGTGATATTGCAGGAAAGATATATGAGAAATACCCACAGGATGGAAAGTATATCTTGGACGGTGAAAAGCTCACCATTTGCCAAAGCCATGCGAGTTCGAAAGCGTTAAGAGAAGAGTATCCCGATGCGATCGTGAATCCTCTTGGCGACTGGACAGGCGGGCCGGACGTTGACTCCGGCGCGACAAATCGAAAATTAGGATCCGATATGGGCGATTCTGTGACAGGCGGAGGCCTGCACGGGAAGGATTTATCCAAGGCGGACGTTAGCGTTAACATTTACGCCTTCTTAAAGGCACAGGATAAAGGAGCCGTCGTGGAATTATCCTGCTCCATCGGAGACGAGGAAGTCGATGGAAGGCCATTCTCTGGAATCGTTGAAATCGCAAGAGACTATATACAAAGCGTCGGAGGATTTGAGAAGTTTGCAGAGTGGGGGCTTGTATGAGCGATCGTGAAATCCGAATCCTAAGCATCGAAGAAGTAAAACCATACGATAAGAATCCTCGCAACAACGCAGAGGCGGTTAAATATGTGGCTCGCTCAATCGAGGCATACGGGTTCAAACAGCCCATCGTTGTTGATAAAGACAACGTCATTATTGCCGGGCATACCCGCTGGCTTGCTGCGAAATCAATCGGCATGAAAGATATTCCGGCGATTATCGCAGATGATTTAAGTGAGGAAGAGGTTAAACAATATCGCCTGGTCGATAACAAGGTCGCCGAGCTCGCCACATGGGACTTTGGATTGTTGGAAGAAGAACTCTCAGGCATTGATATCGACATGAGTGAGTTCGGCTTTGACAGCACCGATTTCAGCAATGCCCTTCAAGACGAGATCATCGACGATGAGTATGATGAGCAAGAAGAAGTGCAAAAGCGATCAAGCTGTGGCGATATCTTTCAGCTTGGACGACATAGACTACTGTGCGGAGATAGCACAGACAAAGAGGCAGTAAAAAAGCTGGCGGGGGGGGGGGGAAATGGATCTATTCCTGACAGACCCGCCATACAACGTCGATTACACGGGGAAGACAAAGAAGGCATTAAAAATACAAAATGACAGCAAAACAAACGATGAATTTCAATGTTTTCTAATCGACGCATTTTCATCGGCAGACACCGTCCTGAAGCCAGGCGGTGTTTTTTATATCTGGCACTCGGATAATTATGGGCTGTTCTTTCGAAGCGCGTGCCAAGATGTCGGCTGGGAAGTGCGACAGTGCTTGATCTGGAATAAGAATTCTCTGGTATTGGGAAGACAGGACTATCAGTGGAAGCATGAGCCGTGCCTCTATGGCTGGAAAAGCGGCGGAGCGCATTACTGGGGAAGCGACAGATCGCAAACGACAGTCCTTGACTTTGACCGGCCAAACGCAAATCGTGAGCATCCTACGATGAAGCCGATTGATCTCTTTGCTTATCAGATTAAAAACAGCTCGAAGGAAGGCGAGGCAGTGCTTGATCTCTTTGGCGGATCCGGAACGACGCTCATCGCCTGCGAGCAGCTCAATCGAACCTGCTACATGATGGAGCTTGATCCACATTACTGCGACGTGATCATAGCAAGATGGGAAAAGCTCACAGGGGAAACGGCAAAAAAGTTGTGATGAAAGAAAGGGGGAGCGCGTGGCAAAAGGAAAATACCAAGACTGGCTAACAGAAGACGGGCTCACCATTCTTCGAGGGCTTGCCAGAAGCGGGAAAACCGATGAGGAAATTGCTGATGAAATCGGGATTGCGGCAGGTACTCTATATGACTGGAAGAAGAAGCATCCAGAGATTGATGAGGCCTTAAAAAAGGGGAAGGACATCTACGACATAAAGGTCGAGGATGCCCTTTTTGATTGCACTACAGGTTACTACAAAGATGAGGATGTGCTTGTGCAGAATGCGGATGGGAGTAAATCTATCCGCAGAGTCAAGAAGTGGTATCCGCCCAACGTTACAGCCATCATCTTTTGGTTAAAGAACCGGAGACCTAAACAGTGGCGTGACCGTCACCAGCAGGAAGTGGAGATTAAAAAGCCGGTTAGCGAATCGGCAAGCGAGATTGAAAGCATGCTACTCGACTTAGAGGCGGAAGAAGAGGGAAGGGCGGTGGATGATGAGCCGCCAAAAAAGTGATGTCCTTCGCCTGATTCGGCGATACCCATACAAGATAGCCCGTGCGATAGGATTTAATGATTTCAAGCGCAATCCACACGATGCCTGGATGCGCTCGATTCTTTTTAGCCGCAAAGAGGTTCTAACACTGCAGGCGCATCGCGGGTCATATAAGACGACAGCACTATCCGTCTGCATTGCACTCATGATGGTGCTTTGGCCGCGAAAAACAATCCTGCTAATCCGAAAAACCGAAGACGACATCATGACCTTCGTTGCACAGGTAAAAAACATTCTGCAAAGCGATTCTTTTCGATGGCTTGTCGAGGTTCTCTACGACACGGAGATTGAGTTTCGCAAGCAGACATCCTTTGCACTGGACACGAACCTGAGTTCTGGCATCTCCGGCGCATACCAATTCGATACGCTCTCTCTTACCGGATCTCTAACCGGTAAGCACGCAGACATTGTAATTACCGATGATATCGTGACGCTAAAAGACCGCGTCTCACGAGCAGAAAGAGAGCAGACAAAGCGGCAGTACATGGAGCTTCAAAACGTCGTCAATCGCGGCGGACGAATCATCAATACTGGCACGCCTTGGCATAAAGAAGACGCCTTCCAGCTGATGGGAGAGATTGACCGATACAGCATCTATGACACGGGGATGATTGACCATGAGCAGGAGAAGAGGCTTCGCCAGTCCATGTCACCGTCCCTCTTCGCGGCAAACTATGAGTTAAAGCACATCGCAGATGAAGAGGCGATGTTTGATGCGCCGAGATTCTACGAGGGAGACAGCGCGGACATCTACGACGGCACGTCTCACATTGATGCGGCATACGGCGGAAGTGACTACACAGCATTTACCATCGCCAAGCGCATCGATGATGAGAAAATCCTTGTCTTTGGCAAGCTGTGGCCGAAGCACGTGGATGATTGCCTGGGCGAGATTGAAGCGTTTCACAAAGCCTTCCGGGCCGGAACGGTATATACCGAGAAGAATGCGGATAAAGGTTACCTGCTGAAGGAGCTCATGCGACGAGGGATTCCGGCGGGGAACTACAACGAGACGATGAACAAATACATAAAAATCAGCACGCACCTGCGATCCAATTGGGCGCGTGTTTATTTTTTGCGCGAGACGGATCCGGAGTATATCCAGCAGATATTAGACTACACCGAGAATGCAGAGCATGATGATGCACCGGATAGCCTCGCCTGCATCATGCGACGGCTCGAAAATGGCGTGAAATTAAGGACGTTTAGACTATGAGAAGGGGAAAGAGATGATCAGTGAATGTGCAGTAGAAAACCTGCTAAATAATTTCAGACGGCGAAAGAATCGGCCACTTCTTCTGCCGACGACACTTCGGGCAAATCCAGAAGAGGAAATGAAAGAACCGTCTATCCGAGAAATCAAGAAGTGGATTGGAAAGCATGAAAGCGGGATTCTTCGATATGATTATCTGGAAAAGCTCTATCAAGGCTTTCATGACATTTTCTTTGCACCAGAAAAAGAAGCATGGAAGCCAGATAACCGCCTTGCAGTCAATTTCCCGCGCTATATCACGGAGACATTCTGCGGCTACGGCTACGGCATCCCGATAAAAGTGACTCACCCGGATAAAAAAGTGGACGCCATAATTCAGGATTTTGGGCGTGAAAATGAAATTACAGACCATGATTCTGAAATGGTGCGAAAGTGCTGTATCTACGGACACGCCTATGAGTATATGTACCAAAATGAACGGGCGGAAACGAAAATCACAGCGTGCTCGCCGAAGAATGTAATCGTCGTTTATGCAAACGACATGACAGGTCGAGCGCTATTCGCTATCCGATATGGCTATAAGTCCGCAGAAGAATACGAGGACAAAAAAGACGCGATCAAGTACAGCGGCGAGCCGTTTGGCGAGATTTTATATCGAGATCGCATTGTCCACTTCTCGGATGGGAAAATCGGCGAGGAAAAACCGAACCCGTATGGATACATTCCTATCGTTGAATGGCGTCTAAATGATGATCGAATCGGAATCTATGAGCAAGTAGCTGGGCTTGTCGAAAGTTACAATTTCACGATTGCTGAGAAGGCAAACGACGTCGACGCCTTTGCCGAGGCGTATCTTGAAATTCTCGGTGCAGAAGTGGATGAGGAAGGTGTCCGCCGTATTCGAGATGACCGTGTGATCAACTTCTTTGGCGGCGATAGCGCAAAAGATGTTCTGGTCCAATTCTTACAGAAGCCGACGGCGGATGGAACGCAGGAGAACCTCTTGAACCGCTTGGAAAACCTGATCTATCAAATCAGCATGGTTGCCAACATTACGGACGATAGCTTTGGAACGTCAACGACGGGCGTCGCCTTAGCCTACAAACTGCAGGCGATGAGCAATCTCGCAACGACATTTGATCGCAAGATCGAAAAAAGCCTAAGAAAGCGCTATAAGATTTTCTGCAGTCTATCAACAAATACATCGAGCGTGGACGCCTATCGAGATATTGAGATCCAGTTCACACGAAATATTCCAAGAAACATCTTAGAAGAAGCACAGGTCGCACAGGCTGTTGAGGGGATTGTATCGAGAGAAGCACAAATAGCGCTTCTGTCTTTCATTCGCGATCCCAAAGCGGAGCTAAAGAAGGTCGAAGAGGAGAATCGTGCAGAAATTCCGACCGATGATCCTTTCCACATGGTGACAGAAAATGGCGAAAAATAGAGGAATCAAAACCGAAGATCGCTACTGGGACGCACGCGAGCGGGAAATGAAAAATCTCATTCAGCAAGAGAAATTTCTAAAGCGCTACGATAAAAACGTTAAGGAAATCTATCGCCGGATGCTCTATGACGCACAGAAAGAGATTGAATCCTTTTATGGCCGCTACGCCTCAAAAGAAGGCATTACGATTAACGAGGCGAAGAAGCGCGTCTCCAGAATGGACGTTGAAGCCTTTGGCAAGATGGCAGAGCACATGGTCGAAACGAAGGATTTTTCGCCTGAGGCGAATGCAGCGCTTCGCCTATACAATCTCACGATGAAGGTTAACCGTCTGGAGCTATTAAAGGCGAGGATCGGATTGCGGCTTGTTGATGGCTTTGATGAGATCGACAAGTTGACGGAGACGCTACTGACGAATGCCGGGGTGGATGAATTCAAACGCCAGGCAGGAATCCTTGGCGAAAGCGTGATCAATCCAGAGCAAAAGGCGGAGGCGATCGCGAATAGCTCCTTTCAAAATGCGAATTTCAGCGACCGAATCTGGATGTATCAAGACCAGCTCCGCAACGAAATCGCGAACGACCTGAGAAGCGGGCTCATACAGGGGAAAAACTCACAGGAGATGGCGAGGAAATTGCGCCGGCGATTTGGTGTTTCGATGTATAACGCCTCACGCTTAGCCCGAACCGAAATGGCTCGTGTACAGACGGAAGCGCAGATGCAGTCCTTTGAGCGGAACGGCTACACGCACTACGTCTTCATCGCAAGGGAGAGCGCCTGCGATCATTGCGCGCCGCTTGACGGAAAGATTTTCGCAGTAAAAGACATGCGACCTGGCGTGAACGCGCCGCCAATTCATCCGCACTGTTTCTGCTCGAGTGCGGCGGCGACAGAGGAACAGATAAAAACGGTAGTATCAAATTTACTTATACCACGAACCTTGAGCGCGGCTGGGAAGAATTACCCAATACAATTATCGAATAGCAAACAACACACCAAATTTATTGAAGGGCAGCAAATACAGGGGCATGTTTTTGCTGGTGCCGGGACAAGCGTTTTGATAAGAGACAGATTCAGGCTTGAATCTACGTATCATATTCCAGCGGATGAGTGGAAAAAAGTGTCGGCAATTGCTATGATTGTTGGGGAAGATAAAAGGCCGGTCAAAGCGGAAGTCCACTGGTATGAGGCTAAAGATGAAAAAGTGGAGATGAAGGTAAAGAGGTACTTTGATGATGAAGGTAGTGTACAAAAATAAAAGCGACATCTCTCTTACGAAAGGGAAGATTTATGATGTGCTTGGAGTGGAGAAAGGCTTGTATCGGATTGTAGACGATACTGGCGAAGACTATTTATTTTATCCAGAAGAGTTTGACGTTGTACACGAAGATAAAGAAGAACGAATTGCAGAATAGAACGGGAAACCTTTTGTGTGGCGTACTGTAAGGCGCTATAAACACAATAAATTAACGGTAAATAGCTGGACGCGAAAGCGCCCGGCTTTTTATATGCAACAAAAGGACACCGTGGGCGAAGAACGCGGCGGACAAAGAAGGGAGAAAAGAATGACAGAAGAAATGATCACAGTAAAAGACGAAGAACAGGTTGATGAGGTCAAAGCGGATGAACAGAAAGACACGGAGAAAGCGGAAAAGGCCGCACCGTCCTTTGATGACATCCTGAAAGACCCGAAGATGCAGGCGGAGTTTGACCGCAGATTGAGCAAGGCACAGCAGACACGCGAGGAAAATATCCGAAGCGAGATCGAGAGCGACATTAAGGCGCGCCTTGCGGAAGAACAAAAGGTCGCCAAAATGAATGCGGAAGAAAAGGCGAATCACGAGCGTATCAAGCTAGAAAAGGAGCGAGATGATCTCAAGAATGCCTTAAACCGTGAGCGTCTTGGAAAGATTGCGGCATCAACGCTTAGCAAAAGCGGGATTGAAGCGGATGAGACGGTTCTTCAATTCGTGGTCGGCGCGGACGAGGACGCGACCGGGAAAAACATTGAAGCATTTCTTTCTGTTGTGGAAAAACAGGTGGAAGCGATCGAACGAAAACGCAATTCCGGCAAAACACCGAGGGATTACTCCTCAACGATTGAGCCGGAAGACGAATTCGATCGCATTCTGAAAAAATACAAATAAAGGAGAAAATGAATCATGGCTACGACTAACAACACTCTTTCCGTTCGTCAATATCAGGCGCAATTTAAGGCGCTTCTTGGCGCGGTATTCGCGAAACAGGCGTATTTTAGAGACTTCTTTGGCGGGAACATTGAAGCACTGGATGGCGTTTCAAACAGCGCAGTGGCGTTTTCCGTGAAAACGTCAAGCATCCCTGTTGCTGTCAACACCTACTCCAAAGATGCCAACGTTGCCTTTGGAACAGGCACGGCAAAGAGCACTCGCTTTGGAAACCGTACAGAAATCATCTATACCGACACGGATGTTAAGTACACATGGGAGTGGGCGTTCCACGAGGGGATTGACCGCTTTACGGTGAATAACGACTTCATGGCCGCTGTTGCGGATCGTCTTGACCTGCAGGCGCAGGAGAAGGTTGCGCTCTTTAATCAGCATCAAGGAAAATTCATTTCCGACAATGCCAAAAAGACGCTGTCCCTTGCGACGAAGGACGCGGCAGGCGTACTGGCGCTCTTTAATGACGCACACAAATACTTCGTCAATCAAAAGGTAAAACAGAATCTCATCTGGTGCGCAAAAGTGACGCCGGACATTTGGAATCTCATCGTCGATCAGCCGGCTACAACCACGAGCAAACGCTCCTCGGTAAACATCGACGAAAATGGCGTTGCAATGTTCAAAGGATTTCGTGTAGAAGAAATCCCTGAAGACCTCTTCCAGAAAAACGAAGTGGCCTACTTCTATCCTGCGGCGGTTGGAAAAGCCTTCACCGGCATCAACACCGCACGCACGATTGAGTCCGAGGACTTTGACGGTGTCGCATTGCAAGGTGCAGGGAAAGCCGGGGAATTCATCCTCGACGACAACAAGGTCGCGGTTGTAAAAGCGACAGGGACGGGTGCATAATGGACAGCTATCGAGTAGTGAAATACTTTACCGACCTTCAGGACGATGAACACGTATATCACGTCGGTGACGCCTACCCCAGAGATGGGGTGGACGTTACCGATTCACGTGTAAAGGAGCTTTTAGGCGATGAAAACCTTCAGGGGCAGCCACTTATCGAAAAGGTCAATGATGAACAGCCTATCGAAAAGGTCAATGATGAACAGCCTACGCGAAGCACAAGACAAGGAAGAAAAGGAGCGGTGGTCGAGAAGAAAAAGTAGGCCGCCGATAGGAGGCTTTTATGGATATCACACGAATTAAGAGCATCCTTGGCATCGAGGACGATCATATCGACGGGCAGATCACCGCAATCGCAAGCGTCACGCAGGAAAGGCTTTCTTTTTTGCTTGGCGGAGTAGCTGAGATCCCAGTAGAGATGGGCTACATCGCCGATGAGGTGACTATCCGCCGATTCAATCGCATAGGCTCCGAAGGGCTTTCCTCACATCGTGTGGAAGGCGAAACGATGGAGTGGAGCGACGACGACTTTGCCCCGTATATGGCAGACATCAAACGCTATCTCCTATCCAGCGACAATGCTCGACGAAATGGCAGAGGGGTGGTCAGATTCCTATGAGATACGACAAGCGTATTTTTTTCGTCTCCCAGGTAGACGGCGAGTATGACCCATCTACGGGAGATTATCTGGATCCTGAAATCGTAAAGACGGAAGTATATGCCGCTGTCCATGACACTAACGAGGAGACACTGAAACTTCTCTATGGCGACATCCGGCAGAGGTCATTCACCGTCCATATTCTCGGCCACTACGAAAAGACGTTCAGCTACATCCTGATTGACGATAAGCCATACCATGTCGACCTGACACGAAGGCTCAGACATCGGCAGACGTTTATAGTTAGCGAGGTGCAAAATGGGCGGAATCAAGGTTGAAGTCGATCCGAAACTCATCAGAAAGCTGTCAAAGCTCAAGGACGCAAGCGGAATCATCGCAGTCGTGAAAGACAACGGTGCCGATTTACAGCAGAGGATGCAGAGAAAGGCAGACGAGGCCTTCGTCAAAGGATACGCAACGGGGCAGACATCAAGAAGCATAGGCGTTGAAATTGTCGACGGCGGAAAGACAGCGTATGTCGGAGCGCAGACAGAGTACGCACCCTATCTTGAGTATGGCACGCGATTCATGAATGCAGAGCCTTTCGTTCGTCCAGCGGCGAAGGAGCAGGGAAAGAGGTTTGAAAAAGACCTGATGAAACTTCTGAAAGAATCGTGAGGACATCATGGATCCACAGCAAGAAATTTTCACAGAGCTTCGCGCGCGCCTTCTTCGTTTGTTCCCGAATAGCGTGTACGATGGGGCGCTCCCTGACGCATCAACGCCATATCCTTTTCTCTATCTTGGAGAGAGCACGGCAGACGACGACGCAAACAAAAGCGCTGTCTTTGGCGAGGTAACGCAAAGCGTTCACGTATGGATGGCGGATGTAAAAAAGAGAGGCACGCTTTCTTCGATGATGCTGGATGTGAAGAAGACGGCTCGTGCGATAAACAGAACGAAAAATTTTCAGTGGCAAGTCTCCGGAATACATCAAACGATTCTCCCGGACAAGACGACAAAGACGCCACTACTTCATGGGGTCGTGGAAATGACCTTCAGTTTTAGCTAGGAAAGGAGCATACAATGCAAGAAAGAAAGCCTGTATACGGCAAAAATCTCGTCTATCTCTTTCGCCCGCATAGCAAGGCGTCAGCGATGGATGGAACAGTGATGGCATTCGTCACAGAGAATAAACGCTCAAAGAAGGTGGACACTGAATCAACAGCTACGAAAGACGGCTCGATTGTTTCGCCGTCTACGATGGAGCAAGAAATTACAACGAAATCCTATATGGCTGAGAACGATGAAAACATGAAGGTGATCGAAGATGCGATGGACGAAAACGAGCTGATGGACATTTGGGAGGCAAACCTGCAGGAGAGGGCAAAGTCAGGGACAGACAAATTCGCCGGTCGCTACTTCCAAGGCTACCTCACGCAGTTTGAAGTGACATCGTCCGCAGAAGGCTATGCCGAGATTGCTACATCCTTTGCGATCAATGGCAAGGGCGTGAAGGGCGATGTAACCGTCACAAAAGAGCAGCAGGCACTTGCGGATTATATGTTTGCAGATACGCCAAAAACCGGCGCATAATCAAAGATCTACAGAGCAAGGAGGGGCGAATTATCGCCTCTCCATTTTTTGAGGAGGAAGCATGCATAACATCGAAATTAACGGCGAGGTTTATCCGCTTCGCTTTGGCTTTGGTTTTATCCGAGAAATTGACGGAATGGAGACACGGAAATCACCATCCGGGGCGAATCAAAATATTGGCCTTGCAGTAGCAGCCGCGGGGCTAATCGATAAAAACGTCGAGCAGCTTGCCCGGATCCTTTTCATCGCGAACCGAACCGAAGAACCGAAAATCTCAAAAAAAGAGCTTGAAGAATACATCGAGTCAACCGATGATCTTGACGGTATTTTTGAGATGGTGACCGATTTTTTTACGCGAGCGAACTGTACCAAGACGACGATGAAGCGGGTGCAGGAAGAAGCGGAGAAGGCAAAGAAGGTGCAGGACGCACTGGTGAAAATGGCAAATCCGAAAGAGTAGAAGATCTATATAAGCGGGTTGCTGTTGACTGTTTCCGCTTTTTTAATTTCCGCACATTTGATGAGGTCGACCGCTTGACCATCCCGGAGTATCGCATCCTCATCGAGGCATACCAGCTTCGCTACGTAGACAAACGCCTGCTGATACACGAGCAGGCATGGGCAAACCAGATGGCCAAGGCAACGAAAAAGATCGGCTCCTCTTATGAATCGGCCTTCCGCACTTTTAAGGATTTTTACGACTACGACGCCGAAATAGAGGCCATCATGATCGGAGTAGTGAAGAAAACGAAGGAATCGAAAATCGAGCGTTTCGCAAAGTACATGAAAAAGAAAGGAGGGGAATAATGGCTGAGCAATATACGATAAAGGCTGTTCTGTCCGCAGTCGATAATGGCTTTTCGTCGGCAATGGGAAAAGCAAGCTCGCTTATAGACCGCATCAAAGACGGTGTCGGCATGGGCATCGGCATGAAACTGTTTGATGGCATTGTGAGCGGTGCCGGAGAAATGATCGGCGAGCTCAATCAATCCTCGGCGGCGTGGAAAACGTTCAATGCGAACATGAAAATAAACGGTCATGGCGAACAGGATATTGCGCGCATCCGTGGAGAACTTTCGAAATTCGCCGCAGAAACCATTTACTCCTCCAGCGAGATGGCATCGACCTATGCGCAGCTTGACGCGGTTGGCGTCGCGTCTGCGGAAGATCTTGTCAAAGGCTTTGGCGGTATTGCTGCATCGGCCGAGAATCCGAAGCAAGCAATGAAGACGCTCTCGACGCAGGCTACACAAATGGCGGCAAAACCAATGGTCGCATGGCAGGACTTCAAACTTATCCTTGATCAGGCCCCGGCAGGAGTGTCAGCGATTGCAAAGGCCATGGGCATGACGACGCAGGAACTGGTCGCTGGCGTACAAGATGGAAAAATTAAAACTGAAGATTTTCTGAACACGGTTCGCCAGGTAGGCACAAACGGCGACTTCGCAAAAATGGCGAGACAGTATAAAACCGTTGATGAAGCAATGGGCGGTCTAACAGAAACGCTCGCAAACAAATTGCAGCCGGCATTTGACGGGGTGTCGAAAATCGGGATTGACGCCATAAGCGGAATCGTTGATTTTGTAGACGGCGTAGATCTGGCTGCGACCTTCGGGCCCATGATCGACATCGTAAAAGATGGATGGAACTCGCTGAAAGACTCTATCGGGACAATCGACCTTAGCCAGCTCGGGTCGCAGGTTGAGACGTACTTTAAGCCATTTGCTGATCTTCTTACACAAATTGACTGGCAAGGAATCTTTTCAACCGCCGCAGAAGCGATCGGACAGTTTGCACAAGGGATCGGGAACATCGGCGGGCAGATAATGGCTTTTCTACAGCCCTTGATTGAGCAAATTCTACCGGTGATCGCAGAACATCTATCTCAACTCGCCCAGACAGCATACGAATTTCTGCAAGGCATAGCGGAGCGGATGGCTCCATTGATGGAGGCGATCGGGAACATTGTCAGCTATCTACTGGAAGTCCTCTCGCCAGCAATTGACATGATCGTCGGGGTTGTCACGGCATCATGGGACAATATCTGCAATCTCTTTGCAGCGGCGAAAGACATCATCCTTGGAATTTTAGATGTGTTTATCGGGATATTCACAGGAGATTGGAACCGGGCGTGGGAAGGCGTAAAAGGCATTTTTGAAGCGATCTGGAATCGGATAACCGGATTCATCCAGTATGTTTGGAACATGATCACGTCTATCGTGACAGGGGGCTTGAAAATCGCATGGAATGTCATATCAAGCGTTCTTGGCGCGATCGCCAGCCTCTTTTCATCCATCTGGAACGGGATCACGAGTTTTTTAGGTTCTATCTGGCATGGAATTACATCAACAGTTTCAAACGGAATCAATTCGGCAAGAAACTTTGTGTCCTCAGGCCTTAATAAGATAGCGGGTTTTTTCACTTCGATCTGGGACGGCATTGTCCGAGGCGTGAGAACATCTTTCGACAACGTTGTTTCCGCGGTATCGAATGGCATACAAAGCGCCTATAACACCGTCAAAGGTTGGATTAGCAACTTCTTCAATGCCGGACGAAACATAGTCAATTCTATAGCAGATGGAATCCGTGGTGCCATTGGTGCGGTAACGGGAGCAATTGGCAGTGTTGTTGGCGCTGTGCGCAATTTCTTACCATTCTCACCCGCAAAAAGAGGGCCACTGCGTGACCTGAATCGTCTAAATTTTGGCGGGACGATAAGCGACAGCATCTACCAAGGCGAATCACAAATCACAAGCGCGATGGAAGATATTCTGAACGTGCCGAAGCTTGAGGCATCGGCGATCATTAATCCGAACATCGGGCAGACAATGGGAGATTTCTCGACAGAAGTCAGCGCAAAAATCGCCGACTCTCGTCTTCAAGGCGAGAAGAAGCCGCTCATTGCGAATCTGTCTCTTGGCGGACGTGATTATCGCGCATACGTCGACGACATCAGTGGCGAGCAAGGCCGCAAGGCAAAGCTCGAGCTAGCGTACCTATAGGAGTGAGCAATGCTATATGACTACAAAGACATCAAAGGAACGCCGCCGGAAATGAATCGCCCGAGCGAAGATGTATCAATCGATGGGCAGTGGCTGACGGGGTGGAATGGATCGCATCTTCGCGTACTTTATACAAGTGGACGTCATGGCTTGAGTATTCAAGAAAGCGATTCAGGGAAGGTACCTGGGAGAGACGGCGAAATTGTCTACGCCCGATCCCTTCCGAAACGAAAAATTATCGTCGGGTGTTCGATAAAGACAAAGACATCAGCGGAGATGACAACATTCTTTAGCAGTTTACGAGCCTCCTGCTATCGGGGTATGGAATTGCGAGAAATTGCCTTTGCCGATGATGCGGAATATCGCTATTTCGGACGTATTGTATCTATCTCCGAGCCAGAGCCCGGAAAGAATAATTCCAAATTCGAGATCACGATATCTTGCCCAGATCCGTATCGCTACGGGGTGAAAAAAACGGCGTCGATACAGGAAATGCTTTCAGATAGTGCGCAGAAAGGCGTCCCATACAAGCTAATCCGCTATGTTACGACTCCATCGGATGCGACACTGATCAAGAACGTCACTACAGCTGAAAAAATTGCTTTGCAGTCGGCGGAAAATTCCGAAATCACCGTCGACTTTATCAATGCGAGGATTTATCGAGGCAATGTGAACATCACGAACAAACTTGCATTTGAAATAAGCCAGTTTCCAGAATTCCTCATTTGTCACGGAGATTCCGTAAGTGGGACGGGGAAAATGACGTATCGAAAGCGGATGATGTAGAGGGGGTAACAATGGGAACGTACCTTTTTGACCGACGGCTATCCGTCATCGACGTCCTGCCAAACGACATCCTGACAGAGAGCGATCAGATCGCCGAGAGAGCCGGTCTGATAACGCATAGCGTGAACGCGAAATACACCGAAAGCCTAGATAAAGCCGCATATTTCGGAATGCGAGACCCGCTCGATCGGGATAATTTTTGGATATACAAGGTCGTGACGCGCAAAAAAGAAGGATACGAGATCGTCATCGACGGCATATATAAACTTTTCGACGATCTGAAGGCACAGGACTACATCAAAGACGCTCGGCCACAAAAGACGGGGTTTGACGCGGCGATCGCTCCCGTTTTGCAAGGCTCTGGCTGGAACGTGGCTCAAAATAGCGTCTCTGGCATCGCTTCAACGAACTTTTATTACACGTCCCGCCTTCATGCCTTTTGGGATGCGATCAAAACGTGGCGATGTGAATTTAAGCCGAAAATCACCTTCACAAATGGCAAAATTGTTGCACAGGAGCTCTACTTTGCCGACAGCTTCGACGAGGACTTCGGTCGCCTCTACGTATACGGAGATCGGCTTTTGACTGTCACGGCAAGCGCTTCGGAAGAGGAACTTTACACGGCCTTTATCGGACGTGGAAAAGGGGAAGAAAAGAAAGACGAGAGCGGAGAAGCTACAGGAGGCTATGGGAGAAAAATCACCTTTAAGGACATCGCATGGAGCAAGGCAAAAGGTGATCCCTTAGATAAGCCGCTAGGGCAGGAGTACATCGAGATTCCTAGTGCAACCGCGCTGTATGGCTATGCGGATGGGAAACCGAGAATCGGCTTCGTTGAGTTTAACGACGTTGAGGATCCGGCGGAGCTCCTGCGTCTCACCTACGAATACGCAATGACGCATAGCCGGCCAATGGTTCAATTCAAATCGACCGTTTTTGATGAGCGCAGAATCAGTTTGTACGAGGTCGTTCGGATTAAAAACCCAGTCTTAAATATCGCCTACAAAACGCACGTTTTTAAGTCAAAGCGCTCTTTTCTTCTTCCAGCTAAGCAAGAAATCGAGTTCGGCGAGCAGCTTGTGAAAAGCCCGGCACAGCAAACGGCAGATGGAAGGCGTGAAATGGAAAAGGAAAAGGCCGCGCAGGAAAGCTACATTGCGTCGATTGCAAAAGCGCTCACAGAGCAGTGGCTCAATGAGGACGGCTACAATTACGACTTGAAGGCCGACAATCCATATCACCTTCCTGCGGGTTTTTACTCTTTCAACGCACCGCTCGAAAAGAATCCGTCGAAAATGATCGGCATGAGCGCTGGAAAGCTCGTCATATCGAATGAAAAGAATCCGGACGGATCGTGGAAAATTCGTACCTTCGGCACAGGTGACGGCTTTACCGCAAACCTCATCCGCGCAGGCATGCTACAGGGCGGCGGCGTTAAGTGGAATCTAGAGACGGGCTACCTTAATATCGGCGACAAGCTCATCTACGATCCATCGACCGGAGAGCTTCACCTCGCACAAGGTTCGGTCACGATTAACAGCTTAGACGCAGAAACAAAAGACAAGATCAACAAGGCACTCGACGTCACGGACGCCGTGACAGAAGTCTATACCGAGTATGCGCTTGGAGATTGCGGAAACGCAGCGCCTACGAGCGACTGGGAGCGGAATGGCTTATTACAGATCAACGATCATATTTTAGGCGGAGAAATGCCGCTGACGGGGACATACGGCCGCAAAGATCTTCGCCGTGATGACTTGCGTGCTATCCGCAAGGACGGCTCCTTTAGCGACCGTACCTACACGGTTGATGAGATGGAAGAGGATCGGTTTTATGTGTACGCTGACCAGCTGCCAACGACGAGTGATGGCGTGACTAGCAGCATCCCGGTGTATTACGTCGAGCCGGGCGAACCGGACACGATTAGACTCTACCGCATCGATGACTACACCGGCGAAGGTTTTTATAAGGTCTTCCGGAAAGGATGCCTATGGAAGCGTAGCGTTTTTAAGTGCGCCGATGGCACCGTTAAATACTCGCCGGCTGAGCGCATCAGTAAAGATGGCAAGTCAAGCTATTTTCATATCGCATACGCTGACGATGAAAAAGGCAATGGCATGAGTCTCATTGACAGCGATAAGCCTTATTTTGGGCAATACACTGATGACAAAAAAGAAACCCAATTTGACCCATCGCGATATAAGTGGACTAGAGTTCGCGGCCATGACGGCAAAGATGGCAAAAACGGAACAAACGGATCAAACGGTAAGGACGGAAAAGGCGTTAAAACCGTAATCACGCAATATGCTGTGGTTTACAGCGATGAAACGCCTAGCGGGGCGTCTTGGACGGGCACGCCGCCGTCCTACTGGTCGGAATATGCAAAAGTATGGCAGCGCCTAAAGGTCACCTACACCGATGGGGGTGTAGACTATACTACGCCCGAAAAATTCAACGACGAAGCGCTGAAATCCCTCAAAGAGAAAATGAATACCATCGAGAGCGGCTACACGGAGATCAAAGACGGGCAGGCGCGATTTGTAACCAAATCGGCCTTGGGCGCTGTCGGCGAAACGTCAATCAATGGCTTCAACATCACCACCGGGGGCATACGATCACAAACTGGCGATACCTACATTGATCTCAATGGCAGCAACTTCACATTTGGCGGCGGCGCAATGACATATTCGCCAAGCGATGGTTTGAGAATTGGCGGAAGCCGATACTACATGACCTCCGATAACCGTTGTTTCGCGATCCACTCGACTGAATGGACAAATGGTCGCCTCGGCGGATTTAGAGCGACAACAGATGATCAAGATAGGACGAATGGCGTCATGCTTTATGCTTCGCATGGCTTTAACTTTCGCATCAGTACGCAACCTGACCAAGCAGATAACACTTATAAGCACCACATCGTTTTATACAACGGCGCTGGCGGGAGTGCATGGACAGAATTGCAGCAAGACACCATTGTCCGAACAAAACTATTCGCGGTGAATGCCGGCATGATCCAAGCGACTGAGCTGCGCTCAAGCTCTGACATCCGCCTCAAAAAAGACATTAAGCCGTGGGACGTAAAGGCGCTGGACGTGATCAATGCGACGGATTTTATCCGCTTCCGCTGGAAAGATGGAAACGACGAGGCGGAGCATTACGGCGTGAGCGCCCAGTCGATACCCATGGCGCAGGTCAAAAAAAGCGACGGATATCTTGCTGTAGACGGCTACACAATGAGCGCGATCAACGGAAAAGCCATACAGGAGTTGAATGGTAAGGTGGAACAATTGGAAGCGCAAAACAAAGGATTACAAATGCGGATTAAAAGATTAGAGGAGGCAATCCATGACATTATCGGCAGAAGCTAAAAAAATATCTTACGTACAGATGAACATCCTATCTCCCGACGGTGGCAACATCGCCTTTGTGATTGACGGAAAGGAATGCCGCGCGGCTTTGAGCGATGTAGCAGCTGAAGCGGAAAGCCTTCTTAACGCTTTACCGGGGCTCCGGAGCCTTGAGCAAAAGGAGATTGCGGCCCTAAAAGAGGAAAAGGAAGTGGCCTTTGCGGAAGCTGCAGAAGAGCGCAAAAAAGCGGAAGAGGCCGAACAAAAAGCCCGCATTGCCGAAAGCAGACTTAAGGCGGCACAAGACCACTTGGCCGAACTCTTAACGGGAACACCGGGTGCAACCATGACCGATGAGATGGCTGCGCAGTATGCGGAGCTTACAGACGGTATCGCAATTGACGCTGGCGACTACTACCGCGAGGCGGGTGGCAAGATACTATACCGCGCCAAAAAAGACATGGTATACGACAGCAAGACCATGGCGCCGACCGGAGCGCATGGGAGTGAGTACTGGACAGGAAGTGGCCTGACGGATAGCAAGCCAAACACGAGCGGATACAAGTATCCGAAGGGAACCGAGAAAGAGTATATGGGCACGATGTACTATGCGTGCGTTGACACCAACGACGAGCCTGATGTGGGCTACCCGACTTGGGATTTGCTCGATAATAAACCGCAGAATTGAGCCGCCTTCCTGCAGCGGCATAAAAAGAGAAGACCTGACCGACGCCCTGCGACCTTTCCTCCCGCGGGGCGTTTGCGTTGGGAAAGAAACGGAAAGGAAGTAGCGATGAGTGATGAAACCTTGGACATTATTTCGGCACGATCAAGAAGAAATGATTCGGAGATCGTCGACCTAAGAAACCGCGTGACGAAAATTGAGACAAAACTCAGTGCCGACTATGAATGGCGAAAGAAGGTAGATGAAAACCTACTTCTGATCAATTCAAAGCTTGAGACGCTTTTGGTGGCGGATGGAAAGACGTACCATACGGCAAAAATCGCAGTAATTACGACTTTCGTTAGCTCCATCGTCGGATATATCGTAGGCGTGGCGCTCCGATAAGGCGATTTCCTTCTACAGCGCACCAGACGTGCGACACGGCGCTATATGCTTCAACGCATAAGATTATATGCTATAGCCCATAAAATGCTCGTGTGGTACGTCTGAGAGCGTCGTTTTTCGAGGAAAACCATAGAAAGGACTTAGGATGGAAGTTTTGAATGTAAAAGGGGACACAACCATCCGCTGGTATCGTGGTGATACGAAAACCGTGTCGATTTTAGCGACTTATGCGTGCAATGACGCCGGAGAAAATACACTTCATGGTATGCGCGTGACCTTTACGGCCAGGACAAGGTTTGGTGGAAAGAAGGTGCTGGAAAAGTCGGCGATTGTCGGTGACGATTCGGTGTCGCTTAACTTTACGCATGACGAGACGAAGGCACTCCGACAAGGGCAGTACACCTACGACATCGAGCTGCGGAAGGAGGATTACTCCGTCGTTTGCACCCTCTACACCGGCACGCTGATTATCGAGGCGGATGTGACAAGAGAGGAGGACGTGTGATGGGCGAATGTATGTGTTGTGATACGACGCGCCGAGGCGTACAAGCGACCGTTTGTGATGGATCGTCAAAAACCATCGTGGTTGATGTCGTGGCGCAAGGTGAGAAGGGTGACAAAGGCGATGCTGCGGAGCTAACGGAAGCACAGATGCAAGAGATCAAAGAGAGCGTTTCCGACGCACTATTCAGCGCGATACCGGAAGATGAACTACTGAGAATGTTTTAACAGGGAGGCGAAAGATGGCACAGACGAAAAAGTTTTTGGACGCACAAGGAACACAGAAAGTCGTTGATTGGGCGAAAGGGAAATTCATTCAGAAAGAGGCGAACAAGGGGTTGTCGGAAGAAAACTTTACGCCAGCATATAAAGAGCAACTGGACAACCTTGTCACAACCTATGCAACACAGGCCGATATGACAACCAAACTTGCAGGGAAAGTGGGTACGATTGCTGGAAAGACCCTTACCACGAATGACTATACAACACCGGAAAAGCAAAAGTTAGCCGGGATTGCGTCGGGTGCGAATGCAAACGTCATCGAGACGGTTAAGGTTAACGGCACGAACCAAACAGTGTCGGGAAAAGCGGTCGATATTAAGATGCCGACGAAGGTGTCGGAACTCACAAACGACAAGGGCTTTGCGACCACTACAGACGTTAATAATGCGCTATCAAAGGCCGGGAAACTCACGAAGGAAATTGTGACGACGCTTCCAGCCGCAGCGTCGGCAAAAGATAACATCATCTACATGGTTAAGAATTCCGGTGGCGTTTCCGGCGATGCCTACAGTGAGTACATGTTGGTAAACGGCGCAATGGAAAAAATCGGCACGACCGCAACGGAAGTCGATCTATCAAACTATGTGACGTATGACGACGTGCAGGGGATTACCAAGGCTGAGCTTGACGAAATTTTGAAGTAGGCGGTGCGCTATGGCAAAAGATGACCTTAAGCTAAAAGACCTTTTCACGCATCTTGTTGACTGGGCAAAGGGAAAATTCTCCGAGCAGGATGCGAAGATTTCGGCCAACAAATACACCCTCCCTCAGGCGACGGAAACGTCGCTTGGTGGGGTGAAGATACGAGAAATGTATGAGGATGGGCCAAAGAGTGCAGACCGCCCAGAGGACGTGACAGATGTTGCTACCGTGAGATATGTAAAGGGCATCAATCAGTTTACGGTTGGCATGGTTATGCCTATTATGGAAGATTTTCATAATAAATTACAACCAGCCACAGCCTCCAAAGACGGCATTGTGAAGATTCTGGACAGCGAAGATTCAGTCCTTTACCCCGATTACCATGGCACCGCCGCCGGGGTGTCGCACGTGGACAACGTCATTAAAAGCATGGAAGTCGGCATGGCTGCGCAGCTTAACCTAAAGCAAGACAAAATCAAAATCGTGACCACGGAGCCGACGGCGTCCTCTACAGTGAACGACCCGGATGGTACGATCTATTTTAAGGTGTAGGGAGGTGCTGTGATGCCTGAGTTTGCGAAAATTGAGTATTTTTCACCGATTAAAGGCGAGTATGATCTAAATGGACAGGATATTGAGCCAATTGACTTAAATGAAACTTATTATAACAACCCACAGGTTATCCGACCTTTATATGATGATATGACCGTGGGAATCCCAATAACAAAAGATCAAGATAATACCGTGCCAACTGGAGTGTATGTTGTGATGTGGTATTCCGACGAATGGCCATGGGGCGATGTTCAGCGAATACTGGTGGTTTCGCGTCAAAGAAACTATAGCGGCAGAAGAATAGCAGGAGAGCCAATGTTTAGCAATTTTGGTTTTTCAGTAGCGGTCTGGACACCTGGGAACGATATAATTGCAGCTTATCATCCACCAGCACTCCCTATCTTCGTCAAAGAAAAGCGCATCGGCGGCCTATGGATTAAGCAAGGCCAACAGCTGGTGAAGCCATCTGGCGTGTATATCAAGCAAAACGGGCAAATCAAAGCACTTTAACGGTCACAGATGGTGGCCGTTTTATTTTGAACAGAACAGAAGGAGGCTAAAATGGCACAAATTGTAATCGACGTATCGTCGCACCAAAATCCTGTGGCATTTAACTTTGCTGAATTAAAAAAGCACATCTCCGGAGCGATCTTGAGAGTCGGTCGAACCTTTTGGGGGACAGGTAGCAGCTATGGCAAGGACGAGCAATTCGAAGCGTTTTATAAAGCCTGCAAACAGCATGGCGTTCCCGTTGGGGCGTACTGGTACTCGTGCGCCGACACGACAGCCGAGGCCATGGCAGAGGCGGACAAGTGCTTCGAATGGGGGCTTAGAGGAAAACGGTTTGAGTTGCCCATTTATTGGGACACTGAGGACGAGCACCATCAGCGCAAAGCCGCAAAAGGGCAATTGACGCGCGTCGCTCAGGCATTTTTAGAGCGACTTGAGAGCCGCGGATACTACGTCGGCATCTATGCCTCGGCCAGCTGGCTCAACAGCAAGCTCGATATGGGCACGCTAAAGGATTACGACGTATGGGTGGCGCACTATGGCGTTAGTAAGCCCGCCTACAATCGTCCTTACGATCTGTGGCAATACTCATCCACCGCTCGCATTGCAGGATATAACGGTGATCTGGACGCAAGCTACATGTACAAAGATTATCCGACAATCATCAAGGCAGCGGGGCTTAACGGATGGCCGAGACAAGCGGCAGGACAAGCAAAGGGGGGCAATATGCTAAAAAATAAAAATGTAATGGTCTGTTATAAAAACGACGGGGACTATGCCAATGCGATCGCCTTGTTAAACGGTCTAACGGGCCTGTGCAAGACAGCGACCCTTATTAAGGGGGACAATCCGTTTAACGGCTTTTATACCATCCAAGTCGGCGGTGCGGCCATTAAGGGAGCGGACAAAGTGTTGACGGGCAAGGATAGACGAGAGGTGCTTATTAACATCGGTAAATATCTTGAGGAGGCGTGCAAATGAGTAACAAGGTTTATGACGCATTAAAACTGATTGTACAGATCATCATGCCGGCCGTAATCACCTGCATCGGTGTAGTGGGCAAGGCTACTGGTTTTGAGCATACGGAGATCGTACTGACCATCTTGGGCGCTATCACAGCTTGCGCAGGGACGATTCTTAAGGGGTACCATGATAGCTATATGGCGGACAAAATCATTCTCAAGAGCAATCTAGCGGATTAGTGCTACAATACCAATGACAGCAAAAGCGGCAAGGACAAAGACCAACACTGTATGGCCGCTAGCTTGTTACGATAGCATGGACGGTGCCGATTGGTGCCGTCCTTTTTTTGTGCAATAAAAAAAGCCCCTCAGGATAGGGGACCCAAACTAAAGGAGCATCTCGCTCAAACCTACCCTGAGGGTGTGCACTAATTGTACCACAACAAAGGCCGCCCCGAAAGGCGGCCATGTTGATGATGATCAATCATACATTAAAAATTTCAATCCGCGTGCCGTGTGGCACGACCCGTCTTGCGATGGGCAGATGGTACTCCATCTGTGCCTATATTAAATGATAGCGTTTGCCGTGTCAAGAGATGGCACAAAAAAAAATAATTGATAAAATAATTGATTTAATACTTGACAAACTAAGTTACTAATGATATTATGTATATGTAAACAAGAGGTAAGAGCCTCAGTAAAACCCAAACATATAAAAGGAGCAAAATCATGGCAAAAGCAACTATCACTTTAACATGCAGCAAATGTGGCAAAGAGTTTGAAATTACCGTACACGGTTTTAATCGCACCGACTGTGACCGCAAAGTCGAGTACTACGGCAAAGACCCGACCGGCATCTGCCCGGAGTGCAAAAAAGAGGCGTGGGTAGAGGAGCAAAAGGCCAAAAACAAAGCAGCCGTGGAGAACTTAGGCTACACCCTCCCGGAGCTTACCGGGAGTGAGAAACAGATTAAATGGGCAAATGACTTAAGAGCACGGTATGCCTTAGCCACCGAAAAGAGTGACTGCTATTTTACGGAGTTTGCTTACAGCATTTTCCGCCGCGCTATCTTTAACGGCGTGACGAGCGCCCGCCAATGGATCGAGATGCGAGGCGATATCGACTCAGCATTTAATCTGACGACAGCAGCGTTTAAGTATCTCTTAAAAGATGGTGATGACGAGGTTTTAAAGCTCTTTACCGACGCCATGCCCGATGAACACAAGGGGCACGAAAAAGACTTGCTAGATACCGTCAAAGAGGCCATCGACAAGCACGGCACCGGTTGTGACTTAACACCGGTTGAGATGCTGCGCAAAACTCTTTATTGATGATAAAAAAATAATTGAGCAAGTACTTGACAAACTAAGTAACTAATGTTAAAGTATAGATGTAATCAAGAGGGGCACAAACCCTTAACCAAGACCCAAAAAACATACTAAAGGAGCAAAAAATGAAAAACCCAAAATTAGAAAAACTGATGCAGGAGTATATCGACAAACACTTTTGCGCCAAAAACCAAGTAGCAGAAGCCTTCAAAGACATCGACGGCGAGGCAGATTTAACATTTGGCACCACAGATAAAAAAGTAAAGTTTAACGAAGCAGTCGAAAATAGCGAAACGGTAGAGGCGTTGTACGAGGCGTTGGTAAGTGACAAATTGACGCTTGAAACCACAGATACGGCAGCTTTTGCGCGTGCAATCGGAAAGACAAATAATTACCTACACCGTTTATACGGAGACATCGAATGGAATCAAACATGGTCAGAGGCAGGGTCGCTTAAAATCGGAAAAGAAGATTTTGCCGTGCTGATACCAAACAGCAATGGTGACGGCCACACATTTTATTGCGTCATCGATGAAGATAAAGCCGGAATTTTAATACTCATGAAGCTTATGAATTACGTAACACACGTTTATGGCTCATTTGACGTGTACGCCGAAGATACAAATGACAACTACGGCCTCATTGTCAAAGAGACCATCGGCGAAGAAGGCGACAGTTATAGCGTTTATAGCTTTAGCGACTACGACGACGAATGCGGCAACGTCGTCTTTGCTAAAAATTAAAGGAGGCCGCCATGAAAAAAGTAATCAAAAATCGAGTATACGACACGCAAACAGCGACATTAATCTATTCCGAGGGGTCAGGCGATGGCTTTACTCTCCGATTTAAGGAGTTATATCGCAAGCGCACAGGAGAGTATTTTTTTTACGAGGGGGGCGGCGCCAACACGGAGTACCGCACGACACTTAGGGGCGGAGATTACGGCGGCAGCGAGTTTATCGTACCGACAACACCCGACAAAGCAAAGGAGTGGGCGCAAGAGGTGATGGAGGGAGACGAGTACATCGCGGCCTTTGGCTTACCTGATGATGCAGCAGACGAGCGAGAGGTGATTAACGTATGCGTCACCGGCGAGACAAAACGCAAAATCGACATCTTACGTTTTCGCTCCGGCAGCACGCTTGCCGAGGTGATTGATGAGGTGTTTAAGAGCGTTGAGGTTTAATCGGCGTGTACGGCACCGGAAGGAGAAAAAAAGATTTGTCCTCTGGGGGACAAGGGGTCGCAGGTTCAAATCCTGTCACTCCGATGGGAAGGGAATGGCTTGAAATCATTGATTTCAAGCCATTCCTATTTTTGCAATGCAGTATGGCAATCGGTTGACATGGCGCATGGCTATCCAGTATGCTCGAAGAAATAGAAATATAAAAGAGGAGAAAGTTGGCAAGGAGTCTGGCATGGGCAAAATATTAAAAAATATGGCAGGCTTTAGTTTAGGCCCGATTTTTTCGGGGCTGATTGCTATTGTTCAAATTCCGCTTCTGACGCGCCTTTTGACGCCGGAAAGCTATGGTTTATTTACCTTTTTTAAACTCCTGTTGCTCCAAATTCCGCGCATTCTTTGCATTGGCATGGATCAGGCTTTTGCCAGAGAATTTCATAGCGCAAAGGATCGTCGCCGCACCTTTCAACAGGCGATATTGCCGGCATTGCTGGTGGGCGTGTTGTTTTTTCTGCTGAGCATCGTGTTCGCGAAGCCCATTTCACGCTGGGCATTTCATACGGAAAAAGATGCCTTACTGATCATTTTTGGCAGTTTGTGGGCACTCATCAATATCATTGAAAGCTTTGTTTTGTTTTTGGTGCGTATGCAGGAACGCGGCTTTGATTTTTCAAAGATCACCGCCGGGGCCAAGCTCTTCACCTTTTTACTGACTGTTATACTGCTGGTCACCTATCGCAAGGACTATGTGGGTGCTGCGATGGGCATGATTTTTGGCAATATCCTTTATGATCTGTTTCTCCTTTATCAATATCGGGAGTTTTTTGACTTTCGGGGATTTCAATGGGATCGCGTGCTGTTTAAGAGAATGTGGCTCTACGCCTATCCCTATATTTTAGATTTCGCCCTCTCCTCATTATTGAACAGTTTAGGAAATTTAACCCTACACGGCATTCAGGTGCCGGGCAGTCTGGCCATCTATAATGCAGCCTTGAGCATTGCCAGTGTCTTTAGCTTGATAACAGCCGCCTTTACAGGATTTTGGTTTCCGATTTCCATTCGTTGGCATGAAGAACATAAAAGTCAAAAACAATTTTCTTTTGTGGCGGATGTACTGTTATTGGTCATGAGCGCCGCCTTTGTATTGGCGTTATTGGGTAGCATGCTCTTGCCCTTCGTCTTAGGCAAAAATTACAGTGCGGTATCCACGATATTCGGCCTGGTGAGCTTGCAACCCATTTTTCTCGTGTTGTCGGAGACGACGGTGCTGGGTATTACCTTTGCACGCAAAACAAAGTACAATCTGGCAATCCGACTTTGCATCTTTTTTCCCACGCTGCTTGCCAATATGACATTGACGCCTTTATGGGGGTATCGCGGTGCAGCGCTGGCGTTGGCCATTTCACAGGTGGTCTTTTATATTGCTCGCACCTATTTTTCGAAAAGATCGGGCTTTTGGATTCCGCAGAAAAAGCAGGCTGTCGTTATGACCGGTCTGTTTTTAATGGCCAATTATTGGGCATTTGCAGGGGCTTTTAAAGTCCTTGTGCTAGGTGTGGCGTTCTTGTTCATGCTATATTTTCAAAGAGGGACAATCCGTGATATTTATGCGGTGTACAAGAAAAAAGAAGTGCTGGATTTCTGAGTATAGCGCAATTGACTTCCGGAATTGAGAATGATAGATTTCGAACGAAGAGCCCTGCTTTTAGAAGAGGCATGATAAAACAGATGTCGCATCTGTTACTTTATAAAAAGATAGGTCTAGAAAGGTTTCTATGCAATTATCGGATGTTTCCTATGAATACATACCTGTGGTGATGGGATCGGATATTAACCCCTTGGGTACTGTGCGGGCATTTCGCTCCTTGGCGCTGCCTTGTCTTATTGTTGCGGAAAAAGAGGGTATTGCATGTCATTCGAAATATGTGCATCGCTCTTTTTTGAATGCCAATATCCTGGAGGCGTTGCGCGCTGCCGGGGAATATCTTGCGCAGTACGGAAAAAAAGGCTATTTGATTCCCACCTCGGATGCCTATGCCTTGTTCTTAGCCAAACAAGGGCCATTACCACCGTATCATATTGTCAATGAATGCCGAGAAACGATTGAGATGTGCTTGGACAAAACAGGGCTACACGCCCTGATGGAAGAGGCGGGTCTGGCATATCCGAAATCGTATCGGGTGGAGAGCGCGCGCGAATTAGAGACATTAAAAGAAGCCATGTTTCCGTTGCTCGTCAAACCCGCGTGCACGGTCGGCTTTGTCAATCACTTTGAAAAAGCGCATTTGTTGGAGAAACCGGAGGATATTGCCGCTTATGTGGCATCGGTGGAAAAAGCGGGTCTGGGGCACCATGCGCTGGTCGCCCAGGAATTTATTCCCGGACCGCCGCAAAATTTAGTCTATTATTTTGCCTATTCGAAAAATGGTGAACCGCTACGTGAAGGAACTTCTCGAAAGATTCGCCAGTATCCGCCGGAAACCGGCACAGCCACGTGCGTAAGCTATGAATCCATTCCGGATCTTTTCCCGGTTGGACGAAAGATCAATCAACTATTGCACTTCTCCGGCTTTCATGGCATGGAGTTTAAATACGATCCGCGAGATGGGCGGTATTATCTTTTGGATTCCAACCCGCGTACTTACCTGAGTGTCAGTGCGATGGAACAAACCGGTGTAAACGTGGTGTTAGCAGCCTATTTGGATTTTATTGGAGAAGATATTTCTTTCATCCCTGAGAAAATGCAAACGAAGTTGTTATGGGTGAAAGATTATGATGATGCGATTCGTGCCATTTATTCCAATCGATTGCGCTATCCGGCGTTTGCTATGAATCCCTTTGCCTATTGGAAGAGCCGTCGCGGACACGTGGTATTCGGTATTAAGGATGCCGACGACCCGACGCCGCTTCGGTATTTACGTAAAAAGAAAGTGGTGTCCCTTGTCACAAGGTCTTAGTCTAGCCTTTAAAAATTGGGCGGCTGACGCCTTCCGCGGTCCGATTAAAGCATACAATCGCATCTGTGCGAAGGCACTGTTTCGAGGCAGAACGATACAGGCCGAGCCGTTGGATTTTTCAGCGTTGGAAAATAAAAAAATACTGGTGCTTGCGCCCCATATCGATGATGAAGTGCTGGGGCTTGGCGGCTTTTTCTTAGCAATGCGCAACAAAGCGGAGACGGACCTTCTCTACACCACCAACAGCATGGCCGGTGTGGGAGGAGCGGTTCGCTACAAGGAATTGGAGCAGGTAGCGGCGCGCCTTTCTTTGCATGTTTTAGGAGCAGTGGATATTCCCAATACCTTTCAAGAAAATGTCATTGTACCGCGCAGGGCGGAGCTTGTAGCAGCCATTCGCGAGGCGCTTGAAAAAAAAGAGTATGCCTTGGTGGCGACGGTTAATTTCTTAGATGCGCATATTGATCACGAAACTTCGGCATTTGCCTTAGCAGAGGCTTTGGAACAGGTATCTTTCACGAAGCAGCAAGCCCCGCAAATCTTATTGTATCAGGGATCGAATTTCTTACCGTACGGCTGGATCAATCGCTATCGGCAGCTTTCTGTCGAGGAACGAAAAGCAAAATCGGATCTTTTAGCATGCTATAAAAGTCAGGTGTGCTTTGATTTTGACCTGTATGATATGTTGGGAGAGGTGCAGACACGTGCGTATTTACACCGCAACGAAGGCGGTGAGTTTTATCGCCTGTCGAGCGCCCGGGAATTTATACAACTGGCGCACGCATTGGATCCGCAAGACATTCAACGAAACTATCAACATCGTTTTTCGGCCCATCATTCCTTTCATAAAACCATCGATGGGGAAAGGAACCGACAGGAACGCTACACCGAAATTCTGCGAAGCGTCCTTTAACGGTGCGCTCGGAAAACACGGAAAGGATCCGCTATGAGACCCAAACTCATCATTGTCATACCCTGTTATAACGAAGAGACGGTGCTTCCTGTTACGTTGCCCCTTTTTCGGCAGCAATTGCAACGAATGAGAGAGGAAGGGAGAATCGCACCGGATAGTGGCCTCCTTTTTGTCAACGACGGCAGCCGAGACGGGACCTGGGATTTCATTCAACAGGCGGCAAAACAGTATAGCGATGTGGAAGGGATTGCGCTAAGTCGTAATCGCGGCCATCAAAACGCGCTATTAGCGGGGCTGATGGAAGCCAAGGACAAGGCCGACATTACGATTTCCATTGACTGCGACGGGCAGGATGATTTACGTGCAATGGATGCCATGGTGGATGCATATCGCGACGGTTGTGACATTGTTTACGGCGTGCGCAAAGCGCGGAACACGGATACGTGGTTTAAGCGCACTTCTGCGGAGGGCTATTATAAGCTGCTGCGCTGGATGGGCGCGGATGTCGTGTATAACCATGCGGATTATCGTCTGGTTTCCCAAAAAGCCCTTGAAGCGTTCTCTGATTTTCGGGAAGTGAATATCTTTTTGCGCGGTATGTTTCCGCTGGTCGGCTTTCGCAGCACGAGCGTTTATTACGATCGTCGAGAACGTCTGGCAGGGGAGAGCCATTATCCGCTTCGAAAAATGCTGGCGCTCGCATTTGACGGTATTAGTAGCCTCAGCATCAAGCCCATTCGCCTGATTACGGGGCTTGGTGTGTTGCTTTCCCTGTTCAGCTTTTTATTGATTCTTTGGGTGTTGATTTCGTATTTTACCGGACGCAGCGTTCCCGGCTGGTCCAGTACGGTTTTGACAACAGCACTCTTGGGCGGTATTCAGCTGATATCGCTGGGCGTCATTGGCGAATACATCGGTAAAATCTATCTGGAAACGAAGCGTCGCCCGCGTTATATCATTGCGGAACGCACAGAGAAGAAAAGAAAGTTGCGCCTTTTGGAGACAGTAAAACCGCAGAAATCGCAGCTAGCAGCGGATCCGATGGTAGCAAAAACCGCCGAGAGCGAAGGAAAAAATCCTTATGATATCGATGAATAAACAAATGAACGAATCTTCTCTTTCGGGCGAGCCCCGCGTTTTGGAACAAATGACGCCTTCGAAAATGCCGCCGCAAAGATTTCGTAAAGGCATTGCGATGTATCTTCTGCTTGCCGCCGTGCTGCTGATTACGCTGTGTTCCAAATCGTCACCGCTCTATCCGCTCAATGACTGGGTGGATGCCAACTGCTTTTTTACCGTTGGGAAATCCATGTTAAGCGGACTTCTGCCGTATCGCGACCTGTGGGAGCAAAAGGGCCCGTTTTTGTATATGCTCCATGCCGTTGCTGCTATGATTTCCTATCGCTCCTTTTTTGGCGTGTATCTCCTGGAAATCGGTGCGGCTTTCGGCTTCCTGTGGTATAGCTATCGCGCTTGCCGTGTTTTGACCGAAAAATCAATGGTGCTTGTTCTTCTTCCTTTGATGGGCGCACTCGTTTTTTCATCACGACCCTTTGCGCATGGGGACAGTGTCGAACAGCTGGCGTTGGCGCCACTTGCCTATGCGCTTTATCAAGGACTATTGGTGGTGGAACGAAAACAACCGATGCGCTTCGGACAAGCCGTCGCGATCGGCATCACTTCTGGCATGGTATTTTGGAGTAAATACACGCTGGTAGGCCTTTATATCGGCTGGATTATTGTGGTGGCGTTCATTACAGTGAGAGAGGCCGGTATAGGCGCTTTACTTCGTCTATTTAGCGGAATTCTTGTCGGCCTGCTGCTGATTACCGTTCCCATCTTGCTCTATTTTCTTCTGCAAGGGGCGCTTTCGGAGCTCGTGCAGGGCTATTTTATCGACAACCTGTTTTCCTATTCGCGTGTCGATGGAGAAGGGAATTCGTTGCTTTCCAACCTGCAAACCGGTTATGGGATTGCCAGGGCAACGCTCGGTCTTGTGTTCAGCATGGGGGCGCTTGGCCTATTTTGGTGCTTGATTTATCGTCCTTTGCGCACCTTTTTTCATCTGCTATTTCAAGCATTTTTCATGTTGTGTTTTATCTATATCGGTGGACGATTTTATGTTTATTATGCGCTGCCACTCGCTGTTTTTGCCTGTATCGGATGTGCCGCACTGGTTGAGTGGTCAGCTGTCTTCTGGCAACGCGTTTTCGCCAACGACAGGGAAGTATCGACAGAAACGCCGCAGGAGAACAGGGCTTGGGAAAGGCGTGGCGAGCGAAAAGCGCTTTCTTCTTTCATTCAGGCCGGCTTATTGACCTTGGCTTTCGCTGTTGGCTACGCCACGTTCTTCTCACCGAATGCTTATTTGCGAGGAACCGTTCGCGAAGCGTTGCCTCAATATCGTTTTGCGCAACAGATCCACAAAAAAGAACATCCGACGCTTCTAAATTACGGCTTTTTGGACGGCGGCTTTTATACGGTGACCGGGATCGTACCGAATGTACGCGCATTTTGCCGATTGAATCTTCCTTCTGCGGAAATGGAACAAGAGCAGAAGGATACCATTCGTGAAGGACGTGTCGATTTTATCGTTACAAGAGGAGAGGAGCGGGAATTTCCCGGCTATCGACTCATCGATCGAGCAGACTTTTTCTTTGAAGCGCCGCAGCATTATGCGCTATATGAAAAAAGTAAATAATAATTGGGAAAGCCTGTGTAGTTATGTAGATTTTGGGTAAAGCTACTAATAGAAATAGCCCCTCAGATCCGATTGTTTATTTGTTTTATTGAAAGCCACATATTTGTACGTCTGCATTAGATTCGAATATAGAATAACAGTGAAAGGAGGTGAAAAAGTTCATTATACTTTCAAACTTTTTACGGTGGGCTGATACAATTTCAAATAATAGGGAGGAAAAGAAGATGAAAAAATTGTTATGTGTAGCAATGGCTGTTATCATCAGTGTTTCGTTTTCGATACCGACAATGGCAAAAGAGGTTGTTCCTTTTCAGCCACAAAATGAAATAACGCATGCAGAGTATGTTGAGCTACAACAATCAATATGGAATCAATTGAAAAAGCAAAATGCAACAGAGATGATGAACGATTACATGGAACTATTTCTTCCAGGGTATGCCATCGTTATGCGAGGTGATGATGATGAGCAGCCTAGCAGAAGAGCTCCGTATGGCGGGCACGTTCATTATAGAGTGACTACCGGATATGAAAAGAAAGCTTGTATCAATCTATAATCGTGTCACACAAGTTAAAAGCGCTGTACTGGGACCTTGGTATACTTATCCTTGGATGTATGCAGAAGGCAATTATCCGACGAATGTACGTTTTGATGTTTTTAGCGCACATAATCCTTTCAATTAAGGAGGGCTTCTTTATGCGCAATGAAGTTATATCCAAGAAAGATTGGCATGATTGGCTAAAATGGGCAATTCCCCTAGATATTATTTGGCAACTGCTCTTTTTTTCGGCTGTCTTTGTCCTTCAACACGAGACATTCATCAATTTTCGCCAAATGACCCCTGAAAAGTGGATAGCAATGACGGAAGTCGTCGTTCCGAAGAAACCGGCTTTGATAGATTTCTTCCTTTCGCTCATCTCCTTCGCGCAATGGGTTATCGGCATCCTTTTTGTGGTGACGCTGGTGGTCTATGCGGTTTTGCAATACCAAGAACAGCACACCATTTGGAGCAAACCGATGACCTTCGGCGGAGCCATTTGCTTATGCGCAAGTGCCGCTTTCTATGTAGCCTTTATCCTGCCGGTGGTGGAATATCCGGCGATATACGAATGGATGGCGATGGAGTTTGTCTCGCTGTGGCTTGTCGCGCTGATAATAGAACAGGTAAGACGTTTGCGTCAGAAAAGCGCGTGAAAACGCAGAAATAAATGTGGAGTCGTGAGTAAAAAAGAAGGTGGTCCGTGAACTGACCCCCTAAAGTTGGACTAAAAAATCCAACTTTAGGGGGTTTTTTGTATGGCAAAATACAGCTTAGAATTCAAGATGAAAGTTGTCGTGGA
>QWCE01000521.1_pt1 | contig 107348 bp, 105 predicted proteins | sample 1972531 | NCBI WGS metagenome assembly QWCE01 (sample SAMN09866716, study PRJNA288562) | Human gut metagenome isolate term4_stool, whole genome shotgun sequencing... | reverse complement strand
GAGTTTGCTTAGCTCGGATTCACTGACTGTGTTCCGCTTTAAGCTTTTAGATTGTTATGGTTTAATCTCTTATACCATTTAATTAACTTGGTTCAGTGCTGCCTCTTTCGAAACAGCTTATTTAGTATATCTCGCAGGGAATGCTTTGTCAAGAACTTTTTAACACTTTGTGAAAATTCTTTCCGCATGCCTCACGCGATAACTTTTATATCATACCTCGCGAGATTCGAACTGTCAAGATGTTTTTCAACTTTTTCTTAAACTCATTCTCTCTTTCGAGGCGACTTGCATAGTCTACCATCGGACCTAAGATCTGTCAACGGTGTTTTTCCCTTTTTATTGAAACAGATAGTAAAGACCGATGCACAGCATAACGAAGGCAGCCAAAAACCGGATCGTTTTTTCGTGTTTTTCAACCCATCGACTCTTCCAAAGAATGCCTTCCAAGTTCAGTAGGACAAAGGCAAATGCGATTATAGCGAAGATTTTATTTATTTGCACGGGTATTTTCTCCTTTCCCGGTCTCATCGTCTTCCCGGTTTCGGGGCGCTTTTACCTTATTATTATAAATCCGCAATAAAAAAGCGGTCAATAAATACTTTCGGCGGCGGAGAATATCTACGGAATTTCAAACCTTTTATCTATAGACTACCTTCTTATGCCGCTTTCTAAAAAATAAGGACGTAGGGAATCCTACATCCATTCAGCTATGTCTGATGGTGCTCCTTTGTTTAATAGTGCGAAAGATTCTCCTCTTCGGAAGGGCGTCTCAGACTACAGACAAGCTCCGAATAAATCTCGGGGTTTGTCTCTTTTCTATGCAGTTTTTCCATAAATCAGTAAAAGAAGGGCCGCCCTCTCCCTATCTCTCCGATCCATCATTAATGTCAGTTTTTTCATGTTCATACATGCAAAGGTCAGCACCGCTTTTAGATCCATTTTCTTTCGTCCACACCGGTTGGTGTAACGTAGGCCATGATATTCTTTCGCACTGCCGAATTGCCGTTCGATGTTTCTTATCGTTGTTTGTATTCTGCTTTTCCTCGGGTGGTGTAGCGGTAGTCTTCCGCGACGTCCAGGGCGTCTTGCCGGAGATGCCGGGTAACGGTTTTTTGATGGTTTTTGCTGGCGGTGCAACGGTGAAGGGTGGGACAGTTTTTGCAGATTTGCAGTAAATGTCTTCAACAAGACCATAGATGAAGTCAAAGTCCACGTAACGGTCATTTTTCCGCAAAAGATGAGCTGCAGGCACGAGTTGATCCAGGGCAATCATTTGAATTTGTTCTATTTTTTTCTTGTCTTCTTTATGTAGCATGGCCAGCCTCCTTCTTTCTGTTTTACTATAAGTGAGGCGAATGCTGTTTGATAACACAAAAAAAGGGAGGGTGAATCGGATGATTCACCCTCCCTCTGCCATCACTCTGAGAGCGATGGTCTCGCTCTTTTTCGCGGAGTTTTGTGCGATTTGTCTATTTTTCAGTGGTGCGGAGGACGATTGCTGCAATTTCCGCTCGAGTGCTCGGTGATTTTGCGGCCAAGTCGCCGTTTTCTCTGCCGAAGATGATTTTTTCTTCCACGGCCCAATTCATGGCTTCCTGTGCCCAGTCGGATACGCCGATTAGGTTTTCTTTCGGTGTCACCGCCTTGACCTCGCCCTTCGCTACCATGTAGCGGTAGACGAGGGTAACGAAGGCTTCCCGCGTGATCTCGTCGTTTGGCGCGAAGCGCTCGTCGCTGACGCCTTTGGCGACGCCTTTTTCGGCGGCCCATGCGATGGGATCGGCGTAGTAGGCGTTGGCCTCGACGTCTGTAAACGGACCGGCGCCTTTGACGGCAGGTTTCCCCTCCATGCGGTAGAGCATGGTGACGACCATGCCGCGGGAGGCTTTCCCGTTGGGACTGAATGTGTTTTCCGAGGTGCCGACGAGAATGCCTTTCGCCACGATTTTATCGACGATGTCAGCGAACCAATCTTCCTCGTGAACGTCGATAAAGCGGGAGGCTTTCGGCGCGGTTTCAGCGGTCGGATTCTTGACCGGATCCGCAGTGGTGGGACCGACGGGAATCCACGCAATATAGCCGCCTCGTCGTTTGGAGGGTTTATGCGGCCCGGCAGAGTTGTCCCCGGGTTTTTGTGGATCCTTTTTGTCGTTGCCAGGATTCGGTTTGTCGTTGCCCGGATCTGACGTGTTGCCTTTTGCAAGAACCTTCACGTCATCTCGGTTTCGAATGCGAATGCGACTGCCTTCGGGATCGACGGAGGACAGGCCGACGGCCTCCACGGTGTCGCCGACTTTCATGCTCGGCATGGACTTGTCGTCGGAATTCGGACGGCCGATGTAGCCGTCGATAAAGATCCGAATGGAGCCGCTGCCGTCGTCGATGACGATTTTGCTCTTGTCGCCGTTCATTTCCTTCACTTCGCCCTTGGTTTGAACTAAAAGCCCGGTGTTCTTTTCAACGTCGCCGGTATTCAGCGCCTTCGGTTGTACGGCTTCCGTTTCGTTTAATTTTTTGACGCTTGTAACGGAAAGTTGACGTTCCCCCTGGTAAGCGCCGCGAACGCCGCGAACGCGAATTTTGTCGCCCTCTTTGAAGTCGCCGGCAATGGGGAAGATGTTGATGCCGCCGGTTGCATCTTGAATGTAGGCGGAGTCGAAGAAGGCGGTGTTTTTATCATAGCCCGAAGCGTTTGATGTGAGGACACCTTCTAATTGGAAGACCTCGCCTTCGTTGGATTTTTGAGCATCTGCAATGGTAGATGTCGTTAAACCTTCTGGATAGGCGGTGATATCCACGTTTTTCGTGTAGGTGCCCTTATCTGTGGTAACTTTTAAGGTAAGGGTGCGTTTGCCGGCGGTTTTCGGCGTGGCGTCGACGGATTTTTCCACTTCGCCTTTAGCGTCGTAGCCTTCAGCGGTACCGATTTGGTCTTTTCCGTCGAAGACTTCGACTTTCGTTACCTTCTCTCCGTCCGCTTTGAAGGTGTAGTTCAATGTCTTGGCTGCGCCTACGGTGGCTTCGTTGCCGTTTGCGGGATTTAATACGGTGATTCCCGCCACCTTCACATCGCCGGTCCAGATCGGCGCCGTAACCACATGGTCGCCGTCGGCTTGGGTAATGAGCACGTAGTAGTAGGGGTATCGGTTGTCTAAGGTAAAGGTGAAGTTTGCCGTATCGGCGGCCGATTCCAATGTCCTGACTACTTTGCCGCCGGTGGTGACGATGTCGACGGTCCCGATGCTTTCGCCGTCTTTTTCCGCCACATCCACGGTGACGTTTAATTGATCCTTGGCATCCGTCATGGTGGAGCCCATGATCTTGCCGTCGATGGCAAAGTCCACGGTAATGTTTTTATCTTCCGAAGCGTAGACACTTAGGTTGCGAATGGCTTTGATAATGTCTTCTTTCGTGAGGCCGTCGGCGATGACGACGGTGCGTGCGTCGTTGGCATCTCCCCACTTCCCTTTGTGGTTGTCTTGATTATTGGAGGGAGCCAGTTTCCACCCGGCGTCCAGGGCCTTGGTGTATTCGCCGATGCTGGGGAAGTAACCGTTTCCGTGCACGGGGCCTTCGCCGTTTCCGACTTCTACGAGCTTCACGTTCTCATTGATCTTGGCATCGTAGTGGGCAAAGTCGTCGAAGGTGCCGAAGGTCGTGCCGGGATGGTTAAATTGAGAGAATGTCGTGTCGGGGAGCTTTGAGATCAGTTCGTAGTAGCGAAGAAGCCCCGCCGAATTGTTCTTGTCGTTTAACTGAGAATCGTTTCTCGAAACGAAACCTTCGGTGTTAAAGGTGTTCATATGCCCGTAGTTGGCACCGGATTTCGTCCAGGTCATTTCGTAGCCATAGAGGGGCAAAAAGTCCGCCGTGGCTTTGCCCTTGAAATAGGCCTTGTAGGCTTGCCATTTGCTGCGATTGGATCCGTCCGGCGCGCGAAGGCCCGATGTTGCATCGTCGATTTTGCCGAGATTATTCCCGTCGTCAAAATAGTTGGAGTGGTCGGTAAGGGCGAAGAAGTCGATGGTGTCGGCTTTCGACGCGTAGTCGATGGCATCGGCCGGCGTGCCGGCGCCGTCGGAGTAGTTGCTGTGGGAGTGGAGTTGGCCCCGGTAGTGTTTCACCAGGGCTTCGCCGATATAGAACTTCCACGTAAATTCCTTGCTCTTCGCCCCGTCTTTTACGACGACTTTGGCTTCTACGCGGCCGTCTTTAAGGTCGGCATCGGGGATGTAGACGGCTCGGCCACTTCGAAGGGTCATGGCCTTAGCTTCTCCGCCGTTTAGGGAGATGGCTGCCGTCGCCGTATTGGAAACATTATACAGGGCGACGGAGATTTCAGGCCGTTTGTTTGCTTTAGTGGCTTCGTTATTGGCCGGTTTCGGATCGGCGATTTGGGGCGAATTGTCGACGGTTAGGGTAATCGTCTTTCCGATGGTTTTCGATTCGCCGTACTTAAAGGGCGCGTTGTAAAGATCCGTGGACTCATTGCCTGCTTCATCTGTTGCCGTAAAACGCAAGGTGAGGCTGTCTTTTCCCACCAAATCGTTGCCGGGGATGGTGCCCAACCACTTGCCTGTGGCCGAATTTTTCTCCAGTTGAATGGTCTTGTCGCCGTAGGCGGCGGTAAGGGCGGTGGCGCCCACATTATCCGCTACATCCACGGTAAATGTATAGTCCATGCCGGCACGGGCGTCCATCAATTTGTCTACAATAATGAAGGGGGCAAGCTTGTCTTCCTTGAGAATGTAGTCCCGGTGGTCGTTCATGCGGATTTGGGGATTGCCCCGGTGGGGTGCGATGGCACCTCGGATGCCGACCATATCGCCCGCCTTCGTACCAATCGGGTATGCCGGCGTGCGGTAAGAGGGGAGGGTGCCCGTGGCGTCCTTCATGTCGATGCTGTACTCACCTTTGTAGGCGGGAAGGGTGACGTCGTTTATCTGAACGTATTCGTTGACCAGCTTGTCGGCATTTTCTTTAATCTGTGCCACAGTCAACACTTGGGGCGGCACAGGTTTCGATTGACCGACTTTTTTCATCACTTCCACATTGCTCATTTCGGGCAAGCCGTAGAAGGAGACTAAATTTCCTTTTGCTACGACCACATCGCCCAATTCCACGGTCTCTGTGGGCCCGAAGATTTGGTAGCCCCAGACTTGTCCGTCGACCACATCTTCAATGATCAGGGCATTGCCGCCGGCGTAAACATAGGTGGCAACACCAATGACGGTGACATCTTTCTTTACCGTTTGCGGGCCCTTCCCATCGGGATTCGGGGTAAAGCCGGCGTGGATTTTCTGTACTTGGGGAATTGTAAGCGCGTCAGGGTATTGCTTCTTTACAATGGCGATCATGGCATCGGTTAAGGGATCCTCCTCCGCTGTCGGCAGGGGATCCACCGGTGCCGGGCCGTCGCCCGATGTTTTTACCGTAATGTCTTTTGCCTCTTGGACGCGCAATTGGCCCTTGCCGTTGTGCACGCCGCAGACGCCGATGACATCCACCGTGTCCGTCGCCTTGTAGTCGCCCTTGGGCGCCCTGTAAATTTGCGCAGTGGTGCCGTTTTGTTCCAGAATGGGATCGCCGTATTTGTTTAGCTCACTGATCTTGGCACCTTTAATCAGGACCCGTTTGCCGTTGTACTCATCCTTGCTGAGATCAGCCAAGGTGATTTCTTGAGGTGCAGGCAGGGTGCCTTGGCCCAGATTTTCCACCTTGGTTTGGCTGATTTGCACCTGGCCGGCATAGGCGGAGCGCTTGCCCGTAACGCGGACTTTCGTGCCCACAGGAAGGGGCGTGGCGACTTTATAGATGTCGATGCCCGCCGTGTCGTCTTGAATAAAGGTGTTTCCGTCGGCGCCGGAGAAGGTGACGATGCCTTCTACGACGACTTCCGCACCTTCCGCCGCATCCCTTGCTTCCTTAACGGTGATGGCCTCTTCCGCGGGAGGCGTGGGATCTGTCGGTTCCGTCGGATCGGTAGGTGTCACAGGGGTTTCGTTTAAGTAATCTAAATGGCCGCTATTTGCCTGCACTACATCCCAATCTTTGCTGTTGTCGCCGGTGTAGGCGTTCCGTTGGGCGGCGGTGGTGTTACTCAAGCCCTTTGCGACTGTACCGGAAAAGATCTTGGCCGTGCCGACGCCCAAGGTGTCGATGACGCCACCGCCATTATCGTACAGACGCAGGGCGAAGTTTTTGCCGGACATAAGGATGTTTGCTTCCGAATCAAATCGGGGCAGATCTTCTGTGCCGCCGCTCCCTTGCGCGCACTTAATGACGTAGTAGGCTCCCGGGGCTAAATTTCCCTGAAGTTGCGCTTCAGACGAGGGATTGCCTCCTGTTTTTTTCGCGCTGAAATAGCCCACCTTCATGCCCGTTAAGTCCACGGGCTTATCGCCGGTATTTTTCAAAATAATGTAATCGTTCTTGTAGGCGGCGCCGGAATTCCCTCCGCCGCCGTACGCTTCATAAAGGACCACGCTCGGCGTTTGGCCTTGTGCCAACGCATCAACCGGCACAAAGCCGATGAGCATGCACAAAACCAGAACCAGAGCCATAATCCTTCGTTGTAATCCGTCCATTACCTCATTCCTTTCTGTTTCTCTCCGTATCCTTTCTTGGCTACTTTAACAGGTAGATGAGATCAAAACATTGGGCACGGGTAAAATCCAGATGAAGTTCTGTGTATGCATTCGGTCTCGACATACACAACACATCCCGTGGCGGAAAACAACTTTCCTTCAATAGCAAATACTTGGCAAATATTGTGACTTTGTGGCCGTTTTCTGATAGAATAGGGGTAGGGGCGTAGGGAATCCTACATCCATTCATCTATGTCTGATGGTGCTCCTTTGTTTAATAGAGCGAAAGACGCCCCTCTTCGGAGGGGCGTCTTTTTTTATGCTTCATTTTGTTTTTTATTGAAAGATGGTCATTTTTTCGATGCGGTCGAAGGCCCGATCGATGTCGTCCACGCCGATGGTAACGGCGAGGCGCAAAAAGCCACGGCCGCTTTCGCCGAAGGCGGAGCCTTTCACCGTGAGCACGTGGGCTTCGTCCAACAGCTTTTGCCACACCTCGTCTTCCGTTAAGCCCGTGGGGCGTATGTCCACGAAGAGGTAGAAGGTACCCGTGGGCTCGGCGATGCGGATGTTTTTGAGTCGCTTCAAGCGCTCGTAGGCGTGGAAGGTGCGCTTTTTAAATTCTTCCACAATGGCGGGCTGCACCTCGTCTCGATGGATGAGGGCATAGAGGGCGGCGCGCTGGGAGATAGAGGGGGCGGTGTAGACATTGTTTTCGTTCACGGATTTCGCCGCGGCGATAAAATTTTTCTCTCCTAAGATATAGCCGATGCGCCAGCCGGTCATGGCGAAGTTTTTGGAGAAGGAGCGCAGGGTAATGGTGCGGTCTTTGCAATCGTCTAAGGATGCCATGGGCACGAAGGGGCTGTCGTAGGAGAAGGCGGTGTAAATATCGTCGGCTATTAGATAGAAGTCTTTTTCTTGCGCCAGTAGCCCCAGGGCCACGAGTTCTTCTTTTTTCAGGCACAGGCCCGATGGATTGTTGGGGGTGTTGACGATGAGGGCCTTGGTTTTTTCCGTGACCTTTTCCCGAATCACGTCCATGTTCGGGCGGAAGCCCTCGTCGGGATCCGTGGGAATAAACACGGGCACGCCCCCCGCCATTTTGACCTGATCGGCGTAGGGGGCGAAGTAGGGCTCGATGATCATCACCTCGTCGCCTTCATCGAGCATGGTTTCAAGGACCAGCCACATGCCGTGGCAGGCGGAGGTGGTGACGAAGACATTCTCCGGGGAAAGCTCCACGCCGTAGGTTTCCTTTTGAAAGTCTACGATGGCGGCGATGAGTTCTCCGTCGCCTCGGCTGTCGGTGTAGTGGGTGTGACCGGCGAGGGCGTCTTCCGCCGCAGCGCGGATAATGGCCGCCGGGGTGGTGAGGTCGGGATCGCCTAGGGTAAAGTCCACTACGTCGTGGTAGGCCTTGGCCAAATCGGCACTTGCCGCCAAGCCACCCGACTCCCGGTTTCCGTATTTTTTCGAAATCATGGCTTTATTCATACTTTCTCCTCTATCTGTGTATTATCTGATATACTGATTGTGATGCAAGAATGTTTGTAAAAGTTCGTCGAATGATTCTATTATAAAGGAGGGATGGGAGAATGGCAAAAAAACCGGACTATACGGTGCCCATGGTAGACAAGGCGCTGCAAATTTTGCATTTTCTCTTGGAAAACGGCGGCGCCCACGGCATCGGCGATATCGCGAGCCGACTGAAGCTGCCCAAAGCCAGCGTCTTTAAAATCCTCTACACCTTGGAAGGGGAGCACTTTGTGGCAAAGGACAGCGAAGACCGCTACCGCCTGGGTCTGGGCTTTATTCCCTACGACGCCGAGGTCAGGAATCGCTGGGATTTCACCACGGTAACCCGCCCCATTATGGAGCGGGCGGTGCGGGAGATGGGCGAGAGCTTGAACTTGGGGATTTGCGCCGACGACGCCATTGTCATGTTGGACACCGTGGCCGGGGAGGAATTTTACATTATGCGCCACTTGATTCCCGTGGCCCCTCTGTACTGCTCCGCCATCGGAAAGATTTTCCTCGCCGAGTACGAGGCGGATGATCTCGCCCGCCACCTCGCCCGACACGAGCTAACGCCCCGCACCATTTCCACCTTGACGACGAAAGAGGCCTTGGCGGCGGATTTGCAAGATGTGGTGGAGACCGGCACGGCCCACGACCGGGAGGAATACGAATACGGCCTGACCTGCATGGCCAAGGGCATTTATTTTGAAGGCAAGCTCATCGCCGGAGTAAGTCTGTCGGGCCCAACGAGCCGTCTGGAACATAAGGGCATGGACCGCTTGGAAAATATCCTCGCCGACGTGGCCGATGCCTTGGCGGAGGAGCCGGGGCTGGGGACGCTATTGTCCCTTTAATTTCCTTCCTTTTCTTCCTTAAATAAAAAGGTTGCCGCCCGAATGACGACAACCTTTTTCATAGAGAAGAAAGAAATAATAGATCATGGCGAGCATCGTGGCGTGCACGACGCTTCTTAAAGGAGTGACATAGGAAAATGTCGTTTATACGTATTCGCGGCGAAAGTAATTGGCAAAAGGAGGAAGTCTTACGCCACGATTTCTTCTCTCAAGTGACCCTCTTCGAAGTGCAAAATGCGATCGGAGATGCGCTCGGCAAAGGCCCGATCGTGAGTGACGACGATCATGCCCATGCCCTTTTCCTTTAAGCGGCCCATGGTTTGTGCCAGCTTGTCGATGGTCGCTCCGTCGAGAGCGGAGGTGGGCTCGTCGAAACAGAGGATCTCCGGCTCCAGCATACAGGCACGCACAATGGCCACCCGCTGCTGTTGGCCGCCGGAAAGATTTCTCGGATACTTATCCTTCTCCTCGTAAATCTCCAGCTCCTTCATGAGCCGCTCGGCCCGTTCTTCCGCTTCTTTGCGATCCACGCCGTGGTATATGGGAGCAAGGAGGATATTCTCCCACACGGTCATCTTCGGAAAAAGGGAGTAGCCTTGAAAGACCATGCCGATTTTTTTCGCATCCGTCGTCCCCGCCAGCATCAGCGTGTCGTCAAAGGAGACTTTGCCGTCGTCGTAGGTTTCCAGCCCGTTTAAGCAGCGGAGAAAGGTGGTCTTCCCTTGACCGCTCTTACCGGCAATGGAGACGATCTCATCGGAGGTGAAGGTCAGGTCGATGCCGCTCCAAATGCAGCGGTCGCCAAAGGATTTTTTTAAATTTTCCACGGTGATTTTCATGACGCTTCAATCTTCCTCTCTGTGTGTCTCAAAAGCAGGGTCAACAGGCCGACGACGATCAGATAAACTATCCCGACATAGACGTAGGGCAGAATGGAGGACATGGTGTTCGAGACGGACTTGGCCGCTTTCAAAATGTCCATGACGCCCAGAATGTAAACCAAGGACGTGTCCTTGACCAGAGTAATGACTTCGTTGGAGTAGGCGGGGAAGCTGCGCTGAATGACCACGGGCAGAATCACCTTAAAGAAGGTGTAGCTCTTGGACAGCCCCAGCACTTTTCCCGCTTCCCACTGACCGGGATCCACGGATTGTATCCCGCCTCTTAAAATTTCGGCGAGATAGGCCGTGTAGTTTAGTACGAAGGCGAGGAAGATGGAAGTAAACCGGCCCAGGGTAATGCCCGCGGGCAGAAGGGGCAGTCCGAAGAACACGAACATCAATTGAAGGAGCAGAGGCGTCGCTCGCATGATGTAAATGTACATCGCCGCCAACTTCGATATAATAGGGTTACGGGACAGACGTGCCCAGGCCACTGGTATACAGAGAACGGACGATAAGACGATGGTGACGATAAAAACCGACGCCGTGGTCTTCATTCCTTCTCCCAATAAAGGGACTAATCGTTGTAGTACTTCCAAAGCTGCCTCCTGCCATTACGCCTTAGTCGGCGAAATATTTCTTGTAGATTTCGTCGTAGGTGCCGTCTTCTTTCAATTTAGCCAGCGCCTTGTTCAACGCTTCTTGTAAAGCCACATCGTCCTTGCGCATGCCGACGGCAAACTTTTCTTCGCCGAAGTTATCGTCCAAGACCTTGTAATTTTCTTCGCCGTTTTGCTTCATGTAGTAGCGGGCCAGAACCTCGTCGACGACGATGGCGTCGCAGCGTTTCGCTTCGATGTCTTTAAAGCATTCCGTGTTGGTCGCATATTCAACCGGCGGTTCGGCTAAGCTCTTCATGAAAGCATCGTCCTTCATGACGGCCTCCAGTGCCGAGGATTCCCCTTGCACGGTGATGCGCTTGCCGGCCAAATCCGCTTTGGAATTGACGGGCGAATCTTTTAATGTGATGATGATTTGACGATTGTCCATGTAGGGATCCGAGAAGAGCACTTTCTTTTCGCGCTCGGGAGTAATGGAGTAGCCGTTCCATAAAAAGTCCACATTGCCGGAATCCAATTCCGTTTCCTTCACGGTCCAGTCGATGGGTTGGCATTCGATCTTAATGCCCATTTCTTTGGCGGCCGCTTGTGCCAGCTCGACGTCGAAGCCTACGAGCTCGCCCTTTTCATCGCGGAAGCCCATGGGGGCGAAGGTGTCGTCCATACCCAGGACATAGGTCTTGCTCTTATCCAATTCGCCTGCAGCCTCTTGCTTGGCATTGTTGCCACCGTCATTGGCCTCTTTGTTTTCCTGCTTGTTCGCGCCGCCGGAGCAGCCGACGAGCAGAATCATCAGTAATGCTGTGAGAGTAAAAAGTTTTTTCTTCATGATTTATTCCTTTCTTTGTTTATCGCTTTATCACGGTAAATCATCATGGGTTTATAATACAACCATTTTCGAGCTTTGTAAAGCCCTTTTTTGAAATATATTGTATGGGTGGTTCTATGAGAAATATCATTGGCTTTTTATCCTGCTGTGCTGTTTGTTTTTGGGTCATTTGGTTTCGGGCGTGTTGCCGATTATGTTGCCGGGATCCGTTTGCGGCATGGGACTTTTTCTCGCCGCCCTTATCTTCGGCATCGTCGACGAAGACATCATCGACGAGGTTTGCAGAAATCTACGGCGCGTGAATTTATTTTTCCCGTGGCGGTGAATTTAATCGCCTTCTATTTCGAACCACGCCCTTATTTGATAAAATTATTATTTGTTACCGCCGCCATCGGCAGCTGCGGCACGGTCATCTTCCTTCGCTTTCGCTTTTTACATTTTCGTCGGTTGGGAAAGGAGTCTCAATGGATACCCACCACGCAAACAATTACAATCGCAATCGCCTCCGCGTGCATTTGGTCTTCGGCGGCTTTCTCACGGGTCTGGCCTCGGGCATGATTTCCGTCATGTACCGGTTTACCCTGGGCAAGCTGGACGATCTGAGAAATCTTCTCTACGTCAATATCAATCCGATGCGGATTCTCCTTATGCTCGTCCTCTTTTTTGCCATGGCCGTGGCCATGCACCTGCTCTTGAATTGGTCCCCTTTAAGCGGCGGCAGCGGGATTCCCCAAATTCGCGGCGAGCTTTTGGGAAAAGCCGACATCGCCCCGGTGCCTACCTTGATTTCCAAATTCTTCGGCGGCGCCATGGCGGCTTTCTCGGGTCTGACCTTAGGCCGGGAGGGCCCGTCCATTCAATTGGGCGGCACCTTGGCGAAAATCCTCGGCAACATTTTTCACGCCACGGAAATGGAGCAGCGCTACTTTATTACCGCCGGGGCCTCCGCCGGTCTCGCCGCAGCCTTTAACGCGCCCTTGGCCGGCACCCTCTTCGCCCTGGAAGAGCTGCACAAAAGCTTCTCCCACTTTTTCGTCGTGCCCTGCGTGGTGGCCTCGGTAGTGGCCAACTGGGTCAGCTTCAGCATCTTGGGCATGGAGCCCGCCTTCTCTTTTCCCATGAAAGAAATGCTCCCCACGGGGATGATCTGGGCTCCCGTCGTCGTCGGCATCTTCGGCGGCATCTTCGGCTCCGTCTTCAATAAAGGCCTGCTCTTTGCAAGCACCCGCATGAAAAAACTCCCTATTCCCCGCTACCTGATTATTTTTCTCGCCATGGTCCTGGCCCTTTTGGCCGGGCTCTACAATCCCATCCTCTTAGGCGGCGGCCACGACCTCATCGAGCGACTGGCTACCACCGCCCTTCCCGCAAGAATTCTCCTGACCTTCTTCGCCCTGCGCATGGTCTTGGTTTGGACGGGCTACGGCTCCGGCGCCCAAGGCGGCATCTTTCTTCCCGTCCTCACCTTAGGAGCTCTTATCGGCGCCCTTCTCCACGGCCTGCTACTGGGCGGGGATATGTACTACGCCAACTTTCTTTACTTAGGCATGGCCGCCATCCTCTCCTCCGTGGTCCAAGCTCCCCTTCTGTCCATTCTTTTGGTTTCGGAAATGAGCGGCACCATGCTTCAAATGATTTCCGTCACCACCACCGCCATGATCGCCTACATCGTGGCCCAGCTTTTGAAAAACGGCCCCATTTACGAATCCCTATACGACAATATGTTTAAGGTAAAGGCCGACAAACGCAGCGAAGATTACACCATGCAATACTTCCTCGTCCCCGGCGATGCCGATTACCTGGACATTCCCCTGAAAAGCCTCCACATTCCCCATCATCCGGTGATCGCGTCGGTGAAGCGGGAAGATGTGACCTTTACCCCCCACGCCGACACCACTCTGGAAGGCGGTGACGAGCTTTTGGTCCTTTGCAGAGAAGAGGATTTGGAGGATTTGGCGGACTATTTCGGAGATGTATCATGAAACGATTGATCCCCATCCTGGCCCTGCTACTTTTAGTAGCTTGTAGGCAACAAACACCGGATGACACAGTGATGCTGGGCGTCTTCGAGCCCCAACAAGGCCTCTACGGCGAAACCGGCGCGGACACCTGGCGGGGCGTGAAGCTCGCCCACAGCCTGCGCCCCGTGGCGGGAGGCAAACAGATCGCCCTGTCCCTTTACGACACGAAGAGCCAATCCTTTGAGGCGGCCAACGGCGTCAGCGTCCTCTCCGACAAAGGCGCCCTCGCCCTTATCGGCACCTTCGGCACCGACAGCATGAACCGCGCCCGCCCGGTAATCAAGGCGGCAAAAATTCCCACGGTCACCGGCTCCACCGCCGCCGATTTAAACGACGACTACTGGATCACCCCCGTGTGCATGAACGACAAGGAACAGGCCAGGGCCATGGCGGCCTTTGCGGCAAACACCCTGGGCCTGAGGGATGTCGCCGTCGTCGTGGACGCGGAAACGGGCTACGGCACCGATCTGGCCGAGAACTTTGCCCGAGCCCTGCCCGACTACGTAAACAGCTACACTGTCTACTACCACACCGGGGAGACCCGCTTCAGTCGGGAAATCGCCCGACTGAAAAAATATCCCGTCGACGGCATCTACTGCCCCGGCGACGCCACCTCAGGCGCCTACTTCATCCGCGCCGTGAAAAAAGCCGGCATGGACGTGCCCCTCATGGGCGCCGACCGCTGGGAAAATCCGTCCTTTAAGGAAAACGGCGAAAAGGACGTAGAAGGCGTCTACTTTACCGCCCACTACGCCCGCTACGAAACCTTTAATCAGGCATCCGACGCCTTCCTCTTGGCCTACGAAAAAGCCTACGACCGCGCCCCCACCTCCTACGCCGCCATGGGCTACGACGCCTACAACCTCATCGCCGATGCCATGAACGAAGTGGGCCCCGATCGGGCGGCCGTCGCCCGCTACCTGCGTCGGCTCAATACCTTCGACGGCGCTTTGGGCATCAACAAACGCCACAAGACGAGGAGCGTGCCCATTATGCGCCAAAAAGGCAAGACCCCCGACTACGTCACATCCGTGGAGGTGGGATCGTGAAAAACAATCGAGACCTCTTACTGACAGGCTTTCACCTGGCCATCTGGGCAGGCCTTTACAGCCTGGGATATGCCGATAAGCTGCAGATCATGGCCCTGGCCCTCATCGCCATCGCCTACTTTCTGACGGAATGGGTGCAAAAATCCAAAAGCGCCCTTCGGCTCATCGCCCTCTTTTTAGGAAACAGCCTCATCGCCTACAGCCTCCCCGCGCTGAAAACCCTGAACGCCGACGGCCTGTTAAGCGGCCTTCTCGTCGTCGCCTACAGCCTCAGCTACTTCTTGCAATTTAACGCCTTCAGAAAAAGCACCTTTCGCCTCTATCCCACGAGACGAAAAAAATGGGCCGCCGCCATTTACTCCGCCCTGGTCTTCGGCCTCGTCTACCTCCTCGCCGCACCGGACTTCGCCCTCCCCGGCACGGAAATACTGACGAGCCTCCCCGGGAAAATACAACGCGAGCTGCCCACGGGCGGCACCGCGGCCGCCGTGTACGGAGTTGTTTTTCTCTTTCTACCGAATATAGGCATGGTGGGCAATAAAAAATAGACCTGAGACGGTCTGTTTTTTTATTGCCCCGGAAAAGGGGCGTATTTTCTTTTTCTTACTTAGGTTATGTTCTTTCTTTCCAAACGCGGGATGATGGCACTAGCCCTTTGTTTTTCTTTTACTTAAAATATCTTCCTCTTTCCATCTCCCGGGGGCGGGAAAAAGGGCGTTGCGATTCGCCCTTATCCCGCCCCCGGACCCCCACCCTTTAACCCTAACGCTTTTCTAATGTGCGAAACCCTGCGGGTTTCGATTCCTACTGGGCTTCTTCGCCGACATAAGACAATGAGTCGGGCAATCGCCCTTTATTTGCACTGCTAAAAGGCGTTTTGTGGGTGGATGGGGATGGGGCCCCGGGGAAGGGGCAGAGGGCGAATCGCAACGCCCTAGCCCCTTCCCCGGGTTTAAAAGCCATGTAAAAATGAATTTTTAAAGAAGAAAGAAACTTGATTTTCCAACGTCAGCTACGCAAATATAATAAGGTCTTGCCAGGAATTCTCCTGTCCTTGAAATTGAGAAATCTTTTCTCTCCATGGAAAAAGAGACCGCTTATGCGATCTCTCCTTCCATGGCTCTTTTCCTCCATTTGCCTTTAAAGAAGTACACCAGGGTCAGGGACCAGGTGAAGATCCAGCTGATGGGGTAGCTCCAATAAATAATGTCGATGGTGTTGTAGATGGGCATGGCGACGATGATCCAGCCGATGCGGATGACGAACATGCCGATCAATGTAATGACCATTATAGGAATGGCGTCGCCGCTTCCCCGTATGGCCCCGGAAAGGACCTCGGTGACGGAGAAGATGACGTAGAAGGGGGCCAGTGTCCCGATCATTTTCGCGCCGAAGTAGATAACGTCTTTATCCGTGGTAAAGATCTGCATAAAGGGGTGGCGGAAGATGACGAGGATGGATGAGACGGAGGCGACGAAGATCAGGGTCATGATAATGGCGGTGCCGATGCCCGTCCTCAGTCGCTTGGGCTTTCTCGCGCCGATGTTTTGCCCCACGAAGGTGGTGATGGCGAGAGCGAAGGCTTCCAATGAGGTAAAGACGAAGCCGTCGATACGGCTGGCCGCCGCCACGCCGGCAATGGCCTGGGCGCCGAAGACGTTGATCTTCGCCTGAATGATGACGTTGGAGAGGCCGATCATGCCCCCTGAAATGGCGGCGGGCAGGCCGATGGCCACGATCCGCTCCAGGGTTTTTTTATGGAAGCGAATTTTTTTCAGGCGAAGACGGTAAATGTCCGTGGTGCGCATGAGACTGATGATGACCAAAATCCCCGAGGTGGATTGGGCGATGGCCGTGGCGATGCCGGCACCGATGGCGCCCATTTTTAAGTAGCCGACGAAGAACAGATCCAAGACGATGTTCAGTCCGGCGGCGATGGCGAGGAAGTTAAAGGGTCGCACGCTGTCGCCAACGCTTCTCAGTACCGCCGAGCCCATATTGTAGACCATGACGGGGACCAGCCCCACGAATATAATCTGCAGGTAGCGGGTGGCGGGGCCCATGACGCTTTCAGGCGTGTCGATGAGGCTTAAAAACCAGGGGGACAGCACCACGGTGATAATGGTGAGTCCCAGGCCGCCGTAAATGGCCATGGCAAAGTTGGTGTGCACGGTTTTCGACAGCTCCGCCCGGTCTTTGGCGCCGTAGTACTGGGCCACCAAAACCGACGTCCCCGTAGACATGCCCATAAAGAGAGCGACGACGAGAACGGTGATGGGGCCCGATGCGCCGATGGCGGCCATGTCCACCTTGCCCGCAAAGCGGCCGACGATTAAAAGGTCCACCGTGTTATAAAGCTGCTGGAGTAAAGCGGAAAGGAGGAGGGGGAGCGTAAAATACAGTAGGTTTTTCCAAATCACGCCTTCGGTTAGATTGACATTCTTCTGCTTCATATTCCCTCCTTTTCTCTTGTTCTTGCTCGATGAATTATCTTAACACAGCTCGGCGGCCTTGCCTACGAAAAAAAACAAATTTTTATAGAGATTTTCCTTTTTCTACGGTTTTTATAATGGATTGGGCGAAGGCGTAGCGCATGCCCATGGATTCCAGCATTAAGACGCCTTCGATGGTGGCGCCGGCGGGAGAGGTGACGCCGTCTTTTAATTGCCCGGGATGCAGTCCCCGTGCCGTCATCAAATCGCTGGTACCGGCCACGGCTTTGGCCGCCAGGTTGTATGCCAGATCCCGCTTCATGCCGCAGGCGCAGGCGCCGTCGACGAAGCCTTCGATGACCATGGCGACAAAGGCGGGGGTGGCGCCTGTGAGGGCGGTGACGATGTCCAGATCTTTTTCCGCCACTTCCACCACTTCTCCCGCGCCTTTCAACAGCTCTTCAAAGGCGGCCTTTTCCTCGTCGCTCATGTCGTAGCCCGGGGTATAGGCGACGACGCCGGAGCCCACAGCCACGGGGGTGTTGGGAAGAATGCGGATGATTTTTTCAGTAGGCGCCATTTTTTTAAGCCGCTCCAGGCTCACGCCGGCGGCCATGGACACGATGATCTGCCCTTCCACCTTCGGCACGATCTCCGCCATGACTTCTTCCACCATATAGGGCTTGACGCCGATAAAGATGATCTCCGAGCGATCCACGATAGCGGCGTTGTCTCGGGTTTGGAAGGTATCGATGTCCTTTTCGTGGGGGCAGCCGACGAAAAGCTCGTGGCCCTCTTCTAAAAACAGGTCGTAAAATGCCCGGCCCATATTGCCGAGACCGATTAAACCGATGTTCATTAAATCCCATCCTTTCTTGAAGCGGTATTCTCCTTACAGTATACTATTGAACAGGAGGTCATGCATGGAAAATACGGTATCTTTAAGAAGATTATTTTTTACATTTTTAAAAATCAATACATTCACCTTCGGCGGCGGCTACACCATCGTGCCCATTATTCGGGACGAGTTTGTGGAGCATCAGTCCCTGATCAGCGAAGACGATATGATGGACATCGTGGCCCTGGCCCAATCGGGACCCGGGGCCATGGCCATTTCCGCATCCCTGTTGACGGGCTACAAGCTGCGCGGCCCGGCGGGGGCGGCGGTGTGCCTTCTCGCCAGCGTGCTTCCCTGTTTAGTGATTATTCTTTCCATTAATATGGCCTATCGCCAGTTCCGCTCGAATTTTTTCGTCAACGCGGCCCTGGTGGGGATCAGCGGCGTTATTTCCGCCGTGCTCTTTCTCACTACCTATCGCATGGGCAAGCGGGCCATTAAAGAGGACCACGGCTTTTCCGTGTTGATGATTCTCGTCGCCACGGCCCTGGGGATGTTTACGGATATTAATACGGCCTTGATTATTTTGCTTTTAGGCTTCAGCGGCATTTGCATTACGAAATTTGAAGATCATACGAAGGAAGGACACCAATGAGAGAGTTTCTACACAAGAAAAATGTGCATCCGAATTTAAAGACCTACGGCATCGACGCCTTAGGCGCCATGGCCTACGGCCTCTTCGCCACCTTGCTGATCGGCACCATTTTAAACACCATCGGCACCCAGCTCCACATTCCCTTTCTAACGGATACCCTGTGGCCTATGGCACAGGCGGCTACGGGCCCGGCCATCGCCATGTCCATCGCCTTCGCCTTGGACGCGCCGCCCTTGGTACTCTTCGCATCCTCCGTGGTAGGGGCGGCGAGCTACGACATCGGCGGCCCGGTGGCGGTGTATATCGCGGCCATTGTGGCGGCGGAAGCGGGCAAGCTCATCAGCAAGGAGACCCGCATCGACATCCTTATGACGCCGGCGGTCACCGTGCTCACGGGGACCCTCCTCGCCGTCTTGGTGGGCCCTTCCATTCAATGGCTTATGGAAAGTGTGGGCAAGCTGATTATGGCCGCCACGGAACAGGCGCCCTTTATCATGGGCATCTTAGTGGCCACCATCGTGGGCATCGCCCTCACCCTGCCTATCTCCAGCGCCGCCATTTGCATGATGCTTTCCCTTTCCGGTCTCGCCGGCGGCGCCGCCACCGTAGGCTGCTCGGCCCAGATGATCGGCTTTGCCGTCATTTCCTTTAAGGACAACGGCTTCGACGGCTTCTTCGCCCAAGGCCTGGGGACCAGCATGTTGCAAATGCCCAATATCGTAAAGAACCCCAGGATCTGGATTCCGCCCACCGTGGCGGGGGCCGTCATCGCTCCCCTGTCCACCGTGGTCTTTAAGCTGAAGAACACGCCTCTGGGAAGCGGCATGGGCACCAGCGGCCTCGTGGGGCAAATCGGCACCATTCAAGCCATGGACGGCGCCATGGCCTTCCCGCAACTGCTTCTGGTCATTCTTCTCATCCACGTCATTCTCCCCGGCATCATCAGCTATCTCGTCTACCGCTACATGAAGAAGCGGGCTTGGATCGCCGACGGGGACATGAGTCTTGAAATATAGGAGGACGCCTTGCTCTTAGCGAAATTATTCTTTGAATTCTTTAAAATCGGCCTCTTCTCCTTCGGCGGAGGCTACGCCACCATTCCCCTGATCCAACAATTTATCGTGGAGCAGGAAGGTTGGCTCACCATGACCCAGTTCACGGATCTCGTGACCATCAGTCAAATGACCCCGGGGCCCATCGCCATTAACAGCGCCACCTTCGTCGGAGCACAGGTGGCGGGGCCCGTGGGCTCTGTCGTGGCCACGGCGGGGGTGACGGCGCCTCAGACCATGATCATCCTGACTCTCGCCTATTTTCTCTTTACGAAAAAGCGCACCTTCCGCCTCATGGACATGCTGCTGAGAGGGATCAAGGCCGGGATCATCGGCCTGATCTTTGTCGCCTCCTACGAAATGTTTAAAAACGCCCTGTGGCCCGAAGGAGGCGGCTTGGAAATCGTCGCCCTCATTACCTTCGTCGTCGGCGGCGTGCTCTATTGGAAAAAAATGGATCTCATCAAGCTCATTATGCTGGGCGCCGTCTTAGGCGTCGTCTTAAAGCTCGCCCTGCCCCTCGTGGCTTAGCTGCAACCCATCTGAAATTTTCTTACCGAGGTGAATCATGAAGTACCTACTCGCCATCGACGCGGGCACCACATCCAACCGCGCCATTCTCTTTGACGAAGACGCCAACGTGATCTCCGTGGCGCAAAAGCCCTTTCGCCAATTCTTCCCCCATCCCGGCTGGGTGGAGCAGGATCCCGCGGAAATTTTAGCTACCACCGTCGGCGTCTGCGCCGAAGCCATCGCCCAGGCACAGATCGACAGAAAGGACATCGTGGCCATGGGCATTACCAATCAGCGGGAGACCACCATTCTTTGGGACAAGGCCACGGGCAAGGCCATCGCCCCGGCCATCGTGTGGCAGTGCCGCCGCACCGCCGATCGGGCCGAGGCAATCAAAGACGCCGGCTACGGCGATATGATCCGCCAAAAGACCGGTCTTGAGGTGGACGCCTATTTCTCCGCCACGAAAATCGCCTACATCCTCGACCACGTGGAGGGGGCGCGGGAGAAGGCGGAAAAGGGCGAGGTGCTATTCGGCACCGTGGACAGCTTCCTTCTCTACCACTTAACCGGCGGCGTCCACCGCACGGATATGTCCAACGCCTCCCGCACCATGCTCTTTAATATTCACGAGTTGGATTGGGACGACGAGCTCTTAAAGCTTTTCGACATCCCCCGGGCCTGCTTACCCGAGGTGCTTCCCACGGCGGCTCATTTCGGCTCCACCTTGGCGGAGCATTTCGGCATTTCCATTCCCATTACGGGGATGATCGGCGACCAACAGTCCGCCCTCTTCGGCGAACAGTGCTTCGAGGTGGGGGAAGTGAAAAGCACCTTCGGCACCGGCGCCTTCGTCTTAATGAACACGGGTCATGCCCCTATCATCAGCGAACACGGCCTGCTCTCCTCCTACGCATGGGACATCGGCGAAGGACCGGTCTATGCCATGGAAGGCAGCATCTTCGCCTGCGGCAGCGTCATTGAGTGGCTGAAGGAGGACATGGGGCTCGTGGATAAGGCGGCAGAAACCGCCGCCCTCGCCGAAAGCGTGGCGGAACAAAATCCCATGCTCTTCGTCCCCGCCTTTACGGGCCTGGGCACCCCCTATTGGGATCCGGAAGCCCGGGGTACCATCTTCGGCATCAGCCGCTCCACGACCAAGGCCCATTTGGTGAAGGCCGCCCTGGATGCCATCGCCTACATGACCGCCGACGTGGTGGATGCCATGGAAAAAGATTTACAGGCGAGCCACGACCGCATTCTCGTCGACGGCGGCGTGAGCCACAACGATTATTTAATGACCACCCTGGCCGATGCCATTCACCGCTCCGTCCACCGGCCGGCTCTCGTGGAAACCACGGCCCTGGGCGCCGCCTTTATGGCGGGGATCGGCTGCGGCCTCTATAAGGATATTTCGGACATAAAAAAACGGGCCTCCAAGGCCCAAGTCCTTTCCCCCACCGGCGCCGATCTCTCCGGCGAACGGGCGCGGTGGAAGAAAGCCGTCGCCGTCACCATGGCCAATCACATGGATTGATAAAAGGCGTTTAAACGCTGAATTTCCTTTTCGTGATCCTCCGGCTCTCCCGGCGTTTCCAAAATCATGGGAAGCCCCCTTAAAGGCGCGGCATAGAGAAACCGCCCCAGCACATCCAAACCGATTTCGCCCGCACCCACCGGTGCGTGGCGATCTTTTTTTGCGCCGAATGGGGTGAGGGAGTCGTTGACGTGAACGGCCCTTATCTTTTCAAGGCCGATCAGCTCGTCGAAGGTGTCGAAAAATGCCTCGGGATTCGCCGGATCGTAGCCGGCGCTGAACAGATGGCAGGTATCCAGCACCACGCCCACATTCTCCGCTGCCACGGCGTCGATGATCGCCGCGAGCTCCTCAAGCCGCCCGCCGATTTCCGTGCCCTTTCCGCTCATGGTCTCGAGGCAAATGGCCCGGTGGGGAAAGAGCGCCTTCGCCTTATCCATGGCGCGAATAATTCGCTCCACGCCTACCTCCGCGCCGTCCTTGGTGTGGCTGCCCGGGTGAAAGACGTAAACCGTGTCCTCCGGATATTGGGAGAGAAGGGCCATGTCCGAAGCGAAAATATCATAGCTTTTCTCCCGCACGTCCTCCCGGCTCGAGGCCAGATTCATGGTGTAGGCGGCGTGGGCGACGATGGGGCCGAAAGTATTTTTCTCCCGAATAAATGCTTCCATATCCGTTCTATCGAGCTCCCGGGCTTTCGAGCCCCGGGGATTGCGCGTGAAAAATTGGAAGGTGTTCGCCCCGTATTTTTTCACCTCGTTCATGGTCTTTACAAAGCCCGCCGTCGTCGACGTATGGTATCCCAGAGTGAGCATACTATTTTCCTTTCGGCATCCACATGATGCATGCTGCGACAAAAATCATTAACCAAGTCACGTGATCCCTTCCTTTCGAAGGCAGTATACACCGACTCCACACGAAAAAAGTGCCCTTAGGCACTTTCTCTCCTTTTCGTAAAGGGATCTTCGTCTATAGCTTGCTTTTTAAACCAATTGAATGTAATTGACCACCGGCACCTCATAGGGATGGATGCGGTCGATGATCCGCTGTACCTCTTCCCGGTCCTCTTCGTCGATGCGAAATTCCATCTTCATCTCTTCCCGGCTTTGCACCTGACCGACGACGCCGTCGTAGGGATCGGCACCCTCCAGAGGCCGCCAGTGGCCCTCCACCCTCGTCAGGCTGAAGGTGTAGTCATAATTGCCTTCGCGGAAAATATCCGCTTCATTTAAATCGTTGGCCAGTTCCACGACGAAATCTTCCGGTATAAAAATTTCAACTTTTAAATAACTCATAGAACCTCTCCTTGGATTTCCATATCTTCAATTTCTTCATGAATCGGATCGATGGTTTCAAAGGCGCCCCGCTCGACTAATTCCCGAATGATATCCACCACAGCCACATAGCTCATCAGGCCGAAGATGACGGTGCCCAAGACATTGATCAGCGTGTTCATCGTGCCTTGAGAAAGGCCCGCCGCCGCAATGGCCAAGCCGAAACCTCCGGCGAGCACCATGACAATGACGATGACGATGGCCATGCGGCCGAAGATCATGCCCTTGTGGCCCTTGGTCACGCGCCAGGATTCTTTAATGGGCGTCATGGCGCCTCCTCTCCCGCGAATCTGATCGATGCCGATGACGGCACCCAGGGGCGTCATGGCCAGAGAAAAGATGATTCCCGGCACAAAGAGCAGGAGGAAAAAGACGCCGGAAAGAATTTTTTCGATAATATAGGTGCCGATGGTGGAGCCGGCCTTGGCGTTAAAAAAGTAAAAGACGTCGACAAATTCCGGCTTTGTGTCGTAGCGTGCCATGCGGTAAATCATTAAGATCAGGCCGTAGCCCGCGAGGCCCACGACGATGTAGTAGATCAAATGGACGATGAGGGAAGCAACCGCCGTGCCGCCGAAGTGAAATTCCGGCATGGGCATGGCCGGGTTCGCCCCCGGTGTCAGAAAGGCGTCGGTGCCCAGGCCCATCATATCAAAAATTAAATTAAAGGCGGCGACGATTACAAGATAAATCAGTAAACTGGGAAACATGGCCTTGTAAATATCCATGGTTGTTTTTTTCATCGGTGTTCTCCTTTCGATAAAGCGAGTGATTGCCTTTATTTATACCCACAAAAAAGGCATTCCACACCCTTCACATGGAAATCCGTCGTTCGGCTAAAATTTTTCGAAGGGCGGGAAGCACCTGGGCCACAAATTGACCTGCGAGGATCAAAAGGCAGCCGAGGATTTTTTTCGGATAAAATTCTTCCCCGGCAAAAAAGTAGGCGGCAAAGGTGCCGAAAAGGGATTCGGAGCTGATGATAAGGGCGCTTTCGTCGGGGCTCGCGTCCCGTTGAGCGCCGTTTTGCAGATAATAAGCCACCGCCGTGTTCAACACCACGAGGTAAAGAAAGGCGGCGATAGATTTCGCCGTTACCGGCCCCACGACGGTGCCCGCCCCTCGAATGAAAAAGAGTACGGCGGAGACGATCCCCGCCACAAAAATCTGTACCGTAGTAAAAAAAACGGCGCTTTCCACCCGGGGCATGTAGCCGTCGATGCGAATAATCTGCACGGCAAAGAGCAGGGCCATAATAAAGGTAAACACGTCGCCGCGATTAAAGGCGAGGGATGGCCCCAGGGTTAAAAAGCCCACGCCGATCACCGTAAAGACGGCGGCCACCATAATATTTTTCCCCGGCCGAATCCCCGACACGAGGAAGCGAATCAGGGGCACGGTAATGACATAGCTTACGATAATAAAGGTTTGATTGGCGGGAGTGGTGTATTGCAGGCCCACCATTTGAAAGGCGGTGCCGATGCCTAAGAGGAGGCCGATTTCCACGCCGCCTACCACGGTGGCCTTATTGGCCTTCTTCCGCTCCTTGGGAAAGAGGAGAAACATGGCCAGCGCGCCGATAAAAAAGCGCAGCACCATAATAAAATAGGGATCGAAGCTTTCCATGGCAAGCTTTGCCGAAACGAAACTGCCGCCCCAGATCATGGCCAGGGCGAGAAGCATGAGATTGGCGCGAGTCTTTCGCGACATGGATTTACTCATCGAGCCAACTCTTCAGTCGGTCCATCTCGGCGCGATCGGCCATGCCGTAGATCACCGGCGTCGCCGTGACATAGCCCCGCTCCAGAAAATACCGGTCCGTCCCCGGGGCGTGCTCCGTAATGCTTCTGCCCCTTAAAGACAGACGGCGCTCCCCGTCCACTTCCTCTTCGAAGTAATAGTCGTAGGCATTGTCGCCGATTTCCGCCACACGAAGGCCCTTCAGCTCCCCTTCGTCTAAATGGGGCACATTAATATTCAAGACCATGGGGCTCGCCAAGGAGAGAAAAGGCGCCTGCACCTTGTCGAAAATCTTCTTCGCCACGATAGCCGCCGTGTCGTAGCGGCACTGCCCCTTCACCCACTCGGCGCTCACAGCCACGGAAGGCACCCCCGAGAGAACCCCTTCCAAAGCGGCGCTTACCGTACCGGAATAAATAATGTCCATGCCCGCATTGTAGCCGGCATTGCATCCGGAAAAAATCACGTCGGGCTTCCAGGGCACCAGCTTGTCCAGCCCCGCACGCACGCAATCCGCCGGCGTGCCGCTGACGCTGTAAGTCTCCGCCTCCACCCCATCGATTTCCACGGACTTGACGATTAAGGAATGGGTAATGGTAATGGCGTGGCTTTGGCCGGAATGCTCTTCCTCCGGCGCCACGATCACCAGCTCGTGTTCCTTCGCCAGCACCTTGGCCAAAGCCTGAATCCCCGGCGCAAAGTAACCGTCGTCGTTGGTCAAAAGAATCTTCATAAGTCCTCCTTAAAGCTCGATAAAGCGGGAAGGCAATTTGGCCTTTGCCACTTCCAATATAAAATCCCTGCCCTCGTAAATGGCGTGCTCCGCCAAAATTTCCCGAGTCGCCCGGGCCGCCAACAGGGGCCGGTTGTTTTCCTCGGACAAATGGGCCAAGACCACGTGCTCGCCCTTCTTCTCCAAAAGCCCCGTCAAGAGCTCGCCGCAGTGCTCGTTGGACAAGTGCCCCCGAGTCGATGCGATGCGGTCCTTTAAAATGCGGGGATAGGGCCCGCTTTCCAGCATATCCGTATCGTGATTGCTTTCGATGTAATAGAGATCGCTGCCGCTCATCTTCTCCAGCATGGACGTATTGACCCAGCCCGTGTCCGTGAGGACGGAAATCTTTTTATTCCCCGAGCAAATCACATAGCCCGTGCCCTCGGCGGCGTCGTGAAACAACGCCATAGGCACGATCTCCATGTCCCCGTAGGAAAAAGCTTGGGCCGTGTGAAAGACGTGGCGCTTGTGATCGTCAATGCGCTTCACCGTCTTTTCCATGGCGTGCCAGGTGTTTTCGTTGGCGAAGACATCCAGCCCCCAGCGGCGGGCTAAAATCCCCACGCCCTTCACGTGATCGTTGTGCTCGTGGGTGACGAGAATCCCGTCCAAATCCCCGGGATCCACGCCCACGGCGCGCAAATTTTCCTCGATGGCCTTGCCGCTTAAGCCGGCGTCGATTAAAATCTTCTTTTCATTTGTTTCTATATATTGGCAGTTGCCGCTGCTGCCACTGGCGATTGCACAAAATTTCATAGTTTCCTCCACAGCTATTATAGCAAACTCTCCGCCGAGGAAAAGAGAGGAAATAAATTCTTTCCATTTTCCTAAAATGAAATCCATGTTCGCCGAAAAGGGCGCAAAAAATCCCCGACCCGTTTCGGCATCGGGGATTTATTTTTATTTCGCTTCTTTTTCGTACCAAAGATTGGTCCAACGTTCGTAGGCGCGGGCCAAATCGTCTTGGCCGCCGCGGCGAAGCAATTGATGACTGTTGGTGGCTTCCGGAGAATTTATTTAATATTCCATTTCCTATTTTTCCCGTGTTTGAAAATAAAAAAACCGCAGCGTCGGCTGCGGCTTTCGAATTTTATTCCCGGCTCATGGCGATTTTTTCTTTGAGGAATGTGCCTTTTTTTATTTCGTCGTAGGCCTCTTCCAGCTCCTCTTCCGTGTTCATGACGATGGGCCCGGGCCACCAGGCGATGGGCTCTTTCATGGGCTCGCCGGTGAAGAGCAGGACGCAGATGGTTTCATCCGTGTCGTTTGAAATGCGGACTTCGTCGCCTTCTCCTAAAATCGCAGCATCGAAGTGTTCCACTCGCTCCCCTTCCACGGTGGGGCTGCCCACCAGGGCGAAGAGGGTCACGGATGCGGTCACGCTTACTTTGGTCTGAAATGTTTTGCCGGGCTCGATGTGCACGTCGTAGTAGTTCACGGGATGATAGGGGGCTCGGTGGCCCTCACGGCCTTCGTAGCTCCCGGCGAGGATGCGCACTTTGCCGCCGTCGAAGGGAATTTCCGGTATGGATTCCGATGGCACGGCCACGTAGGCGGGTGGCGCGAATTTATTTTCTTTCGCCATGTTGAGCCAAAGTTGCACGCCAAAGAGGCGCTTCACCGGCGGCAGTTTTTCCTCGTGGAAGATGCCGCTTCCCGCCGTCATCCACTGAATGCCGCCGTCTGTAACGGCGTCTTCGTTCCCCAGGGAGTCGCGGTGGACCATGGTGCCTTCCACCACATAGGAAATGGTCTCGATGCCCCGGTGGGGGTGCATGGGAAAGCCCGCCACGTATTTTTCAGGATCCGTGGCGTCAAAGGCATCTAACAGGAGCAGGGGGTCGGTGTCGTTCATGGTGTGGCGGCTGAGGACGTGGGTGAGGTGCACGCCGGCGCCGTCGATGCCCGGCTCGCCTTTTACGGTGTGTTTAATTTTTCGTATCATTCCGGTTCCTTTCTTTTGTTGCTTATCTTTTTCTATTTTACTGATACCCGAGGCTCGCCCTTTCAACAGAGAGCATTTTTCAGTTTTATGTTTCAAGGTCGCTTTAGTATGGTATACTATTAGCAAAGGAGGCGTTTCCATGTATAACAAAATATTAGTACCGGTCGACGGTTCGCAGGATTCTTACTGCGCATTGAAAGAAGGGGAATTGTTGGCTCAGGCTTTCGATTCGAAGCTGATTATTCTCACGGTGTTAACCGATACCAATGTGATCGAACATTATCCCGGCAATTTCCTGTCCACGGATTTTAAAAAGGCCCAGGAACAACGAGGCCAAAGGATTTTGAACAAGGCGCTGGAAACCATCGATTACAAGGGCGACGTGGAAACCTGTGTTCGCGTCGGTCGGGCATCGGAAGAAATTTTAAAATGCTCCGAGGAAAAAGAAGTGGACCTCATCGTCATCGGCAGTCGCGGCTTAGGCGGTTTCTCCAGAACGCTGTTGGGCTCCGTCTCCGACAAGGTGCTGAATGCGGCGAAGGTTCCCGTCCTCGTCAACAAAGTTACCTGCAGAATCTAAGCATCTCTGTGCCTTGCCTCGGCAGGGCACTTTTTCTTTTTTTGAATAGTTATGTCTAAAGGAGGCAAAATGAATTTATTAATCCTTAACGCGGAAGAAGTCACGGCGTCCATGGACGTGAAAGATGTCATCGAGGCCGACAAGGAGGCCATGGCTCTTTACTCCAAGGGCGAAAGCAATATTCCCCTGCGCAGCAATTTGGACGTGAAGGACGCCGAAGGTCAGGCGCTGTTTATGCCGGGTTTGGTGGAAGGCGCCAAGGCTTTAGGGGCAAAGATCATTTCCGTCTACCCGAAAAATCCCGCCAAGGGGCTCCCCGCCGTGCCGGCGACTATGGTGGTCATGGACACGGAGACGGGCCTGGTAAAGGGCATTATGGACGGCACGGAGCTCACCCGCATGCGTACCGGGGGTCTCGCCGGCGCCGCCACCGATGTCTTGGCAAAAAAGGACGCGAAGACCTTCGTCCTTATTGGCACCGGCGGCCAAGCCAAGAGCCAGCTGGAATCGGTGCTGGCCGTAAGGGACATCGAAACGGCCTATATCTTTAACCGCAAACAGGAAAAAGCCGCGGCTTTTGTCGCGTCCGTGGAAAAGGACATGGCGGCCTACGGCGCCAAGCTCGTCCCCGTGTCCGATTTGGGCCCGGTGATCCCCGAGGCGGATATTATTACCGCCGTCACCACGGCCACGGAGCCTGTCTTCGACGGCACCAAAGTGAAGGCGGGCTGCCACATTAACGGCATCGGCGCCTATACCCCCGAGATGATCGAGCTGCCGCCGGAAATCGTCGCCCGGGCGGACAAAATTTACGTCGATACCACCGACGGCGTGTTAAACGAAGCCGGCGACATGATCAAGCCCATAAAAGACGGCTTGGTCGCGAGGGAAAAAATCGCCAACGAACTGGGCCAAGTGCTCTTAGGCGAAATCCCCGGCAGAGAAAACGACGATGAGATTACTCTGTTTAAGTCCACCGGCTCCGCCGTGTTTGATGTGGTGGTAGGAGAAAAAATCTGCCGCTTTGCAGAAGAGAAAGGAATTGGGACGATGGTGGAAATGTAGGGTTTTATTCTTTTCCTTTTTCTCCTTCGCACACCATCAATTCCAATACCATTAAAATTTAATGCGTAGCCGGCGCGATGAAATCAAGTTACTTTTTTCCCTAAGAATTGATTCTTTTATGGCTTTTAGACCCGGGGGCGGGGAAAAGAGCTCAGAGCGGAAGGCCGCATTTTCCCCGCCCCCGGGACCCCCGCCCCTTTTTTGGCCACGTTTAAGCGGTAAGAAAATGCCTGCGGCATTTTCTACATATTACCTTCTTCGTCGTCGCGATAGCAGACCTATGACACAAAAGCTGAACGGCACTATGCAGGTGACCGGCCCCGCTGATAACCCGCTGCCCCTGCCTCTTCGAGCGATTGCCTTCCATTTTGTACTCGCACTATTGTGAGCTTCGCACTTTATTGACTCGTGCGACCAATTACCCAATTCAGCTTCTTTCGTTGGCGACACGGCCCAACAGGAATCGGAACCCGGTAGGGTTCCGCTCTGCTAAAAGGCGTTTGTGGGTGGATGGGGATGGGGCCCCGGGGAAGGGGCAGAGGGCGAATCGCAACGCCCTAGCCCCTTCCCCGGGTCTACAAGCCATGTAAGAATGAATTTTTAAGCGAAGAAAGTAGCTTGAATAGATTACGTCAGATACGCATAATATCTTTCGCCACATAATTAACGCCTTTTTCCCTCCCCCGGCCCTCATGACCTATCCCGACGAGGGAAACGAGTCGCAGGAAGGTCAGATGCAGTCTTACACCGTTTTGTGAAGGCTTCGCCTTCTCGAAACGGATGTATATTGTAATCTATAAAGCTTTTATAAAAATCGGAACCCTTACGGGTTCCGATTTTTATTTTAGAGGTAGTCTCTCTTTTTCAGGTAGAGGTACATCAGTATGATGACCGCAAAGGTGAGGCCCAGGAGCCACCAGAAGGCGTGGGGCTCTTCCGAAAAGGGCAGGGAGGTGTTCATGCCCCAATAGCCGCCGATAATGGTTGGCACAGTCAAAAGAATCGTAATGGAGGTGAGGGTCTTCATCACGTCGTTTAAATTGTTTCCCACGAGGCTTGAATAGAGATCGGACAGCTTTTCTACCGTGACCGACGCTTCTTTTACCATGAGGCGGGCTTGTGTGTTTTCAACTTTTAAATCGTTGAGCAGCTGATTTCTGGAAGGAGAGCTGTTTAACGGAGCGAGGTGAAACAGATCGTGCAAGACGTATTCGTTATTTTCCGTTGCCATGGAAAAGCGGATCAGGCTTCTCGAAAGGCTGATGAGTTGTCGGATGGTCTCGCTTTTCGTCGAGCGCGCCATGTCTTTCTCCAGCTCCTCGATCCGTTCATTAATGATTTTTGTAAAGTCTATATAGGATTTACAAATGTGATAGGCCAAATCGACGAGGATCTTTTCCTTGGGAAAGCCTTCGTCGACGACCAGGCGATGGCCTTTTCCCTCTAAAAAGTCGAAAAAGGCCTTGTCATCGTAGTATTTTACGGTGATGACCAGCTCGTCGGTTCGAATCATCGCCAAAGGGCGGGTTTCGTAGACACCCTTGGCCACCTCCACCGGGTAGCGGAGAATAAATAAATCGTAGGTCGAGCTGTACCTTCCGTCGCTGCGAGCGACCTCGCCGGGGTCGGCGACGGCAGAGAGAATGCTTTCGGGCACCTGATATTTTTGGGATAAAGACTGAATTTCTTCATCCGTGGGATCGATGAGGTGAATCCAATGACCGATTTCATCTGTTGAGGACATGTCCGTCATTAAGCTGTATATTTTGTCCCTGTTGTCAACGTAGTATTTCATAGTATCCCCCGGAAAATTAAAAAATTTGTATTTGAAAAGAGCGACCTCTGTCGTCGGAATGATTTTATTTTACATCATTTCCCATGCCCTTCGTTATTATTTTATTTCAAGAGCAGGAGATGTCTCCCGAGGCCCTGATTTATACTGCGTAGCTCTCCCCGGGGAAGGGGCTAGGGCGTTGCGATTCGCCCTCTGCCCCTTCCCCGGGGCCCCATCCCCTTCCACCCACAAACGCCTTTTAGCAGAGCAAATGCCTTACGGCATTTGATTCCTGTTGGGATGTGTTGCGGAAGATAGAATGTGAGTTGGGCGATTAATCGGATGAATTTAGTTCATGCGTCATTCGTAAGTGAGCGAGCGAAAAATGGAAGGTGAACGCTCGAAGGAGCTGGGAAAGCGGGTTATCAGTAAGGCCAGTCATTTGCATAATGCCCTTAGCCCTTGTGGCATAGGTCGCCTATCGCGACGACGAAGAGGGAAATATGTAGAAAATGCCGCAGGCATTTTCTTGCCGCTTAAACGTGGCCAAAAAAGGGGCAGGGGTCCCGGGGATGGGGAAAATGCGGCCTTCCGCTCTGAGCTCTTTTCCCCATCCCCGGGTCTCAAAACCATGTAAGAATGGATTTTTAAACGAAATAGGGAACTTGAATTTCTAACATGAGCTCCGCTTAAAAAACATATTGCCCCTGCGGGTTGAGGGCGAATGCGGGCGCCCTAGCCCCTTCCCCGGGTTTAGGAGCCATGTAAAAATGGAAAATTACGCGAAAAAGTAACTTGAATATATTAAATCAGCTACGCTTTAAAAAGTTTACTTCCACACAATTAACGCCCTTTTTCCCGCCCCCGGGAATTGGAAAGGAAGAAGATTAAGTGTATGAAGAAAAAACAAAACCGCAAGAAAAAATAAAATAAAAAACACTTTTTTCTTCCCCGCTTCACTCTTTCGAGTGAACCGGGGATTTTTTGGTTTACTTATTCTTCACGAAGCGATACAATAGCCATTAAATCGGAGTTGAAAGGTTGGTTTTATAATGAATGTTTTAGATACAGTGGGAAAGACGCCTCTCGTACAATTATCCATGGGAGGCGGGCGCATTTTCGCCAAGTTGGAAAAGAATAATCCCGCTGCGTCCATTAAGGACCGGGTGGCCTACAATATGATCGAGGAGGCCGTAGCGAGGGGCGCTCTGAAGCCGGGCATGAAGATCGTGGAACCCACGTCGGGCAACACGGGCATCGCCCTGGCCATGGTTGGCAAGCAAATGGGCTATGAGGTGGCCATCGTCATGCCCGCGTCCATGAGCGACGAGCGCAAGGCTCTGATCCGCTCCTTCGGCGCCGAATTGATTTTAATCGAAGAGGGCGGCATGCAAGGGGCCGTGGATAAGGCCAAGGAGATGGAGGCCACCGGCGAGTATTTCATGCCGGATCAGTTTAACAATCCCGCCAATCCCCGGGTCCACGAGCTCACCACGGGTCCTGAAATTTTATCGGTCTTAGACGGCGACGTGTCGGTGTTCGTGGCAGGCATCGGCACCGGCGGCACGGTAACCGGCGTGGGCCGCGCCCTGAAGGCGAAAAATCCCCAGACTTATATCGTGGGGATCGAACCGGCGGAAAGCCCTCTGATTACGGAAAAGAAGGCGGGTCCCCACAAGATCCAGGGAATCGGCGCCAATTTTATTCCCGGCAATTACGACCCCGAAGTAGTGGACGAGGTGATGACCGTCGCAGGCGATGAAGCCATCGCCATGGCAAAGAAATTAAGCTCCGAGGAGGGCTTGAGCGTAGGTATTTCTTCCGGTGCCAATGTGCTGGCAGCCCTGAAGCTGGCCGAACGCTCCGAAGGCAACATCGTCACCGTGCTTCCCGATGCCGCCGAGCGATATATGTCCACGGATCTCTTTTAGCCATGCTGTTTAAAGAGCGCAAAAAAATCGCCCGGGTGATTTTGGAAAAGGACCCGGCTTGCAGAAATTTGTTTGAGGCCATGTTTCTCTACCCCATGGTGACGGCCCTCTTGAGCCATCGCCGTGCCCACCGCCTGTACAAAAAGGGCCACACCACGTTGGCCCGCTTTCTGTCCCACCGGTCGCGGAGAAAAACCGGCATCGAGATTCACCCGGGAGCCACCATCGGCGAAAGGCTCTTTATCGACCACGGCATGGGGGTAGTCATCGGCGAGACGGCGGAGATCGGCGACGACGTGACCCTGTACCACGGGGTTACCTTGGGGGGCCGCGGCCTCAGCAAGACGAAGCGCCACCCTACGGTGAAGGATGGGGCCATGGTCGGAGCGCGGGCCACGATTTTAGGGCCCGTGACCATTGGCGAGGGAGCCAAGGTGGGGGCCGGCGCCGTGGTACTGCACTCCGTGTCCGCCGAGGAAACGGTGGTGGGGGTGCCCGCCCATAACGCCCACCCCGCGGTGCCGGAGGATTTTTCCTTTACCTTCGAGCGCGAGCCACACCACGCGAGGTATGTACAAAATTAATGACGAGGCTTTTTCGAAGCACTCGTTACGGAAATTTGCCCGTGACACAGCAAAATGAAAACAGCGTCTTCTCGGACGCTGTTTTTTTATATAGGTTTTTTTATTTTTCATATTGAAATTGTTTTCAAAAGAATATACCATGGATTTACAAAGGAGGTTTCTATGTTTTGTACTCACTGCGGCAAGGAATTGCTTCCCAGCGACAAGTTCTGTACCGGTTGCGGCGCACCTGTAGACGGTGACGGCTATGAGCAGGACACCGCTCCAACGGAGGACACGTGGATCGCATCCGCCCCTTATAGCGAGCCCTACGGCCCGGCTCCTGAGAAGGCGAAGGATCCCTACAATCGCCAACGACCCGGCCGCTTTAACTGGGGCGCTTTTTCCCTGACCATCATTTGGGGAATCGGCAATCGCTGTTACATAACCCTCTTGTGCCTCGTGCCCATCGTCGGCATCATCATGCCCTTCGTCGCCGGCTTTAAGGGCAACGAATGGGCCCTTCGAAACAATCGCTACCGCGACATGGAAGAATTTGCCCAAGTGCAGGACACGTGGAACTCGGCGGGTTTCGTTTGCTTTATCGCTCAATTACTCATCGGCGGATTCTGGATTTTCTTCGCGCTGATGTCCGGCTTAACCCTTTTTACGGTACCCTTTTTAGGTGATATATTATGAAATGTTTAAATTGCGGCGCAGACAATGTCGCCGATGCAAAATTCTGTAAATCCTGCGGACAGGTTCTTTCCCGAGAAGAGCCTTCGGACACGACGCCGATTCAACCGGTGGACGCTTACGAAAGCGATCCGGCCTATGCCTATGACGATCTGCGGGTGGATGATGCGGAAGGTAAAGCTTCCGGCAAGAAGAAGGGCGTGATCATCGCCGCCTCCGTGGCGGGGATCATCGTCCTCTTGGTCCTTTCTTTCTTTATCTACCGCACCGGCCGGCGGATCAGTTTGGAAAAATCCGCTGCCGCCGCCATCGAAGATGAAAATTTCGACAAGGCCCGGGAGCAATACGAAAAGCTTTACGAAATGACCAATCGCGGCGTCTATAAAGAGAAGGCCAAGGAAGCCAAGACCATGGCCAAGGACGTGGAGCTTTTAGACGAGGCGAAGGACGCTTTGGCAAACGGCTCTTACGCCGAGGCCCTGCGCATGTATAATGCCATTGTTCAACACGACAACGACCTTTCCGACAAGGGACGCAAGGGCGTCGACGACGTAGTGGATGCCGCGAGCCCGAAGATCCGCGCCCTTATGGACGGCGACGATTACGAAGGGGCCATGGACATGGTGAATAATCTCATCGCCGTGGCGCCGACGAACGACCGCCTGGAAAGTTTGAAGCAGGAAGTGAAACAAGGGGCGAAGAATTTAAGCGACGAAAAGATTCGCGTCGCCACCGCCGAGTCGGAGGCCGCCAAGGCCAAGGCGTCGGCTGAAAAAAGCGCCAAGCAGGCGTCGGAGGCGAGCCGCATTCTCTATACGGTTCAATACGTCACCGCCGCCGAAGCCAATGTACGCACGGGCCCCGGAAAGAATTATCCCGTGGCCTACACCCTGACTCGCGGCGCCGAGGTTTATGTCATCGACACGCGGGCCGATTCCGTTCGCACCTGGTGCAATATCGGCGACGGCTGGATCTCCTACCGCACCTTAAACGGCGAATTTTAAACTTTTCCAGGAGATTCCTCCCAAGGCCCTTATTTAATTGCATAGCCAACAAACCCGGGGAAGGGGCTAGGGCGTTGCGATTCGCCCTCTGCCCCTTCCCCGGGGCCCCATCCCCATCCACCCACAAACGCCTTTTAGCAGTGCAAATGCCTGACGGCATTTGATTCCTACTGGGCCGTGTTGCGTAAGAAAGATTTTGAGTTGGGGAAGTCTACTTTTTAAAAATGGTAACGGCTCGTCCGACTCATTGTCATCGTTCAGCGAAGAAACCCAATATGAAAAAACCCCGGCGACCGGGGTTTTTTGCGCTTATTTTAAGCTGCGGCCATAGGCGTCTGCCATTAAGGCGGCGGCTTTTATTTTTTCCACGGATATGGGTTTGCTCGAACGCTTGTACTCCGTGGTTTCCGGAACGAAGGTCATCATTTCGTCCAGGTCGTCGGCGGTAAGTCCCACGTCTTCCAGAGTTATGGGCAGGCCCAGGGATTGGTTGAAGCGGGCGATCTTTTTCAGTTCCGCCTCGTTGCCGTCGTAGGCGTGGAGCACCATGACGCCGAAGGAGACCACTTCACCGTGAAGGTAATTGCCCTCTCTCGGAATCAGACAGGCGGCGTCGAAGAAGATGTGGGCGATGTAGGAATTGTAGTAGAAATCCGGCTGATTGGTGAGGTTGCTCACGTAACCCGTGGAGACCAAGACGTCCAGGGCGATTTCTTCCACGGCGCGGGAGACGCGGTTGTGTTTCACATCCTCCAGGCCCTCTTTGCCCCACTTTAAGAAGGGCTCTTCGCAGGTTTCGGCGATGCCCACGCCCAGGCGGGCCATGTGGCTCAGATCGTCGCCTTTCGAGGCGGAAAGGACTTCCGCCTGTTTGCTGATGCCGTCGCCGATGCCGGCCCAGAAATAGATTTCAGGGGCTTCGGCGATGATCTTCAGATCGATAAAAATATCCGAGGGGGATTTTGGAAATTCGTAGCCCCGCACCCGGCCGTCCTCGTGATAGACGACGGCGATGGCGGTCATGGCCGCGCAGTTGGAGCAGATGGTGGGAAAGGAAAAGGCGGGCTTGTCGATGCGCAAAGACAGCACTTTCGCCGTGTCCAGGGCCTTTCCCCCGCCGATGCCGAAGATAATATCGGCCTCTTGAACGGCGGGCTCTTTCATAAGCCTGTCGATGTTTGCGTCGGTGCACTCCACGCCGTAGACAAAGGTGCCGGTGATGGTCGTATCGGTGCCCTTCAGGGCTTCTTTTATTTTTCCCGTGGCGGCATCCAGGGCGCGCTTTCCGCCGACGAGGACGGCTTTTTTAAAGCCTCTCGAAGCGAGGACCTCGGGTAATTCGTCGTAACCGTCTTTCGACAGATGGTAATTCGGCATATACATAGTCATTTTCCCCTTTCGTTATTGCGAGATGAAAAACACTATACACCCGTCGCACCCGCCGGTGCAAGAAGAAAGGGAGAAAAATATATTATTCAGCCGATTTCTTTTCGCCTCGGGCGTTCCGGTCTTTATTTTCTTTCGTCGTCTCCTTGTTTTCGTTCTTGTCCTCGCTCTTCGGCTTCGGATTTGCCTTCACCGGCTTCACCGAGGGCATAATGCCCTTGGCCACCACTTGAGGAAAGAGGTAGAGCCCCAGGTTTTTCGGGTGGGTGTGATCGGAAATGAAGATCTCGTCTTCTTCTTTGGCGATTTTGTGCCAGTCGATAAGGTGCACCCGCTTCGAGGCCTTGGCAGCGGCGGCGAGCTTTTGATTCACCGGCTCTTCCCAGGGATCAGGCATGACGGTGTTGACCAGGTACACCGGATGCTTCCCGGTGGCGGCGATTAAGCTGTCCAGCACTTTCGTATTGAAGTCGTAATTGGTGCCCAGCTGAATGACGATAGGCGCGTCGGGAGAAAGGGCGCTGAGGTCGTGGCTTTCCAAAACCTCTTGGCCTTTGGCCATTTGGCGGTTCTTCTTGCCGTCCACGGTAAATTTCGGCAGAATCATTTTAATGTATTCCGCTTCCATTTCCGTCAGGCTGTCGCCGATCATGAGCCCGTCCCGCTCGGCCAGGGCGTTCATGTTCTTTTCGCCGAGGGCCACCTGAGGCCAGCGGCGATTGATTTCTCTGATTTCCTCGGAGAGGTTTTCGTCGTCCACGGGCTCCGGCTCTTTTGCCTTGGCCTCGGCCCTTCGCTTCGCTTCGATTCGCTTTGCCTCGGCCTTTTCCTTGGCGGCGATGCGCTTCGGGCTGAAGGCCGCCGAGCCGATCAGGGTCATTACCGCAAGGGCCGCGGCGGAAATCCTCAGGGCACGCTTCTTCTTGACGGGATGTTTAAAAAGTCGATAGGTGCCTTCCCCTAAGAGGAAGAGCACGGGCAGTTGAATGAGGACCACGACGAAGTAGGACAGCTCACTGTGGGAGAAGGCCTGTTGAAAGACGAGCATCACCGGGTATTGCCACAGGTAAAGCTCGTAGCTGCGCTTGCCGAAATAGTTTAGCACGGGGTTTCCCAAAGCTTTGGCAGTCGCATTGTCGTCTTTTGCCGTGAGGAGCAGGAGGGCCGCGCCCAAGACGGAGAAGAGGGCCATGCCGCCGTAGTAGAGGAAGCCGCCGCTTTTAAAGGCGATGAAGCAGATGAGCATGGCGGCCAGAAGCCCCGCTGCCTGGGGCGCTTTCGCCTTTTGACTGCCCTTGAAGCTGCCCTTTTCCCCCATAAGCCCCGCCAAAGCGCCTATGGCAAAGGCGAAGTAGCGGGTGTCCGTGCCGTAATAGACGCGGGTGATGTCTTTGACAAAGGGGGTCATGAGGGGCATTAAGAGAAGGGAGATGCCGCCGGTGACCAATAAGGACAGGGTGAGCTTGCCCCGATTCTTGCCGCAGATCCTTCTGATGACGGCCCAGATAAGATAGAACTGAAGTTGTGCCGACAGGGCCCAGAAGTGGGTAAAGGGTAAAAATTTTCCGTGGAGATCGAAGTAGGAAAAGCCCCGAAGGATCTGTTGCCAGTTGTTCACGCCGAAGATCGCGCTGATCCCCGATGCGGTCACGTCGCGAAATTCCGCCTGAAAGGCCACGGCGGAGATAAAGAGCACCACGGTCACGACGAGGACCAAAGGCGGCGTAAGCTTTTTGTACTGCTTAATGAATTTTTTTAAGGGCGCGGGCTTTTTTTCCGCCAGGTGTTGGCTCATGAGCAAATAGCCCGAGAGCAGGAAAAACATGACGACGCCTAAATAGCCGCCGCCGATCTTATGGGGATAAAGGTGGTAAAGGATCACGCCCCACAAAGCCAGGGCGCGGAGTCCGGTAAAGGATCTGATTTCTTTGTGCAAGTCTGCCTCCTGAATACGGCAAAAGCCGTTATGTAGTCGTGGCTGCGCCGCCGAGGGCGAGCTCGCTATGGGCTAAATGTTATCACAAGGTTAGACCTATGAAAAGTTTCTTTCACCTTTTACAAGAAAAATTTTTTGCAAATAAAAAACCGGCCGATGCAGCCGGTTCGTCGTGTCATTTATTCATTAGGGATAATTCGTCGGGATCGCCGGAAAAGGTGACGACGCAAACCTCCGGCCCCGTGTGGGCGCCGATAACGCAGCCCAACCGTTGGGAGGTGTCGATATTTTTTTCTTCCATGCCCATGTCTTTGACGAGAAAATCCTTTACCAAGGCCACCCGCTCGGGCCAATCGCCGGAGTAGACGTAGACCCTTTGATTGGGATTAAAGACGCCGTCTTTGGAATGCTCTTCCATGTATTTTCTCAGCTTCTTTAAATAGGCTTTGTTGCCGCGGTAGACCTCCAGCAGTTCCAAGGTGCCGCTCTCTTTGTTTACTTCCATCAAGGGACAGAGCTGCAGCACGCCGCCGGCGATTTTCGTCGCCTTGGACACGCGGCCGCCCCGGTGCAAATACTCCAGGGTGCCCACGGTAAAGCATTCGTGTGAGGTGGTTTTGATCTTATTTAAGTAATCCACAATGGCTTCCAGGCCTTCGCCTCGATCCCGCAGAATGGCGGCCTTTAATGCCAATAGCCCTTCGCCGAAGGTGGCGGATTTGGAATCTACCACGGCGATTTTTCCCGGATAGTCTTTTTCCAACATGGCCTTCACCATTTCCGCCCCTTCGTAGGAGGAGGACAGGCCGGAAGAGAGACCGATGTATAAAACCTCGTGGCCTTGATCCAGTGCCTCTCTAAAGGCTTCTTCCAGCACGCCGGGAAGGACCCGAGAGGTGCGATAGACGGTGCCTTGGCGCATATTGTCGTAGAAGGTGTCGATGTCGATGGCCTTTCCCGTTTCAAATTCATTTTCTCCGTCAGAAACGGCGATGGGCAGCTCCACGATTTGAGCGCCTTCTCGCATTTTAAAATTTAAATCCGAACCGTCGTCGGTAAATATCTTTATCATGATTCGCTCCTTGTGGCGTCATTTATTTTCGAATTCTTTTTATGGTCCTCGATAATCCTTATATTACGTGTTCGGGCTTTTAAAGTCAATTACGTATGAGCACGGCGGCCTTTACTTTTCAGCCCCCGCCACTTGTCTACTCGCCATTAAAATAATCAGGGTCGCCACGCCGAGCATGACGATGCTTCCCCCGGGCTTCAGGCCCAGATAGTAGGAGAGGGCGAGGCCCGCCTCCGTAAAGAAGACGCCGAAGAGGATGGCGGCGACATGGGTTTTCTTGTAGCTCAGCTTCAGCTGCAGGGCGCAGGAGACGGGGAGCACCAAGAGGGAAGAGATAATCAGCACGCCCACGGTGCGGGCGGAGATGGCCACGGTGAGCCCCGTCAAGAGGACGAAGAGACCGCTCAGCCTGTCGGCGCGAATCCCGGCCAGGCGGGCGGAAATGCCGTCGAAGGACAGGTAGAGAAGTTTTCTGTAGTTGAAAACCAAAAAGACGACCACGGCCAGAGACACGGCGAGGATCATGTAAAATTCAAAATCCGTAATGGCCACGATGGTACCGAAGAGGAAGGATTCGAAATTGGCCCCGCCTTTGACGAAGCCCGAGAGGATGGAGGCCATGCCCACGCCGGTGGACATGATCACCGCCGTGGAAATTTCCCCGTAGGAGGGAAAGCGGCGACGAATCCATTCCATGGAAAGGGCGGCGGCGGCACAGGTGATGACGGCGCCTAAAATGGGATTGATGCCGAGCAAGAGCCCGAGCATGACCCCGGCCAGAGACACGTGGGACAGGGCGTCGCCGATCATGGCCAGGCGCCGATTGACGATGACTACGCCCATGGCGGGAATGACCACGGAAAGCACCAGGCCCACGATCATGGCCCGAATCATATAATCGTATTGAAAAAGTTCCATCAGCCTCACCTCTTTTCAAGGACGCCGTCTTCCAGGACGTAAATGCCGTCGATCATGTCTTCCACTAAATGTAATTCGTGGGTGATCATTAAAATCGTCATGCCGTGGGCGTCGTGGAGGTGGCGCAAAATGTGAAACAGCTCTTCCCGCGCCTTAAAGTCGATGCCCGTAGTGGGTTCGTCTAAGATAAGCACGTCGGTCATGGAGATCAAGGCCTTGGCGATTAAGACGCGCTGCCGCTGACCGCCGGAGAGGGCGCCGTAGAGCCTGTCTTGAAAGCCCTGCAGGTCCACGAGGGAAAGGGCATCGTCGATGCGGTGCTTGCGCTCTGCTTCCGCGAGCTTTTCTCCGTAAAGGCCTAAATCCACGATCTCCCGTACGGTAATGGGAAAGTCGTAGGAAGAGATCATGATCTGGGGCACGTAGCTGACGCGGGAAAAATCCGTGTCCTTGCCCAGGGGCACGCCTTCGTATTCGATCACGCCCTTATCAGGCACCTCGATGCCCAACAGGAGCTTGATCAAGGTGGATTTCCCCGAGCCGTTGGCCCCTATAAATGCGAGAAAATCTCCCTGTTGAACAGAGAGATTCACTCCTTTTAATACCGCATTTTTCCCGTAGGAAAAGTGCAGGTCTTTTACGCCGTAAATTTCTTTCATCGCAATGCCGACTCCAGTATTTTCAGATTGCTTTCCATGCGTTCAAAGTAGCTCTTGTCGGTTTCGTATTCCATGGGATCCAGTTCCTTCACTTCGGCACCCGTTTCCGATGCGATGGTTTGTGCGATTTTGTCGTCTCCCTCCGGTTCCGTAAAGACGGTTTTAATGCCCTTGGCCTTCATGAGGTCGATGATATCTTTCATGGCCTTGGGATCCGGTTCCGACTCGGAATTAATGCCTTCGATGGGAATTTGGTTTAAGCCGAATTCCTTGGCCAGGTAGCCGTAGGCTTCGTGGCTGACGACGATGTCTTTGTGTTTCACATTGTCCAAAACTTTTTCGAAGGAATCTTCCAGGGCTTCGAATTGATCTGCGAGCTTTTCGTAATTGGCTTTGTAGAAATCCGCATTGTCGGGATCTTTCGCCGCCATGGCTTCGTAGATGTTTTCCGCCATTTCTTCCGCATTGTCCGGAGCCATCCACACGTGGGGATCCATGCCGCCGTGATCGTGTTCGTGACATGCGGCTTCGTGTTCGTGACATGCGGCTTCGTGTTCGTGACATGCGGCTTCGTGTTCGTGATTGTCGTTGTTATGGTTGTTGTCGTTGTGGTTATTGTCGTGATTGTTGTTGTGGTTGTGGTTGTCGTGTTCCGCCGCCTCATCTTCGTCGTGGTGATGGTGATGGCCGCCGGCCAACAATTCGATGCCCTTCGACGCTTCCACTAAGCTCACGTCGCCGTTTAATGTATCCTTTAAGGAGTCGGTGAAGGATTCCAGTCCGGCGCCGTTATAGATAAAGAGATCCGCCTCGTTTAAGCCATTGATGTCCTTCGGGGAGGGCTCGAAGCCGTGGACCCCTTGGCCCTTGGGAATCATGCAGCTGACCTCGGCCTTGTCCCCGGCGATTTCCCGTGCGAGATCGCGAAGGATGTAGGTGGTGGTCACCACTTTCAGGCTTTGGCCCTTGGGCTTTTGGCTCTCGGTGGCTACGACTTTATTGTCGTTGTTGTTATTGTTGTTATTGTCGTTGTTCGCCGCTTTCGATCCGCAGGCGGTGAGCATAACCGCGGCACAGGCCACGGCGATGATTTGTTTTGCTTTCATTTATACCTCCAAATAGAAATCATTGTTATTTAACGTGTCTAAGTATACCACTTTTCTCGGCTTAATGGGAAGTATTTTCATTAAAAATTTTTCCTCCCCGCTTTTCTTTTTTGTGGCCATGGCTTATGATGATTCCGGGAGGGTGGCCAATGGAAAATTTATTGAGGGAAAAAGGATTGAAGGCGACGAAGGGTCGCCTGGAAGTCTTGAAGATTTTAAAAGAGGCACGTAGGCCCATGAGTGCAGCCCAGGTCTTTCGCGAGACGCCGAAGGATATGTGCGCCTCGCTGTCCACGGTCTACAGGATTTTAAATCAACTGACCGAGGCGGATATTTTGCAGGCGTCCCTGGAGCAGGACGAGAGCACTTATTACGAGTACCGAAACGAGGAGCACCGCCACTACATCGTCTGTTCCCGCTGCGGCAAGCTCGCCCCCATCGACGACTGCCCCTTGGACGCCTTGGAGAAGCACATTCTCCGCTCCACTGGCTACACTATTACGGGCCACCGCTTTCAGCTGGAAGGCATATGCCCCGATTGTTTAAAGAAGGAATAAAGAAACCGACGAAGCTTAGGCCTCGTCGGTTCTTTTTATTTCATGTAGCGTCGGTCGATGATGTCTTTAATGAGCCAGGGTATGTGGCCGTAAAGGGAAAAGGACCCGCGATTGAACAGGGCTTTTTTTCCGCCGCCGTTTATGATCTGCAGATATTTTTCCTGAGGGGTGTAGGAGCGAAGGTCGTCCTCTCCTGCCAATGCTTTCATGAGATTGTGGTAAAGCACCGGGGCCTGGCGTATGGCGAAGACTCCCGCCTTGGGCAAGCGGGGCCAATCTTTCAATGTGACCATGTCCCCCATGGCGAAGACATTGGGCGCCGCCTTTAAATGGGAGTCCACGTAGACGTAATTGGATTCGGTGACGTCAAAGCCCTTGTACTCCACCTCCACGCCGGTAAAGCCCGTAGAGAGGATCAGATAATCGTAGGCATAGGCTTCGTCCTCCGCCTGTACTTTCTCTCCGTCCACGCCGCGGACCGTGGTGGATTCGTAAAGGTCGATGCCTTTGTCCTTCAAGAGGCGGCGCAGCCTTTCCCTGGATGCGGGGTTCATGTTTTTCGCCACTTCCCCGGAGGTCAGCAAGAGGACTTTGCGGAAATCATAGGCGACCTTCAGCGCCAGGGCCAGCTCCACGCCGGATGCCCCGCCGCCGACGATGACCAGCCGCTTTTCTTTCAGTCCACTCGCCTTATCCAGCTGCTTTTTAAATGCCACGGTGCGGGCGATGGGCTTGACGTAGCTCGCTTCCCTCCGCTCCAGGAGAAAAGGCTCCTGAGAACGCACGCCCAGATTCATGGAGAGGATGTCGTAGGTGATTTCCCCGGAATCGGTGATCACCGCATTTTTTTCTCTGTCTATGGTGCGAATATCGCTCTCGATGTAATGGACCCCCGCTGCCTCGGCCAGGGCCCTCACGTCGAATGCCGTTTCTTCTTCACAATAAATGCCTTCCACATAGCCCGCCAGCATGCCGGAGTAGTACTGCTTGGGGTAATCGGTGATTAAGGTGACTTCCACGCCGCAAAGGGGCTTTTTCGCAAATTTCTTTAAGAGGAGGATGTGGCCGTGGCCGCCTCCCGCCAATACCAGATGTTTCATTACCGCTCCCTTCTTTTCACAGAAAATTGCCGAATGGTTCTATCTTATTTCGTCTTTCCCTTTCGAATCACCAGGGCGAGGAGGACGCTTGCGGCGGTAATGGCCATGTTTAACAGCACCACCCGCTCGGGCCCCTCTGTGCCCGATGCGGCGGTAATGGCTCCCGCCGCGGCGAGGACCACGTAGTTGGCAAGGGACGATGCCATCATGACTACGGAGGTGATCTTTCCCTTATGCTCCTCGTAGAGGCCGTTGGCTTCCGCCACCACCAGCTGCAGCACGCCGCCGGCGCCGCCGTAGCCGATGAAGAAGCCGCCGATTAAAGGCGATACGGGGCTCTTGACGAAGTAGGTATAGGCGAGGGCACAGAGGCACAGGGCCGGGTAGAGGACGAGGACATCTTCCGTATCGATTTTCTTCAGCACCACGAAGGCCGTGGCCAAGACGGCGACGATGGTCCCCGCCGCATAAACCGACTGGATCATGGATGGGTCCTGCATGCCGTAGAGGCTGCCCAGTTCCTGATTGCAGTTGAGCCACAGGGTAAAGGTGGCGGTGGCGGTAAAGCCCATGAGCACCACGGGCACGATGCCCCGCCGTAGGCCCATGGGGCTCTTGTCCTTCACCGCCTTTTCCCCTTCATCGGGAAAGTCCGCCGTGAAGATCAAGAGGCCGTCCACGGCAATAAGCGCGCCGAAGAGGATAAAGACGGCGGTGTAGCTTAAGGATTTTGCGGCAAAAAAGCCGATGACAAAGGGCAGCACGAATTGGCCCAAAGACATGGCAAATTTCGTAAACATATTGGCCCGCGGGCCCTTTTCCTTAAAGAGCTCCATGACCGTAGGGGTGACGCAGGTATCCAAAAAGGAATTGGCCATGCCGCCGATAATCGCCGCGGCGTAGGCGGCCTTTGCCGAGGGCGCATAGGCGATGCCGAAAAAGTACAGGGCGTAGAGAAAGACGCCCCAAAGGCCGGAGGTCTTTCGCCCCCGCCGGTCCGATACATAGCCGGAAATGGGCAGGGCAACCAAGCGGCCCAGACCCAAGGCGGCGATGACCTGAATCACCGCGGAAATATCCGCCGCGCCCCAGGCGCTTTGCAGGGCGGATTTGTATTGAGAGAGAATAGATACGCCGATGCCGTGAATAAAATAGGTAAAGTACAGGGGCAGGGCGGTGCGATAGATTGACGGTTTGTTTTTCATAATCACCTCGAATTTTCCACAAAAAAAGTGACCCGCGGGCCACTTTTCCCGGCTTGACGCCGACTCGATGGTATGCCATTCCGATTTTTGGTAAGCAACAGTAAGTAAGAAACAACTCTAAGTATTTAAACTTATAGCTAGGAGTAAGTCGGCACATTCGTCCATCGATACAGTCATTATCACATGAATCATTCATGCCGTCAAGGGTTCTTTATCTATTTCTTACTATATTTCTTATATGCCCATCATGGCGCGAAGGGCGTCGTAAATGCCTTGGGTCATGGCGCGAAATTCCACCGGGGTTTGTTTTTCGTTGACGGAAATCAGCTCGCCGTTTAAGAAATTCATGGTGACGGAGAGCATGCCCTCTTCGATTTCCACGTAAAAGCCCAGCCGCTTGTCTTCGATGACGGCTTCAAAGCCGAAGCTGTCCCCGTCTAAAATGCGAATGCATTCGTCGTAAATGGCGGCGAGCTCTTCGAATTTAAAGAAGCTGTCTTCCGCCTCAAAGGGCGCGCCCTCGTGCATCCCTTCGATTTTCGTAATCAAGTAATCGGTGCTGAAACCCGTGCCCACGCCCCAGCCCGGCGGGTACTCGAATTCCAAAATGTCCACGTGAATTTCCGTATTTCCCTGTTTTAAATGAAGCATGACCTATCTCCTGTTTACTAAATGAAAGCCCTGCTCTTCGGCGATTTCGGCGAGAGCGGCGCGGTTTTTTGAGGCGCCCTGTAAGCGGGCCACCACTTGCTTCGAAAAGGAATCCACCCGCCGGTTCGCATCCCTTAAATCGTAATAGGTCTGCATTTCTTCGTCGTAACCTTTGATGGCTTCCATGTAATTGTCCTGTACCACATAGCTGTCGGTAAAGCACTTCAGCTCCATGGGCATGCGGGGCTTGAGCTGCGGCGCTTGAGCGGGATGGCCGAAGCCCAAACCGAAGACGGGGAAGGTGAGCTTGGGCAGATCCAAGAGCTCGATGACGGCGCGGGCGTCGTTTAAAATGCTTCCCAGATACACGGCGCCGAGGCCCGCCGCCTCGATGGCGTTGGTGACGTTTTGCCCCGCCAGAACCGCGTCGGTAAAGCCTTGAAAGAAGCGGTCGCTGTCCGCCTCGGCGGCGAGCTCGAAGCCTTGTTCCCGGGCGATGCGGCTGTTGCGGTAGACGTCCACGATAAAGACCCACAGCTCCGGCGCCCGGGCGATATAATCCTGCCCGCCGATTTCCGCCAGGGCTTTTCTCTTTTTCTCATCGACGATGCGGATGATGGAAAAGGACTGCATTCCCGTGGATGTGGCCGTGTGATTGGCCACTTCTTTCAGCGTCTCCACCAGTTCCGGATCCACGGGCTCCTGTTTAAATTCCCGAATGGTCACGTGGTTTAATTGCTTTTCGAACAGCTTTTTATCCGCCATTACTTCCTCCTTTGTTTTTCCTTCAGCCGGCGAATCCACATTTCGCCGATTTCAGCCGTGGATTCCATGGTCTTGATCTGCATGCGCAGAAGGCCCTTTAGGGATTCCGCCAGATAGGCGTCCTCTTCGTCGGATGTGGTTTTAAACAGCCCGCCCCGATCCTTGCCGTAAAGTTCGATGACCATTTCCCCGGGGCCGCCGCCCTCCCCGTGTTCCACTTCCACGGCAAAGGGCGCCCGGTCCATGGGCATCAGGGCCGCGCTTCCCCGCATGGCGGGAAGATTGACCCCGGACGGGCCTGAGAATTCCGCTTCACCGGAAGGCCGCTCGCTTAAATAGACGCCTTCGTCGGTGATGCCGTCTACGGAGTAAAGGCGCTCTTTCTCTCCCACGAGCCAAAGGCCGTCTCCCGCTTTCAGGCGAGAGCGATAGGCTTCCTCCACGGCTAAAAAGCCTTCTTCATCGGGGAGCCGATCCGTATACAAGTAATAGGCGCGATTTCCCTGTGCCATAGCTTCTCCCATCTCTTTAAAAAGAAAAGGTACCGACTGTGCCGGTACCTTTCGCCTTCAACGCTTATTTTGCGTTTTCATTTACCCATTCTACGGATTCCTTTACGGCTTCGTCTGTCGGGATTTCGACGCCGGTTTCCGGATCCTTGCCGGCTACTTTGCCGTAAATGTCGGATGCGGGAGCGTGTTCATCGTTTTGGTTTTCTTGTTCTCTTCTTGCTTTTGCTTTTTCGTCTTTGTTTACCATTATTACCTCCTATTTATGGTACACATGGCCGGCGTGGATTCGCGCAGCCCGATATATCTGTTCCATTAAGACGACGCGCATGAGGGTGTGGGGCAAGGTCATTTCGGAAAAAGACAGGAGCCAATCGGCCCGTGCCTTTACGGCGTGAGAAAGACCCATGCTGCTTCCGATGACAAAGACCACGTCGCCGTCGGTTGTTTCAATGAAATCGTACAATTTTTCTGAAAAAGCCGGTGAATCCACCTGCTTTCCCTCTACCGCCAGGACGATGACTTTGTCCCGGGGCTTTATCTTTGCGAGTAGGCGCTCGCCCTCCCGTTGCAGAACCCCTTCCGCCTCTTTGGCCGACAAGCTTTCCGGAGCGCGCTCGTCCTTCAACTCCACGACCTTCGTGGGCGTGTAAGGCCGAAGACGCTTCACATACTCGGAAACCAAGGACTCCAAGGCGCGGTCCTTTAACTTTCCCAGGGCCAGTACCTGAATACTCATCCTTAGATCAGTGCCTTAACTTCTTCCAAAGCCTTGTCGTAATCGGGATGATTGGTGACTTCTTGTACGTATTCCACGTATTTCACCTTGTCATCTTCGCCGACGACGACGATGCCGCGGGTCAAGAGACGCAGGCCTTCGATTAAGAAGCCGTATTTCATACCGAAATCGCAGATTTGATAGTCGCTGACCAATTTGGCGCGGTCGATGCCTTCGGCGGCGCCGAAGCGTTCTTGTGCGAAGGGCAGGTCGTTGGAAATAGTAATGACGTGAACGTTATCGCCTAAATCCGTGGCCATTTGGTTAAAATTGCCGGTTTGAATGGCGCAAACGCCGGTGTCGATAGACGGAACGACGGAGTAAATACGTACGGTACCGTTTAATTCCTTGGATTCAAAGGGACTTAAGTCGTTGTTTACCGCAACAAAATCCGGGGCTTTGTCGCCGACTTTAATTTCTTCACCTAAAATGTTGATGGCGTTTCCGCCAAATGTAATGTTTTCTCTGGACATAATGTACCTCCTAAACTCATTGGTTTATACAGTACATGTATATCCTAATTTAGACAAAACAAACACAGAATCGCAAGCAATTTTATTTTTTTCGCCGCGCCAAAGTCCCGCCGATGCGGTATGATAGATGTAGAACAGGAGGCACTATGACTTTCAATTCTTCCGCCTTGGTCTTAGACGGGCGTTCTCATACATCTTTAGCCATTATTCGCAACTTGGGCCGCCGAAACGTCCCGGTGCGCACCGTGGACATTCTTCCCTCGGACTACGGCATCAGCCGCTACACAAAAGACGCCGTTCTTCTCGATAAGGGAACAGACGAGGCCCTTTTAGAGAGCCTCATCGCCCTTTCTCAAGAGGGCGAACCGCCGGTGCTCTTTCCCGCATCCCCCGCCTACGCCGCCTTTGTGGCACAGCACTTTTCTCTCTTGAAAAAATATTTCCGCTTTCCAGCCGAAAGCCCGGAGGGGATTTTTTGGCGCGGATCAACGGATATGTTTGACGATTTAATGCCGGCTACCGTGGCTTTAGACGGAGAAACTCTCCAGGCCACAGAGCTGAAAATCGCCACCACCGTGGGCTTTCCCTGCCTCATTCGAAAGCGCAGCTCAAAGGCCGGTGATCTTTCCCGTCCGGCGCAATTTATACCGAGCCCCGGCGCCCTGTCCCGGGCCCTTGAAGAAATTTCCGATCCCGAAAGCTTTTACGCCCAACGCTTCATTCCCGGCGATGCCTCGGACAATTCCTCCGCCGTGCTCTATTACGGCAAGGGCGGCGAGCTGGCGGGCTTCGTCACCGCCGAAGTGCTGCGCCAATGGCCGGAAAATGTAGGTGAGGCCACCTACATGAAGCAAAAGTGGATCCCCGAGCTCATCGGCCTGGTTCATCCCCGGCTGAAGGAGCTGGGCTTCCGCGGGCTGATCCGGGTGCGCTATAAGCGGGACGAGTTCAGCCGCAAGGTCTACATTACCGGCGCCGACACCGCCTTTCCCCCCGAGACGGAGCTCTACAACCACCTGGGCTTCGAGCTGCCCTATCTCTATTACCTCGACGCCACGGGGGAGGATATGCCCAAGATTTTCTTTCAATCGGACACGAACTGCCACTTCAAAGACGGCTTCAACGACATTCGCGCCGTCGGCAGCTATTTGAAAACCGGCCACATGGGCCTGATGAAAATCATCAGCGACTACAAATTCAGAAAAGTCCCCGGCACATGGGCATGGGACGACATGGGCCCGGGTCTGAATAAGCTAGGCTCGGAGGCTTTGAAAAAAGCCGGCGTCCTGAAGGACAAGCTGCCCCTGAAAAAATAATGACGGACATAAAAAAAGCACCTGTGCTGCAGGTGCTCTTTTATTTGGCGGAGCGGGTGGGATTCGAACCCACGTGCCCGTGAAGGCAAACTGATTTCGAGTCAGCCCCGTTATGACCACTTCGATACCGCTCCACGCCTATTGACTTAACGAATCTATTATACAGGATTTGCCCCTGTTTTAAAAGTCGTTTTTGTCTAGGCTTGGGTTTACAGTTTAATATAGTTTAAGGGATTTTTCGCTACGCCGCCGACGCGCACTTCGAAGTGCAGGTGAGGGCCCGTGGAGCGACCGGTGGAGCCGATCTTGCCGATGGATTGTCCCTGTCCCACCACATCGCCGACCTTGACGTTAAAGGCGCTTAAGTGGGCGTAGCGGGTGGAGGTGCCGTTTTGGTGATCGATAATAATGAGGTTGCCGTAGCTTCCCGCCATGCTTGCGCGGGTGACGACGCCGCCGTCTGCCGCGATGACATCGGTGCCCGTGCGGTTGGCCAGGTCGATGCCGTAGTGGAAGCGGCCCCAGCGGGGACCGAAGGGGGAAGAGAGGCGGCCGACGGTGGGCTTAATAAAACTGCCCGTGGCCACGCCTTTTTTGGTGCCTACGACGACGATTTGATCCACGGTCTCTTGAATCAAGCGGCTGCTTTGTGTCACCGAAGAAGTGACCTTGCCGTTTTTCGATTGAATGGCCGTGGTGGTTTCAACGACGCCGGCCTTTCCGGCACGCTCGACTTTTTTCACACTCTTCAATTGATTGGCGTCTTCTCTCACCACGGTTTTAAAAGCCACCGGTGCTTGAGCCTTGACTTCCTGATCCAAGGTGACGGTGATCATAGGTGCCGCCTTTAAGACGTTGATCTTGGAGCCCTTGTGCAGGGGATCCTCCCAGTTGGCGTTTAATGCCTTGATTTCGTCCACGGTCATGTTGAATTTCTTCGCCACGGATGCCAGGGATTCCGTTCCCTCGGCCACGTAGACGACCTCTTCCTTGCCGCCGGTTAAGAGGGCCTTAAAGGCTTCGTCCACGGTCAGGGTCTCATCCCCTTTGGCAGGTTCGGCTTTTATGGCGGGCTCAATATCCATGCGGCGCACCGTGGCGCCTTGAGCCTTAAAGTGGTTTTCGATTTTCTTCATAAGGGCGTCGTAATCGGCGGCGCTCTTTAAATTGAAGACCGCCTTATCCCCTATGTATACAGCCATCACATCTGCAGCTTTTTGATTTTCCACGGCCACGGCCGCTGCCTTGGCTTCCGCAGGCGCATTTCCTTGGGCGAAGGCAGGGCTGTATACCAGACCCGCCGCCATCATCGCCGCCAGGGCGCTTACTTTTATTGTTCGATTCATCTTGTTCATCTCTCTCGCTTTCTAATCTTATCTATATGAAACCGCTCAGGCTTCGTTACTAATTTGTAACTCTTTTAGAGCACGAGGGATATTATAACAGAGAACTGCCCCTTGTCTATGGCGCTTTTACTACAAAAAGATGACAGTTTTATTACAAAGGTCATGCGCACGTAAAAAAAAGCGAAGGCTCAACCTTCGCTTTTCGTATCTGTCATATTGTTTTTTTCTTAGATGGCGCAGGGGCTGTAGCCGCAGTCTTGGCATTCGGCGCAGCCGCCACTGTGGTTCATGGTGCCGCCGCACATGGGGCAGGTGTCGGGATTTTCCGTCATTTGCTTGGCGATCTCCCGGTTTAATTCGTCCTGCAGCTCTTTGATGCGATTGCCGGAGTCTTTCTTGTCCTTAGTGATCAGGATGCCGCTTCTGGCGCAGCCGTCGCGGTAAATGGTGATGCCCTTCAGTCCCCGCTCCCAGGCGTAGACGTAAAGGTCTTCCACATCTTCCACGCTGAATTCATTGGGCACGTTCACCGTAGAGGAGATGGAGGCGTCGATAAATTGCTGCCAGGTGGACTGGACATTGATCCGATCGCGGTAATTTAAATTGGATGTGGTGATGACGTAATCGGGCAGTTCTTCTTCCGTAGACAAGTTCTGAGCTTCCATAAGCTTGCGAATGATCTCCGTATACACCGTGTAGTAGGTGTCCTCGGCGTGAAGGGATTCGGATTTTCTCACGTAGCTGATTTGGAAAATAGGTTCCACGCCGTTGCTGCAGCCGATTAAGGTGGAGATGGATCCCGTGGGGGCGATGGTCAAAAGCTGAGAATTTCTCAGGCCGTACTCTTCGATAAGAGCCAACACGTCTTCGTCGGCATTGGAGCGAATAAATTCACTGGCCAGCACCTTGTCTTTTCTGTAGCGGGGGAAGGGGCCGTCTTCCTTCGCCAAGAGGGCGGATTGACGCAGGGCTTCGTTGACGAGAACCCGGCCGATTTGATTGATGAGGTTCAAGGATTCCGAGGAGCCGTATTTAATGCCCATTTTAATGAACATATCGGCGACGCCCATAATACCCAGACCGATTTGGCGCAGGTCCCGAGACAATTCCTGTTGCTGCTTCAAGGGGTGCAGGTTCATATTTTCGTCCAGCACTTCGTTTAAATAGATGACGCCTTCCCGCACCAGCCGGCCAAAGGATTCGAATTCGAAGCGGGCAAATTTGCTGAAGGGATATTTTACAAATTCCCCGAGATTAATACTGGAAAGATTGCAGGAGCCGAAGGGGGGCAGGGGCTCTTCCGCACAGGGATTCACCCCGGCGTATTCGAAGGTGTCGTCTTCGCTCATAATGTGCCAGGAATTGATCCGGTCTTTAAAGAGGACGCCGGGCTCGGCCATGTCCCAGTTGTTCATGGCCAGATTGTGCATCATGTCCCGGGCGCTGACTTCTCTTCTGATTTTTTCCCCGGTGGCTTCCACGTCGAATTTCAAGGTAAAGGGCTCGTCCTTTTTATAGGCCTCGAAGAAATCGTCACCGCAGTTCACGGAAATATTGGCGCTGGTGACCTTGTCCAAATCCTTCTTTACATTAATGAAGTCGATAATGTCCGGATGGGAGGCGTCCATGTTGAGCATAAGGGCGCCGCGGCGGCCCCGCATGCCGATAAGGCCCGTGGTAAGGGAATAGAGGTCCATAAAGCTCACGGCCCCGGTGGTGGAGGAAGCGGCATTATTGACCTTGGCGCCCTTGGGACGGAGCTTGTTTAAGGTAAGGCCCACGCCGCCGCCGTAGCTGTAGGTGCGCGCCATCCACTTGGCCGTATCGTAAATGGATTCGATATTGTCTTCCACTTGGGGCATGACGTAGCAATTGGAGAGGGTGATCTTTTTTCCGTAGGCGTCCAGGCCGCGGCCGGCTAAAATTCGCCCGGCCGGCATAAATTCCTTATTGGCGATGGCCTTTTTAATGGCGGAGTTGCCGCCGGAAACCCGCTCCAGGAAGCCTTCGAAGTTTTCCGAGTCGTAGCGGTATTTTTTCTCGTAAATGTCGCGCTGCAGATCCGTCATATCCCAGCCGTGTTCCCGCAAGCGGGTGCGCTCTTCGCGGTAGAGAATGTATTTTTTTGCCGCCGCCGGATCCTTCGTCATCAAAGAAATTTCCACGGCGTCTTGTATGGCTTCAATGTCGATGGCGTCGCTGCCGTCGAATTTTTCCGTTACCTCTCGGGCTACGGCACGGGCCGCTTCTTCGTCCACGCCCTTGTCCGTTTCCGCCATGGCTTTTTGTACGGCGACGACGATTTTCTCCCCGTCGAAATCCACCACATTCCCGTTACGCTTGCGAACCTTCATCTTTTCCTCCTTTTTTTTATCCACATGTTATCAACATATAGTGGTTAAGTTTCTGCTTACCTCAAAATGTAGTACACGGTTTAATATTATGTCATGGGCGGCAGATTTTCAAGACGATTTTTAACAAATAAAAAAGACGCCGAAGCGTCTTAGTTTTCGTCGTAAGCTTTTAGGTTATAGGCCTTTATGGTTCGAATCAAAATGTCGCCGTAATGAGGATTGGTGCTGTAGCCCGCCGGGTAAAGGGCCCGGGCATAGGCCTCGGCACTTTCCGCCGTGCGCACGGCTTCGTAGCGGGGCGCCTCGGCGATGAGCTTGCCGTAGTCGTAAAAGCTCTCTCGGGCGGAGCCGTAGGTGCGAAAGCCGTCCTGCACCATTTTCTCCTCCTCCCCCTCCATTTCCATGGTGGGAAGGACGACGCCCTTGCCCTTGATTCCGAAGTAATTATTGTAATGCTTCGACAGCTCGCTTTCGCCGAAATTCGATTCCACCGCCGCCTGGGCCAAAATCACCGAGGGATAGAGATCGTACTTCTTCCCCACCTCCTGCGCCAAGGGCGCGAACTCCGCGATGAAATCTTCCCGGCTTTGAATCGACGCCCGGTCGGGCTCGTAGCGGGGTCTGAGAAAAAACAGAAGGGCCGCCACGAAAGCCATGGCGAGGACGAGGGCCCGCTTTCTCTTTTTCACGATTTATTCCACCTCGATCACCGTGTCGGGATCGTCCTTAATATAGAAGACATTTTTCCCCATGGCCGTCATAATGATGACCACAAAGGGCATGAGGTAGTTAAAGACGGCGAAGGGCATGTAGGCCAGGGGCGAGACGTGGAGCACGCCTTTCATATAGACGCCGCAGGTATTCCACGGCACGAGGCAGCTGGTCACCGTCCCCGATGCCTCCAAGGTGGAGGAAAGGAGCTTCGGGTGTAGGCCCCGCCGGCGGTATTCCGGCGCAAACATGCGGCCCGGCACGACGAGAGAAATGTATTGTTCCGGCATGGTCATATTGGAAAGAAGGCAGGTCAAGAGGGTGGCGCTGACGAGGCCCGTGACGGAGCGAATCCCCTGTACCAAGGTCTTGACGATGACTTCCATCTGCCCCGTCTCCTCGGCGATGCCGCCGAACATCATGGCGATTAGGGTCAGGGACACGGACTGCATCATATTCATCAGCCCGCCGGCGGTTAAGAGCTTGTCCAAACTTTCGATGCCCGTTTCGGACACGTAGCCGTTCATGCCGCTTCCTAAGATTTCGTTGATGCCCACGGTGGGCTGAATGATCGGGCCGATCAAGGTGGCCACGACGATGCCCAACACGATGCCGGGCAGGGCCGGCAACTTAAAAGCGATGGTGACGATGACCACAATGGGCGGAAGGAGCAAGAGGGGGCTGATGACGAAGGTGCTCTTCAAGCCCTCTTGCAGGGCCACGATCCCCGAGGTGTCCGCCGCGCCGGAAGCGCCTATGTAGCGGCCGGTTAAGAAGGCGAAAATGACCAGGGTAAGGATATAGGTCACCATGGTGGGCTTGACCATGGCCTTCACGTGGGTAAAGACGTCGGTGCCGCTCATGGCGGGGGCGAGATTCGTCGTGTCCGACAGAGGACTCATCTTATCCCCGAAATAGGCGCCGGACAAAATGGCGCCGGCGGTGACGGGAGCCGGTATGTTCAATCCCTGGGCGATGCCCATAAGGGCGATGCCCATGGTGGCCGCCGTGCCCCAGCTGCTCCCCGTGGCCAGAGAAGTGATGGAGCAGATCAAGCAGGCCGCGACGAGAAAAATCGAGGGCTTTAAAATGCCCAGGCCGTAATAAATCATGGAAGGCACCACGCCGGTGGCGATCCAGATCCCGACCAGAATCCCGATGGTGATTAAAATCATCACGGAGGGCAGGGCTTGGGAGATCCCCCGCACCATGGCTTTTTCGATATCATCCCATCGATAGCCGATAAATAAAGCCATTAAGGCCGCAAAGATGACGCCGATAAACATGGGGATGTGGGGTTCGATTTTAAATTTTAAAATACTCACACACATAATCAAGACGAGACCGAGAAAGACCGTTAGGGCCTCCCACAGCTTCGCCTTCCTCGGCGCATAATTATCATTCATGAAGGGTCCTCCTCCCGCTAATTTTACTGCATTAGCAAGTGTTAATAGTTGAGGTCATTATAATATAAAAAACTCCTCGGCGCCACAGAAATGACCCGCCGTGCGCGCAACTTTCCTAAAATACAAGAAATAGAAATCAATGAATTATCCATAAAGGGGATCGCCGAGGATAAAAGCGACGCACGCCCCTCCGCCTGCGTCGTCGCCAATAAAAGACCCCCGGGGACCGGATCCAAACCAATCCTCGGGGGCTAAGCAATTTTTCATACATTCCTACAATTCTTATTTCATGAACAAGCCTAAAATACCGCTGGAGTTCAGCCAGATACACAGGATGGCGAAGGGAGCGATGTATTTTACCATGACGGAGACGAAGCCCTTGCTCTTGAAGGGGAATTCTCCGTTGTTGGTGACGGCTTTTTCAAAGTTGTCCATACCCCAAACGTGGCCGATAACGATACACATGAAGAAACCGGCGGCGGGCATGAGGATGGATTCGGCGATGTAGCTGACTTCGTCGAAGAAGTTCATTGCCATGGGCGGGAAAGTAATTCCGCTCCAAATACCCATAGACAAAGCTTCGGGGATGGCGATTAAGAAAGCGACGAGGCATACGAGCCAGGTAGCCTTTTTTCTGTCCATATCGTAGGAGTCGATGAGCCAGGAAGTCGGGTTTTCAATTAAGGAAACCGAAGAGGTAATGGCTGCAAAGAGAACCAGGATAAAGAAGATAACAGCCCACAGGGAGCCTAAAGGCATGGAGTCGAATACGGCGGGCAGCGTGATAAAGATAAGGCCGGGACCTGCGGAAGGTTCGAAGCCGAATGCGAAGACTGCGGGCAGAATGGCAAAGCCGGCGAGCAGTGCTGCGCAAGTATCCAACAAGGGCACGACGATGGAGTCTTTTTCAATGTGACTGGAATCCGGCAAATAGGAGCCGTAGGTGATCATAGCACCCATCCCAAGGCTCAAGGAGAAGAAACATTGCCCCAGAGCTGCGGTAACCGTACCGAGGGTTAATTTAGAGAAGTCGGGTTTTAAGTAGAATTCCAAACCGGCTCCGGCTCCCGGAAGGGTGACCGAGCGAATGGCGATGACGATTAACAAGACGAACAGGGTGGGCATAAGCACTTTCGAAGCCCGTTCAATCCCGGAGGAGACGCCTGCTTGAATAATGATGGCATTGATGATAACAAAGAGTAGGGTGAAGAAAATGGGAGCTCCACCGCTGGAAACGTAAGTGGTGAAAAAGTTTTCAGAATCGCCGGCGATTCCGGGAAGATGACCCATAATGGATTCCACGATGTACTTCAGAACCCATCCGCCGATGATATTGTAATAAGTAACGATCAAGAAGGGAACTAAGACCCCAAGGACGCCTACAAATTTCCATTTCGAAGCAATCTTCTTATACGCGCCGATAGGATTCAGTTTTGTGTACTTGCCGATGGCCATTTCGCCCAGCATGCAAGTAAAGCCGATTGTTGCAATGATAATCAGGTAGATGATGACGAACACGCCCCCACCGTTTTGACCCGTCAAGTAGGGGAACTTCCATAAATTCCCTAAACCAATGGATGAGCCTGCAGCAGCGAGGATAAAACCAATCTTACTGAAAGAGCCACGATCTTTTTGATTTTCCATAAAATCATCCTTTCACAACAAATTACAACAACATCCGTGGAGCGTGCTCCATAAACGTTATATTGTATTCTTATTCTATCAGTAGATTTTCTTAAAATCAATGCATTTTTAAAGAAAATTTATTATTTGGGTGATAATATTTGCAAAAAGATGTCATCTGTTTTCCCCGTCGCCGAAATTTATTAAGCGGAATGAGATGAAATAGCCGAAAAGGGGGAAAATCACTTGTCGAACGTTTTCCGAACCACACCGGAAAAATTTTTTACGCAACAAAAAATGCGCACCGAAGTGCGCATTTTGCTATCTTAAAATTAATTTTAGAAAGCAGGCTTGATGTCGTGATCGTCCCGGGTTTTGCCCATGCCCATGACGCCGCAAATGGTACCCACAAAGGCGCCGACAATGCCGGGGAGGAGCCAGCTGAATCCGAATTCAGCCAAGGGCATGCTATCGATGATTTTCGCAGCTCCTTCAAAGGATCCCGTAGCATTGTAAATCGTGGTGAAGGCCGCGGCGATAATGGTACCTGCAGCCATGCCGATAATGGTGCCGTCGTACTTAATTTTACGGTCGAAGATCATAATGAAGGACATGGCGATAATGGCGGGATAGACGATGTCGAGAACCGGGCCTGCCAGGCCGATAATGCCTTCGACGCCCACCAGGGACAAGACGAAGCTGACGAGGACGGAAGCGACGACGACGTATTCGTAGCGCCACTTGTCTCCGGAGACGGAGTTAAAGAAGTTTCCGGCAGCGGAGGTTAAGCCGACTGCCGTCGTTAAGCAGGCCAGGCTTACGGCCACGGCAAGGGCGACTTGGCCCCATCTGCCTAAAAGCATGCCGACACATCCCACGAGAATTTCAACGCGGGTAGCATCCTTGGGGAAGTGGGAGCCTCCTTGTGCGCCGACGTAGGTCAGGCCGCCGTAGATGACGAACAGCAGAACCATGGCCAGGACGCAGACATTGATGATCATCATTTGCTTTTCCTTCTTCGTTGCGCCGCCGTAGCCCTTTCGAATCAAGTCGCCGGTAACGATGGAGGTACACAAAAGAGCGACCATGGCATCCATGGTTTGATAGCCTTCCTTAATCCCTTCGGTAAAGAAGTCCGCGCCTTCTACGGGAAGAACGGGGCCGATGGGATGGATCACGGCCTTTGCGATAATCAAACCTAAGAAGACGAGCAGAAACGGCGTGATGTACTTGCCGATAATGTCGATAACCCCGGTTTCCCTAATGGCCAGGGCAAAAGTAACGGCAAAGAAGATGGCCGAGGTCAGCCAGATCGGCGCGCCGGGGAAGAAGGGAAGGACCCCGACTTCGTGGGTCGTCGCCGCCGTACGGGGAATGGCAAAGACCGGGCCGACGCTGATCATGCCCGCGGCGGCGAGGATGACGGCGAAGGAATGATTGACCCGCCGCCCCAAGTCCACGGCCTTGCCGCCGGCAAAAATAGTAACCACTAAGGTGATGATGGGGATGACCGGGTCGGCCAGAAGAAAACCTGCCATAACCGATGTCCACGAATCCCCTGCATGGAAACCTAAAAAGGGCGGGAAGATTAAATTGCCCGCGCCGAAAAAGATAGCGAACAGCGCGAAGCCGATGACGATAACGTCTTTTGATTTACTGCTTTTCATTTATACACTCCTCAAAATTCAATACGAGATTCATTATACAGAATATTGAAGGCAATCTCTACGAAAGCAGTCATTTTGATTGTTTTATCGAAAAAAGCCCTTATTTCCAAAAATGATTTTTGAAAATAAGGGCGAAATTTGAAAATTTTTAGGGGTTAATTTTACATTAATCGATCATTATATTGTATATGACATCAATCCCCTATTCGGACCTATTTCCCTCCACGTCGCGGGAGGAGGCCAGGAAGGACACGTCCCATTCCATAACGGCTTCGCCCTTTTCGTCCTGCACGTTCACGTGCATGTGAACGACGCCGTCCTTGCCGCCCTTTCTCATGTCCACGCGATCTACGACGATGGTGGTGTAGAGCGGCATATGGGCATAGACGGGCTTTAACCAGCGCAAATTGTCCATACCCATGCCGGCGACGAGGCCGCCTTCATCTAATTTCGTGTGCACCCACTTGCCCCAGCAGACGTCTAAGGTGTGAAGGCCCGAGGCGATCATGCCGCCGAAGCGACTGGCCTCGGCCGCCCTCCGGTCCACGTGAATGGGTCTAGGGTCGTAGATGCGGGCGAAGTCTATGATTTCCTCTGACCTTAAGGAAACGGGAGGCATTTGAAAGGTCACGCCTTCTGAATAATCCTCTAAATACATCTTGCCTCTCTTTCTAGCGGGCATCGACGATGGTGCCGCCGCCCACGACTCTGTCTCCGTCGTAGCAGACCACGGCCTGGCCCTTGGCGATAGCGCCGTGGGGCTCGTCGAAGATCAGAGTAATCTTGCCGTCTTTTTTGTCGATTAATGTAGCCGCCGTCTCCTTGCCGTGGTAGCGGGTGCGGGCGGTGACCTTTAATTCGTCGGTTTCCGGGACGCTGAGCCAGTGGAAGTCCACGGCATCCAGCTCTTTCTTCTTCAGGCTTTCCTTATTGCCCACGACGACGCGGTTTTTCTCCATGTCCTTGTCAAGGACATAGACCGGGTGGCCTGCGGCCACGCCCAGGCCCTTGCGCTGGCCGATAGTATAGCCCACGGCGCCGTCGTGGCGGCCGAGGACGCGGCCTTCTTCATCCACGATGTCGCCTTTTTCATAGGTCTTTTCTTCCCGGCGCTCCAAAAAGGCCTTGTAGTCGCCGTCGGGGACGAAGCAAATGTCTTGAGAGTCGTGCTTCTTCGCATTGACCAGACCCGCCTCTTCGGCGATTTTTCGTACCTCGCTCTTTTCCAAATCCCCTAAGGGAAAGAGGGTGTGGGCCAGCTGATCCTGACTCAGGCTGTAGAGGACGTAGGATTGGTCCTTCTTTTCGTCGGGCCCCTTTAAAAGGGCGTAGCGCTTTAATTTTTCGTCGTATTCGATGCGGGCGTAGTGGCCCGTGGCGATGTAGTCGCAGTCCAGCTCCCGCGCCCGCTTGTAAAGGTCTTCGAATTTTAAGTAGCGATTGCAGTCGATGCAGGGATTGGGCGTCCAGCCCTTTTCGTAATAGGCGACGAATTTGTCGATGACCTCTTCTTCGAAGCGCCCGGAAAAATCGTAGACGAAGTAATCCATGCCCAGCTTCACCGAAACCATGCGGGCATCGTCGATATCGTCTAAGGAGCAGCAGGTGTGCCCGGTGTGGGCCACCGTGTCGTTTTCGTACAATTTCATGGTGACGCCGATGCATTCGTGACCGGCTTTTTTTAATAAGTAGGCGGCGACGGAGGAATCCACGCCGCCGGACATGGCGACAAGTATGCGACTCACGATCTCTTCCCTTCTAATATTTCTCTCAGTGCCCTTAAAAAGGCTTCCACTTCGTCCGCGGTGTTTTCCCTACCCAGGGACAGGCGCATGGGCGCCCGATTTTTCTGATCCACGCCCATAGCGCGAAGGACGTGGCTCTCCGTAGCGGCGCCGGCCTGACAGGCGCTGCCTCCCGATAGGGCGAAGCCTCTGCGGTCCAGCTGATATAAGAGGACGTCCCGCTCCATGCCATCCACCATGGCGTGAACGATGCGCCCGTCGGAGGCGGGGACGGTAAGCGCCACGCCTTGAATTTCTTCCAGGCCTTCTCGCAAGCGGCGGGACAGCTCGTCCATGTGGGCGGCGTCTTCTTCCCTGTGGGCCTCCGCCTCTTTTAAGGCCTCGGCCATGGCGCAGATGGCGGGGACATTTTCCGTGCCGCTGCGAATGCCCCGCTCCTGGCCGCCGCCATAGGTGACGGGTTCCAGTTCTTTTCGCGTCAGCAATATCCCCACGCCCTTGGGCCCGTAAAATTTGTGGCCGCTCATGGCCACGGTGTGGGCAAAGGCGTAGGTGTCCTTCGGTCGGTGGCCCGCCGCCTGCACGGCGTCCACGTGAAAGTGCACGTCCGCATCGAGGCCCTCAGAGATCTCTTTCAAGGGCTGAACGGTGCCCACTTCGTTGTTCACTGCCATGACGCTGACCAAAAAGGTGTCCTCCCGCACGGCGGCGAGGACATCTTCGGCACTGACCACGCCGTTTTTATTCGGGGAAATATAAGTGACCGCCACGCCCTTTTCTTCCAGAGCTTCGGCACATTTCAACACGGCCTCGTGCTCCATGGCCGTGGTGATCATGTGGCCCGGGCTCTTTTTTCGATTTTTATAGGCGCTCATGATGGCGATGTTGTCGGCTTCCGTTCCCGATCCCGTAAAGATCACGTTTTTCATGGACAGACCGAAGAGCTGCGCCACCTCCAATCGGGCGCCTTCCAAGGCGTTTTTCGCCTCTCTGCCCAGGCGATGAGGGCTGGAGGGATTGCCGTATCCCTCTCTTAAGAGGGCGGTCATGGTCTCGAGGGCTTTTTCGCTCATGGGGCAGGTGGCCGCGTGGTCGAAGTAAATCATGGATCTCCTTTCATAAAAACAGCTCCCCGAAAGGAGCCGTCTATTTTTTTCCTACTGCCGCCGCCCGAATTTTCAGTTCATCGGGAACGCGGAAGGATTCTTTTATTTTCCTCACGGTTTTTCGAGTGACCGACGGCGTCAGTGCTTCGGATTCCAACAGGGTAAAGACGGCCTCTGCATCGTGTAAGAGGGCCTCGGCAAAAAACCATGCCATAGCCATGTCCACGTAGTAGGAGCCGCTCTGAACGGCTGCTACGGCGCCGATGAGCCCCTCCGGATCCTCCGCCAGGTGGCGAAGGGCAAGGACGATCCCCAGCCGGCTTGCGAAGGGGCGGGAATCCTTCATGAGCGTCTTATAATAATCCCTGTAGTCACCCCGATAGAATTCCTGCGGGTCCATGGTATCCACCACGGCCCAATTGTCCAAGTAGGGCAAAAAATTATCCAGGGCACGGACGACGTCCTCGCAGGCTCCTCTGTTGATCAAAAGCCCGTGAAGGATGTTTTCCTCGTAGCTCTCGTGGGGCAGGGCGCCTAAAAAAGACCCGTCCAAACCTTTGGCAATCTTTCTCAAGGCGGGCATAGGTACCCCTATGATTGTATCCGGATGCACCGTGGGAATCAATCGCTCCAAGAAAGCCTTGTGCCGCTTTGTGGCGGCTCCGCGCAGGGCTTCATCCAAGGCCGTCATTTCACGGCTTTATAGATGATAAAGAGCAGAATCAGAAGGACGATCACCACGAAGACCGGACTGATGCGGCCTTTCTTCGGCTCGGGTTTTCTTTCCGGTTTCTTTTCAGGCGATTTTACAGGTGCCTTTGCCGGTGCTTGTTTTTTATCGGAAGCGACTACTTTTTCTTTCGCTGCTTCAGGCTTCTTCTTTTCAGGTACGACTTCTTTCTTCGGAGCTTCTTTCGCTGCTTCAGGCTTCTTCTTTTCCGCTGCGGCTTCTTCCTTCCGAGCTTCTTTTACGGGAGCCGGTTTTTCTTCCGGCTTCTTTTCCGTGGCTTCTTTTTTCGGCGCCGGTTTAGAGCTGTGGCTTTGATGCTCCAGTCGCTTTTCCTCGGCGCTAACCTTTGCGTCCTTTTCCGGTTTCTTTTCCGCCTTTTTCTTCCGCTTTTGGGCCTGTTTCTTGCGCTTGTCCACGGGCTTCGATTCCTTATAGGCGTCTTGTGGTTCGACTTTTTCTTCGGGAACCTCTTTCGGTTTTTCCGCCGGCGCTGCTTTTTTCGGCGCTTCGTCACGAGCCGGTGCCTTTTCTTCCGGTGCTGCCGGTTTTTCTTCGGCTGCTACAGGCTCCGCTTTATAAGCGTCTTGAGCCTCGACCTTCTCCGGGACCTCTTTCGGTTTTTCTTCGGCTGCTTCTACTACGGGTTTTTCTTCCGATTTCGGCGCTTCCTTAACAGGCGCATCCTTCACGGGCTCCGCCTTTTCGACCGGTGCCTCGTCCTCGGGCTTGTAGCCCAAGGGATAGACCATGGCTGTCCCGCAGGACGCACAAAACTTTACACCGGGTTCATTTTCATAACCGCAATAACGACATTTCATTTCATTCCCTCCTTAACCTGATCCTTTAGGTCTATCTATACCCGAAGGATGATTTTTTATTTCACGGATAAGGGGCTTTTAAAAATTTTCTTTTAATTATTCTCAGAGGATTTTCGAAGCTTGGGCATGGGAAGCTGGGCGATGAGTATGGCGACGAAGAGAAGGATGCAGCCGAAGGCCTCACGAGCCGTCAGGACTTCACTTAATAGGATGATGCCCCCTAAGAGGGAAAAGACCGCCTCCAGGCTGAGAATCAAGCTCGCCGTCGTAGGCTCCGTGTAGCGCTGGCCCATGATCTGCAGGGTAAAGCCCACGCCGCTCGATAAAATACCCAAATATAATATGGCGGGCAGGGCCTTGGTGTACTCGCCGAAGAGGGAGGCCCCGGTAGACACAACGAGAATCAGCGACAGTATCGCCGCCGTAAAAAATTGAATGCAGCTCATGGCCACGCCGTCTACCAGGGGCGCGAAGCGGTCGATGACGAGAATATGGACGCTGAAGGCCACGGCGGAGAGAAGGACCAGAAAATCGCCCCGGCCCATGGAAAAGCCCGCGCCTTTTTTCATGCTGATAAAGTACAGCCCCACGGCGGCGACCAGGACGGCGAACCAGGTCTTTTTCGAAATGGGATGGTTTAAAAGTATGCCGCCTATGGGCACGAGGACGATGTAAAGGGCCGTAATAAAACCGCCTTTGCCGGCGGTGGTGTATTGAAGGCCGTATTGCTGAAGGGCCATGGCCACGCTTAAACAGATGCCGCATAAAATGCCGCCTTTAATGGTGGCCTCAAGATCCGTGCCCACGTCCCTCAGCTTCGGAACGAAGAGCAGCACGAACAAGAGAAACAGCGCCGCTGCCAAGGAGCGGTGCACGTTCAGGGCGAAAGGATGGATGTAATCCATGCCGGCGATTTGAGCCACTACGCCCATGCCCCAAATAATCGTCGTTAAGAGCAAAAGCATAATCGCTTGACTACGCTTCATCTTCCCCTCCTTTGTTTAATCGAACGCCGGTGGCGTGCATGTTGAAAATAGCCTGATAGCAGAGGACGCCCTTTTGAAAAAAGCGCACCTCCACATTGTCGTTGACCTTGCCCCGCTTGTTAAAGGCAGCCTCGGCCAAGACCTCCCCCTCGTAAAGAGGCGCGTGGTAAAAGCAGGTGGCGGACTTGGTCACCACCACCCCTTTGCGGTCACACAAAATGGCGCTGATCACATCGGCCATGCCGAAGTGAATCATGCCCTGACAGGTGCCGGCGGAGTTTATGGCGCCGGGCCACACCTTCCACGTGGCGGTGAGCGTCTCGCCCTCCTGCTCTTTTATACTCAGTTCGGAATCCGCCATAAGGCGATGATCCAAACCTTCTTCCAAATAATGAAATTCTGCCATATATCCTCCCTATATCTGCGCCATGTCGAAAAGGCCCTTGGCGCAGAGTACGTCCTCTTGGTATATCTCCACCTCCATAACCGAGGTATAACTGCCCACTTTCTGAAAGTTCGCGCGAAGGTAGGCATCCCCCAGTCGCAGAGAGTGGTAGTAGTAAAAATTCACGCTCTTGGTGAGCAGGTGATTGTTCCTAAGGCCCAGGGCCGCACAAATCGCGTCGGCCACGGAAAAAACCGCCCCGCCGTGGGCGATGTCCGCCGGATTCAGCGAATTTTCGTCCACATGCCAGCGAGCGTAAACGGTCTCGTCCGTGTGCTCTAAAATCGTCAGATCGAACTGACTCGTAAAGCGCTGAAAGATTTCACGCACTTTTTTCTGTCTCCACTCTTCCATGCTTCCTCCTATAAAAAACGCAGTTGCCTGCTGTAATTTTCCTCTAAAGACGACACACTCAGACCCAAAAGCCGCAGCTTTTCGCCGCCGTACAGGGCCAGGAACAAAGCCCGGGCCTCTCGAAACAACAGCTCCTCCCCTTCCAGGGGCAGGCCGAAGGTCTTGGATTTCGTGTGGGTGTGAAAATCCGACGTCTTGATCTTCACCGTCAGGGTGTAGCCCACGATGCCTTTTTTCTCCATGAGAAAGGCCGTCTCCTCGGCGAAGCGCTTCAGCTGCTCTTTAAAAAAATTTCTGTCCCGGGTCTCGAAGAAGGTCTCCTCCGTGCCGATGGATTTTCGCTTCCTGCCGGGCTCCACGGGCCGCAGGTCTTCGCCCCGCACCCGGTCGTAAAGTTCCAGGCCCGGTTTCCCGAAGGCCTCGAATAAAAAATCCCGCTCCAGGGCCTTCAGATCCGCCCCGTTGTGAATTCCCAGCTCCTTTAAGCGCCTTTCCGTCTTTTCGCCGATGCCGTGAATCTTGGAAAGGGGAAGGCCGTCGATGACCTCCGCCGCCCGTTTCCGGTCGATGACGGTAAAACCCGCGGGCTTGTCCATGTCCGAGGCGATTTTTGCGAGAAATTTATTGTAGCTCAAACCGCAGCTCATAGAAAGGCCGAAGCGGCGCTTCACTTCCCTCTGCATGGTTTTCGCAAGGGCCGCGGGATTGTCCGCCCCCGTTAAATCCAAATAGGCCTCGTCGATGGACACCTGCTCCATGGGAAAGCCGTAGCCCTGTAAATGGCCGAAGACCTTTCGGCTCGCCTGCCCGTAGACGCCCTTTCTCGTAGGCACCACGATGAGATTCGGGCATAGGCTTTTCGCCATAAACATAGGCATGGCGGAATGCACCCCGTACTTCCGCGCCTCGTAGCTCGCCGTGGTCACGATCCCCGAAGGATTCTTTCCGCCTACGGCTAGGGGCTTGTTTTTCAGGGCGGGATTCAATAAAATCTCAACAGAGGCAAAAAACGCGTCCATATCCACATGTAAAATGTCCAAATGAATCACCACCCTAATATATCAAAAAACCACCGTCGGCGTAAATCGCCTACGCAAAGGAGACAATATGAAACAAAAAATCGCCCTTTTCGATTTCGACCGCACCGTTATATCCACGGACTCCATCCTTATATTATACGACGTGACGGCGAGAAAAATCCCGGGCTTTCGCTCGAAACTTTATAAATCCCTGCTCTTGGGGAGCATCTTTAAATCGCCCAAAGGCGTAAAGAAAAACGTCAAGGACAGTTTTCTCTCCATGCTCCGCTACTATACGGAAGACGAAATCAAGGCCTTCGTCCACGAGGACGTCATGGCCCGCACCTTTAAAGAGGCGGTGGATGAAATTTACGCCCTGAAGGCCGCGGGCTACTACCTGCTTTTGGTCTCCGCTTCCGTGGAAGATTACCTGAAATACGTGGAAGACGTGCTCCCCTTCGACCACATTATCGGCACGAAAACAGACGACGTGTACCGCATGACGGGAGACAACAACAGGCGCGGAAAAAAGGTGGACAATATCCTCGCCCACCTGACGGAAAAAGGTATGGAGATCGACTACGAAAACAGCGTCGCCTACAGCGATTCCCTTTCCGCCGACCGGCCCATGATGGAGCTGGTCAAGACCCGCTATTTGATCAACAACAAGACCGATGCCGAGGGCTATTTGCATCTCGACTGGCACGAAATCACACACGCTCCCTTAAACGATTAAATTTTTCATTCCTCGGGTATCTATCTTCCGAGAGTCGCAGTACGCAATAATACAGCGGATTGCGCGACGTTAAATTCGGAAAGGATGAGGGCATGAGTCTGATTATATACTACGGCATAAAGGGCGAGGAGCGAAAAGCCCATTTAATTGAAGCGGCAAGGGCACAGGACATCGCCTTGCGGGAAGTGGCACGGGACGAAGTAGGCGAATACGTGGGCTATTTGGCCGGCCTGGAAGGCTACGAAAAGCTCGGCGGCGCGGAGGATGCGCCGGAAGAAGAGCTTTTGGTCTTTGTGGATCTCCATTCCCACGATCTTCAAAACATCCTTATGGCCCTTCGGGACATGGGGGAAGTGTTCCCTCACAAGGCGGCCCTGACGGAAACCAACAAGGACTGGACCTTCGCCCGGCTCATTAAACACATTCGCAGGGAAAATGCCATCGTGCAGGCCTGGTCGAAAATGCTCGCCGTGGCCAAGGAATGCATGGAAAAGCAAAAGACCGATCCCACCGACGCCCGCGCCGAAGCTTTGGCTTTTGCAAAAGACCTGCGCCTGAAGGGCGAGGCCATGGAAGAGGCCGATGTGAAAGAGGCCATTCGCCGCCTGGAAGAAAGCTTGTAAAAGAAAAACGAGTCCCCATAGGGGGCTCGTCTTTTTATTCTCGTTTTTAAGGATTCGACATCCGATACTTATCCGTAACGGTGCCTTATTCCGCCAATGCGCCGCCGCAGCTGCTTCCTGCGCCGGCCGTACAACCGTAGCAGTATTCTTTCCACACCATGGGGCGGGAGAGATCGTCGGCTTCGATCACCTCGTCGATGGTCTTATAGGTGGCGGCGGGGATTCTTTCCGCTTGATGGAAGTCGCAGTCGTAGATGCGGCCCTTGGAATCCACGGAAATTTGGAAGCGGCACATGAGGTTTTCCACGGTGTCGGGATTGAAATTGTCCTCCAAGAGCTTCATGTACTCCTCTTCAATGCCTTCGTCGTGCAATTTGTCGCCGAAATAGCCCATGGGCATATTGGTGATGGTGAAGAGCTCGGAAAATTCCACGCCTTCTTCCTCTAAATACTTGCGGTAATCGGCTTGAAGGCCGTCTTGAGGTCCCGGCAAATAGGCGCCCAGGGGATTATTGACCAGGGACAGGTCTTTTTTGCTGCCGTAGCCCATGGCGTTGAGCTTCCGCAAATTGGGAATCACGTGCTTAAAGGTGCCTTCGCCTCGTTGGGAGTCCACATTGTCTTCCGTGTAGCAGGGCAGGGACACGACGACGTGGATATTCTTTTCATCCAAGAGCTCCATAAATTCGGGATTTTTGTCCATGGCCACGGCATTGGTTCGAAGGATGATGTCGTCGGTATACTCGCTCACTTCGCGGATAAAGGGAACGAGAAGGGGATGGGTGGTCGGTTCGCCGCCGGTAATGTCCACCGTATGAAAGCGGTGCTTCTTCAATGCCTCCACGCATTTGTCCATGGTCTCCTTAGACATTTCGTCGTGATCGGAGTTTTTCATTATGTGGCAGTGGGCGCAGCGCAAATTACATTTCCCCGTAATGTTTAATTGCAGGACGCCCACGGGGCCGGTGGTGCGAAATTCCTCCGGTACACGGTCGATAAATGCCATAATGATCTTCCTTTCTGATTCTTTCTATATTCTCCTAACTATCATAGCATAGGATCGATTCTATGTGAAAAATCCCATATTGTGTTTTTCTATGGCTGTTCCTCTTTTTTCGAAAGGGTGAAGTCGAAAATCGTCCCCGTGGGCTCGTTGTCTCGAATGTCGATTTTTCCCTCCAGGCGACGGGCGATTTCTTTTACCAAAGCGAGGCCCACGCCGTAGCCGTCGTGATTTCTCGACGGATCGGCGCGGTAAAAGAGATCGAAGGCCTTGGCCTTGTCCTCATCATTCATGCCCACGCCGGTGTCGGCGACGGAGATGGTGGCCTTCTCCTTGTCTTCCCTGAAAGAAATCGTGACTTTTCCACCGGGCTTATTGTATTTTACGGCGTTGTCCAGAAGATTGTACATGGCCCGCTCTAAAAGGGCGTCGTCGGTTTGAAGGATCACATCCTCCCCTTCCACGACGAGGGCCACATTTTTTTCCGCGGCCTTTTCCTCGAGATCCAGTACCAGCTCCCGGGCCACGTCCTTCACGTTCACGGGGCGAAAGAGGGGGGCGGCGTCGCGACCTAAGAACAAAATCTCTTCCACCAAATCGGAGAGGCGGCGGATGTTTTTTTCCATGCTCTGAACAAAGGCGGCGAGCTCCGGATCCATGGCCTCTCTCTTTTTCTTAAACACGTCCACCTTGGTCCTGAGCACCGCCAATGGCGTGCGCAGCTCGTGGGCCACGTTCACGGAAAAGAGCCGCTCTTTTTCGTAATTGTCGTAAATTTTATCCAAGGTCTTTTGAAAGGCTTCCGACAGGGCGACGATTTCGTAGGCCCCCTCCTTTAAAACCAGGCTGTCTTTTTGCGCCATGGCGTCCATGTCCGTGGCCGCCACTTTTTTCGTAAGGGCCTCCAAGGGGCTGAGGGTGCGACGAATGAGCAGGATAAAGATGCCGCCGCCTAAGAGCCCGGTGGCGAGAAAAACCCCCAGGGCGTAGAGCTTGAAATCCGTTAAATGGCGAATCTCATCTTCGTCAATAAAGACCATGACCGATTCGTCCGAAGCGGATTTTCCCTTCATGCGGCTTTCCACCTGAGCTGTGAAGTTTGAGGCGATGTCCGCCTGCCGCCGGGTAATGAGAAAATTGGAGAGGATCAGCATGATCATAAAGACGGCGAGGCTCGCCGCCGTCAATTTAAAAATAATGGAGCGATCGGTTCTTTTATTCCCTGTCAATCATATAACCCCTTCCGATTTCGTTTCGAATGATGTTTTCTCCGGCGGCTTCTTTGATTTTTCGCCGAAGGGCGGACATGTGCACCCGCACGGCATTGGACACGTCGCTGACATTCATGTCCCACACGTGTTCCATGAGCTCTTCCGCGGGAACATAGCGGCCCTGATTTAGGATCAGGTACTCGAAAATGCCTCGCTCCTTCGCCGTAAGCTTAATCACCTCGCCGCCGGCGGTGAGGCTTTTCGTCGACGTGTCGAAGGACAGATTCCTGTAGTGAATGATCTTGTCTTCCACCACCTGTTTTCTTCGGAGCAGGGAGCGAATCCGCGCTTCCAATTCGTCGAAGTGGAAGGGCTTGATTAAGTAGTCGTTGGCGCCGAGATCCAGCCCCTTGACCCGATCCGCCACTTGGGTGCGGGCGGTCAGCATAATGACATTGACCTTTTTGTCTTCTTCGCGAATTTCTTCCAGCAAGGTGAAGCCGTCGATTTTCGGAAGATTAATGTCCAGGACGATGAGATCGTAGGTCTCGCTCCAAAAGAGATCTTCCGCCTCCGCCCCGTCCGCTGCCGTATCCACGGCGTATCCCGAGAGGCGCAGTCCTTCGGCGATACTTTCCAACAATTCCCTTTCGTCTTCCACAATTAACAGTCGCATACTTCCCTCCTTTTTTCTCATTATAGCAAAAACGCAAACAGGCCGCGCCTCCTTGCGTTTTCGAATCTTTTAGTTTTCAGGCAGTTCTTTCATTTCTTTTTTTCCCATGGCACAGATGCCTTTCGAAATGGCGCCGGTGGGGCAGGCTTTTTCGCATTGACCGCAGCGAATGCACTCGGCGGCGTTTTCATTTTCCACGGGATCCACATTCATCTTGCAGGCCCTTTTGCAGGCGCCGCAGTGAACGCAGGCTTCTTTGTCCAGTCGGTATTTAAAAACGGAGATGGGATTGAAGAGGGAGTAGATGGCCCCCAGGGGGCAAATGTATTTGCAGAAGGGGCGATAGATCATCAGGCTTAAAAGAATCGTGACGGCGAGGATAGATCCTTTCCACGCGTACAAAAAGCCCACGGCGCCTCGCATGCTTTCGTTTTTCCAAACCAGGGGCAGGCCGCCTTCCAGCATGCCCACGGGACAGATGAGTTTGCAGAAATAGGGGGAGCCCTGACCTAAGACGTCCACAAGAAAAAGGGGAAGGATCAGGACGAAGATCAGCAGGATGGCGTATTTTACTTTTCTCAAATACTTGTCGGCTTGAAAGGTTTTGATTTTTTTCGGAAAGGGGATTTTATGAAGCAGGTCCTGCACCAAGCCGAAGGGGCAGAGCCATCCGCAGACGAAGCGGCCCATAAGGGCGCCGATGAAGAAGAGAAAGCCCACCACGTAAAAGGCGAATTTATAATTCATATTTCCCATGACGGCTTGCAAGGCCCCGATGGGGCAGGCCCCCTTGGCGCCGGGACAGGAGTAGCAATTCATTCCCGGCACGCAGAGGTTTTTCATCTTGCCTTCATAGATTTTTCCGGTTTTAAAGCCTTCAAAATAGGAATTGGTGGCGAGAAACCACAGGCTTTGAAACAGGTGGCGCTTCGTTTCTTTCATAGACTTCTTTTTACTAGCCAATGCCGATACACTCCATGCAAATTCTTACAGCCTTCTCAAGGACCACCTGCATCTCTCCCCGGTGAATGCCGAAGGCCATCATGGCGACGGAGGCGAGGAGGATGGCGGGGCCTAAATAGGCGCGACATTTTTCTTTCGTCATCTTACTTCACGTTCTTCAGTTCTTTTTCCACCACGGCCTTCCATTCCTCCAGGCTCTTGGCGCCGGAATAGGTTTCGCCGACGATATTACCCTTGCTGTCGACGAAGAAGGTTTCCGGCAGGGCTTGAATGCCTTGAAGGCGGCCGTTCATTAATTTGTCGTCGGGTTTTAAGAAGGGGTAGGTGGTCTTTAATTTGCTTTGAATGGCCTTGGCCTTGTCCAGGGCATCGGGAATGTCCTTCCCGTCTTCGTGGGTGTCCATGACCACGCCGACGACGCCGACGCCTTTGTCTTTCATTTCCTTATTTAACTTTTCCAGATCTGGAATTTCCTGAATGCACGCCGTGCACCAGGTGGCGAAGACATTGACCATGGTCAATTTGTTTTTCGCGAAGTCCGCATCGGTAAAGGCCTTGCCGTCGATGTCTTGGGTCTTAAAGGGGGCGACGGTTTTCGCATCGGAGGTCTGCTCCATTTCCTTTTCTTGGAAGACGTAGCCGTTTTCAGCCATGGGCGCGCGTTCCATGGTTTCGAGCTTTACGCCCTTTAATGCTTCCAAAATAGACGCATCCACATCCCCTGCCGTGGACAGGTAGTAATTGTACTTGCCGTCTTGGCTTTCGCCGAGCTTGGTGTGGGTGTCGCATTTCGTCACTTTACTAATGGCGGCTTCGTCCATGGACTTGTCGTAGATACCCAGGGTGCCCGCCCGCTTAATGGCTTCCAGCCACTTCGGGTATTCGTCGCCCATTTTAGGAATTTCCTTGTTCTTGTCTTCTTCCGTCAAGGCGGAGAAGGTGAGCATGGCGTATTTGATTTCGTTCTTGTCGCCTAAGGACTGATCGTCCAGCATGATCACGTCTTTTTTCGTCATCATGTCCTGTAAGGTCTTGGGCAAAGTGATTTTTGCGCCCATGTAGGGGAATTCGTAAGTATCCTTTACCTGCCAGGCGTAGTCGGCAGGCTTGATCATTTCGTTGCTCATGCCGGCTTTGGAAGCTTCCACGCTTTCCACCTCCTCCGGATGATCCTCCCGGCGGTTGTCTTTCTTCTCGCAAGCCATAAGTCCGATACTCAGACTTGCAATTAGACCGGCGGCTAATATCTTTTTCATTTTCTTGTTCATGTCAACACTCCTTTTTTATGTTAAATCCATTGTACAGAACGGGCCGTTAAGACGGTGTTAAGACAGAAAAAAATTCTAAGGGAGAGCCCTTAGAATTTCTCATCGCTTATTTTCTTCGCCCCGTAAGGCGGCCTTAAAGCCCTCAATGGCTTCTTCAAACTGCTTTTGTTTTTCTTCCATGGCGGCCACATCGGCTTCACCTTTAAAATCCATGACCTCCATCAGATCGTGGACATAGGCCTTTTCGGTGCGGAGTATATCCTTTTCCAACCGCCGAAATCGGCGCAAAGAATCCCGGTCCATGATTAAAGCTTGGCGTCGCTGTTTCTGTAGGCTTCGTCTATTTCTTCCGTCACCGCTTCCACGATGCCGTCGTCCAATACCTCCAGTACTTCCTTAAAGATCTGCATTTTTTCTTCGGGCACTTTGTCTTCCAAGCATTTTTGAACGTCTTCGACGAAATCGTAATTGACTTGGTAGTATTTTTTAAATTTATCCGTAACAAACAGATGGACCTGGCGGCGGTCTTTTTGACTGCGGACTTTTTCCACGTGGCCCTTTTCCACCAGATTATTCACCTTGTAGGCGGCATTGGGTTGGCTTACGCGAATAAAATTAGCCAGCTCGTTAATGGTGGGACCTTGCAAGGCGTAAATGGCTTCGGCACAAAATTTTTCCATAACCGTTAAAGAATCGGGCTGACGATTGTTCCGATAAAGGTTCTTGTAGAAATTTAATTTGTATTTCAAATAAATCGAATTCATCACATCTTGCATTGAACGTTCCTTGTTGTCCATACGGATACCTCACTTCTTTTATGATTCAAAAGGATTCGTACCGTCGAAATTTTTCACGATTCGTCGCATCCCGTCAAATCCCATTTAACTTAAAAGAACAATGCCTCTTCGGTATTGTTCTCCACATGAAGACAAATTTGCCACATTAAATTATGGCGGAGCTGAGAGGAATCGAACCCCCGGCACGTGCCTTAGGAGGGCACTGCTCTATCCAACTGAGCTACAGCTCCATAAAAAACAGTATACTCATCTGAAAATTTAATTGCAATTCTTTATTGTTTTGAAAGGGAAAATTTTTTACATTCCTTTGAATTTATCTTCCAGGGCGATTAACGCGATTTCCTCGCCGTCCATTTCTTCCACCTGGTAAATGTAGCGTTCGTCCTCTACCACGGCGCCGGCTTCGATGAGTTTATTCTGTTCGTCGAACATTTTTTGAACGTAGACGCCCAGAATATCCTCCCGACTTTCAATGTCCCGGACCAGGTGCTCGTTCACGTTTTCCATTCTCGTGTTCGCATCGAAAATGGCGACGCCGGCATTGGCGAGGATTTTATGAATGGTAAAGTATTTGCGCACGACAAATAATACGGCAATGGCCAGGACGCCGATAAATAAATCCCGGGTATTGTCGCCGTAAATCAGCATTTTTCTGGCCACCACCATGATCATAATGTAGATGACCTGATATTCTTCGTGATTGATTAGCATGGCCACAAATTCCAAGCCGATGACCATTAGGAGCACGTGAGCCAAAAAGGCTTGAAAGAGCTTGTAGCTGTGGGCTTGGGTGCTGTTGACAATCTCAAACATGTACTTAAATAGATCGGGAAGGGAAACGATGATCCCGACAAAAATAATGACGGCCATGGCAAATTCGAAGGCATAAAGCAGCCGCTGAAGCATTTGAATGTTTCTTTTCCGGTTCATCCTAACTCGCCTGACCTTTCTATTTCCTTACGCATTTTTTCCAAGAGCTTTTTTTCGATTCGACTCACGGTCATTTGTGAAATGCCCAGCTTTTCGGCGATGGAAACCTGCGTTTTTCGATATTGGTACCGATCGATGAGGATAGTTTTTTCCACATCGTTAAACTTTTCCATGGCTCGCTGAATAAAATCGTTCATTTCGACCTTTTGGAAGTATTCCTCTTCCACGCCGATTTTATCGCCTCGGGACAGATCGCGATCCTCGCTGCCCGTGTCGAAGTTCATGTCCAAACTTTCCGGCGAATAGACCTTCGAGGCCTCCATCACTTCCAACACCTCTGCCGTGGTAATGTCCAGGTATTCGGCGATGTCGGTAATGGTGGGGGTCTTTTGATTTTTCTGCGCCAGGGTCAGCTTGGCGTCGTTGATTTTTTTCGACAGCTCCTGCACTCTGCGGGGCACGCGAATGGTCCATCCCTTGTCCCGGAAATACTTTTTTATTTCCCCGATAATGGTGGGCGTGGCAAAGGAAGAAAATTCAAAGCCCTTAGACGGATCGTAGCGCTCCACGGCAAAAATCAGGCCCATGGATGCGACCTGAAAAATATCGTCGTAGTCGATGCCCTTGCCCGTGTATTTTTTCGCCAAAATCTCCGCGATGTAAAGATGCTCCTCGATTAAAATATCTCGAAGCATCTTGTCGCCGGTTTCCGCATATTCGGCAAATAATTCTTTGCGCTTTGCTTTCGAAAGGGGCCGGTCCATGCTGTAATAGGCTTCTTTGTCCATACTATGCTCCGAAGGTTTTATAGACGACCAGTTGCCCGTCGTCATAGGAAAATTCGTCGGCCAAGGATTCGATAATCATGGCGGTAATGGCCAGGTGCTCGTCGGATGCCACTTTTTCCTCGGTAATGCCGGAAACTTTAAAGCGAATGGCCCCTTCCTCCGGCTCCATGACGATGTCGATGGTGTCGCTCATACCGATGGCGAAGGAAAGATTGCAGCTTTCCGTCAGAAGCAGGCGAAGATCGCCCAAGGTGTCCAGATCCACGTCCTCTTCCATGCAAATGCCCGAAACGTTTAATCGGGCCAGGGAAAGGTATCGTGGCTTGGCCGGGATGGTCAAATAAACTCTCTCATCCATTAGGCCTCTCCTTCAATTTGAAACATCTGATCCAGCTTCGTAATGGTAAAGAGCTTTTTTACATTGGGATCCAAATGCTCCATGCGCACCTTGTTTCCCTCTTCCTTCATGTGATTGAGGAGGAAAATAAAGCCGCCGAGTCCCGTGGAATCCACGTAATTTAAATCCTTGCAGTCGATGAGTATATCTTTTTTATGGGCGTCGTAGGCGCTAATGGCTTCTTCTTTAAACTGCGCCGTATAGTACATGTCCATTTCGCCGCAGGGACTGAGACGCAGTTGATCGCCTTCATCTTTAATATTCAGTGTAAACATTCCGCCCTCCTTTGTCCTTTCAGTATATATGCTCCCCCGAGGAAGAGCAACCGATTATTCTTCTCCCACGTACTCGGCCACGGCGACGATGTGGCTGTCCTTAATATTCATCAGTTTCACACCGGATGTAGCCCGTCCTAAGATGGAAATGGATTCCGCCTTCAGGCGGATGATGACGCCGTCTTCGGAGATCATCATGAGCTGATCCGAATCGTCCAATACCTTGGCGGAAACCAATTGGCCGGTCTTTTCCTTGATACGATAGGTGATCAGGCCCTTGCCGCCGCGGTTTTGCACGTTGTATTCGTCCAGAGCCGTGCGCTTGCCGTAGCCGTATTCGCTGATGACGGCCAGGGTCTTGCCTTCCTCGGCCTTGACGAAGCTCACCACTTCGTCGTCATCATCCAGACGAATGCCGATGACGCCCATGGCGGTGCGGCCTTGTTCCCGCAAGTCCTTGCCTTTTAAGCGCAGGGACATGCCTTTTTTCGTGACGAAAATTAAATCTTCGTCGTCGCCGCATTGAATGCCGCCGATCACCGTGTCGCCGTCTCTTAATCCCATGGCGATTAAGCCGTTTTTGCGAATGTTTTTGTATTCGCCCATTTTCGTCTTTTTAATATAGCCGCGACGGGTGACGAGGAATAAATTGTCGTCGTCTGCCACGTCGGCGATGGGAATAATGGTTTGAATCCGCTCCCCTTCTTCCAATTGAAGGAGGTTCACGATAGCCGTGCCCTTGGCATTTCTGCCGGCGGCGGGAATTTCGTAAGCCTGTTTCTTATAGACCTGGCCGCAGTCGGTGAAGAATAAAATCGTGTCCAGGGTCGATGTAATAAATAAGCTGGTGACGAAGTCGTCGGCTTTTTTATTTAAGGCACTGATCCCTTGGCCGCCGCGATTTTGCGGTTTATAGGTGCCTTCCGGCATGCGCTTAATGTAGCCGGAATTGGTCAGGGTCACCACCACTTCCTCTTCGTCGATTAAATCTTCGTCATCCATATCGCCGTCGGATTTCGTAATCACCGTGCGGCGCAGGTCGCCGTATTTTTCCTTGATTTCCAAAAGCTCGTCTTGAATGGTCTTGTCCAATACCTTGGGATCGGAAAGGATCAGCTCCAATTGCTCGATCAGAGCCAAGAGCTCCCGATATTCTTCTTCCAATTTTTCCACTTGCAGGCCGCTTAAGCGCTTAATGCGCATGTCCAAAATGGCCTGGCCTTGGACGTCGGTGAGGCCGAAGCGCTCGGTAAATTTAACCTTGATCTCTTCGTCGGTGCGGTAGCTTTTGACGATTTCGATGATTTCGTCGATATTGGCGATGGCGAGCTTCAATCCTTCGATAATGTGAACCCGCGCCTTGGCCTTGTTTAAGTCGAAGGTGGTGCGGCGAGTGACCACGTCACGTTGATGCTTCACGTAGTAGTGAATAAGCTCGAGAAGATTTAATTCCCTGGGCACGCCTTCCACCAGAGCGAGATTGATGATGCCGAAGGTGATTTGCAGCTGGGTTTCCTTATACAGGCGGTTTAAAACCACGTGGGGATTGGCATCCCGCTTCAGTTCCACCACCATGCGCACGCCGCGACGATTGGATTCGTCGCGAATGTCGGAAATGCCTTCGAGCTTTTTATCCTTGACCAGCTCCGCTATTTTTTCGATGACTCGCGCCTTGTTGACCTGATAGGGAAATTCCGTGATCACGATTTGGTGCTTGCTCTTTAAGGGCTCGATTTCCGCCCGCGCCCGTACACGCACCTTGCCGCGGCCGGTTTTATAGGCTTCTTTAATCCCTTCACGCCCCATAATAAAGGCGCCTGTGGGAAAATCCGGTCCCTTAATGTGGGTCATCATCTCTTCCAATGAAATGTTTTCGTCGTCCATATAGGCGATGACCCCGTCGATGACTTCGTTCATATTGTGAGGTGCCATATTGGTGGCCATCCCGACGGCGATGCCGGCGGAGCCGTTGACCAAAAGATTGGGAAAGCGGGAAGGAAGCACGGAAGGCTCCAGTAATTCTTCGTCGAAATTGGGAACGAAGTCCACGGTTTCCTTATTAATGTCTCTCAACATTTCCATGGCGAGCTTCGACATGCGCACTTCCGTATAACGCATGGCCGCCGGGCTGTCCCCGTCCATGGAGCCGAAGTTCCCCTGACCGTCGGCTAAGGGGTAGCGAATATTAAAGTCCTGTGCCAAGCGCACCACGGCATCGTAAATAGACGAGTCGCCGTGGGGGTGATACTTACCCATGACATCCCCGACGAGGCGGGCGCTTTTTCTGTGAGGCTTATCCGGCGTGAGACCCTGTTGTTGCATGCCATAGAGAATACGGCGGTGCACCGGTTTTAAGCCGTCGCGCACGTCGGGCAAGGCCCGGGCGACGATGACGCTCATGGAATATTCCAAATAAGCCTTTTTCATGGCCTTTTCTAAGACGACGTCTTGAATGCCGCTTTCGTTTGCAAATTTTGCCACTGTATCCTCCTAAGCGTCGATGTTTTCGACGTAAATTGCGTTTTCTTCGATAAATTCCCGTCTCGGTCCCACTTCCTGGCCCATAAGCATGGAAAAGACTTCATCGGCCATTTGCGCGTCGTCCACTTCCACGCGGAGAAGCACCCGGTGTTCGGGATTCATGGTGGTTTCCCACAATTCTTCGGCATTCATTTCACCGAGACCTTTGTAGCGGCTGACCTTTAAATTTTTGTCCCGACCCAGTCGATTCAAGGAACCTTGAAGCTCCTCGTCGCTGTAGCAATACTCCAGCACCTTCGTGCCCCGCTTAATGCCGTAGAGGGGCGGTTTCGCCACAAAGACACGGCCCGCTTCGATAAGCTCCGGCAAATGACGGAAAAGGAAGGTTAAAAGCAGGGTTTGAATGTGGGCGCCGTCCACGTCCGCATCGGTCATGATAATAATTTTTCCGTAGCGCAGCTTTTCGATGTCGAATTCCTTATCGATCCCCGTGCCGAAGGCGGTGATCATGGCGCGAATTTCGTTGGAATTTAAAATCTTGTCCATCCGCGCTTTTTCCACATTCATGATCTTGCCGCGAAGGGGCAAAATCGCTTGATAGCTGCTGTCCCGTCCGCCCTTGGCGCTGCCGCCGGCGGAGTCCCCTTCCACCAGAAAGATCTCGGTCTTTTCGTTGTCGTTTAACTGGCAGTCCACCAGCTTGCCGGGAAGGGGCGTGTTATCTAAAATGGAGCGCTTTCGCGTTAAATCCCGGGCTTTTCTCGCCGCTTCTCTGGCGCGGCGGGCGGAAAGGGCCTTGGTTAAAATGATCTTTCCGATCTTAGGATTCTCTTCCAAAAAGGCGTTTAAGTAGTTGTTCAACACCCTTTCCACGATGGCTTTCGTTTCGGAATTGCCCAGCTTGGCCTTGGTCTGTCCTTCGAATTGGGGATCGGGAATTTTGACGCTGATGACGGCGCTGATTCCTTCCCGCACGTCGTCGCCGGAAAGATTTTCTTCCTTTTCCTTAATGAAATTGTACTTTCTGCCGTACTCGTTAATGCTCTTGGTCAGGGCGCTTCTGAAGCCGGATAGGTGGGTGCCCCCTTCTTCCGTATTGATATTGTTGGCGAAAGACAAGACCGTCTCACGATAGCTATCCGTGTATTGAATCGAAATCTCTACATTGGTGTCTGAATCCGTTTCGTCCACGTAGAGAATTTTATCGTGAATGGGTTTTTTGTTCCGATTAATGTATTCCACATAGCTTTGAATGCCGCCGACGTAGTGGTAAATTTCTTTAAACTTGTCGCCGTCTCGGTGGTCCATAAATTCGATATGGGCACCTTTATTTAAAAAGGCCATTTCACGGAAGCGACGGGCCAGCACTTCCCGGCTGAATTCCACGGTTTCCTTGAATATTTCTGCGTCGGGCCAAAAAGTAATGGTGGTACCCGTGTCTTTAATCCCTTCGCCGATGACCTTTAATTCCGTTTGGGCTTTGCCTCTGGAAAAAACCTGTTCGTATTCTTTGCCGTCTCGGCGTACATTGGCGACGAGTTTTTTAGACAGGGCGTTGACCACGGATACGCCGACGCCGTGAAGACCGCCGGAAACTTTATAGGCATTGCTGTCGAATTTGCCTCCGGCGTGGAGAATGGTAAGGACGGTTTCCACCGTAGATTTTTTCGTTTGGGGATGAATGTCCACGGGAATGCCGCTGCCGTTATCCCGCACGGAAACGGAGCCGTCTTCGTTCAGTTCTACAAGGACCTGATCGCAGCGGCCGGCTAAAATTTCGTCGATGGAATTGTCCACCACTTCGTAAACCAAGTGGTGCAGGCCCTTAGGACCCGTGGAGCCGATATACATCCCCGGCCGTTTTCTTACCGGCTCAAGTCCCGTTAAGACCTGTATATTGCCGGCATTGTATTCATTTCCCTTTACCATAAATCCTCCTTACGCAGGGCTTCCGCGCTTATTTTTTTATCTATGAAATCAATGGCTTCCGATCGGCCTTCCAAAGCGCCGATCGGCTCCGCCGCCGTAATAAAACACTGACCGTGAATCATATCCAGCAACATGCGCCGCCTCTTATCGTCCAGTTCCGACAAGACATCGTCCAACAAAACCACGGGAGAAGAGCCGATATGCTCCGCCACCCGATCGATTTCCATGCACTTCATGGCCAGGACGATGCTTCGTATTTGCCCGGTGGAGGCAAATTTTTTCGCTTCCTCTCCGTTTAATAAAAAGGATAAATCGTCTAAATGAGGGCCGATGCCCGTGCGTCCCCGCTCTCTGTCTTCCCGCCTTCGGTGCCTTAAGCTTTCGTAAAAAGCTCGGTCCAGATTTTCATCCAATGCTACGGGAAAAGAGGCCTTGTAACGAATTTCCAATCGCTCCTTTTCCCCGGCGATGGCTTCGTAATAGTCGGAGACGGAAGCGGTCATGCGCTTTAAAAACTTCAATCGCTCTTTTAAGATAACCGCCGCATAGGTCGCCAAACTTCGGTCGTAAACATCCAATAAATTCACGTCTCTGAATTTTCTCAAGGTCACATTCCGCTGATAGAGTATGTGGTAATAGCCGCTGTAGGCCTCCTCATAGAGAGGATTGATCATGCGGAGCATGTCGTCGATAAACCCGCGGCGCTGAGAAGGCGATCCCTGAACCATTTGTAGATGCTTGGGCTCAAAAAGCACCACGCCCATGCCCCGACCGTAGGCCGAGGTATTTTTCACCGGATTGTGATCCCGCATAAAGCGCCGCTTGTCTTCTTTTACGGTGATTTCCATATCGTGGGAAAAATCATCCAAGACGGCGGTGGCCGAAACAAAAGCGCTCTCTTCGCCGAAAGTGATCACTTCCTTTAAGGAAGCGGTTTTAAAGCTTCTTCCCGTCAAAGACAGGTAGATCGCCTCTAAAAAATTCGTCTTTCCCGTGCCGTTGGGACCGACGATATTGTACATTTTCGGCTCCAAATCCATAAAAAGGCGCCGGTGATTGCGAAAAGAGACTATGTTCAATTGTTTGACAAACACGTCGCCCTCCCGCTATTTAACCACCTTTAGTATAGTACAAATGTTCTATTCATACAAAGGAAGAATCATTCCCTTTCGATACTGTCTTTCTCGCCCATAAATTCGACGACATCGCCGGGGTAAAGCTTTCTTCCTCGGCGCAGTTCCATTTCGCCGTTAACATAGACCAAGCCGTCTGAAACCACGGCCTTGGCCATGCCGCCGGAATCCACCCACTGCACGTATTTTAAAAAGCTGTCCAGTTTAATAAAATCGGTACTTATTTTCATAGATTGGCCAACCGCACAGGTAATACTAAGTAGAGCATGTCGTTGCCGTTTAAAGGCGTAATAATACAGGGGTTTACCGCGTCGGTAAAGCCCATGGAGATTTCTTCCGTATCCATGACCCGTATGCCTTCCAGCAAATAGCGGGCGTTAAAGGCGATGGTTAAATCAGCGCCCGTCTTTTGCGCCCGAATGGTTTCGTGAACCTTGCCCACTTCGGAATTGGAGAGGATTTCGATTTGATCGTCTTTAATTTCCAAGCGCACCAGGCCGTTACGTTCCTTGCCGGTCATTAAGCTGGCCCGCTCCAAGGAATCGATTAATTGCTTTCTGTCGACCACGACACTCACGTCGTGTTCTTTGCGAATCAAACTGTTGTAGCGGAAAAATTCGCCGTTTAAAAGTTTCGTAAAGAATTTCGTTTCGTCGAATTGAATTAAAATGTGATTGTTTCCGATTTCCAAGGTCAATGTCTTGGTCTCGTCGATTAATTTTGAAATCTCCGACACGCTTCTCGCCGGTAAAATTAAATCCCGCTCCAGGGCTTGTTCCCCTTCGATGCGGCTCAGTGCCATACGGTAGCCGTCTAAGGCGACGAAGGTAATGTCTTCCTTTTTAACATCCAACAGGACGCCGGTGAGAACCATGCGCATATCGTCGTTGGACGTGGCAAACTGGGTTTCCTTAAAGGCCTTTAAAAGAGATTCTCCGGTGACGACGATTTTTTCCGCGCCGCCCAGCTCCGGAAGTTGGGGATACTCTTCCGGGTTTTGTCCCATGATTTCAAATTCCGATTGCTCGCAAATTAAGGAAAGCTTTTGTCCTTCGCTTTCCATATGGACCATGGCATTGGGCAATTTGCGCACGATGTCTCCGAACAAAGAGGCATTTAATACGATGCTTCCCGGCTCCTGAACGAAGCAGGCGTGACGCGCTTCCATGGAAATTTCCGTGTCCGTGGCTCGTAGAATTAATTGGCCTTCCGTCGCTTCCATGTAAATGCCTTCCAATATCTGCATATTCGTCTTTGACGAAATGGCACGGGAGACGGTGGATACAATGGAAGACAGGACGGATTTTTCGATTTGAAATTTCAACTTGTCTCCTCCTTTATATAAGATTAATACTTCGTATTCGTAGTAGGGCTTGTGAATATGTGGATAGTCCTCGTTTAACGGAGGGTCTTGGAAAGAATCATGTGGATAGTCTATGGATATCTCCGTGGATGCTTTTCCTTTTATCCACAATTTTCTAATTGCCTTTAATTTGTTCCTTTAAGGATTCGATGGTAACGAAGAGCTGGCTGTCATTTTCCATATCGCTTTTGATTTTATCGCAGGCGTGGATGACCGTGGAGTGATCGCGTCCGCCGAAATCCTGTCCGATTTTCGGCAGGGACATGTCGGTCAGTTCCCGGGTCAGATACATGGCGATCTGGCGGGGATATGCCAAGGGTCTGGACCGCTTCTTGCTGTCCATTTCCTCCAGGGTAATGTGGTATTTATCGCAGACCACGCTTTTAATATGGCCCACGGTAATTTGTACGGGCTTGTTGTTTTCGTAAATATCCTTTAATACCGTGGCTGCCGTCTCTTCGGTGATAATGCCGGTGGTCAGCTTGGAATAGGCCGTCACCCGAGACAGGGCACCTTCCAATTCACGAATATTGCTTTTCACGTGGGTGGCGATGTAATTAATCACTTCGTCGGGCACGACGAAGCCGTCGCTTTTCGCCTTGTTTCTTAAGATAGCGATTCGGGTTTCCAAATCCGGCGCCTGAATATCTACGACTAATCCCCAGGCGAAGCGGGAGATTAAACGCTGTTCCAATTTTTTAATATCCTTCGGCGGCTTGTCGCTGGTCAGGACGATTTGCTTATCCTGCGCGTGAAGCTCGTTAAAGGTATGGAAGAATTCATCCATGGTGGATTCTTTATCGGCGATAAATTGAATATCGTCGATAAGAAGCAGATCCTGAGATCGATACTTCCTCCGAAATTCTTCGTTTTTATTGGTTTGAATGGATGCGATAAATTCGTTGGTGAACTGCTCGCTGGTTACGTACAGTATCCTTTTATTGGGATCGCTACGGTGCATAAAATGGCCGATGGCATGCATTAAGTGCGTCTTTCCCAAACCGACGCCGCCGTAAATAAACAGAGGATTGGCGTGGGCTTCCTTTGGATTTTCCGCCACGGCTAAGGAAGCCGCGTGGGCAAATTGATTGGATTGGCCCACCACAAAGGAATCGAAGGTATATTTCGGATTCAAATGGTACAGGGCTTCGGCCGTATTTTCAGAGGCCTTATAGGAAGTTTCGCCGTCGGAGGTGAGGACGAACTGAATGTCCAAATCACGGCCGCCGGCTTCCTTTACGACGCGGCGAATCAGGCTTTTGTAATTGTTGTTGTTCCTTTTTAAATGATTCAGGACGAATTCCCTTGATACGCCCAATATAAGGGCGTCGCCTTGGATGGCGATAGGTTGAATCGGACGAAACCACGTGTTGATTTGCGACTCGTAGAGATTTTCTTCGAGAAGCAGCTGAAAGGCGTCGTCCCAAAGCGTTTTAACATCGGTTGACATACTCGCTCCTTGATTTATGTATTAACATATACACATGTGGAAGAATTTTCTATGGATGAAAAAATCCACAGTGTTGTGGATGGTGGGGATAAACAATTTATAAACAATGTCTAATGACTCATATGTCTATAAATAGGTGGTGTTTTTTCGTATTTTAAGAGATGTACTGCAAAAGTATGAAACTTATCAACAAACTATGCACAGACTGTGTATAAGTACAGGTTGTTCACAGGCTTCATTTTTATTCACACACTTGCCACAATTATACACAAAGATAAAAAAGTTATCAACATATCCGGTAGGGGTTACGGGACCTTTTGCCGGAAGGTTTAATCGGCGAATTTCGTCTGTTTAATGGACTTTCTCACCAAAAGTAATTGACTTAAACCACGGCAGTCTCTATAATATATAGAGTGTATTTAAAGAATAGGTCCTTTGGGCATTTTTTTATCCCTATGGAGGAGGTGTAACGATGAAAAGAACGTACCAACCGAAACGCAAACAAAGAAAAAGAGAACACGGTTTTCGTGCACGCATGAGAACTCGCGGCGGTCGCAAGGTTTTACGCGCTCGTAGAGCCAAAGGTAGAAAAAGACTTTCCGCATAATCCATGGAAAAAAAGTACTTTCTTACGAAAGACGGCGATTTTAAAAAAGTATATAGAAAGAGAAAAACGTTCGGGAACAGAAATTTTACTCTTTACGTTAAAAAAAACGGCCTGGCCCATTCCAGGATGGGTTTTTCCATCAATAAGAAGGTGGGAAAGGCCGTTATTCGTAATAAAATAAAAAGACGATTAAAGGCGCTCTATACGGAGGTCTTCCCTCGCTTGACGCCGGGATACGATTACGTCATCGTCGTTAAAAATAATGTGGCGGATTTAGATTTTAAAACCATAAAATCGGCCTTTCACCATCTGTTTCGCGTAGCGAAATTTTTAAAAGGAGAAAAAAAGTCATGAAGACTTTCGTTTTGGGACTCATTCGATTTTACCAAAAAATTATTTCTCCTTATCTCTTACCCGGTGCCCACTGTCGGTTTACGCCCACATGCAGTGAATACGGCTACCAGGCTTTTTCAAAATACCCTTTTTTCAAAGCGCTTTATTTAACGGTAAAGCGCATTTTACGCTGCCACCCCTTTCACAAGGGCGGCTATGATCCACTTCCATAGATTAGGAGGAAGTTCAGTTGATTAACGCATTAGCGAGTTTTTTCGGCACGATCTTGCACGCGATTTATAATTTCGTCGCAAGTATCGGTTCCGAGCCGAAGGCCATTTCCTACTATGCGATTGCCATTATAATTACCACTCTGCTTTTCCGTTTGGCGCTCTTGCCTTTGAATTTATTTCAAACGAAAAACCAGTTAAAGATGGCGAAATTACAGCCGGAAATGAAAAAAATCCAAAAAAAATACGAAAAAGACCCGCAGCTATTGGCGCAAAAGCAGTCTCAGCTCTATAAGGAATCTCAATTTAATCCTTTAAGCGGCTGTTTGCCTATGCTTATTCAATTTCCCGTTCTGTTGGCATTCTATCGGATCTTTATGTTCCCGACGAAATTTGCCTTTACGAATCCGGAATTTTACGCGTCCATACAAAAGAATTTCTTTTTTATCCAAAGTCTGGATCATCCCGATCCGACAAAAATAGCCTTGCCGGTGATCGCAGCATTTTTTACCTGGCTGTCTACTTACATCGTGCAAAAGAGCAACAAAGCGCCGTCGACGGAGTCTTCCGAGCAAATGATGCGCACCATGTCTATGATGATGCCGGTTATGATTTTTATGTTTGCGAGACGGATGGCGGCGGGTTTGGTCTTGTACTGGATCGTCGGTAGTATTTACACGGTTTTCCAACAATTTGTGAGCAATAAAATCATCGAAAAAGAAAAAGAAGCGGAGGCTTAGCATGAATTTCTCCATCCAATCGGCAAAAACGGTTGACGAGGCCGTAGAAAAGGCCCTTCTCGAGTTAAAAGCGACGCGGGACGAGGTCGACATCGAAGTTATTGAAGAGCCCTCCGGCGGTTTTTTAGGGCTGATTGGGGGCAAGGATGCTATTGTCAAAGTGAGAAGAAAAATGGACCACAAGGACATTGTGGATTCCATTTTAAAGGATGAAGAAATCGAATCCGTGCGCACGGTTTTAGATGAAAAGGCGAAGGAAGAAGCTGCGATCGAATCGAGTGCGGAGGTCCCGGAAGCCGGTGAAGCCGCGGAAGAAAGCGAACAGGCGGAGGATGAAGCGCAAGAGCCGTCCTTCGAGTACTTAAACGACGAAGAGCTTGAAGCTTTGATCCGCGAGTACATCGACCGCATTATGAGCGCTATGGAGCTGGCTTATACCTTGTCCGTGGATTTCAATGAAAATGAAATCGACGTTTCCATCGACGGCAAGAGAGAGGAAACGGGCATTATTATCGGCAAGCACGGATCCACCTTAAACGGTATCCAAATCGTCTTATCCGCCATGGTCAATCAACGAAGCGACGATTTCCGCCGCGTGATCGTGGATTGCAGCGGCTACAGAAAACGGCGCGAACAAGTGTTGAAACGCATTGCCGGCAAGACGGCCAACAAGGTTTTAAAGACAAATAAATCCATTAAATTGGAGCCGATGAATGCACAGGAAAGGCGCATTATTCACGCCTGCCTGGCCAATGTCGACGGCATTCGAACGCGAAGCGAGGGCAAGGAGCCCCATAGGCGCGTCGTCATTCATAAGGATACATCCCAGCCTTCATAGTCTCTATGAAGGCTTTTTTATAGGAAAGGTGACACTATGACTATTGCGGCTATCTCTACGGCAAAATCCGCCGCGGGCATCGGCATCGTGCGCTTAAACGGCGAGGACGCTATTTCTTTAGCCGACGGTTTTTTTAAGAGCAAACAGGATTTGACAGATCCGGCCAATGACCGCAAGCTTCTTTACGGTCACATCGTCTCCGAAGGGGAAGTGGTGGATGAGGTGCTGGCCGTGGCCTTTCGCGCCCCCTTCAGCTATACCGGCGAGGACATGGTGGAGATTCAGGCCCACGGCAGTCGCATCGGCCTGGAGCGGATTTTAAACTGCTTTATTTCCGCCGGAGCGGAGCCGGCGAAGCGGGGAGAATTTACCAAAATCGCCTTTTTAAACGGCAAGCTGGATTTAACGGAGGCCGAGGCCATTATCGACATGATCGAGGCGGAGAGCGTGTCGGCTCAGAAGCAGAGCGCTCGCCAGCTCACCGGCCACTTGTACCGCAAAATCGAAGGCTTCCGCAGCCGGATCAAGGACACCCTGGCCCATTTGGTGGCGGATATCGACTTTTCCACGGAAGAGGTGGAGCCCGTAGATATCAGCGCCCTGATGACCACCTGTGACGGAATTTTAAGGGAAATGAAGGAGCTGGAAGGAACTTTTTCCCGAGGAAAAATGGTTCAAGAAGGTATTGCGACGGCCATTGTGGGCAAGCCCAATGTGGGTAAGAGCTCCTTTTTAAATAAGATGCTCAGAGAAGATAAGGCCATCGTCACAGATATTCCCGGCACCACCCGGGACGTGCTGGAGGCGTCCTACTCTCTCGACGGCATTCACCTTAGAATTCAGGATACGGCGGGGATACGAAAAACCGACGATACCATCGAGCAAATCGGCATCGAGCGCGCCATGGCCAGCATGGAGGAAGCGGATCTGGTTATCGCCCTCTTCGACGCATCCCGTCCCTTGGAGGATATGGATTTTGAAATCATGGAGCGGATCAAGGACAAGCGGGTGATTTGTCTTTTAAACAAACAGGATCTGGGCGCGGTTTTGGATAAAAAGACCATGGAAGCCCACTTCCCCGGCGCCGTCATCGAGACCAGCTTTATTCAGGGCGAGGGTCTCGCCGCCGTGGAAGATTTGATCCAGTCCTGGTTTTTGTCGGGCACCATCGAGGAAGACGAGATTCAAATTTATTCCCTGCGCCACAAGATCCTCCTTTCGGAGGCGGTGGAATCCCTGGCCAAGGCGGTGGACGATATCGGCGCCGGCATCGGCTTGGATCTCGCCGAGGTGTATATCGAGGATGCCTTTTTGAAATTAGGGGAGATTACCGGTCAAACCGCCGGCGAAGAGGTCTTGGACCACGTCTTTTCTAAATTTTGTATCGGAAAATAAGGAGCGAAGATGAATTTTTTAGCGAAAAACGTCGACATCGTCGTCGTCGGCGCGGGCCATGCCGGATGTGAAGCGGCGCTGGCGGCGGCGCGTATGGGCCATTCCGTAGCGATTCTTACCATCAATTTAAATGCCGTGGCGGCCATGAACTGCAATCCCAATGTGGGCGGCACGGGCAAGGGCCACTTGGTGCGGGAAATCGACGCATTGGGCGGCGAGATCGGCCGAAATATCGACAAGACCTTTATTCAATGCCGCATGCTCAATCGCTCCAAGGGGCCGGCGGTCCATTCTCTGCGGGCTCAGGCGGACAAGTGGGACTACCACGCCGCCATGAAGGAAACCTTAGAAAATACAAGGAATCTTTATCTAATTCAAGAGGAAGCCGTGGCTTTCAATATGGAGGACGGAGACGTTTGCGGCGTCGTCGGAAAGAGCGGCGCCATTTACCGGGCGAAGAAGACCATTTTGGCCACGGGGACGTATTTACGAGGCCGTGTTTTCATGGGCGAGGTGAATTACGCCTCCGGTCCCGACGGCATGCAGCCCGCCAACGAGCTTACTTCCGCCATCGAAGGCCTGGGCCTTAAGACCATGCGCATGAAGACCGGGACGCCGGCTCGAGTGCACCGGGATTCCATCGACTTCACCGGCATGGACGTGCAAAAGGGCGACGAAACCATCGTGCCCTTCTCCTTTTCGAATCTCGACGTGGATTACTCCGACAAAAAACAAATCGACTGTTACTTAACCTATACGACGCCGGAATGCCACGAGATCATTCGCGAAAATATTCATCGCTCCGCCATGGCCATGGGGGATATCGAGGGCGTCGGGCCCCGCTACTGCCCCTCCATCGAGGACAAGGTGACTCGTTTTGCCGATCGGGACAAGCACCAGGTCTTTCTCGAGCCGGAAGGCCTGCATACTAAGGAAATCTACGTACAGGGCGTATCCTCTTCCCTGCCCGTGGAGGTGCAAATGGCCCTATACAAAAAAATCGAGGGCCTTGAGGCCTGTGAGTTTATGCGCCCCGCCTACGCCATCGAATACGACGCCATCGACGCAACGAAATTGCGGCTGAGTTTACAGGTGACGGAGACGCCGAATCTCTATATGGCCGGGCAAATCAACGGATCCAGCGGCTACGAGGAGGCGGCGGCTCAGGGGCTTATGGCGGGAATCAACGCTGCCCTTGCCATCGAAGGTAAAGAGCCTCTTATCTTAGGACGCGACCAGGCCTATATCGGCGTTTTAATCGACGATTTAGTCACCAAGGGTACCCGGGAGCCTTACCGCATGATGACGGCGCGGGCCGAATACCGACTCACCCTGCGTCAGGACAATGCGGACCTGCGGCTTACGGAAATCGGACGGGCCGTGGGCCTCGTTGGGGACGAACAATACGAAAGGTTCGTGGAACGCAGGGACGCCATCGAAAAGGAACGGGCGCGCCTGGCATCCATTCAGATTAATCCGACGAAGGAAAATTCCGACATATTAAACGCCATGGGATCGGCCGTTTTGAAAAACGCCACGCCTTTATTAAATCTTATGCAGCGTCCGGAGCTCACCTATGACCGTTTGGCCGTCTTCGATCCCGACAGGCCGTCCCTTCCCCGCCACGTCATCGACGAGGTGGAGACGGACATTCGATATAAGGGCTATATCGAAAAGCAAGCGGCGCAAATTCAGAAATTCCGGAAGATGGAGAACAAGCTTCTCTCCAAGGAATTGGATTACGAAGCCATCGGCGGCTTGAGAAACGAAGCCAAGGAAAAGCTGTCGAAAATTCAGCCGGAATCCGTGGGACAGGCGAGCCGCATCAGTGGCGTGAGTCCGGCGGACATTAATGTCCTGTTGATTTATTTAGAGCAAAAACACAGGGAGGAATCAAATGAATTGGCAGACGCGTGAGGATTATTTAAAGCAGTTTCCCGTGGAGATTCCCTATAAGGCCTTCGACCGCTACGGGGAGATTCTCCTGGAATGGAACGAACGCATGAACCTGACCCGCATTACCGACGAAGGCGATATGATGGACAAGCACTTCATCGACTCTCTGACGCCAACCCTTCTCAATGCCTACGAGGGCACGGGCAAAATTTTAGATCTGGGCACCGGCGCGGGCTTTCCCGGCATGGTGCTCGCCATGGCATCGCCTCAGCGGGAGGTTCATTTAATGGACAGCCTAAAGAAGCGCATCACTTTTCTGGACCATGTTGTAGATGAACTGGGGCTTTCCAATGTAAGGACCTTACACGGCCGTGCCGAAGAGGCGGGGCGGGACGCTAAATTCCGGGAGCAATACGGATTGGTCGTCTCTCGCGCCGTGGCTCGCTTGCCGATTTTGGCGGAATACTGTCTGCCCTTCGTTTACCTGGGCGGACACTTCGTCGCCATGAAAGGCGCCGAGGGCGTCGACGAAACCGAGGAAGCGAAGCGCGCCATCGATATTTTAGGCGGTAAGCTGGAAGAGATCGTGGACCTCAAGCTTCCCGGCGGGGACGAACGCCACTTGGTAGTCGTAAAAAAAGTGAAAGCCACGCCGTCGAAATACCCTCGCGGCGGCGGTAAGCCGAGAAAGGATCCTCTGTAATCATGATTTTCTACATTCCGGCATTCATTTTTCTTCTCTACAAACTTTATAAACGGCGGACCGGGACAGCTCTTCTGCTCGTAGCCCTTTGTGCGCTAAGCGCCGCGGCCTATATGGGAGTTCCCTCCTTGTTTATCGAACCGATCCCGGCCATCTTTCCCACCGTCGCTTTGATTTGCGTGCTTTACCTCATTTTCTTGTCTTGGCGAGAATACAAAGCGGCCAAGATCAATTACTTAAAAGAGCGCCGAATGCATCGAGAAAATGCCGCACCCCTAAGAAAAACCGAAGACGATCACGAGCGCATCGTGATTAAGGACAGGAAGACGTCGATGGAAAAGGTCATCTATTTGAAACGAGACGAAAAAAATGTTCCACGTGGAACAAATGAAGAAAACGAAACAGAAAACAAAAATTGAGCGGAAATGTTCCACATGGAACACTCCGCTCTTTTTATTTTCTCTCCGGTTTGATACTATAGTTAGGAAGGGAGTGGCGCTATGACGAGAAAAATTGCCGTGTTTAATCAAAAGGGTGGCGTCGGTAAAACGACGACAGTAATTAATTTAGCCGATGCCTTGGCAAACAAGGGCCATCGCGTTTTAATTTTAGATTTAGATCCGCAAGGGAATGCCACCAGCGGATTGAATATCGATAAAGACAGAGACGAAATGATTTACGATTTTTTGCTGGGGGATCAGGGTGATTTCATCGTCCCGATTAAGGAAGGCCTGGACATCATTCCCTCCGGTGCCACGCTGGCGGGAATCGAAATCGAATTTGCCCGCCGAGACGGATGGCAGACGATTTTAAAGGAGAATATGGCCCAATTGGAAGGCTATGACTATATTATCATGGACTGCCCGCCGTCCCTGGGGATTCTCTCCATCTTAGCTCTGACGGCGGCAGACGGCATTTTGATTCCCGTGCAGTGCGAATACTACGCATTGGAAGGCCTGTCTCAGCTGATGGAATCCATTCAGCTGGTGCGCGGAGGCTTTAATCCGGATCTGGAAATCGAAGGTGTCCTTCTCACCATGTACGACGGCCGCACGAATTTAAGTATGCAGGTCGTGGAAGAGGTAAAAAATTATTTCAAGGACGCGGTGTTCTCTACGGTGATCCCGAGGAATGTACGATTGGCGGAAGCCCCGTCCTACGGCATGAGCATTATAGATTACGATAAAAACAGCCGTGGCGCCAAGGCTTACGCCGCCCTGGCGGATGAGGTTGAAAAGAGGAGGTCCTGATGGAAAAGAAACGCGGTTTAGGTCGCGGGCTGGATAATTTTTTCGGCGCGCAACAGGAAGAAAACAAAGAAGCCGAGACCCTGGCTGTGGAAGCTATTGAAACCAATCCCCATCAGCCGCGGAAATATTTTTCCGAGGAAAGCATCGACGAGCTGGCGGAAAGTATTCAGGCCGTGGGCGTTCTGCAGCCTCTCTTAATAAAAAAAGACGGGGATATTAATCTGCTGATCGCCGGGGAGCGGCGTCTGCGGGCGGCGAAAAAGGCGGGCCTGAAAGAGGTGCCCGTGCGATTTATCGACGTTGACGAGGAAGAGGGCGATAGGATCTCCCTTATCGAGAACGTACAGCGGGAAGATTTAAATCCCATGGAAGAAGCCGAGGCCTACGAGACCTTGCGGAAGAAATATAAGTACACCCAGGAAAAAATCGCTGGTCTCGTGGGTAAATCCCGTCCCTATATCGCCAACAGCCTGCGCCTTTTAAAGCTGGAGCCTGTGGTCAAGGAAATGCTTCGCCGGGAAGAGCTGTCCATCAGTCAAGGCAAGCTCCTTCTTTCCGTTAAGGACGGCAACGCACAGATCAAGCAGGCGAAGCGCATGGTGGATGAAGGCCAAACCATTGCCGAAAGCACGCAAAACACGAAAAAGTCGACGGAAAAGCGTCGCGACCACCAGGGCTATTACTCCTATTTGGAAAACGCACTAATGGACGTTTTGGGCACGAAGACGGAAATCGTCGGCAATCACGAAAAGGGAAAAATCGTCATCGACTATTATTCCGAAGACGATTTAATGCGTCTCAGCGATTTGATTTTGGGGGAAGACATCGATGGTTAGAGAATACAAATACTTCGTCGCCGACGCCTACACCGACCTTTCCTTTGTAGGAAATCCTTCGGGCATCGTTTTGACCGAGGGGAAAATGACCGATGAGGAAATGCTCAAGGCGGCGCGGGAATTAAAACACTCCGAGACCACCTGTATTCGCCGCCTGGACAAGGATATTTATCACGTGCGCTATTTTTCTCCCGTATGCGAGGTATCTCTTTCCGGCCACGCTGCCCTTGCCACATTTTGGACCTTGGCGGAGCTCGGCTATATCGACGGCCGCGAGGATAATCTTCGAATTCGCCAATATACCAAGGCCGGCGCCCTCCATGTGGATTTTCAATTTAATAACGGAGAGATACGCTTCGTGGATATCGAGCTGCCCAAAATGAAAATCGCCACCGAAGTGGAAGACGTGGCCTCCGTCGCCGAAGCTTTTAAGTTGACTGAGGCGAGTATCGGCTGTGAGAAAAGCCTGAAGCCTGCGGTGATCGACGCGGGTATTAAGACCATGATTATTCCTCTGAATAGCCGCGACCTCCTACACACCATGGTGCCCAAGCGCCGGCGCATGGAAGAGCTCACGGAAAAATACGGCGCACAGTGCTACCACCTCTTTTACTACGACGGCACGTGCCGCGTCGATCAGCGTAACTTTTCCCCGGCTGTAGGCATTTGGGAAGAATCGGGCACCGGCACGGGGAGCGGCGCCATGTACTTTTATTTAAGGGAGAAAGGTCTCCTTGACGGCGAAAAAATTACCTGCTATCAAGGTGATGAAGTGGGACGGCCCTCGGAGATCGTTCTTAAGGAGAAGAATGGATCGATTTATGCCGGCGGCAGGGCCTGCGTGGTTATGGAAGGGATTATGCGCCTATGAAACTCGTGGACATGAGTCTAAACGACTATATTATAAAAGCACAGGATAAGAGCTCCGTTCCCGGTGGCGGCTCCGTGGCAGCCCTTTGCGGCGCCCTCGCCGCCTCCCTCGCCGCCATGGTCTTGAATCTTTCCGGCGCCGAGGATATGGCGAAGGAATACGACATCTTTTCCAAGCAGCTGAGGGCAAATATCGACGATGACAGTACCTCCTTCGACGGCGTGTTGAAGGCCTTTCGCATGCCGAAGACCACGGAAGAAGAGAAAAAAGCCCGCCGCCTCGCCATTGAAGAAGGCTATAAAGAGGCCATCGACGTGCCCATACTCACCATGCAGTCGTCCTATTTAATTATTTACACGCTAATAAAGCACGAGGCCTATATCGGCGACGAGGCCCTGAGCGATCTGTATTTAGCGGCGGATTTAGCCCTGACGGCCTTTAACGGCGCCAAGGACACGGCCATGATCAATGTAGAAGCGTTAAAAGACGACGCCACTCGCGCCGTCTACGAGGATAAAATTGAGTCAATGATGGAAACCATGACGGAGGCATACGACCGTCTGCAGGCAACCTATCGTGTATGAAGACGCTGTTTATCTTGAATCCCCGGCTGAAAGAGGCGAAAAAGCGGGAAGTGGAGGAGGCCGCCTCACGCTACTGGAAAGGCGACTACGACTTTGCCCGCGGAAATATTTGGGACTACGACGCCGAGGTCCTGGCCGACTACGATCACTTTGTCGCTGTCGGCGGCGACGGCACCATATTCGCCGCAGTCAACACCATGATGAAGACATCGGCGCGAAAGCTCACCATCGTTCCGGCGGGAAGCGGTAACGACTTTGCCCGCAGCCTTGCCTTGAAGGGTGACGCCATCAATATATTGAAGAGCGCTCAAGTCCTCGAGCCCCGTCCCATGGACCTGGGCAAGTGGAACGAGCACTACTTTTTAAACATCGCCTCCGTGGGCTTCGATGCCGATGTCAACGCCAATAACAATGAAAGGCTGAAGCGCTTCGGCCCCTTTAGCTACACCTTGAGCGTCATCAAAACCCTGTTTACCTACAAGCCCCGGATCATAAAAAAAGAAGGTCTCGCCCTTCGGGAATGGACCCTCTTTACCATCGGAAACGGCGGCTATTACGGCGGCGGCTTTCCCATCTTCCCCAAAGCGAGCCCCTTTTCCGGAGAGCTTCTCTTTTTAGGGGCGGGAAAGAGCCGGCTGAAGCACATTTTGCCCTTCTTGCTCTGCCTCTTTATGGGAAAAGACTATCTTTGGAAGAAGGATATGGTGCGGGCGTCCCTTCGCTTTATGGATTTTACCTTAATCGACGAGGCCAATGTGAATCTGGACGGGGAAAATTTTCGGGAAAAAGGGCCCGTTCACGTCAAGATCCTGCCGAGTGAGATCCTCTATTTAGGGCCGGTGAATAAGTAAGGCCGCAGTCACCGTTGGATTTCATTTAAGTGCGCGGTTTATGATGCGGAGCCATAAAAACAGCCCTATTCAAGAGAACAGGGCTGTTATATTTAGCGGTCGAAGGTGCGCCGGTAGCCGGCGCGCTCCGCTTCCATGGCGTTTTCGAAATAGATCGTATTTTTCGGCGACATTTTGTCATAGGACTTGTCCGCAGGCAGGTGGTAGACCTTGCTCCTTTTGTTTCCCTTGGCCGGGCCTTCCTTTCCCTCCACGGCCCAAATGCCTCGCACGTGATCCATGGCGACGATCTCGCCATCATGGAGCAGGGATTGGTATTTGGTATTGGGCTCGATGGCCCGCTCCCGGGCATAGCCCGATGCCACCAATTGGTAGTTAAAGAGGATCTCCTCCTTGGGCTTGTCGCTGACCCGGGGATCCTCCGTCCAGATATAGGCCAGGCTGCGGCCGTAGCGGTCCTCCTTTTCCTCGTCGTATTCCAAAAAGACGGCCTTTCCCGTCAGGGCCTTTTTCGAAAAATCCGAGGCTTCCTTGCCCCAAGGCTCCACTCGGCCACGGGGCTTCACGGTCTCCGGCGTATCCACGCCGATCAGGCGCACCCGGGTGTCGGCGCCGTCATCGATAATTAAGGTGTCGCCGTCCACTACCCGCTTCACCGTGACGCCGGCGGCGTTTTTCGGCGAAGAATCCAGGCCCTCTTTGGCGGTAAAAGTCGCCGCCAGGGCCAGCACGATCAGTAAAAATGTTCGCAAATGTTTGTTTAAATGTTTCATATCCTCAGTATAACAGAAAGAAGGAGAGCCATGGCCATTCAAATTTTCGGCACGAAAAAATCCAATGACACGAAAAAAGCCCAGCGCTTTTTTAAAGAGCGGGGCATTAAATTTCAATTTATTGATTTAAATGAGGTGGAAATGTCGTGGGGCGAATTCGATTCCATTACCGCCTCCATCGGGGGATTGGACGCCTGGATCGACGAAAATTCCAAAGACGCCGACGGTCTGGCCTATGTGAAATACGCCACGGAAGAGAGCAAGGAGGCCTACATTATCGACCACCCCAGCGTGATGAAGCTCCCCATCGTCAGGAGCAAGAAGCGGGCGGTCTTGGGCCATGCGCCCGATGTATGGAAGAAATGGGCGGAGGAAGAAAAGTAATTGAGGTGCTGCGGCGCCTCTTTTTTTATCGGGAAAAACCATTAGGTGCGAATCGCGGGATCCATGTGAAGGATGAGAAAAGACACGAGGAGAAAAGCCGCCGAAAGCCATATGGTTCTCAGCTCCAGGAGGGGGAAGAAGATCCCGCCGATAAAGGCGCCGAGAAAAAAGATACACACGATAAACAAGACGGTGCGGCTCGCTTCCTTGTGGGCGGTGCCCTTCGTGTGGTGGTAGCCCGCCAGATTGTGCATAATCGTACGCACATTGCCCACGCACATGGTAGTGGCGGCGTTAATGTCCGCGAATTTTCTGAAGGTATTGACCTGCATGCCGCAGGAGAAGGCCATCATACTGTTGGCGATGCTGTCCAGCTCTTTCGAAAGAAAGCCCACGACGACGAGAATAATGATTTCCGCAGCCAGGATGCGCTGCTTAAAGTGCAGGCCCATACGCCGTTTCTCGGCAAATGCCACCCGTCCCGAGACATAGACCCCCAGTGCGAAGGAGGCGATTTGAATAAAGTAGCGGAGCATGGCGGGGAAATTTCCCTCGGCCAAGTTAAAGGCCATGAGTACCACATTCCCCGTGAGGGCGTTGACGAAGACCTTGCCCCTAAGGGCGTAGGAGTAGCCGTCCTGCAGGCCCCCGGCCAAGGTGAGAAAGGTGGCGAAGAGCAGAGATTCGGACCAAGTTTTATTTTTCATAGAGGGCCCTCATTCGTTCGATTAAATCTTTGTAGATGGGCAGCATATGGGCCTCGGAGACGAAGGTATCCAGCGCATTAACCGGCACCCACTTGCGATTTTCGTTGGCTTCAAACAAGGTGTCGTCCTCGTGGCCTAAAAAGCCGTAGCAGAAATTAATGTGGAAGTGGCTGTCCACGGCCTCTCCCTTGCGCTCGTGGGCCTTCACGGGCAAAAGCTCCATGGCCAGGGGCTCTTCGCTCAAAGGCTTGACATAGCGTATGCTCGTCTCCTCGTAAAGCTCCCGCAGAGCGGAATAAAAGAGTTCCTCCCCATCCTCCACGTGGCCCCCGGGCCAGGAGAAGGATTTGTAAATGGGGTGATAGATCATTAATAGCTTGTCGGCGTCGAAATCCATGACCATGGATGAGGTGGTGTAGTGATAAGGCGCGCTTCGGTCCGTGGCGATAAGGGCGGGGTTCAGCTGCAGCAGATGCTCCCTGTCCTCCGCCTCTTCTTTATTTTTCGGTTTGTAGGATTCAATCCATTCCATAAATTACCTCCAGTGCCGGCGAAAAAGCCGACGGTACGGCGTAAAGGCCTTTCAGCTCCTCTGCCGTGGCCCAGGTGCGGTCGTCTTCCGCGGCAAACAGGGCGTCGACCTTTGCGTAATAGACCCACACATTCCAAATTCTGTGGCTGAAGACGTGGCGGTAGGCGGCTACCTTCTCGGCGGAGGGGGCGGCGAAATTCTCCTCCGCCAAAAGTTTCAGCACGTCTTCCTCTTTAATATGGCCCTTCACCATGGGAAAGCCCCACATGGAAGCCAAGAGCCCGCTCGGCCGCTTCTCGATTAAATAGCGGCCGCCGAGATCCACCAGAAGCAGAGTCAGATCCTCTTCCCTCTGCTTTTTCTTTGGCGTGCGCTTCGGATAGTCCTCGGCGCAATTTGCCTCATGGGCCCCACAATGGCCCCGAAGAGGGCAGTCTTTACAGGCGGGAGCTGTGGGCGTGCAGATTTTGTTGCCCAGATCCATCATGGCCTGATTGAAATCCCCGGGGCGCTCCGCGGAAATATCTTTATTGGCCAGCTCAAAAATCCGCCGCTTCCCCGCCGCCGTCTCGATCTTCTCCTCGATCTTATAGAGGCGGCTGTAAATGCGCAGGAGATTGCCGTCCACCGCCGCCACCGGCTCTTTATAGGCGATGGATGCAATGGCCGCCGCCGTGTAATCCCCAATGCCCGGGAGGGCCTTTAAGCCCTCGAAGTCCCCGGGCATGCCCTCCCGGGCCACGATTACCGCCGCCTGCTTTAAATGCTTCGCCCGGCGATAATAGCCCAGGCCCTGCCAATGCTTTAAAAGGGCCTCCTCCGATGCCCGGGCCAGGGCTTCCGCCGTGGGGAAGCTCGTCATAAAGCGCTCGTAATAGGGAATCACCGTCGCCGCCTGCGTTTGCTGGAGCATGATTTCAGACACCCAAATGGCGTAAGGGTCCCTTGTTTTTCGCCAAGGCAGTCCCCGATCCTCGGGGGCGTACCAATTTAAAATTTTCTTCGAAATACACATGAACCTATTATAACAAAAAGGCTGAAAAGGTCTATATTGACGGGATTTCTTAACCGTGTTATAGTTAGGAAGGATATCATACAGAATCAATAGGATATAGGAGGATGTTGTAATAGATGAATGCATTATTGAAAGTGGAAGGCGTACGCGCCTCCGCAGGTGAAAAAGAAATTTTAAAGGGCATGAACCTCGAGGTCAACAAGGGCGAAGTCCACGTTATTATGGGCCCCAACGGCAGCGGGAAGTCCACCTTGGCCAATGTAATTATGGCGAATCCCGCCTACACCATGACCGAAGGCAAGATTTACTTTGAAGGGGAAGACGTCACCGACGAATCCACGGACAAGCGCGCCCGTCGCGGTCTGTATTTAAGCTTCCAAACCCCCTACGAAATTCCGGGGATCAGTGTGGAAAACTTTATTCGCCAATCCCTTTTGGCCCGCGGCGAAAAGACTTCCATTATGAAATTTAAAAAGGCCCTGGCAAAGGAAATGGAACTTCTGGACATGAGACAGGAATACGCCGGCCGCTATTTAAACGTCGGCTTTTCCGGCGGGGAACGTAAAAAGACGGAAATCCTGCAGCTCTTAATGCTGAATCCCAAGCTCGCCATTTTAGACGAAACGGACTCCGGTCTCGACGTGGATGCCGTCGCCACCGTAAGCCGCGGCTTGAAGGAATATTTGGACGGCGAAAAATCCGCCATTATTATTACGCACCATAGAGAAATTCTGAAAGAAATCCACCCGGATTTCGTTCACGTCATTCACGACGGCAAGATCGTCACCGAAGGCGGCGACGAGCTGATCGACCGCATCGAAGAAGAAGGCTTCGGCTGGATAAAGGATGAGCAAGATGCGTAAGAAGACAGAAATTCAAGACATGGACCGGGGGATTTACGACGAAAAAAATCCCTTCACCTATCGAAGAAAGACGGAACAAGGCTTAAACGAATCCATCGTGCGTCAAATTTCCGCCGAAAAAAACGAACCGGAATGGATGCTTGAAAAGCGTCTGGAAGCCTTAAAGATTTTTAACGAAAAAGAAAACCCCTCCTGGGGACCGGATCTGTCGGAAGTGGATATGGACAAGGTCATAACCTATATTCGCCCCGATGCGGATTTGGCCGCCGACTGGGACGACGTCCCCGAAGAGATTCGCAGCACCTTCGACAAGCTGGGCATTCCCGAGGCGGAAAAAGAAGCCATGCTCTCAGGCGTCGGCGCGCAATACGACTCGGAAGTGGTTTACCACAGCATTCAACAACACCTCTTGGATCAAGGGGTTATCTATACCGACTTTGAAACGGGCCTTCACGAATACGAAGACATCGTGAAGGAATACTTCGGCAAGTGCATCAATCCCAATTTGCACAAATACGCCGCCCTGCACTACGCCGTATGGAGCGGCGGCAGCTTCGTTTACGTGCCCGAAGGCGTGGACGTGGACGTGCCCCTGCAGTCCTACTTCCGCCTAAATGCGCCGGGAGCCGGACAATTCGAGCACACCCTGATCATTATCGAAAAAGGCGCCAAGTGCCACTTTATCGAAGGCTGCTCCGCGCCGAAATACAACGCACTGAACCTGCACGCCGGGGCCGTGGAGCTTTTCGTCAAAGACGACGCCACCCTGCGCTACTCCACCATCGAAAACTGGTCGAGAAATATGTACAACTTAAACACCAAGCGGGCCATCGTAGGCAAAAACGGCAAGATCCAATGGGTCTCCGGCTCCTTCGGCTCCAAGGTGAGCATGCTCTATCCCATGAGCGTCCTGGCGGGCGACGGCGCCCAAAACGAATACACCGGCATCAGCTTTGCCGGGGCCGGTCAAAATATCGACACCGGCGCACAAGTTATCCACGCGGCCAACGACACCAAGAGCTCCATTCAATCGAAATCCATTTCCAAGGGCGGCGGCATCGGCGTCTATCGCGGACTGGTGAAAGTCACGGACGATGCCAAGCACACGAAATCCACCGTCTCCTGCGAATCCCTTATGCTCGATGATTTGAGTCGTCAAGATACGATTCCCGCCATCGACATTCACAACCGGGACGTGGACTTCGGTCACGAGGCAAAAATCGGCCGCATTTCCGACGAGGTCATCTTCTATCTCATGACCCGAGGCATTCCCGAGGAAGAGGCGCGGGCCACGGTAGTTCGGGGCTTTGCCGATCCCATTGCCAAGGAACTGCCCCTGGAATACGCCGTCGAGATGAACAATCTCATCTCCTTGGAATTAGAAGGGAGCATTGGCTAATGAAGGCACACAAGGGAAATACCTTAGAATATAAAACTTACGGCTATTTAAAAGTCAACGAAACCGACGTGGCGGCGAGAGAATCCGCCGGGAAAGAAAAGGCCGAAGGCCATCCCGTATTCGACAGCTACAATTACGGCATCAGCCCGGAAATGATTCAGCTCCACGACAACCACGCCACCCTTTACCGCAACCTTACCGCCGAAGGTAAAGTGGATTTGGGCATCGAAAGCGTGGTTGGCGACGAGGATGAAGTCATTACCATAGACCTTACCGTGGAAGAAGAAGGCCACATGACCGGTTGCTTCAGAAGCAAGAAGACCGGCGGCTACCGCTCCTTTATGAGCCGCATCCACGTGAAGAAAAACGGCGTCGCCCGCCTCTACTTCGTCAATGTGGATCAGGCGGAGGTGGACAATTACCTGTCCGTGGCGGCCATTTTGGAAGAAGGCGCCAAGCTCGACGCCTATGTCTTCCATCTGGGCGACGGCAACGAAACCAGCAATGTAAAATGCTTCCTCAAGGGCGAAAGCGCGCTGGGAAACATTCAGTCCATTTATCTCGGCAAAAAGGGTCAGGCCTACGACTTCATCTACGACATGATTCACGAAGGCAAAGACACCACCAGTAATTTAATCGTCGACGGCGCCTTAATGGAAGACAGCTACAAGGTCTTTAAGAGCCGCATCGACTTTTTGGAAGGCTCCAAGCACAGCCGGGGCAACGAAGAAGAATTTGCCATCCTTTTGGACTCCACGGCACGGAGCATTTCCGTACCGGCCCTCTTGAGCCACGAAGACGATGTGGAAGGCAATCACGCCGCCAGCGCCGGCAGATTGGATCAGGACATGCTCTATTACTTCCTCACCCGGGGTTTCGACGCCCAAACGGCGGAACGCATGATTATCGATGCGAAATTTGCGCCGGTCATCGACGGGGTCGTCTACGAAGAGGAACGCAAAGCTATTTACGAGGAACTGGAACGGATCATGGGGAGGCGAGATCATGTTACAAAGTAGCGAAATAAAAGAAATACGAAAAGACTTTCCATTCTTGGAACTGTCCACCAAGGACAAGCCCCTGGTATATTTGGACTCGGCGGCCACGACGCAAAAGCCGAGACAAGTGATCGAGGCCATGAACCGCTACTACAGCTATGAAAACGGCGGGCCCCACCGCGGCGCCCATCGCCTGTCCATGGCAGCCACGGAAGTCTACGAAGGCGCCCGTGAGGCGGTGAAAGACTTTATCGGCGCAAACAGCGTGAACGAAATCATCTTTACCAGAAACGCCACGGAAGGCCTAAACCTTCTCGCCTACTGTTGGGGCCTGGAAAACCTGAAGGCCGGGGACGAAATCGTCCTGTCCATTATGGAACACCACGCCAATTTAGTGACCTGGCAGTACGTGGCGGAAAAAACCGGCGCCAAGCTGGTCTATCTCTACATCGACGAAAACAAAGAGATTCCGAAAAAAGAAATCGAAGAAAAGATTACGGCAAAGACCAAGCTCTTGGCCATTACTCAATCCTCCAATGTTTTGGGCACCATGCCCGATGTAAAGAGCATGATCGCCTATTTGAGAAAAGTGAGTCCCGAAGCCAAGGCTGTCGTGGACGGCGCCCAAGCCGCACCCCACATGCCCGTGGATGTAAAAGATCTGGACTGCGACTTCTACGTCTTCAGCGGCCATAAAATGTTTGCCGCCATGGGGGCAGGCGTCCTCTACGGCAAGCTCGACAATTTAAATGCCATGAAGCCCTATATGTACGGCGGCGACATGATTGAATACGTCTACGAAGACCGCTCCACCTTCCTCGACGCCCCCGGGCGCTTCGAAGCGGGCACCCAAGACGTAGGCGCCGCGTCGAGCCTTCCCGTGGCCATCGATTATTTAAACGCCATCGGGCTGGACAAGATCCACGAATACGAAAGCTACCTCGTGGACTACGCCTACGACGCCATGAGCCAAATGGACGATATTACCATACTCTCCCGCCCCACCAATCCCAGAGGCGGACTCATTACCTTTAATTTCAACGACGTCCACCCCCACGACGTGGCATCCATATTGGATTCCAAGGGCATCGCCATTCGCAGCGGTCACCACTGCGCCCAACCCCTGCACAGAAGCTTCGGCATTCACTTCTCCTGCCGGGCAAGCTTTGCCGTCTACAACACCATTGAAGAAGTGGACTACTTTATTAAGAACCTGGACGAAGTAAGGAGGTTGATGGGCCTTGGCACTCGATGATATTTACACCACCCTGATTATGGAAGAATCCCGCTCGGAACACAACAAAGGAGATTTGGACAATCCGGACTATAAAGAGCTGGGCCACAACCCGAGCTGCGGCGACGAAATCACCCTGCAGATCAAAATGGACGGCGACACGCTGAAGGATTTGTCCTACACCGGCGAAGGCTGCGCCATTTCCCAAGCCTCCACCTCCATTATGATCGACACGGTCAGGGGCAAGAGCCGGGAAGAAGCCGTGCATCTGGCCGACACCTTTATCGGCATGATCAAAGGCGTCTCCCTCACGGAAGAGGAAGAAGAAGCACTGGAAGATGCCATGGCATTCGAAGGCGTTTCCAAACTCCCCGCCCGGGTGAAATGCGCCGTGCTCCCCTGGTACACCTTGAAAAACATTTTGGAAAAATAAGAGATGAATCGAGCTTCATCCTACAAAGACCCCCAATGGTCGGACCGAAATATCCGATCGTTGGGGGTCTTTTAATGGTTGAGCCCTCCGCACCTCCGCGCCCTGCACTACGGAAAAAGACGGAGGACGGAATGAAATTACAAATACGCAGTTTAAAATAGGGCGATTTACTACAAATACGCATTAAAAAAGGATAGGCAAAGGCCTATCCTCCCTTATTTCACACAATCAACTTCCATAATTCTTTCCATTTTCGCCGTTTACATACAGGTGTCTGGAAATTAAGCAGATTAATTATACTTCACTTTATCATCCGCTGCCAACGGCATAGATTCGCCGGTATAATCTCTAAATGAGTAAACATGCCCATTCTCTTCGAAGTTAAGATTATCGGTCCACAACTCACATTGCGTCATAACCGTTTGAACCGCATCTTCCATGCCTTCGGGCGGATATTTATGCTTTTTCAAAAGCTTTTTGATGAGCATGCGCATTTTGGCTCTTGCCGACTCTCGTTTCTGCCAGTCGATTGTTTTGTTTTTTCGAAGAGCCTCCGTCAATTCTTTTGTTATGGCAATCAACTCGTCGTTTTCGTAAAAATCCTTAATAGCTTCCGGCTTTGTCAGCGCATCATAAAAGGCAAGTTCATCCGCCGTCAACCCGAGGCTGTCCCCTTCTTTTTGTGCATCTTTAATTTGCTTGGCGAGCTTCAGCATTTCCGCGATGACCTCTTCATTGGTCAGCATCCCGTTAAGATATGCGTTGAGAGAACGTTGCATAATCTCACTGAACTTTTCCGATTTCACTACATTGGTTCTTCGATAAATAGATACCTGCTCCGCAATTAATTTTTTTAACAGCTCGACAGCTAAATTTTTTTCTTTCATGTTCGCGACTTCTTCGAGAAATTTCGGGTCGAATAAGGAAAACTCCTCCCGAATATCCGAAAAAAGATTGATCACGCCGTCGCTTTTAATGCTTTGCTTCAACAGTTCATTTATTCTCGCATTGACTTCTGGCAAAGAAATCTTTCCACCTGCTCCGGTATTGCTGAGCCGAAGAACAAGCACGCGGACAGCTTCAAAGAAAGCCGCTTCAAATCTATCCTCTTCTTCGACCAGTGACGAACACAGAGAAAGGGCCTGATGAAGCATAAGGGCTTCTTTTACAAAAGAGTCTTTGTCTTCAATTTTTTCTCTGTCCATTATGAAGTTCACGGCTCCGCTAATGGTCTTTGCCCTTTCGAGATCCGTGCCATCTCGGAATTTAGAATAATCATAGCCGTGGAATTTATCGCGGCAAACCGCCAATTTTTCCAAAAACTTCGGATACGCAGCTGTTGCTATATCGGGGTCGCCATAGTTCTTTTTGTCGCGAGCCGTATAGTCATTCATTGCCCGCTTCAAAGCGCCGGCAATCCCGACATAGTCCACAACCAAGCCGCCCTCTTTGTCGCGGAACACGCGATTGACACGAGCTATGGCCTGCATCAGATTATGACCCGCCATCGGCTTATAAACATACATGGTGGCAAGAGACGGGACATCAAAGCCCGTCAACCACATATCCACCACAATGGCAATCTTCATGGGGCTGTCGTTGTCCTTAAATTTCTTCGCAAGTTCTTCCTTATGGTGTTTGTTGCCGATAATTTGCCGCCATTCTTCCGGATCATTGTTCCCTGAGGTCATGACGACGCCGACCTTTTCAGTCCAATCTGGCCGCAGTTCCAAAATTCGCTTATAAATTTTCATGGCAATTGGGCGGGAATAGGCGACGATCATCGCCTTGCCCGTCAACAGATCTTGGCGGTTATTTTCGTAGTGGTCAAGAATATCCGTGACGAGAGAATTAATCGTGTTGTCATTCCCGAGCACGGCTTCCATTTGTCCAAGCTCACGTTTGCTTTTTTCAATGACTTCCTCATCTGCATTCAGAGCCATCAAGTCATACTCCGCATCGATCAGCTGTAAGGTGGTACGATCGAGATTTAATTTAATGACACGGCTCTCATAATAAACCGGACGAGTCGCCCCGTCTTCGACGGCCTGGGTCATGTCGTAAATATCGATGTAGTCTCCAAATACCTCCCGCGTACTGCGGTCTTTCGACGAAATGGGCGTGCCGGTAAAACCGATGTATGTAGCATTTGGAAGTGCATTACGAATCACGCGCGCCGTACCGACCACGCGCTTCGCCACATCCTCGCCCGCTTCATTCTTCGATATCTTAATCTTTTCAGCCAATCCATACTGGCCTCTGTGGGCTTCATCCGCCATAACAATAATATTTCGGCGCTCAGATAAAGGCTCGTCAGATTCCTCAAACTTTTGCATCGTCGTAAACAAAATGCCGTTGGCCCGGCGACCGGCGAGCAGAGATTTTAAATCGCTGCGACTTTCAGCTTGAATCGGTTCCTGGCGCAAAAAATCCTTACACTTCGCAAATTGCCCGTAAAGCTGGTCGTCCAAATCATTTCGGTCCGTGAGCACGACAATGGTCGGGCTGTCCAACGCTTCCTGCAACAGATGGGCATAAAAAACCATGGAAAGAGATTTGCCGCTTCCTTGTGTATGCCAAAAAACGCCCCCCTTGCCGTCGGTGACCGTAGCTCTTTTCGTCGATTCGATGGCCTTTCTTACCGCAAAATACTGGTGGTATCCGGCGAGAATTTTAAACGAGTCCAGTCCCTCATTTGAGAAACAAATAAAGTTCTCGATGATGTCGAGGAGGCGCTCTTTCTGAAACAAGCCTTCGAAGAAAGTATCAAACCTGGCGTACTGCGTATTTTCGTAGCTCCCGTCTATGGTCTTCCATTCCATAAATCGATCTTCGCCGGAGGTAATGGTTCCGGCCTTGGAAGTCAGGTGATCGCTCATAACGCAAATGGCATTGTAAACAAACATCGACGGAATTTCCTGCATATAGTTGCGCAACTGTCGATAAGCCTCGGACACATCGGTCTCTTCCCTGGAGGGCGACTTCAACTCAACTAAAACAACGGGCAGACCGTTTAAAAAAAGAATAATATCCGGGCGCTTTTCGCTGTTCTCGATAAAAGTCCATTGATTAGCGACGATAAAGGAATTGTTGTCGACGTTTTTATAGTCCACAAGATAGACAATGGAAGAGCGTTCCTCGCCCTTTACAAAGAAGCTCACCGGAATGCCGTTTTGCAGATACTCCATAAAAATACCATTTTTGTGAGCGAGCTCCCCAATTTCGAAATTTTTAAGTTTGAACAAGGCATCTTGAATAGCGGCTTCCGGTAAGTCGCCGTTTAAACGATACAGAGAATCTACTAAGATCTCCTCATAGAGAGGGCAGTCAAAATCCCTTTCAATGTCAGGGCCATAGACATGCTCATAGCCTAAATCATTTTGAAACAGTTCAATGATGGAATTTTCGTAATCCGCTTCTATGAAAGTAAATGACATGATGGATTCTCCTTTCGCCTTTCTAAGTCTATTTTAAATCTTCTGTCGCTATTATGACAGGGAATTATTATAAACAATAATTTAGAAGAGCAAGCTCAAGCTATTTTTTCAAAAGAGTTTTTGACTTTTGAAGCTCCACCTAAAGACTGGAAACATCTGAGTTTATTAGATATTGCAAATTTTCAAAATGGCCTGGCAATGCAAAAGTATCGTCCTGTAACTGTTGATGAAAGCCTTCCTGTACTAAAGATCAAAGAGCTTCGGCAGGGATTTTGTGATGAAAGCAGCGATTTATGTTCTGCAAACATTAAAAGTGACTACATTGTCGACAACGGCGATGTAATTTTCTCTTGGTCAGGAAGCTTGATCATAGATTTCTGGTGTGGCGGGATTTGTGGTTTAAATCAACATTTATTTAAGGTTACCTCAAATAAATATGATAAGTGGTTCTATTATTCTTGGACAAAATATCATCTTGATCACTTTATCAGCGTCGCCGCTGACAAAGCCACAACAATGGGACACATTAAGCGTGACGAGCTTTCAAAAGTAGATGTACTCATACCTAATGAAACAGAATATAAGAGAATCGGAGCATTACTTCAACCAATCTACAACTTGATTATTTCAAATCGAATAGAAAATAAGAAACTTGCTTTATTAAGGGATTGTCTTTTGCCCCGATTGATGTCCGGAGAACTTGATCTTTCAGATATTGAAATCTAAGCTGCCAAGAAAGTCGGAGTCTTAAATTTGTTTGTGCTTCTTCTAGAATTCTTACTAATACTATGCAGATATGATAACGATTTTATTACTATTTGATATTTCATTTTTACCAGACGTACTTTTGCTGAATGGTAATCTAAATTATTGTTTATC
>QWCE01000261.1_pt1 | contig 107624 bp, 141 predicted proteins | sample 1972531 | NCBI WGS metagenome assembly QWCE01 (sample SAMN09866716, study PRJNA288562) | Human gut metagenome isolate term4_stool, whole genome shotgun sequencing... | reverse complement strand
CATGAAGTATATGTGCAAGCGCTTCTCGGTGATGATCATCAGCTACGATAAGATGAACCAGCTGCGCCACGTCCGCTTCCTGAAGAACAAGGAAGGCGTTCTGGCCCACATGGCAAAGCATCGCCGCCGTCTGGTGCCCTGCTTCGACGCCGTCAAGACTGCATTCAAGAATAATCTCACCCCCTGCGGCGATATCGCCCACTGGACCAACCCCAAGGGCGGCTACTTCATCAGCCTGTACGTCATGCCCGGCTGCGCAAAGCGTGTGGCTGGCCTGTGCAAGGATGCGGGCCTGACCCTGACCGGTGCAGGCTCTGCGTACCCCTACCACAAGGATCCGCAGGATTCTCACCTGCGCATCGCGCCCACTTACCCCAGCCTGGACGAAGTGGAAACTGCTTCCGAGCTGCTGTGCGTCTGCGTGCGTCTGGCCGTGGTGGAAAAGCTGTTGGCCGACAAGGCAGACTGAGCGCATTTTGATTTAAGCTGAATTTTTATCTCCTCTGTGCGGCCGCTTTGGTCGTCAGGGGAGTTTTATCGCAAAGCGGCCGGCACGACGGCGGCTCTGCGGCAAACGGACCCACCCCCGCGGAACAGCAGCGGGGCAAACGGTTCACACATGAATACGGGCTGTATTCCCCCAGGGTGCAGCTTTTGGAGGTTTCCTGAATTTTATGAAAACAAAAGGCAAAGCATGGCATCTGGTCCTCACGGTGCTGCTGATCGCAGCGTTCGTGTACACCGCCTTCTTTGGTGTGTGCGCAAAGTACGGTGATGTGACCAAAACCTACATCAAGGGTGCGCAGGATATCCGCTTCGGCGTAGATATCAAGGGCGGCGTGAACGTCACCTTCGTTCCCTCGGACGGCTACGACGCCACCGAAGAACAGCTGGAAGCGGCTCAGCTTGTCATCGAGAACCGCCTCGTGGCGCTGAACGTCACCGACTATGAGCTGTATGTGGACAACAATTCCGACAGCCTGATCTTGGAGTTCCCGTGGCAGTCCGGTGAGACGGATTTTGACCCGGAATCCGCCATTCAGGAGATCGGCACCACCGCGTACCTGACCTTCCGCGAGGGCAGCAGTGCCGACGGTGAACTGATCCTGGACGGCTCCAAGATCGAGAGTGCAGCCGCCCAGTACGGCCCCGTCAGCAACGGCGGCGCATCGGAATATTATGTCTCCCTGAAATTCACCGACGACGGTGCCAAGGCCTTTGGCGATGCCACCACCGCGCTGGCGGCGTCCAATGGCACCATCAGCATCTGGCTGGATGACGAGAACGTCAGCACTGCCACGGTCAACACCGCCATCACCGACGGTTCGGCCATCATCACCAGCTCTGCATCCAACCCCTTCACCCAGGAGCAGGTCGTTAAAATGGCACGCCAGATCAACTCCGGCGCACTGCCCTTTGCCCTGACCGTGGACAGCTACTCCACCGTCAGCCCCAGCCTGGGCGAGAACAGCCTGAGCGCCATGGTGCTGGCTGGCCTGATCGCCTTTGCACTGATTGTGGTGTTCATGACCGCGCTGTACCGCCTGCCGGGCTTTTTGGCCTGCATCGCACTGGCCGGTCAGGTGGCGGCAACGCTGGCCTTTGTGTCCGGCTACTTCCCGGTGTTTGAAAGCTTTACCCTGACCCTGCCCGGCATCGCGGGCATCATCCTGGCCATCGGCATGGGCGTGGACGCCAACGTCATCACCGCCGAGCGCATCAAGGAAGAACTGAAAAACGGCAAGTCTCTGGATGGTGCCCTCAAGAGCGGTTTTGCCCGCGGTCTGACCCCCATCATTGACGGCAACGTTACCATTGTCATCGTGGCCATCGTGCTGATGGGTGCCTTCGGCCCCTCGGACGGTATCTTTGCCAAGGCACTGCACTTTGTGTTCTTCGCCTTTGGTCCCTCCACCGCAGGCACCATCTACGCCTTCGGCTACACGCTGCTTACCGGCGTGCTGCTGAACTTCGTGTTCGGCGTGTTCGCCACCCGCGTCATGATCCGCGGCGCGGCTTCCATCAAGGCCCTGCGCAGCCCGTGGCTCTATGGTGCCGATAAGCCCGGCAAGGAAAAGGCCGAGAAGAAGCCCATCGACTTCGTGGGCCTGCGCAAGCGCTTCCTGACTGTTTCCTCCTGCCTGATGGCGGCCATCGTGCTGTGCGCTGTGGTGTTCGGCGTCCATCTGGATACTGAGTTCACCGGCGGTGCCATGATCACCCTGAGCTATGAAGGCAGCTTTACCATGTCCGATGTGCAGAAGACGGCTTCCACTGCGCTGGAAAACAACGGCCTGACCCTGCAGACCGGCGAGAACATCGCCACCGGCGGCCAGACCCTGAAGATCTCCATGCCCGGCACTGAGACCGTGACCACCGAACAGGTGGAGACCCTGCTGGACAGCCTGAACGAGAGCTACCCGGACAACAGCTTTGCGCAGCTGTCGCTGAGCAATGTCAGCGCGGCCATGGGCACCAAGTTCCTGCAAAAGAGCCTTGTGGCCGTGGTGTTCGCGCTGGTGCTGATCCTGCTGTATATTGCCCTGCGCTTTAAGAACATCGGCGGCCTCACCGGCGGCATGATGGCAGTGCTGGCACTGGTGAACGACCTGATGGTGGTGTTTGGCACCTTCGTGCTGCTGCGTACCGCCCTGGACGGCAACTTCATCGCCGCCATGCTCACCATCCTCGGCTACTCCATCAACGATACCGTCGTCGTCTACGACCGCATCCGCGAGAACCGCGCCCTGATGGGCAAGAAGGCCTCCTTTGAGGAGCTGGTGAATCGCTCGGTGAACCAGTCTGCCCGCCGCACCCTCATCACCACCATCACCACCGTGATGGCCCTGGGCGTGATGTGCATCATCGCAAAGCTGTACGGCCTGGACAGCATCTTCACCTTCGCGTTCCCGCTGACGATGGGCATGATCAGCGGTGTGTACACCTCGCTGTGCGTGTCCACTTCGGCCTGGGTGCTGTGGAGCGAGCGCAAGCCCAAGGCAAAGAAAAACTGACCCGTTTCAGGAGGAACAGACCATGAAGTGTCCCTATTGCGGCGCGGAGGAATCGAAAGTCATCGACTCCCGCCCCACCGAAGACAATGAGCGCATCCGCCGCCGCCGCGAATGCCTGAGCTGCCATATGCGCTTTACGACCTATGAGGTCGTGGAGACTGTGCCGCTGGTGGTCGTGAAGAAAGACAGCTCCCGGGAGCCTTTCGACCGCCAGAAGCTGCTCAACGCCATGGTGCGTGCCTGCGCCAAGCGCCCGGTGAGCTATGAATCCCTGGAGCGCGCGGTCAGCAGTATTGAGCAGACCCTGCTCAGCTCCTACGACCGCGAGATCCCCAGCATGCGCATCGGCGAGCTGACCATGCAGGAGCTGAAAAAGATCGACGAGGTGGCCTACGTCCGCTTTGCCTCGGTCTACCGCCAGTTCGCGGATGTGGAAAGCTTCTTCAATGAGCTGCAAAAGCTCATGGGCGACCGCAGGGAACCCCAGAAATAAGGAACATCCTTCTTCGCCGGTCCTCGGCCCGAAAGGGCAGGGGGCCGGTGTTTTTTATACCAGCCGCCGGGAGAGCCATTCCAGCGTTTCCACCTGCACCTGCGCCCGGCGCAGCTCTCCGAGGGCCTCCTCCGGGGCGTTCATCTCCAGATGCCCGTCCGATGCGCGCAGGGCCGCTTCCAGCTCAGTGAAGTCGGCCGTGCGCAGCAAGTGGTTCATGCCGGTGCGCATTCGGTCGCAGCGGTCGGCACCGTCGGCAAGGGCCTGCCGTGCGGTGGGGTAGTCCCCGGTACGGATGGCGTCGATGGCGGTATCCAGCTGCACCGAAATGGTGTCGGCGAATTTTTGCACCTGAAAGCTGCTGTAAAAGGAAACGGCCAGCAGTGCCGCCACGATGACAATACAGGCGTAAATGCGTTTCATGTGCTCACCTCATTGGAGAGCCGCCGGGATGGCGGCTTTCTTTTTTCAGCAGGAAATAATCCTCGGTCTCATTGCCGATGAGCAGCAAAATTTCCTCCGGCAGCAGGGTGTTGGCCTGGGCCGTGCGCTCCAGCCAGGCACGGTCCTTGCCGCACCAGCGCAGGTTGTCTTCCAGCACCTGCCCGTCCAGCACAAAGGGGATGGTGGCGTTGGTGTGCTCTGCCTTCACCTGCAGGTCGGCAAGGCGGGCGGGTTCTTTTTCCGGCCGCAGCGCCACCGAGAGGGTGCCGTTCGTTTCAATGACGGCGTAGGAGACCTCGCGCGGGTCGAAGATGTTCTTGCCGCGCAGTGCTTCCATCAGGTCGGCGGTGGTGAGCCGCAGCATCCGCAGGGCGTTCTGGTCGATCTGCCCGTCTAAGATCACGGTCTTGGGCCGCCCGGAGAGAAAGTTGAAGAATTTCTGGCTGCGGAAGCTCAGCACCGACCCCAGCAGTTCCAGCGCCGCAATGAGAAACAGCGGGATCAGGCTGGAGGTGATGGGCACTTCCTCCGACTCAATGGAGATGGAGGCCAGGTTGGAGATGAGGATGGTGGATACCAGTTCTTCAGGCTGCAGCTCCCCCAGCTGGCGTTTGCCCATCAGCCGCATGGCAAACAGAACACACAGATAAATGATGATGGTGCGGCAGATCAGAAGCTTCATAAAAGACCTCCTCCCGTCCGGGCTGGAATGGAACGCGCAGCCGCCGGGCATACTGCTGTGCAAAGGAGTGAAGCACATGCAGAAGTTATCACGCTCTCTGGCCGAAAATCTTGCCGCGCTGGATGCGCTGTTTGGCGCATCTGCGGATTATTATGCCAAAGAAATCGCGATTTATCATTGCAAAGGGGCCATCGTTCTGTTTGACGGCATGGCCAGTCTGGATTCTCTGTGGGAGCTTTTGCTGGATGCCGCCAGCCGTCAGGCCCCGCCGAACCGGTCCGATGCGCAGCCGCTGACCGGGCAGGAAGCCTATGCGCTGATCTTGCACGGGTCGGCCTTTCCGGCAGAAAGCAGCCCTGTGCAGGATATGCCGGACCTTGTCAGGCGGCTGACGGCGGGCATGGCGGTGCTGCTGCTGGACGACTGTGCCGAGGGCATCGCGTTTTCGGTGCAGGGGCTGAAGTACCGCTCGGTGGAGGAGCCCTCGGGCGAAGGCAACCTGCGCGGCTCCCGGGAGGGGTTTGCCGATCTTTTGCGGGTGAACCTGAGTCTGCTGCGGCGGCTCATCCGCACGCCCGACCTTGTGCAGGAGGTGCAGCAGGCAGACACCGCCGCCAAAACAGAATATGCCCTCTGCTACTGCAAAAGCAGGGCAGACCCGGCCATGGTGCGCCGCGTGCGCAAAACGCTGGCCGCCGCAAAACCGGAACTGCTGCTGGATTCCAGCTATTTCGTGCCGTGGCTGCTGCCCAGCTGGGCCCGGCTGTTCACGCCGGTGAGCTACACCGAGCGCCCGGCCGCCGCGGCGGCAAAGCTCTGCGAGGGCAAGATCATCGTACTGGTCAACGGCAGCCCGTCGGCCATGGTGCTGCCGGCCCTTTTCTGCGAGAACTTTGAATGTCTGGATGACTATGCCTCCACCGCCGTGTTTGCATCTTTTCTGCGGGTGCTGAAATATGCTTCCTTCTACCTGACCGTGTTTCTGCCGGGGGTGTTCGTGTGCCTTGCGGTCTACCTGCCGGAGCTCATCCCTCCGCAGCTTTTATACAAGATCGCCGCTGCAGAGAAGGCCACACCGCTGCCTCTGTTTGCTGAAATGCTGCTGGTCATTCTGGTGCTGGAAGTCATCCGCGAAGCCGGGCTGCGGATGCCGCAGTCGCTGGGGCATTCGGTCAGCCTGGTGTCGGCCCTCATCCTCGGGGATGCGGCCATTGCCACCGGCCTCATGAGCACGCCGGTCATCTTCGTGGCCAGTGTCACGGCCATTGCGCTGTTCGTCACGCCGTCGCTGTATGAGCCCGCCGTGCTGCTGCGGCTGGGCGTTCTGCTTGCGGCGGGCATTGCCGGGCCGGTGGGGCTGGTGGGGGCGTTTTTTGCGTTTCTGCTCAGTCTTTCCGGCACCGGCATGATGGGGGTGCCGTACCTTGCGCCGCACCCGTTCCCGCAGGCACCCCTTGCGGAGGACGGCGTCATCCGGCGCAACTACCGCCGCCTTTCCCGGCAGGGCTTCAATATCTGGCAGGACCGGAGGTGAAGTGCAGCATGAAACAGAAAGAGGTTTTTTCGGGCCCGGCACTGGGCCTCAGCGTGCTCACCGCAGCACTGGCAGACGCCGCGGCCCCGGCCGGTTCGGTGCGCGCGGCACTGCTGTCCGGGCTGCTGAACGCGGCCGTTTGGTCGGCGCTGATCCTGCTTGCGGGCGCATTCTGGCAGCGGTCGCAGGCGTTCCGGCTGGCGTGGATGACCGCGCTGCCGCTTTGGCTGCTGGCGGAGCTTGCCCGTACTGTCCTGCAGGCACACGCCGTCTGCCGGGAGGAATTCCGCTCCATGGCGCTGCTCGGCGTGCTGCCGCTGCTGCTCTGGGCCGGGGGACAGCTTGCGCCCGGCAGCTGGAACGCGGCTGCACGGGTGCTGTGGTGGATGGTCTTTCTGGGCCTCGTTTTGTGCCTGCCGGGTCTGCTGGGGCAGATGCACTGGGCAAGGCTGGTGGCGGCGGATGCCGCGCGCCCGGCCCGCAGTGTGCAGGCCCTTGTTTATGCGGAGTACTTTTTCGGCCCGCCGCAGTGTGCAGGAAAAACGCCGAAGCACTTGCTGGGGCTGCCCTGGCTTGCCTTTGCGGTGCAGGCCGCCGCATGGCTCGGGATGGGTCTTGTCTTCGGGGTGGGTGATTACCCGCAGCGAGAGCTGCTCCGTGCCTGGAACGCGGGCGTGTTTTCACGGCTGGATGCGCTGCTGCTGCTGGTCTGGCTGGCCTGTGCGTTTTACCGGATCGGCTTTTTGTGCACGGCGCTGCGCACCTGTCTTTGCGGCACTGCCCCTGCCGGGAAAGGAGCCGCAGAATGAACCGACGCTCACGTTTCAAGCTTCTGTTCACGGCGCTGTGTGTGGGCTGGTGCTTTTTGTTCCTGCGCTGCGAGACCACCGAAAAAAGCATGGTCCGGGCCGTGTATCTGGCCCGGACGGAAACCGGCACGCAGGTGCTGCTCTGGTATCAGGCACCGGAAGCTTCGGCGGACGCCTCGGAGGCGTCTGCGGCGGTGCAGGCCGCCGGGGCCGAAGGGGACACGCTGGAAAAAGCCCTCTCTGCCGCAGAGGAAGCGCTGCCGCAGGCGGCGGATTATCGGCTTTGTGATTACCTGCTCACCACGCCCGGCGGTGCAGATGCACTGCTGGCAGACTACGAGCAGCTGGTGCTTGCGCGCAAATGCGGGCGCACCGCAGCCCGGGTGAGCTGCACCTGCCTGAGCGGAGAAGACCTTTTGAAAGCCTGTGAGGAACAGGACGGTTTTGCGGACAAACTCCTCGAGAAACTCAAGGCGCATTCCGCCGAAATGCCGCGGCTTTATCAGCACGGTGAGACGATGCTGCTGCCGCTGCTGTGCCGCGCGGAGGAAGACGCTGCATTTGAGAAAACAGCCCTCCTGCAAACGGGTGCAGGGCAGACAGAGCTGCCGGAAGCTCAGGCGGAAATGGCCCGCCTTCTGGCGGAGCAGCCCGGGGCAAAAACCTTCTGGCTGGACGAAAAACAGGTGAAAATTCGTCGCTGCAGCGTATCTGTGACACTGGATAAAAACGCGGTGTGCCTGCGGCTGGACGCGCAGCTGGCGGCGGGGGAACCCCAGCCCGCCGAAGCGCAGCGTGCAGAGCTGGAAGCCCTTGCCGTGCAAACGGTGCACACCTTCTGGCAGCAGGGGGCAGACCTTCTCGCCCTCGGCCCGCGCAGGGCAGTGCAGGCAGGAACAAACGGAGAAATGTTCACAACAAAAAACGCCTGCCCGGAGATACAGGCAGACGTGCATTTTCTGGGGTTCTGAATGGCGCGGTCAATCGGCCGTGGGGAAGGTGACGGTGATGGTCGTGCCTTCGTCCACCTGGCTTTCCAGCTTGATGCGGGCACCATGGATGCGGGCAATGTGCTTGACGATGGCAAGGCCCAGGCCGGTGCCGCCGGTGGCCTTGCTGCGGCTCTTGTCCACGCGGTAGAAACGCTCGAACACGCTGGACTGCGCTTCCTTCGGGATGCCGATGCCGTTATCGGCCACGGTCAGGGTGCAGTGGCCGTCGCGGCTGCAGGCCGTGGTGATCTGCACCTTGCCGCCGGGGCGGTTGTAGCGGATGGCGTTGTCGCACAGGTTCTGGCACAATTCATCCAACAGGTCGCGGCTGCCGCGCACCGGGGCGCTCTCGCCGAGGTACGAGAGAGAAATGTAGGCCCGGCGGGCATTCAGTTTCTGCCGCTCCACGCATTCCTTCGCCACGTCCAGCAGGTCCACCACTTCCATGGCAGGCGTGCTGCCGGTCTCGCTGGCGCTGTCCAGCTTCGAAAGCTGCAGGATGTCGTTGACCAGCTGCAGCATCCGGGTGGCTTCCACATGGATCTTCTGGGCAAAGCCCTGCACATCTTCCGGTTTTGCGATGCCGGTCTCGATCAGCTCCGCATAGCCGGAAATGCTGGTCAGCGGGGTCTTCAGTTCGTGGCTGACGTTTGCCGTGAACTCCTGCCGCATCTTCTCGTTGTTCTCGCGCAGGATGCGGTCGGAGTGGATGCTCTCGGCAAAGGGGATCAGCTCTTTGTAGGGCACATTCTCCTGGATGTGGTCAAGGTCCTCGGTCATATCCAGCACCGGCTGAACAAGGGCCTTGGTCAGCAGCCCGGCCAGGATGGCGGCGGCCATCATCAGGGCAACGCAGCTCAGCACGATGGCCGGGATAGAGGAATCGTAGATGGACCAGATGGTCTCGGCGTCCTGTGCCACGCGCAAAATCTCGCCGGTGGGCAGCAGGACGGCGTAATAATAGGTCTCGTATCCCATGGTCTGAGAGTCGCGGATGTCCTTGCCGACACCGTCGGAAATGGCCTGCTTGATCTCCGGGCGGGAGAGGTGGTTCTCCATGGGCTGGTCGGTGGCGGATTCAAACAGCACACTGCCGTCCTGCGAGATCAGGGTGATGCGCAGGTCCTCCGTCACAAAGTGGGTCAGCTCCTGCGGCTGCTGGTCGGTCATCTCATAGCCCGCGCTGACCAGTTCGGCTTCCTGCTCCAGGCCGGTCCAGGCCTGCGCGGTGAACGCCTTGTGAAAAACGAAGATGCACAGTGCAGCTGTGAACAGCAGCCCCAGAAAACCCATCAGAAACAGGCGATAGCTGATCTTTTCTTCCATGCTGCGCAGTTTCATTCTTCGCCAGCCTCCTCCTCATCGGTCAGCTTATAGCCCACCTTGCGCACGGTGCAGATATAGCGCCCGGCATCACCCAGCTTTTTGCGCAGGGTGCGGATGTGCATGTCCACCGTGCGGCTCTCCACCGAGATGTCGGTGCCCCACACCACCTGCAGGATGGTCTCGCGGGTCACGACAAGGTTGGTGTTTTCCAGCAGCAGGCGCAGCAGGCTGTATTCCTTGTAGGTCAGCTCCACAGGCGCGCCGTTCACCGTCACGCTGTGGCGGGCGTTGTCCAGCAGGATCTCGTGGAAGGTGAGCACGTTGGGCCGCGCCTCCGGGGCCGAGCGGCGCAGTGCGGCGCGCACGCGGCTCAAAAATTCCATGATGCCGAAGGGTTTTGTGATGTAGTCGTCCGCGCCGCAGTCCAGTCCGCGCACGGTGTCCAGCTCGCTGGATTTGGCCGTGACCATGATGATCGGCAGCCGCCGCAGAGAAGGGGTGTTGCGCAGCTTTTTCAGGATGGAAAAACCGTCCTCGCCGGGCAGCATCACGTCCAGGATCACCAGCTCCGGCTCGGCGGCGTGCATAGCCTGCCAGAACGGCTCGGCGCTTTCAAAGCTGGATACTTCGTAGCCGCTGGACTGCAGAGCATACTGCTCCAGCTCCCGGATGGCGGCATCGTCTTCGACAAGATAGATCATTGTTCCTTTTCCTCCACAATGTGATTTTCAGGGAACAGGTAGCGCTCGCGGTAGCGGTCCAGGCGGCGATGGAATTCCTCGCTCTCCTTGGTGTCGTTGCCGTGGCGCAGGTCGTTGAGGTATGCGTGGGTATCGAAGCTGTCCTGTGCCACCTCGATCTGTGCAACGGCCACATTGCTGCAGTGGTCGCACACGCGCTCGTAGTTGGTCAGGATATCTTCCAGCACGAAGCCATATTCAATGGAACAGCTGCCAGCCTGCAGGCGGGCGATGTGGTGGGCCTTGATGGCACGCACCAGCTCGTTGACCACGGCTTCCAGCGGTTCCACCTTTCCGGCAAGGTGCAGATCGCCTTTGCGGAAGGCTTCGGTGGTGCGGTTCAGGGTGTCCTGCACGGCATCTTCCAGTACCTGCAGCTCGTCGCGGGCGTCCTGCGAGAACTGGATGTCTTTGATGTGCATCTCCTCTGCCGAAGCCAGCAGGTTCACCGAGTGGTCGCTGATGCGCTCAAAATCGCTGATGGTGTGCAGCAGGGTGTTCACGCTCTGGCTGTCGGCGTGGCTCAGCTCCCGGCTGGAAAGCTTGACAAGGTAGGTGCCCAGGGCGTCTTCATAGCGGTCCACCTGGCACTCCTCGTCCCGCACCTTCTGGGCAAGGGCATCGTCCCACTTGTGGGTCAGGCTCATGGCCTGCATGACGCCCACGCGGGCCAGCTCGGCCATTTCGCCGGTGGCACTGCGGGCACGCTCCACGGCCATGGCCGGGGTGTTCAGCAGACGCTCATCCAGCAGGGCAAAGCCCTCTTTTTCCGGGGAATCCGGAATGGTGAGGATGGCCAGCTTTTCCAGCACATTGGCAAAGGGCAGCAGGATGATGGTGGCCAGAATGTTGAAGGCAGAGTGCACCACAGCGATGCCCCATGCCTCAATGGTGGTGTTCACGAAGGGGAAGTGGCACACGGCGTTCAGGCCGTAGAAGCCCACCAGGAAGATGGTCACGCCGATGATGTTGAAGTACAGGTGCACCATGGCGGCGCGGCGGGCATTTTTATTGGCACCCACCGAGGAGATCAGTGCAGTGACGCAGGTGCCGATGTTCTGGCCCATGATGATGGGGATGGCACTGCCATAGGTGATGACGCCGGTGGCGCTCAGTGCCTGCAGGATGCCGACGCTGGCGCTGGAGCTCTGGATGATGCCGGTGACGAGGGCACCCACCAGAACGCCGAGAATGGGGTTGGAAAAGCGGGTGAACAGGCTGGTGAACCATGCTTCGCCCTGCAGCGGCAGCACCGCGTTGGACATGGTGGTCATGCCGGTCATCAGCACGGCAAAACCGATGAGGATGGTGCCGATGCCTTTTTTCTTCTCACTCTTACACATATACAGCAAAATGCCGATAAATGCAAGCACAGGGCTGAAAGAAGTGGGCTTGAGCATCTTGATGATGAAGCTGTCGCCCTGCAGGCCGGACAGGCTCAGGATCCAGCTGGTGACCGTGGTGCCCACGTTGCTGCCCATGATGACGCCGATGGCCTGGTGCAGCTCCATGATGCCGCTGTTGACAAAGCCCACCACCATGACGGTGGTGGCGCTGGAGCTCTGGATGATGGCGGTGACGCACAGACCCAGGAAGAAGCCCTTGATGGGGCTGTCGGTCAGCTTGCTCAGGATCTTCTGCAGCTGGCCGCCGGCCTGCTTTTCCAGCGCCTTGCCCATGATGTCCATACCGAACAGGAACAAGGCCAGGCCGCCCAGCAGTGAAAAGACATTGAAAATTGTCATAGAGTGGTTCCTCACTTTTGATTTGACGTGTAGCGTGTTTTCGGTGTGTTTCTCCTGAATATGAGTATACCGGTGCAATGTAAAATCCAAAATCGAGGGAATGTAAAATCCGTGTAAAGGTAAGAAAAACGTAAAAATCAGGTGCATGGCTGCGATGCTGCGCCGGTTTCTGCCGGGGCGCGGAAAAAGGCCCGGGACAATATTGTTTTTTGAGAAGGGTTCTATTATAATAAAGAAAGAAATGCTGTCCCGGCCTGCGCAACGGCAGTGCCGCCCAGCAGCGGGAGCACAGGAGGAAACGAAGGATGGGTACGTTCAACGTCTCGCTGAAAACGCTGATCGAGCGTGTCAGCATGGAAGTGGTCTATACGCCGAAGGAACTGGATCAGATCTGCGTGGAGATCGCCGAGGTCAACCGCCCGGGCCTGTTCCTGGCGGGCTACTATGATTATTTTGACAAACTGCGTCTGCAGATCATGGGTCTGGCAGAGATGAACTTTCTGTCCGGGCTGTCGGCGGAAAAACGCTATGAAGCACTGGACCAGCTGTTCCGCCAGCAGCCGCCGGCCGTCATCGTCTGCCGCAGCGAGGAGCTGACCCCCTTCCCGGAGATGCAGGAGCTGGCTCAGAAGCACGGCGTGGCCCTGCTGCGCTCCAACGAGACCACCTGCACATTGATGGGCAGCCTGATCAGCGTGCTGAATCTGGAACTGGCACCCCGCATCACCCGCCACGGCGTGCTGGTGGAAGTGTACGGCGAGGGCATCCTGATCCTGGGCGACAGCGGCATCGGCAAGAGCGAGCTGGCCATTGAGCTGGTCAAGCGCGGCCACCGCCTGGTGGCAGATGACGCCGTGGAACTGCGCAAGGTATCCAACCGTCAGATCATGGGCACCGCGCCGGAGAACATCCGCCACTTCATCGAGCTGCGCGGCATCGGCATCGTCAATGTGGCCCGCGTGTTCGGCGTGGGCGCGGTCAAGGTGAGCGAAAGCCTGGACCTCGTGGTCCAGCTGGAAGCCTGGGACCCCACCAAGAACTACCAGCGCACCGGGCTCGAAAACGAATATTATGACATTCTGGGCGTCAGCATCCCCAGCACCAGCATCCCCGTTTCGCCGGGCCGCAACCTGGCCGTGGTGCTGGAAACGGCTGCCATCAACAACCGCCAGAAGAAGATGGGCTACAACGCAGCGCGTGAGCTGCTCATCCGTCTGGGTCTGGATGACAAGATCGACTGATTTCCCCGGAAAAGGAGCAAACCATTATGGAACGATTCAAGCAGAAGCTGGCAGCGGCAGGCATCCCGTTCAAGGAGAACGAGCCCCTTGCGGCACACTGCACTTTTAAGATCGGCGGCCCGGCAGATGTATTTATCCTGCCGGAAAGCGAAGCACAGCTCTGCGCAGCGGTGGCGCTGTGCAAAGCAGAGGCCGTCCGGTATTATCTGCTGGGCAACGGCAGCAACATCCTCTTTGCCGACGAGGGCTACCGCGGCGCGGTGATCGACACCACTGCCCTGAAAACCGAACTCCGTTTTGCGGACACTGTGTGTGTGACAGCGGGAGCCGGGCTGAAGCTTTCGGCTCTGTGCACTGCTGCGCTGGAACATGGCCTGACCGGCCTGGAATTTGCCTACGGCATCCCCGGCACGGTGGGCGGTGCCGTTTACATGAACGCCGGTGCCTACGGCGGCGAGGTGAAGGACGTGCTGCAGTCGGTGCGGTACCTCACCGCAGAGGGTGAGATCACGGAAGCCCCGGCGGCCGAGCTGGACCTTTCTTACCGGCACAGCACCTTTGAAGAAAACGGCGGCTGCATCCTCAGCGCCTGCTTCCGCCTGGAGCCGGGCGACCCGGGTGCCATCAAGGCCCGCATGAACGAGCTGATGGCAAAGCGTCTGGACAAACAGCCGCTGGATAAGCCCAGCGCCGGCAGCACCTTCAAGCGCCCGGCGGGTGCCTTTGCGGCGGCCCTCATCGACCAGTGCGGCCTGCGGGGCTATCGCCACGGCGGTGCCGCCGTCAGCGAGAAGCACTGCGGCTTCGTGGTGAACCTGGGCGGGGCCACCTGCGCCGATGTTCTGGCGCTGTGCGACGAAGTGCGCGCCATCGTGCAGGAAAAGACCGGGTACGAACTGGAAAAAGAAATTCGTGTTGTAAAATAAAAGGAAGGATAGACATGGAACTGTTGATCGTCAGCGGTCTGTCCGGCGCGGGTAAATCGGTTGCCATGAATGCGCTGGAAGATATCGGCTTTTTCTGCATTGATAACGTCCCGGCGGGGCTGCTGCCCAGCATCACGGCGTTTTCGGAAGCGGGCGAGAGCCAGCTGGAGCGGGTGGCGCTGTCCATGGATGTGCGCGGCTGCCGCAGTCGGGAGCAGATCGAGCGTGCGCTGGACCAGCTGGATCAGCAGAAGATCCCTTATAAGATCCTGTTCCTGGATGCCCCGGACGATGTGCTGATGCGCCGCTACAGCGAGACCCGCCGCCGCCATCCCATCAGCATTTCAGAGGGCATCCCCACGCGGGAGGCCTTTTTGAAGGAGCGCCAGATTTTGGAGCCGCTGCGGGAACGGGCGGATTACACCATCAACACGGCGCTGCTTTCCACCGCGCAGAACAAGGAGCGCATCTGCGATCTGTTCCTGCAGAACGGCGGGGCTAAGAGCGCCATGCGCCTGACCGTGATGTCCTTCGGATTCAAGTTTGGCATCCCGCCGGAAGCAGACCTTGTGCTGGATGTGCGCTGCCTGCCCAACCCCTTCTATGTGCCGGAACTCAAACACAAGACCGGCCTTGACCAGGAAGTGGTGGATTTCGTCATGAGCCACCCGGAAGCGCAGGAGCTGCTCAAGCGCTATGAGCATTTTCTGGAATATGCCCTGCCGCTGTACGTCAAGGAAGGCAAGAGCCAGCTCACCATTGCGGTGGGCTGCACCGGCGGCAAGCACCGTTCCATCACCTTTGCGCGGAAGATCGCGGAATACTGCAAACAGCTTGGCTACGAGCCGGGCGTGCAGCACCGGGATTCCACCCGCTGACAGAATAGAGGAAATATGAGTAGTTTCGCGTCCCGCGCAAGGGAGGAGATCGCCGCGCGCAGCATCCAGAAGGACTGCTGCGTCCGTGCCGCCGCTTACGGCATCGCCTGCTTTGCAAAATACTTTGATGCAAAGGGCCTTGTGCTGCAGACCGAACAGCGCCAGACCGCTGCGGCGGCCCAGCAGCTGTTTGCACGCTGCGGCGTGCAGGGCGAGATTTTTGAAAAACAGCGCCCCAGCGGCATTCTGTATGAGTTCAACATCCGCGCACCGGAGCAGGTTGCCCGGATGCACGAGCTGTTCGGCACCACCGGCAGCGAGACAAGCCTGCAGATCGACCCCCGCCTCATCCGCTGCCAGACCTGCGTCAGTGCGTACATTGGCGCAGCTTTTTTGTGCAGCGGCACGGTCATCGACCCGCAGAAGGAATATAATCTGGAGTTTCTCACCCCGCGCACGAACCTTGCGCGGGATTTTGAGGCGCTTTTGGCAGAGCACGAGTTTGCGCCCCACCGCACCCGCCGCAACGGCATCAACCTGATCTACGTCAAGGCCAGCGCCAATGTGGAGCGGCTGCTGCGCTTTATGGGCGCGGCAGACGCGGCCGAGCAGATGCACACCCTGAAGGCGTTCAAGCAGGTGCGCAACCAGACCAACCGGCAGACCAACTGCGACACCGCAAATCTCGGCAAGACGGCCCGGGCCAACGCACAGACGTTGAAAGCCATCCGCTTTCTGGAGGAAAACGATGCCTTGCGCACCCTGCCGGAGGTGCTGCAGGAAGCAGCCGCCAAGCGGATGCAGAACCCGGACCTTTCGCTCACGGCGTTGTGCGGCTGCTTTGACCCACCCGTGAGCAAATCCGGCCTTTCGCACCGGATGAAGAAGCTGGAAGCGCTGGCCGAAACGCTGCGGCAGAATCTGGAACAGGAGGCAAATGCATGAGTGAATCCACCCCCAATACCCGGCCTTTTGTCCATCTGCACATCCACACGGAGTATAGCCTGTTGGACGGTGCCTGCCGCATCGACCAGCTGATGGACCGCGTGAAGGAGTGCGGCCAGAATGCCATCGCCTGCACCGACCACGGCGTCATGTATGGCTGTGTGCAGTTCTACAAGGCGGCAAAAAAGGCGGGCATCAAGCCCATCATTGGCTGCGAAGTCTATGTGGCCACCCGCACCCGCTTTGATAAGGTGAACAAGATCGACGGCAACAACCACCTGATCCTGCTGTGCAAGAACGAGACGGGTTATAAAAACCTCATCAAGATGGTGTCGGCTGCTTTCGTGGAGGGTTTTTATTCCAAGCCCCGCATTGATAAGCAATTGCTGGAACAGTACCACGAGGGTCTCATCTGCCTTTCGGCCTGTCTGGCGGGTGAAGTGCCGCAGGCCATTCTGGCAGGGGACTACGAACGTGCAAAGTCTGCAGCGCTGTGGTACCGTGACCTGTTCGGCGAGGGCAATTATTATATCGAGCTGCAGGACCACGGCTTGGAGGAGGACAACATCGTCCTGCCGCAGCTCATCAAGCTGGCCCGGGAGACCGGCATCCCCATGGCTGCCACCAACGACTCCCACTACCTGCGCAAAGAAGACGCCAAGATGCAGGGCATCCTGCTGTGCATCCAGACTGGCAAGACCATTCAGGATGCCGACAAGATGGAGTTCCAGACCGACGAGTTCTACGTCAAGACGACGGACGAAATGTACGACCTGTTCTCCATGGTGCCGGAGGCCTGCGAGAATACGGCCAAGATCGCCGAGCAGTGCAACTTTGATTTTGATTTTGGGCACACCAAGATTCCTTATTACAAAGCCCCGGACGGCATGGACAATCAGGCGTTTTTTGAAAAGCTCTGCTGGGAGGGTCTGGAGCGCCGCTATGGCCCCGACGTGCCGCAGGCCAACAAAGACCGTCTGCAGTATGAGATCGGCGTGGTCAAGAAGATGGGGTACACCAACTACTACCTCATCGTGTGGGACTATGTCAACTATGCCAAGAGTCAGGGCATTCCGGTGGGCCCGGGCCGTGGTTCCGGCGCAGGCAGCATTGCGGCCTACAGCGTCGGCATTACCGATATCGACCCCATCCGCTACAACCTGATCTTCGAGCGCTTTTTGAACCCGGAACGTGTCAGCATGCCCGATTTTGACGTGGACTTCTGCTACGAGCGACGGCAGGAGGTCATCGACTACGTCAACCGCAAATACGGTGCTGACCATGTGGCGCAGATCGTCACCTTCGGCACCATGGCGGCCCGCAACGCCATCCGCGATGTGGGCCGCGTGATGGGCATCCCGTACCAGCAGGTGGACGCCGTGGCAAAGCAGGTGCCCATGGAGCTGAAAATGACGCTGAAGCGCGCATTGGAAGTTTCGCCGGAGCTGAAGCGGATGTACGACACCGACCCGCAGGTGACGGAACTGATCGACACCGCGCTGAAGGTGGAGGGCATGCCGCGCCACGCTTCCACCCACGCGGCGGGCGTGGTCATCACGCCGGAACCCACGGACTACTATCTGCCGCTGGCCACCAACGACGGCCTGCCCGTGACCCAGTTCAACATGACCGAGATCGAAGAACTGGGCCTTTTGAAGATGGACTTTCTGGGCCTGCGCACCCTGACGGTCATCCGGGATGCGGAGACCGCCGTGCAGAAGCATCACCCGGAGTTCTCCATCCAGAAGCTGGACTACGACGACCCGGACACCTATAAAATGCTGGGGCAGGGCGATACCGAGGGCGTGTTCCAGCTGGAATCCTCCGGCATGAAGCAGGTGCTGGTGGGCCTGCAGCCGCAAAATCTGGAAGATGTCATCGCTCTGATCAGCTTGTACCGCCCCGGCCCCATGGACTCCATCCCCACCTACCTGCGCAACCGCCACGAGCCGGATAAGATCAGCTACAAGACCCCGCAGCTGGCCCATATTCTGGACGTGACCAACGGCTGCATCGTCTATCAGGAGCAGGTCATGCAGATCTTCCGCGAGCTGGCGGGCTTCTCCTTCGGTCAGGCCGACAATGTCCGCCGCGCCATGAGCAAGAAGAAACACGCCGTTATGGAAGCAGAGCGTGAGCATTTTGTCCATGGCTGCACCGACCCGGGCAACGAGTGCCCCGGCTGTGTGGCAAACGGCATTTCGGAACAGGTGGCGAACGAAATTTACGACGAAATGTCCAGTTTTGCCTCCTATGCCTTCAACAAGAGCCACGCCGCCTGCTATGCCTACGTCGCATTCCAGACGGCCTACCTCAAGTGCCATTACCCCAGCGAGTTCATGGCGGCACTGCTGACCAGCGTGCTGGATAACACCGATAAGGTCATTGAGTATTCCGGCGAGTGCGCCCGCCTTGGCATCAAGGTGCTGCCGCCGGATGTGAACGTCTCGAACGGCGGCTTCACGGCGGATGACAAGGGCCAGATCCGTTTTGGCCTGAATGCGGTCAAAAACGTGGGCCGCAATCTGATCGAAAACGTGGTTGCAGAGCGGAAAAACAAGCCCTACACCAGCCTCTACGATTTCTGCAAGCGGATGCACGGCAACGAGCTGAACCGCCGGGCCGTGGAGTGCCTCATCAAAGCCGGTGCCTTCGACCGCATGGGCAACAACCGCCACAGCCATGTGGAAGCGGTGGAAGGCATCCTGAAAAGCATCGAGACCGACTCCCGTCGCAACCTGGACGGCCAGCTGGACCTGTTCTCGGTCATGAGCGGGGGAGCGCAGGACGACGCCTCCGAAGACACTTACGAGATCAAGCAGCTGCCGGAATACAGCCACAAGGAGCTGCTCCAGCAGGAAAAGGAGGTCAGCGGCCTGTACCTGTCCGGCCACCCGCTGGACGCCTACCGGGAGCAGTCGGCAAAGGTGGCGTCCCACACCATCAAGGCGCTCACCGGCGAGGACGCCCATGTGAAGGACGGCGAACGGGTGCGCATCGTGTGTGCAGTGGTCAAAAACCGCATGATGACCACCAAGTCCAACAGCATGATGGCCTTTACCAGTGTGGAAGATCTGACCGGCACCATGGAAGTCATCGTCTTCCCGAAGGTGCTGGACCTGTTCCGGGATGCGCTGCGGGAAAATGCGGTCGTCGTCATTGACGGCCGCCTGTCGGTGCGCGAGGACGAAGTGTCCAAGCTGCTGGCGGACAGCATCGTTCCCATTGAAAACTATGACCCCTCCAGCCCGGACCACGGCCGGCAGGACCCGCTGCAGACTGCTGCGAAAAAGGTCTATATCCGTCTGCCGTCCCGCGAGAGCAGGGAATATGCCAAGGTGGTAAACCTTTTGTCCATCTTCGACGGCGACATCCCGGTGATCCTCTGCATGAAGGACTCCGGCAAGCGTCTGGCAGCGCCCCGGCGGCTGTACACCTCGGGGCATCCGCTGTTCTTCAAAGAGCTGGAAAGACTGGTCGGTGCCGAGAATGTTGCAACAAAATGACATTTCTGTGCACGAATAGCGACGGACTGGCTGTTTTCAAATGCCGCCGAGTGTGATATAATTATCAAAGGCGAGTTTAAGGTATCTAAAATATCTTTGAGCAAAGCATTTGAGCGGTGTTAAATAGAGGACAACTGCTCATGGGTAAATGAAGAACAAATTGGAGGGAATCTCTCGTATGGAAAAGCAGATCAAAACGATTGGCGTGCTGACAAGCGGTGGTGATGCTCCTGGCATGAACGCTGCCGTGCGCGCTGTGGTCCGCACGGGCCTGCACAAGGGTTATCGCATGATCGGCATTCAGCGCGGCTACAATGGCCTGCTGAACGGCGAGTGCTTCGAGATGAACCTGCGCAGCGTGTCGAACATCATTTCTGCCGGCGGCACCATTCTGTACACTGCCCGCTGCCTGGAGTTCAAGACCAAGGAAGGCCAGGATAAGGGCGCAGAGAAGTGCCGTGAGCTGGGCATTGATGCTCTGGTGGTCATCGGCGGCGACGGCTCTTACCGCGGTGCCCGTGAGCTGGCACACCGCGGCATCCCGATGATCGGTCTGCCCGGCACCATTGACAATGATATCTCCTGCACCGATTACACCATTGGCTATGATACGGCCATGAATACCGCACTGGAGATGATCGACAAGCTGCGCGACACCACCCAGAGCCACGACCGCTGCAGTGTGGTCGAGGTCATGGGCCGCAACGCTGGTTACATCGCCCTGAATGTGGCCATTGCCTCCGGTGCTATGGCTGTCCTGCTGCCGGAGAAGGAATTCGATATGCAGCGCGACATTCTGGACAAGATCGCTGAGACCCAGAAGACCGGCAAGCGCCACTTCATCATCATCGTTGCCGAGGGCGTCGGCCATGCACAGGAGATCGCCAACGAGATCCAGGCCCGCACCGGCATCGACTCCCGCGCCACCATTCTGGGCCACGTCCAGCGCGGCGGTTCTCCCACGCTGCGTGACCGCGTGAACGCCTCCGCAATGGGCTACCACGCCGTCTGCCTGCTGGAGCAGGGCAAGTATAACCGCATCGTCGGCATGAAGGGCGAGAAGCTGGTGGATTACCCGGTGGATGAAGCGCTTGAAATGACCAAGACGCTTGACCCGGTGCTGATCGACGTGTGCAACACTATTTCTATCTGATTTTAAGGACAAATTGGACGTAGATTCGTAAAATGAAACGTCTACAGAATGGATAAAATGTAGGCAAAATCGGCTCGCTCCTACACATTCCCGAGATTCAGTTATAGGGATAGTGCAGAAAATTACGGGATTTTTTGAATCTCGTTTTTAAGCCAGCGGAGATCGCGTTGGGTGTAGACACGCTCGGTGAGGTCGCTGATGTGATGGCCGACAATTCGTTTGATGGCATATTCGTCCATCTCGGCTTTTTTAGCCATTGTAACAAAAGTAACACGTCCGTCATGACCCTTATGGTCGGGATTTAGAGACAGCAAAGGGATGACTTCGCTTGTAAGCTGTTGTTCAAATAAGGCATAGCTCATTTTTGTGATTTCACCTTTTACAGCATTTAGTTGGCGGAATCCACGCTGACGATTTCTAAAAAATAAATATGGAGATTTCGCTTCGATAGCTTTTTCATAGCGGGATTTTACCAAATTATAAATACGGGGATGAATCGGCACTGTTCGGTTTATCCCCGCTTTTGTTTTTTGTCCACCTGTAAATGCGCCTGCTTCCATGTCAACATTTTCCAATTTCAAGTCGCACATTTCTCCTGGACGCCAGCCAGAATAACACTGAATCAAAATCATATCAATGATAGGATGCTTATCAATGCTGGACCAGAGAAGGACGAGTTCCTCATCACTATAGGCGATATGGCAATTTGGCTTTCGGACATAGCCTGAATCAACGGTGAACATACGAGCATAATTTTTATCGACCAACTCATGTGCGAGGGCATAATCAAAAAGAAGGTTGTAAAGAGTTTTCATGGACTCTTTTACATTATTTTCAGGATGCCGTATTTTTCCAGCGTAAGTAACAGAGCCGTTTTCAATACAATTTTGAAGATGGGAAATATGCACGTCCCGAACAAGCATGTGATGGATAGAAGAAGAATAAGCCCATGCACTTTTATAACGAGAAACCGTAGAAGGGTCAACCTTCTTCTCTCGTAATGACAGCCAGGAATCAAAGAGATCCTGCATGGTCGTTTTATTGGAGAGATCAAACGGATGAGCATTATATTTTACAAGAGCTTCATAAGCTTCATTGTAAGTCTCGAAGTATCCGACGGGGCGAAGGGGACGAACGATCGGTTTGCCATCATCGGTATGGCCGGCGGTGACCAAAACACGAAAGGGCTTTCGAAGATTGCGGCCACGAACTTCGGAAATTTGTCCGAAACCGTTTGGAAGGCGCATATGTTTTTTCTTTTTAGGCGGCAACGAAGATTTGGACTTGAGCGGATAGCCGCAATGGGGACAAGCTATAGCCTTATCGCTCACTTGCAGCTCACACTCCGGGCAGAGTATTAGCATAAAAATCTCCTTTGGCTGTTTGAAAATTGGATGCTTTCACTCAAAAGCTCGGTCAAACCGGGCTTTTTCTTTTGGAAAAGCTATTCTAGGTTAAACCGTTTCGTCCGGGCTGTCAATCCCTTCACCGGAAGAAAAATAAAATACAGCACGCACTCGACCGTTTTCTACAGTACCATCCTTTTGAGCCTAAGACGCATTTTGATGTGCTTAGAGTAACATAAAAGGAGTACGATAGAATGGACAAAGCTAGATTAGAATTTGGGTCGGTGCCGGTGCGGGTGGCGGCGAAGGTATACGGACGTGACCCTGCATGGGTGCGGGCGGGCATTATTACAGGGTGGCTGCCCATTGGTGAAGCAACAAGGAACGGCCAGCGGATCACCGACATCAAACAGATGAATTCAAAATACGGGCGGATCAACTATTATATCTCACCCAAGCTCCTTTACGAGCAGACTGGCTACGAATGGAGGGGGGAAAAATGAAAAGCGAACGTCCGGTACTCTCCAAAAAGAATCCATACCGCATCCCAAAGCAGCGGTACTACGAACTGAAGCACTTCTGCCTGCAATACGATGACTGGAAGAAAGCGCTGACTTTGATCGACGGGTGGGAGATTTCGCCCGACGGTATGACTGGTGTCATCAAGGGGAATCCACCCGAAAGTCCGACAGAGCGTCAGGCGCTGGCGCGAGTCTACTATTCAAACTGCATTGACATTGTGGACCGATGCATCGCAAAGCTGGACACGGTGTTGGGGCCATACATCCTGGAAGGCGTGACAAAGAGTCTGGGCTATGACAAACTTCAGGCAAAGGGATGTCCATGTTGCAGGGAAACCTATTACATGCATTACCGATATTTCTTCTGGCTCCTGAGCAAAGAACGACAGTGAGACGCGAAATTTGCAGGGTGCTTTATGAGACGAGTTACGTCTTGACATTTATATTTTGGAGGTATGGACTATGATCAAAATTAACAGAGGTTCTGTAGAAAGCACTGATGGAAGCAAGCGGGCTGATATTATTGTTAAAGCCGCAGCTCCGAATGACCTTAAAGATATCTTGATTGGTGTTGGAACAGTATTGGTAGGAATTACTTACCTTACTGTTACGGCATTCCAAAAGGGCGCAAAGGCATACGAGAGCGCGGAATTTAATGCGTTGGTCGATGTTGGCGTGATGGACGGACAGGATGCAGAAGCGATTTTGAATAGCAAGTTTAAATAAAGAATAAGTAACTCAAAGGCAGGAGCCGTGGAGAAATCTGCGGCTCTTTATTTTTCTCCAGACGCGAAAAAAACAGGGTGCATTATGGAAGAAAATACACTTTTTGGCAAAGGAGAAAAATTATGCTGAAGAACATTGTAAAGGGTTTTGTTGAAATGATGAACGCGATCAACGAAGGTGCGAAGGAGCCGTTTGGCACGGAGCACATGGATTGGGAGCGCGATGAGATGCAGAACCTTGTCATGTTCCAGGCAGGTTTGCGCTGATGCAGACTTGTGTAAGGAACCGGGGGAAGCCGTGGCGAAAGCTGCGGCTTTCTCTTTTCTCCGTGATTCTTCCGCACGCACTCGACCGAAACACGCTTTATATTGGTACAAGGAGATTTTCAAAATGGCTTATCTGGTATGGATCTTGACTGGCATCGCAATTGTTCTGGGCTTTTTACTGGGCCTGCTGCTTGGGAAAACCCACGACTACCGCAAAAAGTCCGTAGGAACATTGCTTGTGGGCTACACCGGCGAGGACGATGACGGTGCTCATTTGTTTTTGAGCATGGACAAGGCGGTGGAAGATATCGAGAACACAGAGTATGCGATCCTGCGAGTCAAAAAAGTAAAGGCGCGAAATTAACTGCCCGCTTTACGGAGGAAACTCCGAACTTATATTTTTGAAGGGAGAAATTCAAAATGGAACTGAACGAAAGACTGGACAAGGAATTGGAGCGTCGCTTCGAGGACTTGGAGAACCTGAAAACGGGAAGTGACGAACAGGGCAAAGCGACCGACAACATCGTGAAGCTTTACAAGCTGCGGATGGATGAGAATGAGCAGGAGAACAGCAAGAATGCTGACGAGGACAAGGCTGTACTGGAACGGCACAAGCTTGAACTCGAGGAGCAGAAAGCGAAAGACGATAAGCTCATCCGCATCCTGACGACAGCAACGAGCGTCGGTGTGACGATCGCGGGCTTTGCTGTGGGCAGTCACTGGTACGGCAAGGGCTTCAAGTTCGAGGAGACGGGAACCATTTGTTCGAGCACGTTCAAGGGTCTGATGAGAGACTTTAGATTCTTCAAGAAGTAAGGAGGACTTCGGGGGTCGTGGCGAAAGCTGCGGCCTCTTTTTCTTTTATGCGATACTATACCGAGCCGTCCGAGGAGTGGACGAGATATTACGGCGTGACCTACCGATGCAATCACCCGGTGTACCGGACTTGCACCCTTTATGCAGAGCACGGGAAAGGGCTTTGTGTCATTCAGCAGAGGTTCAACGAGAACAGCCGGGCGACCTTCTGGGGACCCATTGACCCATGGCTCACCGATAAAATTTACCTGCACGAAGGGTTTCGGGAATATTTCATCGAGCACGCAAAACGAAAAAATCAAAATGGATTTTATCCGACGGTCACCGTGCGGCAGCTCATGTGGGCCATCAGGATGAAGCCGATGAAGAAGGAACGGTGGGAGACAGTGTTTGATAGGAAAGAAGTGTAGGCGCGAAAAATAGTGCTTGCTTTATGAGGTGATATTTATGTTAAAAGAACTGAAAGAGCAAAGAAATATTCTGGCTTGTCACATGGCTGATATGACAGGACTATCAGAAAATACAATACGAAAGTACGATAACGGAGAGAAAGTCCGTGATGAAAATAAGAAACGAATCGAGAGGATGCTCGATGTTATCGAACGAAACAATATTGTGTTTCCTGATAGCTATCATACGGAATGGAAGGCGTATTATAAGGAACTTTATGAACTGGAGGCAAAATGTAAATATTTAGCTATATTGGAGAAACACTCTGATTGGCAATAAGCCAAAGCGAAGAGCTTACGAAAAAATCGTAGGCTCTTTATTATTTTTTTTTTTTTTTTTTGACGCGATTTTTACAGGCTGCTTTATGAGACGAGTTACGTCTTTAAACTAAATTTTGGAGGTATGAAAGATGAAAATTGACGCAAGATTAGTTAAGCAGAGCGTAGGTATGATCGTTGGTGGTGTCATTTTTGCATGGAGTGCAATGGACAAGGGTTATGTTGACGGCCTTAAGCGCGGAAAGAGGCTCCAGGCAGCATGGACAACACGTGCGATCAAAGACGTGTACGAGGAGGAAAGTGCGGATGATATTATCAATCAAGTCAATGCCAAATTAAATGAATATGTAAGCAAAAAGTAACTCAAAGGCAAGAGCCGTGGAGAAATCTGCGGCTCTTACTTTTTTGACGCGAGAAAACCTTGTTCTATTATGAAGGAGGTGATAAGCCATGGATTATTTTCTGGCGAAGAGCGATCGGCAGCTCGGAATCTGTTTGCGTATGCTGTATGCGAATGGGATTCAAGGGCACACTAGCACTGTGCTGAACAGTAAGATGCGAATTGAATTCCACGTCACGATTACAGAAATGGAACGATTTGACGAGCTGCTTGAGAAGTATCTGATCCAAATTTCCTAAGCGCACCCCTGAGAGCAAAAGATCTGAAACATGGTCTTTTGCTTTTTGAACGTCTGTGCTATACTGAATGCAAGGAGGCGATTTATATGCTGGTACATTCAAGAATGGCTTGCCCGGTGAGAAATAAAGACGGTTCGTGGAAAATGGTTGTTAAAGAGTTCGATGAGGAAATTCCCGACCTCGGACGGCACTCGCTGTACTGTAACAAGTGCGGCGACCCACATTACCCGGAATGCGCAAAGCGTTGCCCCGATGCAAAGGATTATATCGAAAAATGATATGTTTGCCAGAGAGCTTGTGAGAAATCGCAGGCTCTTTTTCTTTTTACGCGAAAAATTCTCCTCGTCTTATGGGATAAGGCCCAAACAAAGGAGAAGTACGATGGATATTTTGAAGAAGATCTGGAATACGAGCGTAACGGTTGGGCAGGTCATTGTGACTGCAGTGATCGGACTGACAATTGGTCTGGTTATCTGGGTTCTGGTGAGGCTGTTCCGGCCGTCGAAGAACTGAGGATTTAACGGAAACCGGTACACGAATTGATATTTAGCCTTATCTCAGAGAGCTTACGAGAAATCGTAGGCTCTTTTCTTTTTGCCGGACGCGAAAAATACAGGATGCTTTATGGAAGACAGAGGGCTTTTATTGAAAGGAGAAATTACTATGATGAAAGCAATCAAGAACTTTATGAACAAGCAGTGGACTTGGGGGACTTACTTCAAGCTGTGCGGCATTGTATACGGACTGTATGTTGCAGTCATCGGTGCATACGTGGCATGGGCGAAGTGGCAGGAACACAAGGAACTGAAGAAAATTCAGAAAGCAAATCAGGAAGAGTACGAATTCTAAAAAGATTCGCCCTCTGCCTTTTTTATTTTTAACTTTGAAAGGAGAACCATCATGGAGGACATTATGCACATTCAATCCGGGTTTCTGCGCAGGCTGGTTTCGGCTGCGGTAGGAAAAGCAATCAGAAAGCAGGGAATTGACGCTGCTGTTCAGCTGAACGACCTTCGGGTAAACTGCACAGACAAAACCAAAAAGGTCAGGGTACACTTGGATATTGACGCGGAAATGACCCAGGAAGCCCTGATTGATATTTTGAGCAAGGCCGGAGTGGTATGAAAGGAACGGATTATGAAACTGAACAAAAAGATATTTTCCTACCTGAGCAAACATGGGGCGACCATTCTGTCCATTGCGGCTGCAGCGGGCGTTGTGCTGACCGCTGTTGAGACCGCAAAGGCGACCACGAAGGCACAGAGCCTGATCGACATGAACAAAGCTGAGCCGATGACGAAGAAAGAAATCGTCAAGGACTGCTGGAAGTTCTACATCCCGGCGGCAGTTGTTGGTGCAGGCACTATTGCGTGCATTCTGGGTTCAAACGGTCTGAACAAAAAGACGCAGGCGGAGCTGATGGCGGCCTATGTCGCTGTCCAGCAGACCTACAGCAACTATCGCAAGAAGGTTGCGGAGCAGGTAGGCGAAGAAATGGAGCATGAGATTCATCGGAAAGTCGAGGAAGTTCCGCTTGACAAAAACAACGATGCGGTAAAGCTCTTTTATGAGCCGTACACAAAAAGATATTTCAATGCAACCATGGCACAGGTTTACGAAGCTGCCTACATGCTGAACAAGAAGCTGGCTCTGGACGGCGGCGTATCACTCGAAGCGTGGTGTGAGCTGCTCGGGCTCGATTACCGACCGGACCCGGAATCGCGCGGGTGGTGCATTGATCAGATGGTAGAAGATTGGGAATACTGCTGGCTGGATGTGGAATGCGACGAGCAGAAAACCGATGACGGCTTGACAGTTTACTACTTCAGTCCGTGGGCTGATCCCGTAAAGGACTGGGAAAACTATGATCCGAGTCAGACGGTTCCGTTTTGACGCGAAAAATTCAATTGCCATTATGAAGGAGGTGAGACAAATGAGTAAGAAATCGAACATTTGGAAGATTCTTGGCATGACAGGAATGATATTTGGCTTTCTTGGCACAATGGTGCAGGGATACGCTGAAGACAAGGAGCTAGATGCCAAAATCAACGAAGCGGTTGACAAGAAGCTCGCCGAGAGCAACCGGACTGAGGGGCAGTGATGCCTCTCTTTCTTTTTGATATTTGGCGATAACGCGAAAAAATCTCTCTGCATTATGGAAGGAATCCACAAATTGAAAGGAGATTTTATTATGTACGAATACGATAAGGACTTCTGGAGAGCAATCGACGAACTGACATGGAATCAGGTGAAACGGTGTGCGAAAATGGTGGTCGATACTCTGATCGGAGTGATGATTACGATTGGCGTGCAGCCGGTTCGACTGTATGAGTACGTTCGGTATCGTTGGTCGCATCGAGACGAAGTGAAAATCGAATGCGAGGCAAATGAACGCTTCGAACATTTGAAGGTTAGTGGACACATCTGATAGACGAGAGTCGTGGCAAAAAGCTGCGGCTCTTTCTTTTATATTTTCTGGAGGTATGAAAAATGAAACTCAAAGCACTGGCAAATGCGCTCTTGGTGGGTGCGAAAAAGCACAGCCCGGAGATCCTTATTGGTCTGGGCATCACAGGAGCGGCATCTTCTGTGATATTTGCAGTCAAGGCGACCCCGAAAGCAATGATCCTGCTTGATCAGAAGAAGCAGGAACTGGGTGTCGAGAAGCTGGAGGCGAAGGAAATCATCAAAACGGCAGCACCGGTTTATATTCCGACTGCTGTCAGTTTTGGCGTGAGCGTGGCATGCATCATTGGTGCCAGCAGCGTGAATGCACGCAGGAATGCTGCATTGACTGCCGCTTACACCCTGAGCGAGAGCACACTGCGCACATATCGGGACAAGGTGCTGGAGACCGTGGGCGAGGACAAGGAACGCGAGATCCGACAGGCAGCGGCCATTGAACAGCAGCAGAAGACACCGGAGGCTCAGACTGTTGTTGTGAACAATGCAGCTGGACAGCTCAAGTGCTTCGACTCACTCAGCGGAAGATATTTTACGGCCACCAAAAATCAGATCGACAAGGCGGTCAACGAGTTCAACCGCCAGCTGCGGGATGACATGCGGATCAGCCTGAATGAATGGTATGACCTCGTTGGCCTGGACCAGAACAAGCTTGGCGACGTGCTCGGCTGGGACATTGACCGCGGATACATCGAAACCTGCTATGCGTCCCGGCTGGATGAGGAAGGCATGCCGTGCCTCGTCGTGAATTATGTGGAGCCTCCGCACTACATTGGCGTGTGAGACGCGAAAAATTCACCCTGCTTTATGGAACCAAGAAGGTTCACATTAAGAACAAATCTTGAAAGGAGATTTTATTATGGACGAAATGAACAACATGAACGAGGTTACTACCGAGGAGACTTCTAATGAGATGGCTCCCGTGGTTACGGAGAACAATGAGGTGAAACCTGAGGAGAACAACTCTGGTATCAACACCTGGGCGGGCGTTGCCGCTGCTGTTGGTGTGTTGACGATCGGTGCAATTGGTGCCGGCATCGCAAAACACAAGGCAAAGGCAAAAGCTGAGCCCAAGGTTGAGAAGGAGAAGAAGCCGAAGAAGCACTTCAAGTTCCGCAAGCCGTGGGAGATCACGGAAGACGAACCGGATGTGATTGACGCAGAGTTCAATGACGTTACGGAAGAACCTGAAAAGGAAGAAAACTAATGTGAAAGGTTCAGGCGAGAGCCGTGGAGAAATCTGCGGCTCTTACCTTTTTATTTTGAAGGGAGAACCCCAATGGCCGAAATTAAATTGCCCACAAACTCGATTACTTCCGGCAATGCGGAAAAGCACGAAAAGAAGTTTGAAAAAGTGACCACCGGCAAGGTCGTGACCAAGGAGAAAAATGATATTCAGAAGGTGGCCTCCATGTTCATCGCTGAAGACCTGAAGACCGTGCGCGATCATATTGTCAAGGATGTGGCAGTGCCGAAACTGCGGGACTTCTTTGCCGACCTGATGATTGCGACCGTCAACATGATATTTCATGGCGACGATCGTCCGCGCAACAACTACAGCAACTATGCCCAGCCGAGCAGAGTGTCATACAATCGGTATTCTGATAACCGGAATTCCAACACGAATCGTCCGGTAGTAGCGCAGATCAATTATCAGGATATTATTTTCTCGTCCCGTGGTGACGCAGATGAAGTGCTTGGACAGATGAACGATGCCGTGGCAACGTATGGCAGCGTATCCGTGGCTGACTTCTATGATCTGGTGGGCATGACCTCGAACTACACGGATAACAAATATGGCTGGTACGACTTGCGTACCGCATACATTCAGGGCGTTAGCGGCGGGTATGTCATCCGTCTGCCGAAGCCTGTTGCTCTGAACAACTGAGAAAGGAAAGATATTTATGAAAATCAATGAAATGATGTCGAATGTCGGTCGTTTTGCCGCAAAAGCAAAGTATAAGCTTGGCAAGCACAGCCCGGAAATCCTGATGGTATGCGGTGCTGTTGGTGCTGTGACCAGTGCTGTCATGGCCTGCAAGGCTACTTTGAAGGTCAATGATATTCTGGCTGCCCATCAGTCCAGCGTGGCAACCATCCACGATGTGCAGGATGGCAAGGCTGCAATCAAGGAAGGTGCAGAGTATACCGAAGAAGATGCCAAGAAGGATCTGACCACTGTTTACGTCCAGACCGGTATGAAGCTCGTGAAGCTGTATGCACCGGCTGTTATTCTGGGCACGCTGTCTCTCGGCTGCATGATTGGCTCCAATCATATTCTGCAGAAGCGCAATGCGGCTCTTACTGCTGCTTATGTCACACTGGATAAGGCGTTCAATGAGTACAAAGGCAGGGTGTCGGAACGCTTTGGCGAGCGTGTGCAGCATGAGATCGAGCATGGCGTGAAGGCGGTCGAAGTGGAGTCCAAAGTCGTCAATGAGGATGGTACCGAGGAAACTGTCAAATCCTATGAAGATGAGACCGATGGAGTGCACTCTCCGTATGACCTGATTTTCGATGAGATGATTGACAATTGGGAGCCTGACGCTCAGATCAACAAGAACTTCCTGAGCATGGTTCAGACCCACGCGAGCAACCAGCTGCGCACTCGTGGCTATCTGTTCCTGAACGAAGTCTACCGCATGATCGGCAAGTACAACAACGGCCAGCAGATCTACACTCCGCAGGGTCAGATCGTTGGCTGGCTCTATGATCCGAACAATGAGTCGCTGCAGAACTGCGTGAAGTTCGGTCTGGATAAGATGCAGGGTGACCGTTCTGTTGTGCTGCACTTCAACATCGACGGTCCCATCATCGACAAGATCTGATTGATATTTTAGGAGGATTCGCTATGACCAGAGTCGTAAGAACTTTGTCTTATGTGTTCGCTGCCATGGCCGGAGTCTGCTTCGTCTCTGGTCTGGCTGTCCTTTCTGAGTGAGGGATATTTGTATGAGCAGTTTGGAAAACATGTTCCTGTTTCTGGACTACCTGACCGATACCCAGCGAAAAAGACATATTGTTGGCGGAGTCCTGATGAGCGTGTCTCTCTTTTTCGGAGGACTTGCGTTCACCATGATGACTGTCAAAGAAGGAGATTCCAATGAAAACCTGGATTCGTGATATTTTACTTGTTGGCGCTGGCTTTGCGGCTGGCGCTTATTTCATGCATGTCCGGATGCGTGAGGAGTACCAGAAGTTTGCTGATGCTCAGATCGAAGATGTCCGTGAGCATTACAAGAAAAAAGAGCAGACCATTGATGAGCAGGTCAAAGCAGAAGCTCAGAAGCAGGCTGTTGATCTGATTTCAGGTCCGTATCGTCAGGAAAGTGACCCGGAAAAGCCTGACAAAGCGCCCTTTGAGCCTATCGAGATCATCGAACCGGATGAATTCGGCTGCGATGACGACTACGAGACCAGTTTTCTGACCCTGTATGCAGATGGTGTGCTGGCATACGACAGCGACGGCAGCAAGGTGGATGACGTTGAAGCAGTTGTCGGACAGAAAGCTCTGGACGAGATGGGCAAATTCATGCCCGACACGATCCATGTACGCAACCATGCCTATCACAAGGATTTTGAGGTAGTAAAGGCGCTCCAGAACTACGCAGATGTATATCAGGAGCGGGAAGAGGAGGACTATGGCGATTGACGAGATGAAAGCCGACATCGAAAAAAGATATTTTGATTGGCTTTATGAGCTGGTCTGTGGAAAGTGGGAGCCGAGAAACCTCTCTTTCCATAGGCTGCTCACTTTTTTATACGATACACAGTTCATCCCTGATAATGAGATGGACTGTAATCGTGCCGTAGACGGCGAGAATCTGCGAGGACGGTTTGCTGAGGAATGCAATGATATTCCGGGCACGATTCCCGAAAACAACGTATCTGTGACTTTTCATGGGAAACCGTGCAGCATGCTCGAAATGATGGTAGCGCTGGCACTTCGCTGCGAAGAAACCATCATGGAAGATGCAGATATCGGCAACCGGACCGGACAGTGGTTCTGGAGCATGATCGTCAGTCTCGGTCTGGCTTCGATGGACGACAATCGGTTCCATCAGAGCCGGGCAGAGTTCGTGATTGAGCGCTTTCGCCGCAGAGACTACCAGCCGAACGGTGCAGGCGGCCTGTTCACACTGCAAAACCCGAAGGAAGACCTGCGTACGCTTGACATCTGGTATCAGATGATGGCGTACCTGAACGAAAATGATATTTGAGGAGGACTTATCATGGAAAACAATATTTACTATCAGCTCGCCCAGACTGAATGCGCCCTGGATCGTTACAAGGCAAAGCTGTTCAAGAAGAACCTGGCTCTGATCGGCATGGCAGGCATTGCATATCTGTTTGCGAAGGTGTTCGTTGTGGAGTGCAAGAAGGCGGTCGATGCAAAGAAAGAGCGCGACGAGCTGGCTGAGAAGTACGACACCGCCATGGACGAGCTGAGCCGGATGAAGAAGACCGAGGAGAACAAGTCCGTCCACTGCGACGGCCATGCTACCCTGACCAACGATTGATATTTACCTCGAAGAAAGGAGGAAATTGATTGCCAATGATTGATTTCCTTTTCATTGCCCGCAGGACGGGTAAACACGGGGTGATTGAGATCTATCCCAAACTTATCATCAAGCATTCGAAGGACTTGATGATTCGCGGCGGGGACTTCTATGCAATCTGGTTAGAAGAACGCGGACTCTGGTCTACAGACGAGCAGGATGCCCTTCAGCTCATTGACCGGGAACTTGATAATTATGCAGAGACGCACAAAGCGGATTTCGATAATTACCGAGTGCTCCACATGTGGGACGCAGAATCCGGCATGATTGATATTTGGCACCGGTATTGCCAGCGTCAGATGCGGGATTCATTCGTTATGCTTGACGAGAAATTGATATTTTCCAACACCGAGGTGAAGAAGGAAGACTACGCATCGAAGCGCCTTCCGTATCCGCTGGAGCAGGGAAGCATCAAAGCATGGGATGAGCTGATGAGTGTTCTGTATGCGCCGGATGAGCGGATGAAGATCGAGTGGGCCATCGGGGCCATCGTGAACGGGGATTCGAAGAAGATTCAGAAGTTCATGGTGATGTACGGCGCACCCGGCACTGGTAAATCCACGGTCATCAACATCATCCAGAAACTGTTCGCTGGATATTACTCGGCCTTTGATGCGAAGGTGCTGGGCTCATCTTCGAATGCCTTTGCGCTGGAAGCCTTCAAAGCGAACCCTCTGATTGCAATCCAGCACGATGGCGATCTGAGCCGCATCGAAGACAACACCCGCATCAATTCGCTGGTCTCTCATGAGAGCATGACGGTCAACGAGAAGTTCAAGTCAGCCTACGAGAATCGCTTCAAATGCTTCCTCATCCTCGGTACGAATAATCCCGTGCGCATCACCAACGCGAAGTCGGGTATCGTTCGGCGTCTGATCGATGTTGAGCCCACTGGCAACAAGGTGCCTGCCAAGAAGTACGAGGAACTGGTCTCGCAGATTGACTTTGAGCTGGGTGCTATTGCATGGTACTGTCGTAATGTCTACGAGAATAACAAACATGCCTATGACGATTATATTCCCATCCACATGTTGAGCGCTTCCAATGACATGTATAACTTTATGGAAGACAGCTACTATGTCTTCAAGAAAGAGGATGGCGTGTCATTGCAGGTCGCATGGGAGATGTACAAGAACTTCTGTACAAACACCAACGTGCCCTATATGAGTTCCCGGCGGGTGTTCAAGGAAGAACTGATGAACTACTTCCGTGATTACAAGGAGCGTGTCAACACGGACAGCGGTGAACGCATCCGAAGCTACTACAGCGGTTTCAAGACGGAAAAGTTCGAGAAGAAATCGGACTTTGGTGCGCCAATCCCCGAAAAGCAGGCATCTTGGATCGACTTTAAGGTGCGGCATTCGGTTCTGGATGATATTTGTAAGGACTGTCCTGCACAATACGCAAAAGAAAACGGCACACCAACCGACTACTGGGAAAACGTAAAGACGAAGCTGTCGGACCTCGATACGAGCAGGCTGCATTATGTCAAGGTGCCCGAGAATCACATCGTCATCGACTTTGATATTCCGGGAGAGGATGGCAAAAAGTCCTTTGAACGAAACCTAGAAGCGGCAAGCAAGTGGCCGAGAACCTATGCAGAACTGAGCAAATCTGGCGCAGGAATCCACCTGCATTATATTTACTCCGGCGATGCATCGAAGCTCAGCAGAATCTACGACGAGCACATCGAGGTCAAGGTCTTTACCGGTAAGAGTTCACTCCGAAGAAAGCTCTCAAAATGCAATGATATTCCGGTAGCGTCCATCAGCTCCGGTTTACCAATGAAGGGAGAAAAAATGGTTAGCACTGATCGTGTCCAGAGCGAAAAAGGACTGCGCATCATGATTATGCGCAATCTGAACAAAGAAATCCATCCCTACACCAAACCGTCCATCGACTTCATCTACAAAATCCTTGAGGATGCCTACAACAGCGACCTCACCTATGATGTGGACGACATGCGCAACGCAATTCTCGGGTTTGCGGCTTCCAGCACGAATCAGGCAGACGCTTGCCTGAAAATCGTATCCAAGATGCACTTCAAGTCCAAAGAGCCTACCGTAGCAGTAACTTATGAAGCACCCATCGTGTTCTTTGACTGTGAGGTGTTCCCGAACCTGCTTCTGGTCAATTGGAAGTTCCAGAGCAAGCCGGACAAGGACGAACCCACAGTCTATCGACTCATCAACCCCAGTGCAGATGATATTGCAAAACTTTCGCAGTATCGGCTGATCGGCTTCAATAACCGTAAGTACGATAACCATATTCTCTATGCCCGTATGATCGGGTGGTCAGTTGAGGCAATTTACAACCTGTCCCAGCAGATCATCAACGACCATACAGGCTTTTTCGGTGAGGCATACAACTTCTCGTATACGGATATTTACGACTTCAGCGCCAAGAAGCAGAGCCTGAAGAAGTTCGAGATCGAGCTCGGCATCCACCATCAGGAACTTGGGCTGCCTTGGGATCAGCCTGTGCCGGAAGAAAAGTGGGAAGAAGTTGCCCGGTATTGCGACAACGATGTTCTGGCGACAGAAGCGGTCTTCAATGCTCGGCAGGCAGACTTCGTTGCCCGGGAAATTCTGGCAGATGTGGCAGGTATGACGGTCAATGACACGACCAACAGTCTGACTACGCGAATCATCTTTGGGAAAGAGAAGCATCCGAGACTGGTTTACACCGACTTGGCGACAGGCGAATCGGATGATCTGGTCGAGGTGGAGCCTGATATTCTTACCAAGAATAACTATCTCAATGCCTTTCCTGGATACGAGTGGGTCAAGGGCGATGATGGCCGGATGCACAATATGTTCCGTGGTACGGATCTGGGCCTCGGCGGCTATGTCTATGCAGAACCCGGCATGTACTGGAATGTGGCTCTGCTGGACGTGGCTTCTCTGCATCCGCACTCTGCTGTCGCCCTTAACTACTTTGGTGAGTACACCAAGAACTTCAATGACTTGATGGATGTTCGTATCTATGTCAAGCACAAGGAGTATGACAAGGCCAAGAAGCTGTTTAACGGCAAACTGGCCAAGTATTTGGACGACCCCAAGCAGGCTAAGGCATTGTCCCAGGCACTGAAAATCGCCATCAACTCCGTGTACGGTCTGACCAGCGCGACCTTCGATAACCCGTTCCGCAATCCTAAAAATGGCAACAACATTGTGGCCCTGCGTGGTGCTCTGTTTATGCGTACTTTGCAGGATGAGGTTCAGCAGCGCGGATTCATCGTGGCGCACATCAAGACGGATTCTATCAAGATTCCCGATGCTACGCCAGAAATCATTGACTTCTGCATGAAGTTCGCTCAGCAGTATGGCTATACGTTTGAGCATGAGGCCACCTACGAGAAGATGTGCCTTGTAAACGATGCAGTGTACATTGCCAAATATTTGGATGCAGACCAGTGTCAGGCTCAATACGGCTATATTCCGGAGAAGAACGGTGAGCACAGCAGGGAATGGACAGCGACCGGCACACAGTTCCAGATCCCGTATGTGTTCAAAACGCTGTTCTCGCATGAGCCGGTGGTGTTTGCGGATCTTTGTCAGACCAAGACGGTTTCCAAGGGTGCAATCTATCTGGATAAGAACGAAGACCTGCCCGAAGGCGAGCACAATTATATTTTCGTCGGTCGCGTCGGTTCGTTCTGTCCCATCAAACCCGGATGCGGTGGTGCTGTACTCCTGCGCGAGTCTGGCATTAATGATGTTGGCGAGAAAACTTATGCAGCAGTTGGCGGTTCCAAGGGTTACCGCTGGCTCGAAAGCGAGATGGTTCATGAGCTTCAGATGGAGAAGGACATTGACCGTTCTTACTTTGACAAGATGGCCGATGATGCTGCGGACGCCATTGCGAAATACGGCGACTTTGAGTGGTTTGTGGCAGACGATGCCGGTGAACCGCCTTGGCAGAAACCCGACATGCCCTGGGATGATGTTCAGGACGAAGCAGCAAGAAATTTTGAGGTGAGATAAATGTTGTTTTTATACGATGAGCACGACAACAAGATTGGCATGATTAAATCGTACAAAGCAAAAAACGGTCACATTTACGAGGTGACTCTTTTTGACGGGAAAATTATGCACTTTGCGCCTGGTGAGATTGTTCGTAATGACCCTTATAGCTGCAGTATCTGCAAAGGTGGTGATAGCAAGGCTTCTTACGATTACTCTCGTCAGTCTACGGAGCAGGCCAAGAAGAATGATATCGTGCGGTTTGGCATGTGTAATGTCAGCATCCGCAAAGTTATCTTCAACGACCCGGCAACCATTGTCCTGTGGTCGGATGGCAGCAAGACCGTTGTGAAGTGCGGCCCTGAGGATACCTATGATATGGAGAAGGGGCTCGCTATGGCTATCGTGAAGAAGATGGCGGGCAATGACAACCGCTTCCATAAGGTCTTCAAGCAGTATCCCAAGAAGAAAAAGAAGGAACCGGGTTCTGTCGGTTCGATTATGGACATGATGGCCGGTCTGAATCAGGCTGCGGCAATCGCAACCAAGACCGTACATGAACTTGCCCATATGGCTGCCGGTAAAGCTGAGCGGGGTGAATGAGCATGAAGTGCCCCTTTCAGAAATATGAGAGTGAATATTCGTCGCATGAAAAAGGTCAGTTCATGGATTGTTATGAGGAAAACTGCATGGCATACCGCCCAAAGAAAGAGCTGGCCGGTGGAGCGACACTCGAGGCTGGCTGTCGGCTCGTTGACGAATATGTTGAGCACTCTACGCCGTTCAATAACTACAACACATTATAAATAAGGTAAGGAGATAGATATTTTATGTACCAGAAGCGTCAGAAAGTCAATATTGACGATACGAGATTCATTTACACTACCAACTTTTCCGGTGATCCTGCCCGTGACCGCTTTGGTTCGGATAAGCGCCGTGTCAACATCGTGATTCCTACCGTTGAGCAGGCCATAGACATGAAGGCGATGGGCATCAATGTCAAGGAGACCCACCCGAACCCTAATTACACCTATGAGGAGCCGTTTGTGCCGACCTTCTATGTTCCGGTTACGGTAAACATGGACTCCAAGTGGCCGCCGCATGTCTACTGGATTACTCTGCAGGGCAAGCGCCTGCTGTGCACGCCTGAGACCATCGGCCAGCTGGACTTTATCCGCGTCAAGAACGTCTGCTGCCAGGCAAATCTCGTGGAGAAACGCAATGCTCCTGGCGAGTTTACGCTGTATGCGGACGTGATGTACGTGGAGCAGGACGAGGACGCCGATCCGTACGCAGAGCACTATATGCACCGCGCTGCCGCGCCTGACGCAGACATGGCTGAGCCCAACGACCCGAACGATATTCCGTTCTAAGGAGGATATATGGAAAAACTGTTTATCAGCTGCCCGATGCGCGGTCGCTCGGATGCAGAAATCAAAGCAACGATGGAACAGATGCACAGAATTGCGGAAGCGGTTTTCAACGAGGAGCTGGAAGTTCTGCCAACTTATATTGAGGATGAACCTCCGGCCGATACGAATTGGCACCTGTGGTATCTGGGCGAGTCCATCAAGATGATGGCGGAGGCAGATGCCTTCATCGGTATCTATGATAGGGACAAGGAGTTCGATGGCTGCATCGTTGAGAACTACACAGCAAAGACCTATGGCGTTCCGCAGTATCTGGTTGATATTGCCTATATCGCACCGGATATTGCCGAGAAGCGTATGAAGCGCTTTGTCTAATTGATATTTCCGAGTGCCGAGGTTAGTCTTCGGTTGAATGTCCAGCCGGTGAGTGCCCACGTCGCAAATGGCGTTCTCAGAGGAAACGGCTCGGTTTTATATTTTGGAGAGAGCTTGTGGTGTAGCGCAGGCTCTCTTTTATCTTGGGTCAGTAGCTTAGCTAGGTTTAAAGCCGGCAGCTCATAACTGCTTGATCGCGGGTTCAAATCCTGCCTGACCCACCATGGGCAAGAGCCCTATTATAATAATGTAAGGAGAAAACATTATGGACGAACTGAAAGTGAAAGAAATCGTGGATTATATGGTTGAGCATGGCACTGAGAGCACCCACTATGGCAACTGGATTTTCGGTGTGGAGGATGATCTTGCCGCGTTCTCGGAGATGGCCAATGAGTGGCTGATGGAGCACTACAATGATATCTATGACGAGCTCATTGGCCGCGAAGAGGTTGCAGCTGTGGATGAGGATATGGATAAGGGCGTGCATCTCTTCAGCATCTACTTCTACACCAGCTTCTGCCCGAATTTGTGCGAGGAGTGATTTTATGACTGTCTATGAAGCGCTTACGGAAGCCCAGCACCGGATCATTCGGGAGGGCATGAGGGACAAGAGCCGGAGCCTTGACAAAGAACTCGAGGATCTTGATACAATTGCTGAACTTACCGTGCTAAAGATGAAATACAAACCTGTTAACGCGAAAAATACTTAGTCCTTTATGAAGGGAGATGGTTTGAATGATCAGACAGGTTTATATTTATGGACTTGGTGGAGCAGACAAAATGTATAAGGTGCTGGCTTACCATTTCATTACGGAAGAAGAGATTACAATTACCAATATCGTATATCATGCTTCTATGCTGAAGGCGAGGAACCCAAGCGTAGAGACAGTATACGCGATTGATAATTATCCTGGACTGCGGAGTGATTGTAAGGCAAGCATGTACAAGAGTATAATTGAAAACTGTGCCATTTTCAAGAACATACTGGAGATGCAAGGAGTTCAAATCTACTGACAAAGCGAGGAGCTGCAGAGAAATCTGCGGCTCTTTTCTTTTTATGGAGGTACTGCTATGGCATACAGATATCGAGTCTGGAAGGTTTTCGAGTATCAGGGCAAAGAGATATTTGCATACACTCTGCCTGATGAATCTACTGAAGAAGAGGAAGCAACGATCAGGCTGCTTGCGTATGAACGGCGCTGCCAGCTCAGCTCTATTCATGTACATCAGGAAGTGAGGCGAACATATTGTCAGGAGTAAAACTCTACGACTACCAGCTGGATGCAGTCAATCGAATGAAGAATGGCTGTATTCTGTGTGGTGGTGTGGGTAGTGGTAAGAGCCGGACTGGACTGGCTTACTACTACATCAAAAATGGCGGGAAGGTCAACACCAAGCGGTATGTAAAAATGCGTGACCCTCCGCAGGATTTGTACATCATCACAACGGCACGCAAGCGAGACACCCTTGAGTGGGAAGAAGAAATGATTCCTTTCATGATGACAACGGACGAGAGTGTTCGAATGTATAAGCATAAGGTCGTGGTGGATTCCTGGAACAATGTTCACAAGTATATTGGAGCGAAAGACGCCTTCTTTATATTTGACGAACAGCGTGTCGTTGGAGATGGACAGTGGGTGAAGTCATTTCTGAAAATCACGAAGGAAAACGATTGGATTCTCCTGAGTGCTACTCCGGGCGACTGCTGGACAGATTATATTCCCGTGTTTGTTGCGAACGGGTTTTATAAAAATCGGACGCAGTTCAAAAATGAGCATATTGTCTACTCGCGATTTTCAAAGTTTCCGAAAATCGACAGATACATCAACACTGGAAGACTTGTGCGATTGCGTGACAGGATTCTTGTGGATATGGACTTCAAGCGGCCAACGACGCCACATCATGAGACTGTCTATGTTGATTTTGACCGTGCAAAGTATAAGGAAATCCATAAGTCTCGCTGGAATCCTTATGAGAATCGGCCAATTGAAACGGCAAGCGAGTTCTGCTATCTGCTGAGGAAGCTGGTAAACACCGATCTGAGCAGACAACAGGAAGTGCTCGATATTTGTATGACCCGGCCAAGAGTCATCATTTTCTACAACTTCGATTATGAGCTGGATATTCTACTGAAGCTACAGTACGGCAATGGAGTAGAAGTTGCGCAGTGGAACGGTCATAAACATCAGCCGATTCCGGAAGGAAAGCAGTGGGTATATTTGGTTCAGTACAATGCAGGGGCAGAAGGCTGGAACTGCATCAAAACGGACACCATTATATTTTACTCACAGAACTACTCCTATAAGGTCATGGAGCAGGCGTCTGGGCGTATTGATCGGCTGAATACGCCATATACAGATCTATGGTTCTATCATTTGAAGTCACGGGCAGGTATTGATTTGGCAATTGGGCGAGCCTTGAACGACAAAAAGAAATTCAATGAGAGAAAGTTTTATGGAGAGTGATATTTATGTGCAATCCGTCGAAGAAGACGATTAAGCGAATCGAACGGATGTTGGAGAGCAGGTGCAAGAAGATCAAGAAGTTTGAACCGTCTCGCCAGAATTCCACGACGGCCAACTATATGAAGAAGGAGCCGACAGAACCGGGATTTCAGGGAGTTCTTCAGATTCGCGGACTGGGGCAATTCATCGGTGTAGAGCTTACGAAGAAGCGGGAAGATACCTATACATATGGCTGGTTCTATATTCGCTCGCCTGAGCAGATTTGGGGGATTTTGAGATGAAAGCAAGCGACAAATTAGAAGAAATTGAATTAGAGATGCTGGACTATGCAAATAAGGACGAACTGGCCAACCAAGTTATTAGAAGGGTTAATTCTGACCCGGAGTTTGTACGCTTTATGGCTCTGACTTGCAAAGCTATTATGCTCAAAGAAAGTGAAGGTGAAACAAATGATTAAGGATTCTGGTGACCGCACCGAGTTTGAGACTGGTGCAAAACGTGACATGCACGCCGGGAAAGGTCGAATGGATCTTCTGCCTTGGTATGGCATCATGGAAGTCAGCAAGCATTGTGAGGAAGGCGCTCTGAAGTATGGTGAGCACAACGTGGACAAGGGCATCCCTCTGCATTCGCTTCTGGACAGTGCTGCGCGGCATCTGGCTAAGTACATGGTCGGTATGGACGACGAGGATCACCTGCGCGCCGCCTGCTGGAACTTGCTCTGGGCACTGAATCAGCGGGAGACCCATCCGGAGCTGGATGATAGGTTTGCAGTGAAGACAGAAGAAGCCCGGGAAGATAAAAATGTGAAGCCTAAAGTTACGCTTATTTGCAAAATTTGTGGCGCACGGGAGACACACCCTAAGCTTGCATATGAGGACCTGATGCGCGAATGCCCGACAGCCTTAATTCAATGTCCAAACTGCCGTGAATATTCTATGGTACCGGAGGAGGATTACAGGTTTATGACCAAAGCAAAAGAAAACAAAAAGTCGATGAAGGGTATTACGTGCACATGCGGGAAAACCTTAACGGATGAGCATGGACGTGCTTTTCGTGATGTTGAACAGGATATTAACTTGCCTATGTCAAGACTGTTGCTCCGCTGCCCGGAGTGCAAGAAAGTGACCGTGGTAAATTGGAAGGAGTTCAGCAATGAATGACTGGATGCGCGAAGTGGACTATGCGACCTACTGCCCGAAGTGCAAGAACTTCAAGGTGCTGGAGACGGACGAGCCTTGCAACGAGTGCCTGACGGAGTGTGCGCGGGAGGGCAGCAAGAAGCCTGTGAAGTTCGAGGAGATGACGCGAAAATAACGGGCTCCTTTATGAGATGATTGGTCTCAGAATTATATTTTGGAGGTACAAATTATGAACATGAACAAAGTTATGATGACTATGGTAAAGGCGGGAGCGCTTTACATTGGCGCATTTGCAATTTGGAAGTTAGGCATTTGGCACGGCGAAGGAGCGGGCGTGATAATGGGCTATGCTGCCGAACACGGTATGTGCACCGATGTAGAAGGAGGCGCTTTTGGCTATTTGGAGTATGTCGAGAAAAACGAAAAGAACTTGTTTGGCAAGATGTTTACGATGGGCGCTAACGAAATGGCAGAACAGTTTGTAAAAGCTGGGAACAATTAACTCAAAGGCGAGAGTCGTGGAGAAATCTGCGGCTCTTTGTCTTTTACATTTTAAAGGAGCGTGTTTAACATGAATGATACGATGGTACTTGTTGATGAAGGCGAGGTGTCCTTGTCTGTATCCGCAGACGACTTTGATCCGCATGAACTTCTCGACAAGCTGGACAATCTACTTGGTGAGACCCGAACCGATGAAATTCTGCGGGCGTTAGCAGAGTATGAATGGGCTCTTAACGAGTTACGCAAAACCGAAAAGTCCGAACCGAAAAACTGCAACTGATATTTTGGAGGCTAAACTATGAATAACACATTACGTGAACTCATCCACCTCTGCAAGAACGAGTATATTAAGCGCGAGCTGGAGCTGCTTTGCGAGCAACTTGAAAACGTACAATGCAGTTTGGACACGGCCGACAAGTTGACCAGCGGATTGAGTGACACGCCAGAAGCAGAGGCATTGTGGCAGGCGCAATCCATTATTTCTGAGATTTTGGAGGGTTCGAAAGACTGAAAACAATATGGAGCCGTGGAGAAATCTGCGGCTCTTTATTTTTATCATTGAAGGAGATGCTTGTATGCAACGCAAGAACATCAAATGTTGCCATTGTGGAGACTATACCCCGTTTATCACAGAAGAGAACATCGAAGTTATTCCTCAAGTTAATCTCACAAGAACCGATATGGATATTTTAGGCGATATCGCTGAGGTATTGGCGGAATGCGGTTGCTTAGGTACGTGTGATTTCTTACGCCGGGTTCAGAGTGAAGTGACCAAAATCGTAGAGTATCAGGAAGAACGGTGAACGCTAAATGATATTTACTGAAGAGGATTTGAACTCTCTTAATGCTATTGCCGGATTGCTGGCTTCATTCGGGTGTGATAGTCAGGCTGGCTGCGTGCTTTATATTCAGCATAAAATCACAAAGGCTATGGAGGCTGACGAAAGGAAATGTAGAAATGAGAAATATGTCTAAGAAAATCTGGAAACTCCGGGTTTGGAATCACATGACCGAGATGCAGAAGCTGGATATTCTGCTGAAGCACGCTAAGGTTCCGCATACTTATGATCGTGATTTCCTTAGAGCAAGCAATAAAATCGGTGAGCAAATCATCGTATGTGACTCGGAAGGTCACCGCCTGTGGGATGGCATTTGCTGCGATGGAAGCTACGGCGGTAAGCAGGGCCTTATCGAGGTGATGGGAGCGCCGATAGTTGGTTATTGCGACGATGTCGAAGGCTGGCTTACTGCTCGTCAGGTTACAAAGATGTGGAGGTGTAGAAATGCTGCGAAAAATCGCTGAGTATCTCAAAAAGATATTCCACATGGAGCCGATTCCGACGACGGTCAACACACTGAGGGATGCCTTGCGTGACCTTGAGGTGGCTCGGAACCACTTTGAAAACTGTGACCCGGAGTTCATCACGGCAGCCATTTTTGAGCTTAATGCGGCGGAGTGCCGGGTAGATGCTGCGAGGAGGTGCGTGAGGTGAGCGGACTGTATGATCAGATAATAAATGATTTTTTGCAAGAGCATAGTGTGACCGAGAAGGAAAAATTTAGAGAATGGATAATGTACTACTATGTTGCAAATGAACTTTCTTTAAATCAATTAAGAACACTGTTGAAGACTGAATGGAAGAAAATTCTAAAAGAATTTAGGGGAGATGAATAACGATGAGCAATGATATTTGGCATAAGCTCGGTGTATTCTTTGGCAGGGTGTTTGCAGTGACCATTTTGGCATGTGCTTGGGCTGTCATTGTGGCATTCACGTTGAAGCTCCTGTGGTTTATCTGGTTCAGGATTTTGCTGTGAGGCGAGAATGATATGGACGACGGAATGGTGTCATATGAAGAAGCGGCAGAAGCTATCCGAAAGTGGGGTAATATGGTACACGACTTTTCTGATAATGACGCTGAAATCATCTACGCGAATGGCCGGCCTATTGATGATATGGTGCGCGAACAGATTCGGAATACCCTTACTACATACGATCTTGAGCACGCGTGCGTGGTTCAGGTTGGAAATTTCACATCGATAGATGATGTTGCCTGGCTGTTAGCGAATGGAGACATTACTTTGCCAGATGCACGACTCTGGTGCTCGAATACTAATCATTCACTGTCCGATATGGAAGAGGCAGTAGGAAATATTCGATATGGCCAGACAGAAACTTTGAATCATGTCCCTCGGCATGAGAAGAAAAGACCTTGGCCGTATCGTTTGGTTGCTTTTCTGAATGAAGTCATTGATATGTTCGTGCAAGCTATTGTGGAGGATTTTTAATGAGATGTTGTCCGGTTTGCTATAAAAAAGTGAAATTGGCTGCCAGTGGAACTTGCCAGAGTGGTGGCACACTGAAGATTGATTACAAAATTATCTGCCCTAAATGTGGACTTGGATTTTATAGAACCGGGAGTGTTGTTATGAGCTATGATACAGAAACGATGAAACAGGTTGTCGATGACTCGGATTTGAAACACTTTATTAAAGAGTGGGACTCTATTTTGCGAGATCCCGAGGTAGAAAGGATAGCCGACTTATGAACTGGCGCGGACTCGAACTTTATCGTGTGGAATCTGCATCAAGAAAATATTTTAGGTTTCATCTCGCGCTTGCTATAAGAGAAGAAGCTACAATTTTGAATGCAAATTGGTTTGGATTAGAACTTGCGTTTCACTATTATCCGTGCTGGTTGGAACGTCCGAACTGGCCTATGGGGTACGTGTATGATCCATTAAATTTCGAGAGGTTAGAAGCATGAGAAAGTACACCTTTATTTTTTCCTGTACAGACAACGGCGGTGCCCATCAGACCTTTGAAGTCAGGGCGACCGACAAGCAGGAGGCTATCCAAAAGGGCATGAAGACCGCGAAGAAGTTCGCTTGCGGAGATATCTGCGGCGACTGGGAGTGTAAGTTGAAGAAGGAGGTTGGTTTATGAACGAAGACTTTGGAGCGATTACCATTCTTGCTCCAAAATGCCAGAAGTGTCCCAAAATGAAATCCTGCGACCATAAACAAATGGCTCATCTCGGATACATAATTCCGCAAAGGGGTAATGGAAAGAGCCTCAGTCAGCTCGAAATGGTGGATTCACTAATGAAAAGGAGATTTAATTATGAAAATCGTTGAACCAGAGGGCGGCATCAAGAATCCGCACGCATATGCGGCGAGAAGTATTAAAGTTGGACGAAAGTTCCCTCAGAGTAAGAAGGCACTCAACGCTTACATCAATGATGCGATTGATTTTCACATGATACCTGAGGTGGGTCTTTATTATTCCGAGAACTGCTATGGTGTGGTCGATGCGATCGACTTCACAAGCAACTTCCTGCGTATCCATGCGCTGAGAACTAAGCATGAACCGGAGCACATGGAACAGCTTTTCATTTACGATGCACTTTTCTGTTTGAAACATGACATCAAGCCGTGTGATATTCAAATCGAAAACCGCATCTACAAGAACTATAATGTTTTGATCGCCAACCCTACTTTTGAGGACATCGACCCTATTATCGAAAAGATCAAAGAGTTTGACCGGGTAGTCCGTGAAGTTAAGTCAGGGGAGATGGCCTGAATTTGAACGATACAAACAATATTATGGAGGTAAACATTTTATGAAAATCGTTGAACCTAAGTACGAAATCCTCACTGATATTTCTGAGGGCGGCATCAAGGAGCTGCAGCAGATCGAGCGGGTGGCCCGTGTCTGCTATAAGAGCGAGGATAAGATCGTTCCGGATGGCTCATCGGCGAAGAAACTGGTGGGCTTTCTTATTAAGCAGGGCCATGAGGCTATGTTGGAGCATTCTCAGTTGAGCGTGCTGTTTACGTGCGACCGTGGTGTGGCGAATGAGCTGGTGCGGCACCGCATTGCGAGCTTTGCGCAGGAGTCAACACGCTACTGCAACTACTCGAAGGAGAAGTTTGGCGGGGAGCTGACGTTCATTTGGCCGCATTATATTCGTGGTGAGCAGTATTGCAACCTGAACGACAGCGAGGTTACGATCAAGAGTTCGTTCCTGGAGGCCATGACCTACGCTGAAAAGGACTATAAACTCATGATTGCCAACGGTATGCGCCCTGAGCAGGCTCGCTGTGTGCTACCTTTGAGCCTGAAGACCGAGATCGCGGTCACTGCAAACTACCGTGAGTGGCGCAACATCTTCAAGCTGCGTACTCCTGTGGCGGCCCATCCTCAGATGCGCGAACTCATGTGTCCGCTGCTGAAGGAACTGCAGAGCAAGATCCCGGTGGTGTTCGATGATATTTACACGTACTGGCCCGAGGATGACCAGACGGGAAAGGCAGTGTGGCGAAGTAAGCATGAAAGAAATTGATGAAAGATATGTTGCCGCACTTGATGAGTTCGGTTTTGGAATGTTCCGAACTAAAGCCGGTGTAAATCTTTACCATAGTACCTCAACAGAAACGTTTAGGGTCGTTCTTAATGGCGAGGACTTTGTGGATATGCTGGTAAGCTATGCAGAAACGTTTGACCCGAATACCTATGTGTCCTTGATGGTAAAAAGTCATTCGTCAACGCAGGATATTTCGGCAATGCTCAAGAACGCCCAGGAAATTCAGATGCTTCTTCTGCGGCTTGCCATTAAGCTTGTAAAAATCAGCAAAGAAGTGGAAGTGAGTTTATGATAAGATTTCTGCTTGCCGCTTTGATATGCTGCCTGTACGCGCACGCATTTATGAGTGGCTTTAAGATTGGCGTCCGCACTAGACGAGAGGGTAAAATCGTGCATGTGACTGTGCCTGGGAAAGATATTCTAAAGAGTTTCCTTGTTCTGGGATGCGGGATTTTTACGGCATTTACGGTGCGACTTTGAAAGGAGGTGATCGAATGAGAGCTCGGACACGCGATTTTCTGAGATCACTCAACATTGGGCCGTGGCTGATTGGCTTCAATATGCTTGGCGACGCAATTGATGCAGCAGAGGGGCAGCATTCGGGAGGGCTGATCGGATGCTATGACTACCTTAGCAGCAAATACGGACGAGATAGGAAACGTCTTGACGATGATATTCGCAGAGCGGTTGGCATCGCATGGCGTGAGCAGTGTCCTGTTATGGAGAAACTGATGGGTATGCCGTTGAATAGACCGCCCTCTCCGAGAAATTTCATTTATGCGGCAGCTGAATATTTGAATCGAGCAGAGAAAGAGGAGATGATGAACTGATGAAAATTGGCATTGACAGCAGCTAGAAATTGGCTGGAAAAGGACGTCGGCGAATTGTTCGGCGTCTTTTTTCTTTGCCCACTTTTGAAATTCGTGCCCACTTTTTTTCTGGGCAAAGTCGTGTCAGAAGCGTGAAATTCTATTCTAGGTTAGAAAATCGAGCGTTTTGTTCACAAAATTTTCACAATTTCTGGCCATTTGCCCACTTTCTGCCCACTTTTAAAATCAAAAGTGGGCACGATTTTTAAACAAAATATTGCGTAAATACGCTATATTTTTGAAGAAAAATGCCTTTCTGCCCAAAAACCCACTTTTATTTCTATTTACACTATAAAAAAATAAAAATATTATATATAGTTAAGAGAAAAAAGTGGGCAAGTGGGCAGAGCCAAAATTTACGAAAAGTTCAAGGCGAAAAACTTGTAAGAACCCGACCAGCGTTGTATACTCGAGACGACCGTTGTACACACCGATTAGATGCTTATGAGGTAATAAAGATGGCTTATATGAACCGCTTTATCAACGACGATGGCTTTGAAGAATGGACCGCTACGGACGCTGCCGGAAATCCTGTGACCTGCTATGCAAACGAATTCGTAGAATTGCATACGAAGATTCCTGTGTGCGAATGCGGTCGGCCAATGACCGAAGACGTGCAGGGTTACTGGACCTGCCGGGCGTGTGACATTACAAAGACGGAAGATGAGATCAATCATCCGATAAGCTTGGATGAGTATGAGACATCAAACCTCGAACTTAGCGAAGACTACGGAAAGTTTGAGTACGACGATGGGCGAATGCTGGAAGCCGGAGTGCCCGACTGGTACTTATTCTTCTATCAGCATCGACCCGAATGATATTTTAGAACGAAGACCTTGGAAAAATCCGAGGTCTTTTTCTTTTACAGCCCAAATTTCCGTTTTTATCTGTTTATACCCGTTTTGGGCTGTTTTGAACCGCGTGAAAAATACTGCCCCTTTTATGGAGAGGAGAGAGTGCGTCCCAAACGTGCTACTCCTCTTTCTTTTTGGAGGAGATTTTTATGCTGGAAAACCGATTCAAAACAAACCTGGTAAGAGAACTCAAAGAGCGCTTTCCGGGCTGTATCGTCCTGCACATTGACCCGACCGAGATTCAGGGAATGCCTGATCTCTTGGTTTTATATCGTGACAGGTGGGCAGCACTCGAAGGTAAGCGCACTGCGAATGCCCCGCATCGGCCGAATCAGGATTACTATGTGAACCTGATGAATCAGATGAGCTATGCGGCGTTCATTTACCCGGAAAATAAGGAGGAGATTCTGAATGACCTTCAACGATCATTCGCGTCTGAGAGGACAGCACGCTTTTCTCAGCGCTAGTAAGTATAGCTGGATCAATTATGATCCCGACAAACTTGCCGTTGTCTATACGAACTTTATGGCCACACAGAAAGGCACCGAACTGCACGAGTTCGCAGCAAAGTGCATCGAACTTGGCCAAAAGCTTCCCCGTTCAAAGAAAACCCTGAATAATTACGTCAACGATGCTATTGGCTTCCGTATGACGCCTGAGCAGGTTCTCTATTATTCTGACAACTGTTTCGGAACGGCAGACTCCATCTGCTTCCGAGATGATATTCTTCGTATCCACGATCTCAAGACCGGAATGATTCCGGCGCACATGGAACAACTGCTGATTTATGACGCACTGTTCTGCCTCGAATATCGAATCAAGCCCGAGAAAATCCAGATCGAGAACCGCATCTACCAGTCCGATGATATTCTCATCGCGAATCCTGGCTCTGATGACATCAATCCGATTATGGACAAAATTCGTGAGTTTGATCCGATCATTGCAAAGCTGAGAATGGGAGTGTGCTGATATGATGAACCCGGTTGAGAAAGATTTGAAGAACTACTTTGGCATCGAGTATGGCGGCGAAGGCGATACACTGGAGCATTATGGCACAAAACGTCATTCTGGCCGCTATCCGTGGGGCAGCGGTGAGACCCCGTATCAGCATTCTTGCGACTTCCTGTCTCGCGTAGATCAGCTGAAGAATAAAGGTATGGTGGAAGGCGAAATCCTCGATGCTATCAATAGCACCCTGCCCGACGATTATAAGCTCGGAGCCACAGAGTTCCGTGTTGCCAAAACCAAAGCTGGTCATGACCGCAAGGAGCAGCAGTGGGACGACATCCAGAAGCTGAAGAAGGAAAACCCTGACATGGGCTGGACTGAGATCGGCCAGAAGCTCGGCCTTCCGGAATCCACCGTTCGCTCTATGTATAAGAACGGTGTCGGCACCAAGAAAGATCAAGCCGAGAAGATTGCTGAAACCTTGAAGAAGGAAGTAGACAAGAAGGGCATGGTTGATGTGTCAGAAGGCACAAATCTGGTTCTCGGTGTATCGGAAGGTAAGATGGATGAAGCCATTTATATTCTGGAAGCAGAGCATGGCTACAAGCGCTATGGCGTCGGCATCAAGCAGCCCACCAACTTCCGTCAGCAGACCAACATCACTGTTCTGGCAAAGCCGGAATATGACCAGAGTTATGCCTATAAGCATCAGGGTGACATCCAGTCTCTGGGCGACTATCATTCTGATGATGGTGGCAGTTCATTTCGCCAGTTGCAGCCTCCTTCGAGTTTGGACTCAAAGCGTGTTGCCGTTCGCTATGGCGATGAAGGCGGTCTTGCAAAGGACGGCGTCATGGAGATTCGCCGTGGTGTGCCTGATCTGGATTTGGGCAATTCCCATTATGCTCAGGTTCGTATCATGGTGGACAACAGCCACTATCTGAAGGGCATGGCCATGTATTCCGACAATATGCCGGATGGTGTGGACATTGTGTTCAACACGAACAAACCTTCTGGTACGCCTAAGATGAAGGTCTTCAAGGAAATCAAGAACGACCCGGGCAATCCGTTTGGCGCAGCCATTACTGCTGAAGGTCAGAGCACTTATGCTGGCAAAGATGGTAAAGAGCATCTTTCTCCCATCAACAAACTGAAGTGGGAAGGCGACTGGGACGATATGTCCAAGAGCGTTTCATCTCAGTTTCTTTCTAAGCAGCCCCTGCCGCTGATTAAGAAGCAGCTTGATCTCACCATGGCCGATTATAAGGCTGAGTACGACGAGATCATGCACTACACGAACCCGACCGTCAAGAAAAAGATGCTGATGGACTTCGCGGAGAAGTGCGATGGCACATCCATGACGCTGAAGGCATCGGCATTTCCCGGTCAGGCAACGAAAGTCATCCTTCCTCTGGACAAGATCAAGGAGACTGAAGCTTACTGCCCTACATATGAGAATGGTACCCAGCTTGCGTTGGTTCGCTATCCTCATGCAGGTACCTTTGAGATCCCTATTGTCACTGTCAACAACAAGAATGCCAGCGGCAAAAACAATCTCGGCAATGTTCGGGATGCAATTGGCATCAGTTCCAAGGTTGCTGAACGCCTGTCGGGTGCGGACTTCGACGGCGACACCGTTATGGCTATCCCGATGAGCGATAAGGTGCGCATCAACTCTACTGATCCACTGCCTGGACTGAAAAACTTCGATCCGAAGACGGCCTATGCTGTTCCGGAAGGCAACCCGAACAACGTGCGTCTGATGAAGAAGGATGAGAAGCAGAAAGAGATGGGTATCATCTCCAATCTCATTACTGACATGACACTGCGCGGAGCACCGACCGAAGATTTGGAGCGTGCAGTGCGCCACTCAATGGTCGTTATTGATGCGGAGAAGCACAAGCTGGATTACAAGCGCTCCGAGAAAGAGAACGGTATCCAGGAGCTGAAGCGTAAGTACCAGATTCGTACTGAGGAAGATGGCACTGAAAAGTACGGCGGTGCATCCACCCTGCTGTCCCGACGTAAGCAGACTGTTCGCATTCCTGAACGCCGCGGCAGCGTGCGTATCGACAAGGAAACAGGCAAACCCATCTATAAGGAGAGCGGGCGAACCTACCCTGACAAGAACGGCAAGCAGCGCATTGCAGAGACAGAAGTCAGCCGCATCTCGCTGATGGACGACGTTCGTCCCTTGTCTTCGGGTACGCCCCAGGAAGAACTGTATGCGACCTTCTCCAATTCTCTGAAGGCAATGGCCAACAAGGCACGCAAGGAATCCGTCAACATGAAGGGTATCCAGCGTGACCCGGCAGCAGCCAAGGAGTATGCAGCTGAAGTGGCATCTCTGAACGAGAAGTATCAGGCTGTTCTGGCCAATAAGCCGAAAGAGCGCCGTGCCATGATCATTGCAAACTCCAAAATCAAGGCAATTGTCGAAGCTCGCGGTCTGGACTACAACAATAAGGACGATAAGAAAGAAATCAAGAAGATCTCAAGTGTCGAGATGCAGCGCGCCCGTGAACAGGTTGGGGCTAACAGTAGTAAGACCAAGATCGTCTTCAGCGACCGCGAATGGGAAGCTGTTCAGAAGCACGCAATTTCTGATTCGCTGCTGACAAAGTTCTTGAATTCTTCTGATTCAACTGAAATCGTTAAGCGCGCAATGCCAAAAGCAACTGCAAAGCTTTCGTCTGCAAAACTCAGTAAAGCAAAAGCAATGCTCACTGGTGGATACACCTATGAGCAAATTGCCGAAGCTTGTGGCGTTCCGAAGTCCACGATTTACGATGCTCTGAACAAATAAGGTCGAAAGGAAGAAAAAATTATGGTTCGTTGTTTCATTACTACGGTCGATAATCCTTATGATCCGCACGACCAGTTCGATCAGTGGTATCGTTTTGACTGTGACCACGGCTACAACTCCTGCGGGCTCCTTGCGCGGCTCGCGTACACCTCGGATCAGCTGTCTGATAACGAAAATGCTTATGAAATTGAGCAGGCAATCGATCAAATTATCAAAGCTGATCCTTTGAACCTGTACCGGAAGGTCAAAAAGACCCTTCCCGACAGTGAAAACGGTGACAACGCTGCTTAAACAGAACGTTTAGACAGGGGAGGGGGGGTCTGAAAAATCCACCCCCTCCCTAAATCGCGCCGGTCTTTGATATTTCCCCGGAGGTAAAATTGATATTTGGGCTTTGGGTGTAGACAGAGCCGGGTATTGGATTTTCTGCTCTGATTGTTTTGGCAATCAGAGCTTTTGTAAGGGCTTATGGGATAGTGTTCTGACACCTCCTTTCAAATGGCTTGCTTTTTGGGTTTTACGGCATCATGATTTCTCCTTTACCTTCATAAAAACATTCTCTCTAACAGCTCCCATAAGCCTTTACAAAAGCTAAAAGTGCAGAAAAGTATTGCAAAAGTCGTTCAAAGTCAACGCAAAGTGCTCAAAAGCGGCACGAAAGTTAATAGAAGTGACGATAAACCCGTACGAAAGAGAATAAAAAGACAAAACTCGAAAAGAGGATGACGATGAAATTTCGAAAGAAGCCTGTTGTGATCGAGGCATTTCAGCTCGGCATCGACAATATGCCCGACTGGTTCACGGATGCCGTTGCGAAGAATGACATCATTCTGCACGGACAGAGTTCCGGCTTTTATCACGCACATGATACGAATGCCGACATTAAAACGCTTGAAGGCTGGCATCATGCGAATTATGGCGACTATGTGATCCAGGGAATCAAGGGTGAAATTTATCCCTGTAAGCCCGATATCTTCGAGAAAACATATGAGGCGGTTACCCGGTAACACGGATCCGCCCGAAAGGAATGAAAACGCATGAAGACAAGAAAGGTCTCATCTGGCGAGGATGTCGGAATGCGGCCGGCATTGTCTCCGGAGGCGAGAGAGAACCAGATGATCTCTCTGGCAATGGATCTGGTTGAAAAGCGGCTGCGGGAAGGCACTGCTTCCTCGGCCGAGACGACTCATTTCCTTAAACTGGCCACGTTTAAGTCAGAACTGGAGAAAGAGAAGCTGGAAGAAGAAAACAAACTTCTGCGGGCAAAGACCGAAGCGCTGCAGGCGGCGAAGAACACCGAAGAAATATATGCCGAAGCCATCAAGGCCATGCGGGTGTATAACGGACAGGACGAGGAGGACGACGGCAATGACTGGACTTGAAAAAGTTTGCTTCTGGCTGATGGCAGCACTGCCGTGGCTTCAGCTGGCGTGTATTCTTACGGACCGAGAACAACCAACAAGCAAGCGGTACTGGTGGTATCTGCCTCCGAGTATTCTGTCGCTTCTGACGGCCATCGCGGTTGGACTCCCAAGGATCATTGATAAGCGGATCGGCGGGTTCGGATGCTGGTGTACACTGATCTTTACATTTGCGTGTGCTTGCCATGACGAAGCGGAAGGCCTTGAGAACCTGCATGGCAAACTGATCTGTCTTTCGATGATCTGTACGGCATTTGCTATGGTCTGCTGGTGCGTGGGGTACTGAGCGGATGAGCAGGAAGACATACTCTGAGCTTTGCCAGTATGCGACTTTTGAAGACCGGTTCCATTACTTGCAACTACATGGGACTGTTGGCTACGACACGTTCGGGTTTGACCGGTATCTGAATCAGGACTTCTATCAGTCGAGAGAATGGCGGCAGTTCCGGGACAGGATCATTGTACGGGATGCGGGATGTGACCTTGGTTGCCCTGACCATGAGATCACAGACTGGGTGATACGGAACGGAAAGCCCATCCGGCCGAGAATCATCATCCATCACCTGAACCCGCTGACGAAAGAGGATGTGATCGGGCACACGGATGCACTGCTTGACCCGGAGAACGTGATCTGTGTGAGTGACCGGACGCATAAAGCCATCCACTACGGGGATGACACGATTCTGAAGCCTATGTACACAGAGCGAAGACCGGGCGACACGTGTCCATGGAGGAAATGAGATGTACCCTGTACGAAAATTTAACGTGGAAGAAGCAGCCCACAGCACAAACCTGCGGATAAAGATGCTGGAAGCAGAACGCATGGTGCGGTGTATCACGCCGAGCAGGGAACGGAGTCTGGCACTGACCAAGCTGGACGAAGCATTGTTCTGGGCGAATGCAGCCATTGCAGCTGAGGGCGTGATGAACCACGAGGAATAATAAAAGGAGAAAATTCAAAATGAACAAGAGCGATTTTATGACCTATGCACGACAGCTGGTGGCAGACTACTTTAATGAGCACGCGGACCCGACCAGCGGCGTGAAGCTGACCCTGAATGATGTCTATGTTGTCTGGTTCTCGAAGACTTTGCAGAACTGGAAGGCGCTGGTGAGCACGACCGTGGCAGACGGCATGTACTACGAGATCACTCACAACGGCGACAAGGGCGAGACCTATCTGGACGCCTACAAGAAGTGGGACAACGTGTGCATTCACGACTAAGGAGATAAACAATGGACAGTATCCTGACCTCGGTAAAGATACTCCTTGGTCTGACCGAGGAGTATACAGCGTTTGACCCGGACCTTATCATGCATATCAACAGTGTGCTGATGATCCTGCGGCAGATGGGCGTGGGCCCGGCGGACGGGTTTTCCATCAGCGATGCGACGGCGACGTGGAGCCAATACATGGCCGACTGCCCGGACATTGAGGCGGTGAGAAGCTATGTGGCGCTGAAGGTGCGGATGCTGTTTGACCCGCCGCAGTCGAGCACTGTGATGGAGGCCGTCAAGAACCAGATAAGCGAACTGGAATGGCGGTTGTATGTGATGTGCGACAAGGAGGAGAAGTAATGCGAACTTTGCCATTTACCGTCGAGGGGCAGACCCTGCGCAAGGACGGCGACTTTGGCGGCATCATCTCCGGGAGCAAGGGGTATCTGCGCTGTCGGCTGAAGATTGCAGACAATGACTGGCTCTATGCCAAGAAGGTGCTGGTGTTCAACGACGAATACGCCATGGCTGTGAATGCGGACTTTGAGTGCATGGTGCCGGACGAAGTGACCGACGGCAGGAGCTTCAAGGTGCAGCTCATTGGCCAGACGGGCAAGACCCGCATGAAAACGAACCCGGTACTGATCGAGCAGGTGACGTGATGGCAAATGTGGAAGATGTGCTGGCCAGCATGGCTGAGCCGAACCGGGAGGAAGAAGAACTGTGCTTTGTCATTGACAAGGACTTCCGGCTCATTTCGGTGCCGGAGCGCGGGACAGTGCTGGGTGTAGAAGGCGACAAAGACGTGAATCTGGTCCGCTTTCGGATGCCGCGCTACTACCGTGGGACCGACCTTTCGGATTTTGCCATCGAAGTACATTATGACAATGCTGAAGGCGAACGCGGCATTGCCCCGACCAGCGACAAGACCGTGAGCGAAGATGCCGTACGGTTCACCTGGGTGGTGGGCAAAGACGTAGTGTCGTCGAAAGGCACAGTGCGGTTTACAGTGTACTGTGTGAAGAAGGACACAGACGGCACCATTGAACAGGCGTTCGGGACGACCATTGGGACCGGAACAAGTCTGGAAGGGCTTGGCGGCGACGAAAACTGAAAGAGGGGGATGGAATGGCGACGGTAGACGAACTGCTGGCGGCGGAAACGACCGAGAGCGACGACGAGCTTTCGTTTCTCATTGACGAACATCTGCGCATCATCACCGTCCCCGAGCGGGGCGTCGTGCTGGGCGTGGAAGGCGACAAGGACGTGAACCGGGTACGCTTCCGCATGAACCGATACTATCACGGAAGCGACCTTTCGAGCTTTCAGATCCGGATCAATTATCAAAATGCGGACAGCGAGGTGAATTACTTCACGGTAAGCGAGAAGACCGTGGACACGGACACCTTCAGCTTTGTCTGGGTGGTGGCCGCAGATGCCGTGATGACGAAGGGCACCGTGCTCTTTGTGGTGAACTGCTTCACAACCGACAGCAGCGACGTGGTGCAGAAGGCGTATCACACGACCCTTGGCGCGGCAAGCGTGCTGGAAGGCCTGGAAGTGGACGTGGAAGGAAACCAGCCGCAGATCGTAGACTTCCTGAGCAAGCTGAAGAACGAACTGACCGTCCATGCCGGGACCGTGCTGCAGCAGATGGACGATTATGCCAAATCAGCAGAGAGCTCCAAAACGGCTGCGTCGAACTATGCTGATGATGCCGGTAAAAGTGCTTCCAGTGCGGCCAGGAGTGCCAGCGCGGCAGCTGGGAGTGCTTCCAGTGCAGCAGGTTCTGCATCTTCGGCAAGTTCAAGTGCCGTGGCAGCGGGCAGCAGTGCGACTGCGGCAAAGACCAGCGAGGGCAATGCAGCCACTTCGGCCACGGCAGCGGGCAACAGCGCCACTGCCGCGCAATCGAGCGCGACCGCAGCCAAGACGAGCGAAACCAACGCTGGAAGCTCTGCGGCGAAAGCAGCCACTTCAGCCACTGCGGCAAGCAACAGCGCCACTGCGGCAAGCAGCGCTGCGACCAAAGCCGGTGACAGTGCCACTGTGGCCAAAACCAGCGAAACAAATGCAGCCATCTCCGAGACAAACGCGAAGACCAGTGAAGCAAACGCCAAAAAGTACGCGGATGAGGTGCGTACCGTGGCAGAAGGTTACAAGGGCTGGTTTGAGACAGAAGGAGCTCTGACGGCCGCAGTGCCAAACGGCGTGAAGGGTGACTGGGCCATCGTCGGCTCCACCAACAGTATCTGGCTCTGGGATGGCAGTGCCAATGTCTGGGTCGAGAGTGTGCCCCGAATCGACTTATCGAATTATCCGACGCATGGGGAAATCACAGAGCTTTTAAAAAACTATCTCCCGAATCGGGCCGCCACGGCAACCGCGCTTGGCGGCATCAAAATCGGCAGGGGGCTGACTGTGGATGAGGACGGCACACTGAGTGCGGACGCACAGGAATACAGTTTGCCCGCGGCCACTTTGAATGCCCTCGGCGGTATCAAGATCGGTTCGGGAACAGAAGATTTGACCGCCGGTGTCTCAGAATTGGAAGATGGCGCGATCTACCTCGTTTACGAATAAGGAGGCCATCTTATGGCTCATAAATTTTATTTGGGCAAATCCAATGCGGCAAGAGAAGTCAAACACCTGTATGTCGGAGTGAATGGGTCATCGCCGGTTTACGGGTATCAAAATAAAACGGTCAATACGCAAATCAATTGGGGCAACTTCCCGGATTTCTTTTCCGGGACGAATCCCTATGAATGCCCGGCCACTTCATTCTCAAGCACCAGCGGCACATACACTGCAACGAAAAATATGACCATTACCATCAATTGGGATATTTATTGCAGTCATTCAAACATAAACGACGATGTTTCTGTGTATCTCAAGGTCGGTAGTACGTATGTTATAAAATATAATCAAAGCTCTGATTATAACAAAAGCGGAACCTGGACCGGGGTAATCAAATTGGGAGAATCCATAAGCATCGACATCCATTATGAGAATGATGGTACAGCAAGAGGAACCTTCTCGCTTTCGGCAGTATATGAACGGCTTGAATATGTTCAGACTGGTGTTTCCACCGGCGTAAAAGCGCGACGAGTCCGAAAAGCGTATATTGGCAAAAATGGTGTCGCAAAATCATTCTTTTCGGATTTGAGAACAATCATTTATGGTGGAAGAACGAATGCCCCATTAAGAATGGGTCATTCGGGAAGCTTAAACGGAAATTTTGGAGTTATAAATAACGTTGCAGGAGCGTCCGTTGGCAATTATGCGATTTTTGCAGGCGGCGATAATGGGCAATCAAACGAACATAACTATACGGATGGTGTAAATGCCTATGATTCTTCATTGACTGCACAAAACATTGCGCAGCTTAGTTTCTCAAGCGTTACCGATAAATGGAGATCAGGCATGTTGAGCGGTGTGATAAATAATAAAGCTGTTTTTGCAGGCGGCTATTATTTATATAAGCCTCTTTTCAGCAAAGTAAAAGTTTTTAGAAGACCGGAAGCTCTTTCATACAACACATCTTTGACGCAAACGCAATTGACGGACCTGAGTTCTTCAAAGTGCAACTGCGCCACCGCAAACACCGCGAACCATCTGATCTTTGCCGGATGGGTCAACAACACCAATTCCAACACAACGGACGCATACGACAATTCTTTGACCCGGAGCACAATTACCGCTTTGGGTACGGCACGCTATTATATCGCCGGTGCTTCGATCGGCGAGTACGCGATCTTTGCAGGCGGCAAGGATGACTCGACCAGTTACAGCTTAGTCGAATGTTACGATTCTGCTTTGACAAAGCACACCCTGGAAAATCTCTCGGCAATCAGAACAAATTTTCAGGGCGCATCTTTTGCGGGGTATGCCGTATTTGGCGGCGGCACAACGGCTACGCCATACATCGACCGATACAATGCGTCGCTGACCAGAGACACTACGATTGCTTTGAGCTCCAGTCGTTCTAATACCGCGACCGGCACATTGGGGTCCGGCATGGATAAGCGCTTGATTTTTGCAGGCGGAGACAACAAGAGCACAGTCGTTGATGTTTTTGATGCATCTTTCACGCGAACTTCTTATAGCTTGAGCGTGGGAAGAACAAAGGCAACGATCGTCTCTGTCGGAAATTATGCGCTGGTTGCCGGCGGTGGAAGCTTGTACGTCGAATATTTCGAGTTAAAGAATCAAAGTTAAGGAGGACAAAACGTGTCTCGTTACAAAATCTATGATAATGTAAGTCCTGTTTTTACGCCGATCGGTGAGGAGCTCACCGCAGAACAGTGGCTTTCTCGTTATCCGTGGGCAAAGCGCACCAAAATGATCGTTGGCGGCGGCGTGATCAACGGGTCTGTGGCGCTTGTTTTTGATGACTATGTTTCCATGATGGTCAAAGCAGGATGCGATTTCAGCGCCTGCACTTCCGATCAGGACTATTTGGACGCCATTGAAAACTTCGAAGATGCCGCAGGCAAGGGCTCCGCCGAAGATACGGTAAGCGATCAGACGCGTATCGCAGATGCACTGGAAGATATTGTCGCGCTAAGCATGCCGGATGCAGAATAAGGAGGCGAGACAGATGACGACGAAAGAAAAATTAGCGGAACGCTGGCGCGGCAATCGCATCAGCGAAGCAATGCTGCGTATCTACGTTATCAAGGGCATCATCACCGATGATGATTTCAAGGAGATCACCGGCAATGCGTTCCGCCGCAGTGCTGCGGCACGATCGGCTGAGGCGAAACAGTAACGCACCCGCAGGAAGGAAAAATTCAAAATGGCACTCTCGAACACGGCGACGCCGATCTACTACGGCCGGTTCCGGGAGGCCGTGATGCGCGGGGAAATTCCCGTTTGCAGAGAGATCAGCATGGAGATGAACCGGATCGACGACCTGATTGCGAACCCGGGCGTTTACTATGACGATAAGGCCATGGACGGCTTTGTGAAATTCTGCGAACGGGAGCTGACCCTGACGGATGGCACGGACCTGAAACTGCTGGAGACTTTCAAGCTGTGGGCCGAGCAGATCTTCGGGTGGTACTACTTTGAGGAACGCACCGTCTACAAGCCCAACCCGGACGGACACGGCGGCCACTACGAGCAGAAGCGCATCAAGCACCGACTGGTGCGAAAGCAATACCTGATCGTGGCGCGCGGTGCGGCAAAGAGCATGTACGACAGCTGCATCCAGCAATACTTCCTCTCCGTGGACGGGTACACCACCCAGCAGATCACCACGGCACCCACCATGAAACAGGCAGAAGAAGTCCTCTCACCGGTGCGCACAGCGATCGCGCGGGCGAGAGGACCTCTTTATCGTTTTATGACGGAAGGCAGCCTGCAGAACACGACGGGTGCTGCTTCCGGCAGGGTGAAGCTGGCCAGCACAAAGAAAGGCATCGAAAACTTCCTGACCAACAGCCTTTTGGAAATTCGGCCCATGAGCATCGACAAGCTGCAGGGCCGGAGAGACAAGGTGGCAACAGTAGACGAGTGGCTCAGCTGCCCCATCCGGGAAGACCCCATTGGTGCCATCGAGCAGGGCAGTTCGAAGGTGAACGATTACCTGATCGTGGCGACCAGCAGCGAGGGCACGGTGCGCAACGGATGCGGCGACTCCATCAAAATGGAATTGATGAGCATCCTGAAAGGGGATTACGTCAACCCGCATGTGTCCATCTGGTACTACAAGCTGGACAGCATCGAGGAAGTAAACGACCCTTCGATGTGGGTGAAGGCGAACCCGAACCTGGGGCTGACCGTGAGTTACGAAGCCTACCAGCTGGACGTGGAACGCGCCGAAAAAGCACCGGCAAGCCGGAACGACATTCTGGCCAAACGCTTCGGCATCCCGATGGAAGGTTACACCTACTTCTTCCCCTACGAGGAGACCCTGCCACACCGGCACCGGGACTTCTGGCAGATGGCCTGTGCCATGGGGGCGGACCTTAGCCAAGGCGACGACTTCTGCGCCTTTACCTTCCTGTTCCCGATGGAGCACGGATATTTCGGCGTGAAGACACGGGACTACATCACGAGCTACACCCTCTCGAAACTACCACAGGCCATGCGCCAGAAGTATGACGAGTTCATGCGGGAGGGGACACTGGTCATTATGGAAGGCACGGTGCTGGACATGATGGAAGTATACGACGACCTGGATGCCTTCATCGAGAACAGCGGGTACGACGTGCGTGCCTTTGGCTACGACCCCTACAACGCAAAGGACTTTGTGGAGCGGTGGGCGCGGGAGAACGGCGAGTATGCCATTGAAAAGGTAATCCAGGGCGCAAAGACCGAAAGCGTACCGCTGGGTGAGCTGAAGAAGCTGAGCGAACAGCGGAAACTGCTGTTTGACGAAGCCCTGATGCAATTTGCCATGGGCAACTGCATTACCCTGGAAGACACAAACGGCAACCGCAAGCTTCTGAAACAAAGGTATGATCAGAAGATCGACGCGGTTGCCGCTATGATGGATGCGTATGTAGCTTATAAGGTGAACCGGGATGCGTTTGAGTGATTAAATTTTGTCGTGGTATTTAGCACTGTAAGCTTTTACAGCAGAATCATTGATGAATGCGCCATTATTTCGAAGAAATTCAAGACGCCGTTCATCTCTATCCCAAAATTCTTCAACATAAAGTGAATCTTGACAAAGCTTATTTGGATTATCTTTGGAAGGAACGCCACCAATGCGTTGTCTGTACCGGAAGGCAATTCCATCTTTTATTTCATTCCAGACGGCGTAGCCAAATTTTGTAGCACGGATGCTTCCGACAACACCATCAAACGCACCGGTATTCATCCGGTTGAGTAAGTCTCTTTCTTCATTAGTCATCGTTTGTGCTCCTGATATTAAGTTGCCTTTCGACCTTCAGTCTGGCCAGAAGACATATAATGAAGATAATACTTAGTATTGTCACTGCCAAATTGGCTGACCAAATCCGGGTTGTTGGCTTTGTAAGCAGTAAGATTGAAAGTTTTCTTGGCTTGGCGTCCTTCTTTCATTCCTGAAGTGATAAAATGTTGGAAATAGCGGTATTGATTGGTATCAAAGAGCGCTACCAAGTCACTATTATACCATCTATAATCCCAATAATCATATACTGCGCTATACAAAGCTACGTCATCTTTGAAACAATTGTTGGTAAGCGTAGAATTGATTCTCGGTGATTCAGCAACAGAGCCATCAATTGTTTCTACTGTTCCATCCATGTATGTCACAATAACTTTTTGCAACCGAATATAAGAATAAACACCACTGTACCAAGCGTTATCGAACTTCACGCTTTGATAAAAGCTACGAGTTTGAGCTTCTTCAGGCGTTAAATAAGTAAGGGTATCGGTGTCGTCATACCATCTTCCGGAATTGTAATGGCCTGTCTGGTATATAAAATAGTTTCCGTAATAGTCGGTATAAATGTCACAGTTTCTATTGTTACAGTAAATATAGCGATTCGTACCGTTCTTCCCTATTTTTGTCGCAGAAGATTTAGTTGTAATTGGCTCGTCTGGACTGATTGGGCCAATCACCTGTAAGTGTACAGTCGAACTGTTGGTTGCTTCATTAGGAGTTGGGTCGCCCACCCTGTTATAAAGAGTAAAATACCAATCGTAATACTTCACACTTTTTCCCGAGTTGTTTCTAAAATATAATGTAGGCGAAAAGGAATTGAATGTCTTGCTTGGGCCATCTAAAACTATGTTCATTAGTTCAACTGACGGAGCACTACTTGCTGCAAAAGTTGGTGTGGCAAGTATAAGACACATGATAAACACTGTAAATAAGACACGGATTCTCTTTTTCATGTTGTAAATCTCCTTAGTCATCATCAGCACTGGCCCAGTCAATATTTTCTGTGCCGCAGGAAGGGCAAGTCCAGTAGCCTTCTTCATTGTCACCGTCTTCCCAAGGCTGGGTGTAAGGTGCATTCCGAAGAGACCTTCCGCAAGTGATGCAATAGTTTGTCATGATGTGCTCCTTTCATTTCTTGTGTATAGTTCGTTCTCTTGGATAGCCGACTACTGACGTTTGCCCAGGTTTAAGAGGATTGCCCTCTGCTTCGGCCTGCTTGACTTTGGCTTCGGAAGCATGTTGCCCCTTCGGCAAATTTCTTCGATACGGGGTAACGTCTTCTTTCGAAACATAGGTGTCTCCGTTAGAGACTGGGTTTAAGGGTGTGTTCTCGATTGCCACATCGGCAGGTGATGATTGAACATCGTCACATAATTGGATCGGCGCTGGATAATCAATTGGCTCATCTCTTGAAAGATATTTTACGAGAGCTAAAAGTCCAGCTGCGACTGTAGCGACACCTAGTCCTTGTAAGATTTTTGTAGCAGTTGGATGTTTTTCCGAGAACCGCATTTTTGAGGGTTTGGTATTTGATAAGGCCGTATCTTCAACATTGCTTTCGGGACTTTTGATTTCATCAGAGTCACTATCCGTTGAAGCATCTATTTCTTCCGGTCGAGATGTTTCAGCGGCAAGTTTTTCATCATTATCCATATAATCTTCCCTTCCCTCACAACAATTGCTAACAGAACCAGTATAGCACGGGAATGGGGATAAAAGCAATAAAAAGTAAAAGAAGATGAAAAAACGCAGAAGGGAGGGATGAGATGAGACGACAGGATGAGCTCTGGCACTGGGGCGTCAAGGGTATGAAGTGGGGCGTACGCCGCTACCAGAACAAGGACGGCACCCTGACCACTGCCGGAAAGAAGCACTACGGCGAAGATGGTGCAGACGGCGCAAACACTGGGACCGAAGCGACGGAGTATGCTCCGAAGGCGTCCAAGAAGAAAGTCAGCGACTACTCGGACGAGGAGCTGCGGGCCCAGATCAACCGGATGCAGATGGAGAAGCAGTACCGTGACCTTTCCGGCCAGACGAACGTGCGCGAGGACGACCCGAACCGGGAGCTGAAACTGCAGCGGGAACGGCTGCAGCTGCAGCGGGACGTGAAAAGCCTGAAGAAGGAGATCAACGGCGGGCAGACCTTCGTGAAGACAGTGTTCAACACGGCAGGGCAGCAGGCGCTTTCCACCATGATGAAAGGTGCCATGCTGTACGCCGGAAAACAGGCGGTGACGAACATTCTGGGCAACCCGGACCTTGCGAACGCGATGGCCACGGGCAGCGTGGGCGGACAGAACACCGACAAGAAGAAAGACAGCTGATACCGGGAGGAACTCTCTCACCGCCACAGTCTGGCTGCGCCAGAGCTATGACGGAGCTCTCCCGAGGGGAGAGCCTTTCTTAAAGGAAGGAAAAATCAAAATGGAAACAGAAATGAGTTTTGGTTCCCGGCTGAAGCACGCCTGGAACGCTTTTCTGAACCGGGACCCTCCCCGGAACTTTGGAGGGTATGCAGGCGGGTACAGTTACCGGCCTGACCGGGTGCGGCTGACGCGGGGGAACGAACGCACCTTTGTGACCAGCGTATACAACCGCATCTCGATGGACTGTAGCGCCATCACGATACAGCATGTAAGGCTCGATGACAATGGCCGATTCGATTCGGTCATCGACTCGGGCCTTAATTCTTGCCTGAACCTCGAAGCAAACCTGGACCAGACGGGCCGGGGGCTTGTGCAGGACATTGTGATGAGCATGCTGGACGAAGGCGTGGTGGCCGTGGTGCCGGTGGAAACGAATTACGACCCCAGCCGGAGCGACAGCTACAAAATCTACTCCATGCGGGTGGGCAAGGTGCTGGAATGGTATCCCGAGCATGTGCGGGTGCGGCTTTACAACGACAAGACCGGGCAGAAAGAGGAGCTGGTTCTGCCAAAGAAGACCGTGGCCCTGATCGAGAACCCGTTCTACGCCATCATGAACGAGCCGAACAGCACGATGCAACGCCTGATCCGGAAGCTGAGTCTTCTGGACGTTGTGGATGAGCAGGCGGGCGCGGGAAAGCTGGACCTGATCATCCAACTGCCCTACGTTGTGAAAAGCGAAGCACGCCGGGAGCAGGCCAACAAGCGCCGACAGGAGATCGAAGACCAGCTCCGCGATTCGAAGTACGGAATTGCGTGGACGGACGGCACCGAGCGGGTGACACAGCTGAACCGCAGCCTTGAAAACAACCTTCTGAAGCAGATCGAATACCTGACGAACATGTTCTACAGTCAATTGGGTATTACCCTCGAGATCATGAACGGAACGGCGGACGAGGCAGCGATGACCAACTACTACAACCGCATCGTGGAGCCCATCGTCAGCGCGATCGTGGACGAGCTGAAGCGGAAGTTCCTGACCAAGACCGCCCGCGGCCAGCGGCAGAGCATTTTGTTCTTCCGGGATCCGTTCAAGCTGGCACCCATTGGCACGGTAGCCGAGATGGCAGACAAGTTTACCCGCAATGAGATCATGAGCTCCAACGAGTTCCGACAGGCGATCGGGCTGAAGCCCTCGAAGGACCCGCGGGCGGACGAGCTGAGCAACAAGAACCTGAACCAGAGCACGGACCAGATACAGAACCCCACCGCCATGGCGGGCGGCAAGGAGACTGTGGACCGGCTTTTGGCAAGGGAGAAAGATTCTTAACGGAATCTTGAGAGGAAGGAGGTTTAAGAAATCAAAATGGCGAAGAAATTCGACTACGATTTTTCCGGCTATGCGACCAAGGCGAACACCCTGTGCTACGATGGGCTGACCATCGCACCGGACGCCTTCAAGGGCGACGATGGGCGAAAGGTGCCGGTGGTGTGGAACCACGACCACTCGGACCCGGAGCATGTGCTGGGCCACGCGCTTTTGCAGAACCGGAAAGACGGCGTTTATGCCTATGTGAAGATGAACGACAGCCCCAGCGGCCAGAGTGCGCTGGAAGCCGTGCGCAGCGGCGACATTGACGCCATGAGCATCTTTGCAAACGGTTTGAAGAAGGCCGGAAACACCGTGATGCATGGCGTGATCCGGGAGCTGAGCCTGGTGCTGGCGGGCTGCAACCCGGGTGCACTGATCGACGAGATCGTGGAGCACAGCACGGATTACAACGCAGAGGAAGGCGAAGAAGCCTTTATCTATACCGATGGGGGTCTGAGCCTGAAGCACGGACTTGACCCCGATGACAACCCTTTGGGCGAGGAGGATGACGAGGACAAGGAGAAGTCCAAAGAGAACCCCGAGGACAAAGAAACCACCGAAGAAACCGTCAAGGAAGTGTTCGACAGCCTGACGGAGAAGCAGAAGAACGTTGTTTACGCAATTGTCGGCATGGTGATCGATGGCAAGAAAGGCGCAGACAATAAGGAAACAGACAACGATAAGGAGGACGAAACCGTGAAGCACAATGTTTTTGACAACGAGAAGGAGCAGGGCGTGCTGAAGCACAGCATTGACGAGATCAATGCCGCCATGGCAGACGGCAAGCGCTGCGGCAGCATGAAGGATGCATTTATCCAGCACGGCATCGAGGACGTGGAATGGCTGTTCCCGGAGGATCACCTGCTGGACAACCCGCCCCGCATCATCGACAATGACCAGACCTGGGTCGGCAAGGTGATGAGCAGTGTGCACCACATCCCGTTCAGCCGCATCAAGAGCATGAGCGCTGACCTGACCGAGGAAGATGCACGCGCCAAGGGCTACATCAAGGGCAACTTCAAGAAGGAGCAGGTGTTCGGCCTGCTGAAGCGCTCCACCAGCCCCACCACCGTGTACAAGAAGCAGAAGATGGACCGCGATGACATCGCAGACATCACCAGCTTCGATGTGATCGCATGGCTGAAGCAGGAGATGCGCACCAAGCTGAACGAGGAACTGGCGCGTGCCTACCTGATCGGCGACGGCCGCAACGCTGCTTCCGACGACAAGATCAACGAGGGCAACATCCGCCCCATCTACAGCGACGACGATTTCTACACTATCAAGGTGCAGGCCGAGGTTGCTACCGGTGCGGACACTGAGACCAAGATCAAGGCTGCCATGAATGCTTCCCTGAAGGCCCGTAAGGACTACAAGGGCAGCGGCAACCCGACCCTGTTCACCACCGAGGACAACCTGACCGACATGCTCCTGCTGGAGGACAAGATCGGCCACCGCCTGTACAAGAACGAGGCTGAGGTGGCGCAGGCACTGCGTGTGAAGGAAATCGTGACCGTGCCCCAGATGGCCGGCATGAAGGGCACCAAGGGCGGCGAGCTGTTCGGTATCGTGGTCAACCTGGCCGACTACACCGTGGGTGCCGACAAGGGCGGCGCTGTGAACATGTTCGATGACTTCGACATCGACTACAACCAGCAGAAGTACCTGATTGAGACCCGCTGCTCCGGTGCACTGACCGTGCCCTTCAGCGCGATGGCCATCGAGTACAAGGCTGCATAACCCTCTCACCGCTCCATACGACTTTACAGGCAGCCCCTCGGGAAACGGTCTGAACCCTCTCACCGCTCCGTCTGGCAAATGCCAGCGCGTCGCGGAGCTCTCCCGAAGGGCAAGCCTTTTTTAAAGGAAGGATGATAAAAATGCTGAACAAGTTCTATGAGCAGGGCAAGGACCTGCACGTTGCAAACTACATGGCCTACGGTAAGACGGCAGACCACAAGCTGTACGCCGACGAGGCTTACAAGGAGACTGTGACCAAGGCGGAAATCGAGGACGCCTTCAAGAAGGGCCGTCTGGTCATCATCGAGGGTGCAAACTATCTGATGCCTGTCACTTTCGGTACCACCGGCGTCATCACCGTGACTGCGGGTGACACCGTGAAGACCCAGGCCTGGGCGGCTTCTGCGGCGGAATAAACCCTCTCAGCGCGCAATGCGTCTGTGACGCAGTTGCTTGCAGCTCTCCCGAAGGGCGAGCCCTGCTTAGAGGAAGGAAAAATCAAAATGGAGTGAAAGTGCGATGAGCAAGTGGTTTGGAAAGTTGGGATTCGTTGAGACCCAGGAGACAGAGCCGAGTGTCTACTCGGAGATCGTGACAGAGCGTGACTGTTACGGCGATCTTGTGCGGAACACGCGCAGAATCCAGTCCGGCGACAAGGTGAACGATGATATCAGCCTTGCGAACACGTTAAGCGTCATCGCAGACCCTTACATTCGGGAGCACTTTTGCAATCTCCGGTATGTGACGCTTTACGGCGGAAAGTGGAAGGTGACCGATGCAGCGGTGGAATACCCCCGCGTGGTGCTGACCTTGGGAGGGCTTTATCATGGCAGTGAAGCTGAGTGAGAGACGCTCCGAGCTGGACAAGTACCTGCGTGCCATCGTGAAAAAACGGTGCGGCAGTGAGAATGTGTACTACCAGCCCCCGGCAAACCTGCGGATGAAGTACCCCTGCATCTGCTACGAACTTTCCAAAATTCGCAACAGGGATGCGGACGACCGGGTATACCGGCAGACCTTTCATTACACCGTGACAGTGATCGACACAAAACCGGACAGCGAAATGACGGCGGCCATGGGCGAGCTTGCAAAGGCTTCTCATGACCGCCAATTTATTTCGGACAACTTATACCACGACGTATTCAGCGTGTGGTACTGAAGAAAACCCTCCCAGGTGCTGACGCGCCAGCTCTCCCGAAGGGAGCGAGTTTTGAGAGGAACTATACCTTATTTATAAAGGAGGATAAAACCTATGGCAAAAATCAAGTGGGATGAAGACGGCAAGCGCAAGTTCCATGCCGGTGTTTCGCATGGCGTGGTTTACCCCAAGGCAGATGACGAAGGTTACAAGAACGGCGCGGGCTGGAACGGCCTGACCGGCGTGACCGAGAGCCCCAGCGGCGCAGAGCCCACTGACCTGTGGGCCGACAACATGAAGTATGCGCGCCTGATCTCCGGCGAGGACTACAGCTTTACCATCGAGGCGTACATGTACCCTGAGGAGTTCGAGCCCTGCGACGGCCTGTCGACCCCTGTCAAGGGCGTGCGCATCGGCCAGCAGAAGCGCAAGGGCTTTGGCTTCAGCTGGCAGACCAAGGTTGGCACCGACGAGGACCCGGACAAGGGCTATATCATCCATGTGGTGTGGAACGCCACCGCAAAGCCTGCGGAAAAGACCCACGAGACCATGAACGACAGCCCGGATGCCGAGACCTTCAGCTGGGAGTGCGACACCGTTCCTGTGAACATTGCCGACCTCAAGCCTTCCGCTGTGGCGGAGTTCGACAGCACCGAGCTGACCGCAAAGCAGATGAAGGCTGTGGAAGACCTGCTGTACGGCACCGAGAGCGCCGAGGCAACTCTGCCCAGCCCGGACGAGCTGCTCGCTGCAGTAAAGGCTGCTGTGTAAGCCCGGAAAAATTCAAAATGATGTAAAGGAGAAACCATCATGGTTAAGAAAACCATTACCTACACTGACTACGACGGCACCGAACGCACCGAGGATTTCTACTTCAACCTGAGCGAAGCGGAGATCACCGAGATGCAGCTGAGCGTGGAAGGCGGCATGCGCGGCTACATTGAGAAGATCGTTGCCGCAAAGAGCCAGCTGGAGCTGGTGAAGCTGTTCAAGGATATTCTGCTGCGCAGCTACGGTAAGAAAAGCCTGGACGGCCGCCTGTTTGTGAAGAACGAGGCCAACACCGCCGAATTCGTGGCAAGCCCGGCCTACAGCATCATCTACATGGAGCTTGTGACCGACACGGCTGCCGCCACCAAGTTCGTGAACGCCCTGATCCCGGTCAGTGCGAATGCGCAGAACCGGAACCCTGCCATGGCGATGGCCGCGACCGAAGCTGCCGCACCGGCTCTGACAGTGGGCTGATAAACCACTGAGATTTTGCTGCCAAGGCAGCGAGGGCTAATCGGGAATTTTCCGGTTAGCCTTTATTTTTGTCTGAATCAAGACACACATTTGAAAAAAAACAGGGAGAGCGAAAAGATGCTTGAGATCAAAGTACCGGGCGACGAGCGCTGGGACGCCCGGAACAATGTATTTGTCTACGACAAGCCCGCTGTTCTGCGGCTGGAGCACAGCCTGCTCTCCCTGTCCAAATGGGAAAGCAAGTGGCACAAGCCGTTTCTCGACGAGTCGAAGCCGAAGACACCGGCGGAAACGCTGGATTACATCCGGTGCATGACCCTGACACAGGGTGTAGACCCCAGTGTCTACGACCGGCTGACGCGGGAGAACATGGCGGCCATTCAACGATATATGGCGGACCCGATGAGCGCAGCGACCTTCAAGGAGCGCAAAAACGGGAAGAAACGGGCCCGCTACCAGAGCGCCGAGACCTTTTACGCAGCAATGGCGAGTTACGGCATCCCCTTCAGCTGTGAAAAGTGGCACCTGAACCGGCTGCTGGCGCTGATCCGGGCCTGCGGTGAAGAAAACATGCCGCCCGAGAAGATGGGCAAGCGGGAACAGGCCGCGCATATCCGGGCACTGAACGCTCAGCGGCGGGCAAAGATGCACTCGAGGGGGTGAGGACTTTTGAGCAAGGTACTTACCATCCGGCAGAAGGGCGACTTTAAGAAAAGCCTGACCTTTTTCAGTCATGTGAAAAGCTGGAGTGTGAAGCCCATCCTGGAAAAATATGGGAAGCTTGGGGTGGAGCGGCTGTACGAAGCCACACCGAAAGCAACCGGAAAGACAGCGGCGAGCTGGAGCTACGAAATCAAAATGGACAAGACCGGGGCGACCCTTTGCTGGAAAAACGCGAACATCGTGGACGGCGTGCCGATCGCGGTCATTTTACAATACGGACACGGAACAAGAAACGGAGCCTATGTGCAGGGTGTGGACTACATTAACCCGGCATTGGCTCCGATTTTTTCTGCTCTGGCCGATGAATTGTGGAAGGAGGTAAAGAGCCTTTGAGCCAGGAAATTGACGAGCGCGTAGTAGAAATGCGGTTTGACAACGCGCAGTTTGAGCGAAACACCCGGCAGAGCATCAAGACCCTGAACGCGCTGAACGAAAGCCTGAAGCTGGAAGGTGCCGAGAAAAGCTTTGAGAAAATTGAAGACGCATCGGCAAAAGTGGACTTTGACAAGATGCAGAGTGCACTGGAAAGCCTGAACAGCAAGTTCTCGGCGGTGGAAGTGATGGGCGTGACCGCATTGATGCGCATCACGAACCAGGCCATGGACACCGGAGAAAAGCTGGTAAAGAGCCTTTCCATCGACCAGGTGACCAGCGGCTGGAACAAATACGCCCAGAAGACTGCCAGCGTCCAGACCATCATGAACGCAACGGGCAAGAGCATCACGAAAGTGAACTCTTACCTCGAAAAGCTGATGTGGTTCTCGGACGAGACCAGCTACGGCTTTACGGACATGACGAGCGCCCTTTCGACCCTGACGGCGGCGGGCGGCGACATTGAGAAAATGATCCCGATGATCATGGGTATGGCAAACGCCACGGCCTATGCGGGCAAGGGTGCGGCTGAGTTCCAGCGGGTGATCTACAATCTGGCGCAGAGCTACGGCACCGGTGCCATCCAGCTGATCGACTGGAAAAGCGTGGAACAGGCAGGCGTGGCCAGCCAGCAGCTGAAACAGCTGCTCATCGACACCGGCGTGGAGCTTGGCAAGATCAAGAAAGGCGCTGTGACCACCGGCACCTTTGACAACAGCTTGCAGAAGAAGTGGGCCGACAAAGAAGTGATGGAGACCGCCTTTGGCAAGTATGCGGAGTTCAGCAACGCCGTGAAGGAGATGGTGGACGCGAACCCCGGAATGCTGGCGACGCAGGCCATTGAAGCACTGGCTGACCAGTACGACGAAGTATCGGTGAAAGCATTCAAAGCCGCGCAGGAAGCAAAGAGCTTTTCCGAAGCGGTGGACGCAACGAAGGACGCCGTGAGTTCCGGCTGGATGGAGACCTTTGACATCCTGTTCGGCAACTATGAGGAGGCAAAGGGCTTCTGGAGCGACCTGGCGGAAGAATTCTGGACCATGTTCGCAGGCGGCGCGGCAGGGCGGAACAACTGGCTGAAAAGCGCCTTTGACTCCGGCCTTGACCAGCTGCTGGGGACGGATGGATTCGGGAACGCAGGTGACAACTACACACAGCTGCTGGAAAAGAGCCTTGTGAAGACGGGACTGTTGACACAGGATACCATTGACGACGCCGGAAGCTTCCAGAAAGCTTTGGAAGAAAGCGGCGTGACGGCACAGCAGCTGGAGAGCGTGATCGACGACTCGGCAGACGGCTATGCAAAGCTGTTGGAGCTGAGCGACGCTGAACTGAAAAAGAACAACCTCAGCCGGGAAGGCGTGAAGAAGCTGGCTGACGCTTACGCCGCGATGGCGGAGAAAATTCAAAATGGAAGCGTCGATCTGGACGAATTCTCGGGCAAGATGAACCAGCTTTCGGGCCGGGAGCACTTTTTTAACGGGATCCTGAACATTCTGGACGGCATCAACAGCGTGCTGGAGCCCATCCGCGGGGCGTTTGGCGAGGTGTTCATGACCGACGGCAGCCCGCTGTACAATTTTTTGAAGGGGTTTGACGAGCTGACCGGGAAAATGCAGCTGAGCGAAGCCGCGGCGCAGAAAGTGCAGAAGGTCTTTAAGGGATTCTTCAGCGTGCTGAACATCGGATTCAAGGCAGTGAAAGTGACGGTGAAGACGACCTTTGCGATCCTTGAAAAAGTGCTGGACATCCTGAGCCCGGTGACCGACCTGCTGCTGGGCATCGGCTCCCGGATTGGCGAAGTGCTGGCCTGGGCAGACCAGAGCATGGGAAAGGCAGAGAGCCTGACCGATGTGCTGGCGATTCTGGTGGGTGCCATTGGTGCGCTGGTGAGCCCCATCGGCGAGGTGCTGAGCGGTTTCCGCAGCATCGTGCGCGGTGGGAGCGTGGAAGACGCAAAGCAGCAGTTCGGCGGATTTGCCGCTGTGGTGAACGCCGTGGGCGGGGTGCTGGAGAAATTCAAAATAGGAAGCATTTCGGCCAGCGGCATCATCGGGAAAGCGGTGACGGTGCTTGGGGGCATCCTTACGCTCGCCTTTGACGGCATCGGCGCGGTGATCGGCAGTGCATTCTCCGGTTTTCAGGACGCGGGGCGGACGGTCGAGGCTTTCAAAGAAAGTCACGTTCCGATGCTGGAAACTATCCGCGACGCGGTGCTGAGCATCCCCGAAAAGGCAGGCGAAGCCCTGAAAGATTTCGGCGGGACGCTTGGCAGCGTGATGAGCACCATCAGCGCGGCGTGCCAGAAAGCACTGGATGCCGTGAAAGGCTTCTTTAACCTGCAGGACGGCGTGGACCTTTACCGACTGCTGGCTCTGCTGGATGTGGGCGCGCTGGCGCTGGCGATCTGGGCCATTTACAAGGGCCTGAACAGCATTTCCGGGACGGTCGAAAAGATTCGGAAAGACTTGAAGGGCCCGGTCACGAACTTCTTTGACAGCCTGACAAGCGCGGTCGATGCATGGAAAAAGAAGAATCTGACGAACAACTTTGTGACGATCGCAAAAGGAATCTCGATCGCAATCGGGACCATCAGTGCGAGTATGTACCTGCTGAGCAGGATCGACGACCAGACAAAGGCGCTGCAGGCGCTGGGCAGCGTGATGGCAATGCTGTTCAGCATGGTAGTGGCGATGAAGCTGCTGGCAAAGACCGATATCACCGGAATGGACAGCGCGAAAATCTTTGCGGTGATCACAGCGTTTGCCGTGGGCATGCTGGCCATTGCGGCAAGTGTCAAGGGCGTCGCAAAAGCAATGACCATCTTTGAAACCTTCGACACGCAGGGCATGAACAATGCCGTTGGCGCTTTGATGAGTATCGTCTTTGTGCTTGGCGCGATGGTATCGGCGATCGGGGCGTTCAATTACCTGGCGAATAAACTGATGGCTTCTTCCAAAATCAAAATGGGGGATGCGCTGAAGGGAATGTCGTCGTATTTGGCAGCCGCGACGGCACTGGTGGTTGTATGCGGAGCGTTGTATCTGCTGGCAGGGCTTGACGAGAACAAGCTGATGGACGCGTACGGTGCATTGCTCGTGGTGAGCCTTGTTATGGAAGGAATGGTCGCAGTCATTGGCGGGTTGAACTACGCCATGCGCAAGTTGGCGGTGACCTCCGGCAAAAAAGCAGGAAAAGCAACTGAAGGAATCTCGGCATTCATTGCAGTGGCCGCAGCGCTTGTTGTTGCAGCAGGAGCGGTGGCACTCTTTGGGCGGATTCCGAATCTCGACGATGCGATGCTCTCGGCAATGGGAATGCTTGTGACAATGGCAGGCACCATTGCAATCATGAGTAAATTGGGCGGAAAAGCGAAGAAGATGAAGGTCGGGGCAACTGCAATGCTGATCGCAAGCAGTTCGCTCGTGGTGATGGCAGGTGCTCTTACCGCGATGAGCGCTGCCATGAAGGCGGACAAAGATGGTGCCGGATTTGCCGGACTGAGCATTGCCCTGATTGCGCTTGGTGCGGCCATCTGCGTGCTGGGAAAGAACGCCATGGAAAGCATGGGTGCAGCGGCAGCGCTTGTGGCCATGGGTGCCGCACTGATCGAGATGGCGTGGGCAATCAACATGCTGGCAGGCGTTGGTCTGGCCGACCTCGCAAAGGGCATTCTCACAATGACCGCATCTCTTGCTGTGCTGGCTGCGGGGATCGGATGGCTTTCGGCTTCTGCGGCGGGGATCGTCTCTCTGGCGGGAGCTTGTCTGATGCTGGCAACGGCGTTGCTGATTCTGACCCCGGCATTCAAAGGTCTGGCAAGTCTGACGGTCGGAGAAGCATTTGCCGGAGTTATCAGCATGATTGGAATCCTGATCGGGCTGTTTGCCGTTGGGTCGATCGCCCCGGTCGCGACAGGAATGACCGTGTTTTCGGCCTGTCTTATCAGCATGGCAAAAGCCTTCAGCGCATTTGCCGGAGGACTGGTCAAGCTTGGAGTCGCGGCAGGCATTTTTGCAGTGTTGGCAATGTTTGCGGACCCGGTGTGCACGGCAATCATTGAAGCCGAGCCAAAGATCGAAGAAGCGCTGATCATGTTGATAACCGGTATCTGCAACGTGATCGTTGCGTGTGCAGAACCGTTGACCGCGGCACTTGCAACGCTGATAATCATTCTTATAGACGCGACGATACGAGTAATTATGTGGGCCTGGGAGGGCGACGGAAGTGAGGGCAGCGGCATCAAAGGAGCGTTGGAATGGCTTTTGAATCATATCATTGACTGGATCAATGGTGCTTCTGATAAGATTCCACCGTTATATATGTGGTTGTTTGGCGCGACTCAATACGACGATCCATCAATCGAAAATCCGATTGAACGAGTGATACAATCACAATTGAAACGCTCCTACGCTGTCAATGATGCTGTATCAAATCGCGTCATTGAAAACTGGAAACAGAATAATCCCAAATTTGGCGATGAGAATGCGTTTTCGGGTATGGGCGGCGGTGCATTTAAAAACAGCTTTGGTGCTGGCCGCAGCGATGCACTCAAACAAAATACCGAGGCTATTAACGATGCCGATACTGCACTGCAAAATTACACAGCACAATCTGATAAGTCAACCGATGCTGTTAATACTTCAACACGAGCAGTAAACGGCCAGACCGACGCCCTGATCGCCGTAACAGACGAATACGGACGGGTCGTCTACCTGACGGAAGACGCGGCGCGGGCCATGCTGGGGAATGCGGATGCTGCCGACAGCACGGCGACCGCAGCCGGAAATGCGGCAGATGCAATGGGGCAGACCGCTGCAGCCATGAACACAGCAACGCAGACTGCAGCCGGAAATGTGGATAAACTGAGTGCCGTGGCGACACAGGTAGCCGCCAAAGAAGGCGACGTGGCGGACAAAACGACCGAAACGCTCGAGAACGGACTTTCCGCAGGCGAGGTGACGGCGGAAGAAGCAGGCGGGAACATCGTCCAGTCGCTGTGGGATTCCATCTGCTCGAAAATCGACGAGCTGTTCCCGAGCCTGGGCGGCAAAGTGCAGAGCGCGATGTCGAGCGCCCTGAACGGGGCGAAGAATGCGCTGGAGCAGGTCACACCGACAGACCCCTCGACGCTGGTAGGCAACCTGCTGGGCGGCGGGAGCCCCGTCGATGCCCTGCTGGGCGGATCGGGCCTGACAACGGAAGACCTGATCGAAGCGGCACAGGAAGATGATAACCCCACCGGCTCTGGTGGAAGCGGTACCGGCAAAACCAAGAAATCTTCCGGTACGAAGAAGACCGTGGCCCAGCAGATTACCGAGAAGTACAAGACCCAGCTGGAGGCCAACAAGGCCCTGCGGGAAGCCATGGACAGCGAATACGAGCTGTGGCAGACCGAGAACCAGTATTCGGCCGATGCGGACACGCTGCTGGCGAAGAAGACCGAGAACGCCGCGGCGGAGATCACGAACCAGACCGACCGGGTGGCCATTGCACAGGCAAAGTACGACGAGCTTTATTCAAAATGGGGCAAGGACAAGACCGAAACCCGACAGGCGTATGCGGACCTGCTGAGCGAGAAAACGAGCCTTGCGAAGCTGAAGACCGAACAGTATACGAACCTGTTCGAAGATGTGGCGAAACGCTACGACACGAACCTGAGCACACTGGAGAAAGAGTACAGCCTGTGGACGGCGGAGAACGACAAGACCGCCACGAAGACCGACAAGCTGAACCGGGAAACCGAGTACATGACGGCGGAGCTGGACATCAAGCAGAAGAAGCTTGCCAACGCCCAGGAGCAGTACGACACCCTCAAGGCGCAGTACGGCGAACAGGACATGCGGACGCTGGAAGCCTACAACGACCTGCTGGACGCCCAGACCGAAGCGGCCCAGCTGCAGGCGGACATTGCGAACCAGGAACTGGAGCTGATCGAAGCGCAGATCGACGCGATCTCGAGTGCACAGAGCCGGATGCAGACCCGGATGGACATCCTTTCGACGGCCTACGACGACGGCAGCCTGAGCGAACGGGAAAGCGCTTACGAGCAGGCGGTGGAGCAGTACGGCAAGGACAGCGAGGAAGCCCGGAAAGCACGGTTCCAGGGGACGACCAGCGCCATCCTTTCCACCGTGACCGCCCTGAAGAACCTGAACTACCAGATGCAGCAGACGAACAAGCTGCAGGCAGAACTGGCGGAGCTGACCCCGGGAACGGAAACCTACGACAGCAAACAGTCGGAGATCCTCTCCTCGAAAAGCTCGTTCATCGGGTTCGCGTCCAACCTGGCCGATGCACTGAACATGGAAGACACAGGCAAGCGGGCCATGCTGATCTTTGCAAACTCGATCCAGGACCACTGGGGCGAAGTGAGCAAGGCGTTCCAGACCGCGATGACGAAGGTATCCGCAGGCATGTCGGAAGGCATGAAGCAGACCTTCAGCGACGCATTTGGCTGGATGTCAAGCGACGAAGGCATCCAGATGGAGACCGAATTCATCTCGGCCATCTCCAGTGCCTTGCAGGGTGACTGGGGCGGAGCGGTGGCGTCTGCCTTTGCATTCGGCATGGACCTTGCCTTCAGCGATGCAGGAAAGAGTGCCCGGGAATGGGTGGCAAAGCTGTTTGCCGAAGACATCCTGCCCGGAATTCAAAATGGCTCGGGGCAGCTGACCGAGGTGATCGGACAGGCCATGGGCGAGATCGGCAAGATGGCGCAGGGAAGCGGCGGCGTGGTCGAAACGCTGGGCAACATTGGCACCGTACTGAGCAACGTGGGCGGTGTGCTGATGAGCTTCCTCTCCGAATTCTGGTGGGTATTCCTCATCGTGGGAGCTATTGCGGCGGTCATCGGCGGCATTGCATGGTACGCCAACAAGAAAAAGCAGAGCCAGGGCAGCGGCATCTACGACGTGGGCAAGGACCTGAACAAGGACTTTGCAGACGGCGTGGAAGACGGCTTTGACGATGTGGACAACGCCGTGACCGACATGACCGAGAACGCTGTGGACATTGCACGGGGAGCCCTTTCGACTATCGACCGGGTCATGGGGGATGACTACGAGTACACGCCCCAGATCACGCCGGTGGTGGACCTTTCGAACGTGATCGAGAGCGCGGACGAGGCGACCGGAGCCTTTGAAGCCACCACGAAAGCCATGACTCTGGACGACGATGTGAGCCGGAAGATGGCGGCCCAGATCGAGGCGCAGGCTGAAATTCAAAATGGACTGAAGCAGACATCGAATGCGGAGACCCTGAATGCCATCAGCGCTCTGGGGGCCCACATGGACGGCGTGGCCCAGAGCATCAAGGGCATGAGCGTGAACATCAACGGGCGCAAGACCATCGGCTACATCGACAGCGAGATGGGCAGACGCGTGGCGGCGAAGGTGAGGTGATGTGACATGAAGACAAGCCTTGGGGACCTTGCCGAGGGGACCATCGTACCGATGCTGGAGCGCGGCAGCAAAGTGAACTACATCGTGGCGAAGCACAACTACCAGAGCGATGTGAACGGCGGCGGCCACACGATGCTGATCCGGGCGGGGGTGCTGGGCTCCTATGAGTGGGAAAACTCCAACAGCAGCAGTTACGAGCTGCCCGAATATGCGAAGTACGACACGGACTCGAAGATCCCGGATGTGCTGGAAAACTACTACCAGGGTGTATTCGATGCGCTGACCCTTGCGGCCTGCAAGCCGGTGCGGATCAAGTATTCGCCGAACGGAAGAACGGTGACTTCGACAAGATCGCACCGCTTTTTCATCCTCTCGCGAGGTGATCTGGCGTCGTGGTCCTATTCGGACGGCGACCTGCTCAGTTCCACGGTGGTGGATGCACTGGTGAGCAGCGTTGGAAACAACGTGTCCCTGCTGCTGCGCTCAACGACCGATGACTACAACACGAAGCTGGACCCCGACAGCAACACCCAAGTGCAGGACGGTGACAAGTACGGCGCGGTCTACATCGCGATGATCCGCAACAACCGTCTCTACGATACCAGCAGCAAAAATCACGGACACGAGGCGGCATATGTCTTGCCCTGCATCGTACTGTACGACACGGCTGGCGTCGGCGAGGACGGCATCCTGCGGGGAAACCACATCCCGGAGATCAGCAGCTACTACTTTGGCACCGAGCAGGTGCACACGAAGCACAACGACTTCCGGGTGGCATACAGCGTACACGACGAGGACGGCGACGAGATGACCGTGACCGAACTGCTGGACGGCAAGACGGTACTGCGGACCTACACGCCCGTGGACGGGGAGGCCAACAACACGGTGTGGGTCGGGAGCGCACTGCTGCCGCTGGGCGAGTACGGCGTGGACCACAAGCTGACCGTGCGGGTGACCGACGGCGCAGCGACCGCAGAAAAGCACTACCTGTTCCGCATGACCTACAAGCAGGGCTATGCGGTGTACATTGGGAAGATCGCGGGCAATGCAGACAGAACCGGCTACTATTGGACCGAACGGCACGCCCTGCACGATGCTTCCGATGAAACACTGCCGATCGTTCTGGAGCCGGAACTGACACTGGAAAAGAACAGCTTCGGTTCCTTTGTCTTCACCGTCCCGGCGATAAACCCCTATTACGACAAGCTGGCCCTGAAGACCACCGTGATCTCAGTGGAGGAAGACGGCGTGGAGATCTTCATGGGGTATGTGACCGAGCTGAACAAGAACTTTGATCTGGACATCGAAGTGACCTGTGAGGGGGAACTTGGATATTTGCAGGACCGGGACTGCATCATTGAGAACCGGGCCTACACCACCGAAGAACTGGTACGCCTTGCCGTAACGCCGGACGAAAAGTACGGAACGAACTTCGCCATCGAAGGAAAAACCTTCAACCTGGGCACGGTGACCGTGGCAAAGCCGGATGCAGACAAGGACACCACCGAAACAAAGGCCATCAGCGACTGCTGGAGCGTTTTGGACTCGAACCTTGTGGGGAACTACGGGGGATTTCTGCGGGTGCGGAAAACCGTCAAAATGGAAGACGGAAAGAAGGTCTACCGGCGGTATCTCGACTATCTGGCGGAAGTTACGGACGAATCGGAGCAGGTGATCCAGTTCGGCGTGAACCTGCTGGACCTTTCGTACTATCTGAAGTCGAACACCATCGTGAACTCCATCATCGTGATGGGCTATGCGACCAGCGGCTGGTGGATCTTCTCGAGCACGAGTCCCATCAAGGTGGAGGTGCGAAACGACAAATCCATTGAACTGTACGGCCTGTGCCAGCGCATGATGACGGTGGACGGCACGAAGTCGAGCCCGGAATCCCTGCGGGCAAAAGGTCTGGAGGAACTGAAAAAATATAACCCGGATCAGTTCACCGGCAGCATCACCATCAACGCCGCGGATCTTGCAGATACCGGCGTGGACGTGGACCGGTTGGGATTCCTCAAGAATGTGCGGTGCATCAGCGAAGCGCACGGACTGAAAAACTGGATCCTCTGCACGAAAGAGGTCATCCCGCTGGATGCGCCGGAGGAAAAAGAATTTACGTTCGGCGACACGGCCAACCTGACCACCCTGCAGGCTTCGACCTTTGGCACGGCAGGCAAGGCGTGGAAGGCGATCCAGTCGACGATCCGGTATATGAGCAGCGGAGGTTAAGGATGTATCATTCTCTTATTATCAATGTAGGCGAGGACTACATCAACACCTGGGACGACTGGTTTCTCATCCCATCCTCGCGGCCGGTCATCAGCCCGCCCATCGAGCGCACAAAGTTTGTGACCGTGCCCGGCCGGGACGGTGCGCTGGACTACAGCCGGAGCGTTTCGGGCAAGCCGACCTTCGACAACCGCACCGGAAAGATCGAGTTCTACCTCGAGAATGATATTCCGAACTGGGACTGGGAGACCGCTTACACCACCATCTGCGAGACCCTGAAAGGGCAGCGGGTGCGCATGGCACTGGAAGACAACCCGGCCCACTACTACGAAGGCCTTATCTGGGCGAGCCAGTATAAGAGCAGCAAAGGGCATTCGACCATCACACTGGAGTACAACCTGCACCCCACCATGAAGACCCTGAACGTAGGGGCCGTTGTGATGAACGTGGAGACGCTTCAGCTGACGAAGGGGATGGAGTTCCAGCTCCTTGTGGGCGTGGGGCCGACAAACACCTTCTTCCGCAAGGTAACGGTGACGGCTGCACCGAAGGGGATCGTGGAGATCACGAAAAACGGGACCGTAAAGGGCCTGAAGAAAGGCACTGCAGTCATCACGGCCGAGTGCGGCGGGGTGAAGGCAGAGTGCACGGTGGAAGTGGGAGCCTTTGAGACCCACGCCATCCACCGGCTGCTGAGTACGGGCGTGACCGAGACGAACCCGGTGGACTCTGTCGTGGACGGTGGAAGCTACCAGAACATCCTCGCGGTGAAGGACAAGGAAAACACGACGCTGGAAGTGAGCCTGACCCTGGGCGGTGAAGACTGCACGAGCACTTACGTTACCATGGACGAGGACAAGCTTTTGGCGCAAATCAAAATGGATGCGGTTACGGGTGACATTCAGATCGCGGCAACGGCACTCCCGAAGGCGGAGGCGGCGGCACTTCGGCTGGAACCACTGGCGGCATCCATGACACTGAAACGGGTGAACGGCTCGTTCCAAATCTGAAAGAAAGGGTGATATTTTGAGTCTGGAAGCATACTCCATTTTGAAAAACGGCAACCAGAAGCTCTCGGAACACTTCAAGGTCCGGGAGTTTTATTGTCGGGACGGGTCGGACCCGGTGTTCATCGACACGGAACTCGTTGATATTCTGGAGAAGGTCCGAGTGCACTTCGCGAAGCCTGTGACCATTACGAGCGCATTCCGCACGGCGAGCCACAACAAGGCCGTTGGCGGGGCGACCTACAGTCAGCACTGTTACGGCAAGGCAGCGGACATTCGGGTGCAGGGCATCAGCGTGGAGAACGTGTATGCTTATGCGGACAAGCTGCTGGGCAATGCCGGCGGCTGCGGCATCTACCCGCCCGGCCTCGGCAGAGCCAACGGCTGGGTGCATGTGGACGTGCGCAAAGAGAAAAGCCGGTGGAAGGGGTGAGCGCCGATGGAGACCGTCATTGCCGCCATCCTCAGCGGCGTTGTGACCCTGATCGGCGTGCTGATCGCGAACTCGCGGTCCAATGCCGTGATGGAGTACAAAATTGAGGAGCTGACACGGGAAGTCCGCAAGCACAACGGCTTTGCGGAAAAGATCCCGGTCATCCAGAGGGACATTCAGGTGCTGAACCACAGAATGACCGACATCGAAACACACGAACATGAACACGAAAGGAGCAATGTATGAACTTCAAGATTTCTGCGGGCACCATCGCCCGTACCGCATGTCTGCTGCTGGCTCTGCTGAACCAGGTGCTGTGTGCCCTCGGCAAGAGCCCGCTGCCCATCGAGAGCGAGACCCTCAACCAGCTGGTGACAACCTCTCTGACTGTGGCCGCAGCACTGGTGTCGTGGTGGAAGAACAACTCCTTCACCAAGGAGGCCATTGCGGCCGACAAGGAGTACGAACGGCTGCGGGCAAAGAACAGCAAGTAATTGATATTTGGGCGGCGCGGGAGAAGGAGTCGATCCACACGAGTCCAAGCTGAATGATTCTTTTGCGACGCCTGAAAAAGTTTCATCTGGCGCTCACCGAAGACAGGATATGTCTTGAGAAATTCAAAATGGAGTGACCGGTAAGATGAAGAAAGCCCCTGCAACAATCGTTTATAGCTCTGAGTGGGAGCTGTGAGCGAAAGTTGCAGGGACTTTTATTTTTGGGAGTTTTGTGATATTATAAGGTGATTTCAAATCCACAAAGCAACTAGACTCGATTGAGCGCGGCTGGATTGGGCAGAAAGAGTGCTGGAGCGAGCATTCCTTTGAAAAAGATTCGGTGATACGATGGATTTTTGAGGCAGGGAAGTGTGTGCAACACCATCAGCATCTGATCACGTAAAACAACTTCATAAAATGTTTGAATCGCTCTTTCGGGAAACCGGAAGGGCGATTTTTTGTGCCCTTTTGCTGATGTGGCGGCAGAAGGAAAGAATGCTGCCGTTTGCGTAGAAACAGCATCTTTGTCAAACGGAATTACTGAAAAGCACAAGCAGAGAATGGTAAAATAAGAACGATGATGCGACAATAATTATGATGTATAAACAAAGAGTATCTTTGTGAATTGATTTAAAATCAACTGAAGCGTACAAATGAAAACGATTTCAAACCAGCAGAAAATTTGATTTATACAAAGCGTACTCCTTTGCGGAATGCGCCGCAATGTGGTATACTAATTAAAATGGATTTCGTACCGCATTTGCAGTTTGCAGTGCCAACGCGGCAGCGGAAAATGGAGAGCGGGAGCGTGGAGAATTTGGAACTGGAACAGGCAGCAAAGCGCGTGGAAGAACTGCGCGCGGTCATTGAAAAGAACAATCGGCTGTATTACGATCAGGATGCGCCGGAGCTGGAAGATTTTGAGTACGATGCCCTGACCCGGGAACTGAAAGCGCTGGAGGCGCAGTTCCCGCAGCTGGTCACGGCCTCGTCGCCCACCCAGAAGGTCGGCGGCACGGCCAGCAGCAAACTGCCCAAGGTGACTCACGCGGTCAAAATGGAAAGCCTTCTGGACGCCTTTTCGTTTGACGAACTGCGGGACTTTGACCGCCGCGTGCGGGAAGCCGGGGTAGAACCGGAGTATGTGGTGGAGATCAAAATTGATGGTCTTTCCTGCAGCCTGGAATACGAAAATGGTGAGCTGGTCCGGGCATCCACCCGCGGCGACGGCGTGGTGGGCGAGGACGTGACCGCCAACGTCTGCGCCATCCGCAGCATCCCCAAAAAGCTGAAAGACGCGCCGGAATTTCTGGAAGTGCGCGGTGAAGTGTATATGCCCCACGAGGCATTCCAAAAGCTGTGTGCCGAGCAGGAGCTGCAGGGCGCAGCCCCGTTCAAGAACCCGCGCAACGCTGCGGCTGGTTCCCTGCGCCAGAAGGACGCCAAGATCACCGGCAAGCGTGGGCTCTCCATCTTTGTGTTCAACGTGCAGCAGATCCGCGGCAAAACGCTGACGAAGCATTCGGAAAGCCTGGATTACCTCAAGAGCCTGGGGCTGCCGGTCTCGCCGCGCTACCATGTGGTGCACGACATCGAAGCCGCCATTGCCGAGATCGAACAGATCGGCCAGAACCGTGCAAAGCTGGATTTCGACATGGACGGTGCTGTCATCAAGGTGAACGACTTCGCGCAGCGCGACCTCATGGGCTCCACCAACAAATTTCCGCGCTGGGCCATCGCGTTCAAATACCCGCCGGAAGTCAAGGAGACCACTCTGCGCGGCATTGAAGTGGCGGTGGGCCGCACCGGCGTGCTGACCCCCACTGCCTGTTTCGATCCTGTTTTTCTTGCGGGCACGACGGTCGCCCGCGCAACGCTGCACAACGAAGATTTCATCCGGCAGTTCGGGCTGCGCATCGGCGACACCATCCAGGTGCGGAAGGCCGGGGACATCATCCCGGAGGTCATCGGCGTGACCCATCATGCAGAGGATGCCGAACCCTACGAGATGCCGAAGGTCTGCCCCTCCTGCGGGGCACCGGTGGTCCATCTGGAAGATGAGGCCGCCCTGCGCTGTGTCAACCCGGAGTGCCCGGCGCAATCCCTGCGCAACATCATTCATTTTGCTTCCCGCGACGCGATGGACATCGACGGCCTCGGCACTGCTGTGGCAACGCAGCTGGTGGAAAAGGGCATGGTGCACTCGGCGGCGGATATCTACACCCTGACCCGGGAGCAACTGCTGACGCTGGACAAATTCAAGGAAAAGAGTGCAGATAATCTGCTGAACGCCATCGAAGCGTCCAAACAGAACAATCTGGATAAACTGCTGTTCGGCTTCGGCATCCGCAACATCGGCGATAAGGCGGCTGCACTGCTGGCAGAGCATTTCGGCACGCTGCAGGCCATCCGGGAAGCGACCGCCGAACAGATCAGCGAGATCGACGGTTTTGGCGGCGTGATGGCCCAGAGCGTGGTGGAGTTCTTTGCAAAAGAAGGCACGACGGACCTTGTGCACCGCCTGGCCGATGCAGGCCTGAACATGCAGTGGAAGGGCGAGCCCAAGGGCGACAAACTGGCGGGCAAAACGCTGGTGGTCACCGGCACGCTGGAGACCCTTTCCCGCAATGAGGCCGAAGCCCTGATCGTGAAGAACGGCGGCAAGGCCAGCGGTTCGGTCTCGAAAAAGACGGCTTATGTGGTGGCAGGCACGGCGGCCGGTTCCAAACTGACCAAGGCACAGGCACTGGGTGTGCCGGTGCTGACCGAACAGGAATTCCTGGATATGATCCGGGACGACAACACCTGATAGCATTTGAATCGAAGCAAACTCCCCGGCGGACGAACGGTCTGCCGGGGAGTTTTTTGTTGGCAGTTCTAAGCAGGGCGTGTCCGCATATACTCGTAGCAAAGTGTTCGCGGAAAGGGGAAACCAAAATGGACGAGTATTATCAGGCGGTGCGTGCGCTGCCCACCTGGCTTGCCGAACCGCTGCTGCATATCCCGCCGACGCTGGCCGGGCGCATCCATGAACTTCGGCTGCGGACAGGCTGCGGCATCGTTTTGACCCTTGCGGGGCGGCAATGCGCAGCCGAAACGCTGCCGGACTGCCCGGCCGCATTGCGCGGGCTGCGGCTGACGGCCCTTCAAATGGAGGAGATCTTTCACACCCTGTGCGGCGGCTCGGTCCACACCCATCAGGCAGAGCTTGCGCAAGGTTTTCTGACCGCGCCCGGCGGTTGCCGGGTGGGCGTGGCGGGGCGCTTCACGGAGCGGGACGGGCAGCTTATTCTGCAGCAGATCACCTCGTTGAATTTCCGCATCGCACGCGTGGTTTCGGCCGTTCTCCCGGAGAAACTCCGGCAGCTTCTGCAGGGGCATTTTGTTGGGATGCTGGTGGTCGGTGAACCGGACAGCGGCAAGACGACCCTGCTGCGCCAGATCGTTTTTGCGCTGGAACAGCTGCACTGCGCTGCGGCCGTCGTGGACGAGCGGGGAGAACTTTTCCCGGCGGGGCACATGCTGCGCCCGGCCGCTGTGGATGTGCTGGCAGGTGTCCCGAAGGCGGCTGCGGTGCAGATGGCGCTGCGCACGCTGGGCCCGCAGGTGATCGTGCTGGACGAGCTGGGCTCACTGGAAGAAACGCAGGCGCTGGAGCAGGGCTTTTTCGGCGGGGTGGACTTCGTGGCAAGCGTCCACGCCGCCGGGGCTGAAGATGCCTTCCGGCGGCCGCAGGTGCAGTACTTACAACAGCACGGGATGCTGCGGGTCCTTGTGCTGCTGCGGGGGCGAAATACCCCAGGGCAGATCCAGGAAGTGCGGGTGGTGGAGCCATGATGCTCCGCGTGTTCGGCGCGCTGCTTTTGCCGCTGTGCGGCTGGCTGACCGGCGATGCATTTCAGCAGCGAACGCGGGAGCAGCTCTGCGCGCTGGAATGGAGCATCCGGCTTTTGCGGCGCATCCGGCAGGAGATCGCGTTCCGCCGGGCGGACCTGACGCAGCTGGACGCACAGCTCCAGCGGGAAGGTCTGCTGGAAACGCCTGCAAAGCCCCGGGCGCTGCAGGCACTTGCCCCACCCAAAGCACTCTCTGAAGCGGAACGGGCCTGCTTTGCGGAGTGCATGTCCGGCCTCGGGCGGACGAGCGCCGAGCAGGAGTGCGAACGGCTGGATTACTACATCGCGCGGTTTCAGGAGTTTTTGCAGCAGGCACAGCAGCAGGCCCATGCCCGGGCCGGTCTGCCGCACCGGCTGGGGCTGGCAGCCGGTATGGTGCTGGCGATCTTCTTTTTCTGAAAGCGGGAGGACGAAAAGGTGGAAATTGATCTCGTGTTCAAGATCGCGGCGATCGGCATCATCGTGGCGGTGCTCAACCAGCTTTTGATCCGGTCCGGGCGGGAAGATCAGGCCATGATGACAACGCTGGCCGGGCTGGTGGTGGTGCTGTCCATCCTTGTAAAGCAGATCAGCGCCCTGTTCGTCACGATCAAATCCCTGTTTTCACTATGAGCACGGCGTGTATGGTCGCAGGGGCCATCATCGTGCTGGCGGTGGCCCAGCTTTTTCTGCAAAAGGACGCCCCGGTCTATGCGGTGCTGGTCTCCATTGCAGCGGTCATTTTCCTGCTGCTGCAGCTGAGCGGCGCGGTGCAATCGCTCCTGCAGCGGGTGGTCGTTCTGGGCCGCCAGGTGGATGGACAGGCCTTTGTGTGCCTTCTGCGCTGCGCAGGCATCCTGCTGGTGACGGATTATGCCCGCACCTTCTGCGAGGAGGCCGGGGCAAGCTCCCTTGGCTGGTGTGCCGGGTTTGCCGGGCGCTGCCTCGTGCTGGGGGCTGCATGGCCGCTTTTGGAGGAGATCTGCCAGAAGATCTGGAGCTTGGGAGGGTGAAATGGCCCATGACGACGTTGCTTTCCGGTCTGCCCGGGCAGGAGCTGTGGCAGCCGTATCTGGAAGCCGCCCCGCAGAGTGCGGAAGCATTTGCACAGGACCCGCTCGGGGCGCTGCTTTCGCTGCTGCCGGTCCATCCGGTTCAGCTGCTGACCCAGATCGCGCACAGCTACATAGCGGTCTTTCTGTTTCTGCTGGCGGTGCTGCTGCTCTCCTTTCTGCTGGGCGACAGCCGCAATGCCGATCTGCTGGAGCTGGTCTCCGCCGCAGGCTGCGGGGTCCTCTCCTGGGGTGGGCTCACCGGGCTTGCCCAGGAGATCTGCGAAAAGATGACCAGCTGGAAAAGCTTTCTGCTGGGCTTTCTGCCGGTGTACGGCGGGGTGCTGACGGCAGGCGGGGAAATGCAGGCCGGAATGGCCGCCTGCGGGCTGCTGCTTTCCGGGTTGTGCCTGCTGGCGCAGTGCACAGCGCTCTGGGTCGGGCCGCTGCTGCAAAGCTACCTTGCCATCAGCATGGCGTGCTGCATCAGCACCCAGAAAGGCCTTGCCGACGGCTGCCGCTCGGCGGGCAGGCTGCTGCAAAAGGGGCTCAGCCTCGCCGGGCGGCTGTTCGCCATCCTTCTGGGGCTGCAGCGGGTCGTGACATTGCAGCTGGACAAGACCACCCTGCAGGTGGGGCGGTTCCTCACCGGCAGCGTGCCGGTGATCGGCGATGCCCTGAGCGGTGCCGCAGATGCCGTCCTTGCCGGGATGCAGCTGCTGAAAAGCACGCTGGGCCTTGCCGGGATCGCGCTCCTCGGGGCGGAGTTTCTGCCGCTGTACCTCACGCTTCTGGTGCACCTGGCGCTTCTTTACGGCTGCGTCCTCCTGTGCGACCTTGCGGAGAACCGGCGGTGCAAGGCGTTGTTTTCGTGCCTGGCGGAAGCCGTCCGCTGCATGGCCGCCGTAACGGCACTGTTCTTTGGGCTCATGGCTGTGGGCGTGGCGGCACTGATGCTGTCGGGAGGGTGATGGAATGCGTACATTTCAGGCTGCGGCTGCCGTGTTCTGCCTGGCCTGCATCTGCACCGAAACGGTGACCCTTCTGGTGGGCAGCGGCTGGGCGCGCAGATGCATAAAAGCATTGGCCGGGCTATATATTCTAATAGTCCTTCTGCAGCTCCTTCCGTCTGCCCGGACGGAACTCGGCAAATGGACAGTGCCCCAAAGCACACCGGTCAGCCTGCCCGGGCTGGAAGACCAGATCCTTGCCGATGCGCAAAGCCGCCTGGAAGCCCAGCTGGAGTCCGAGTGCCGGCAACAGTTCGGGCTGGACGCTGTGATCCGGGTCATACTGGAACAGGACGGGCAGACGCTGCAGGCTGTGCGAGCATCCATGACCGTGCCCGCCGGGAGCAGCACCGCCCTGTGCCGGGAAGCTGCCGATTATCTTCAGCAGCGGCTTGGCGTGGAGCCGAGCCTGCAGACCGAGGAGGAGACGGGAACATGAAAAACGGACGTTTCACCCTGCCGGAAAAACTGCAGGGTAAACAGGGACGCACCCTGCTTGCGGTGGGGATCGGCCTTCTGGCCATGGTGCTGATCCTGCTTTCTGAGCTTTTCCCGGCCCGGCAGACAACGGCTGCTGCGGGCGAAAAACTGGACACGGCAGCGTATCAGACGCAGCTGGAGCAGCGGCTGGAAACGCTCGTCTCCCAGATGAGCGGCGCAGGCAAAACAACGGTGATGGTCACATTGGAAACGGGTGAGGAGTCGGTCTATGCAGTGGACACGCAGTCCGGGAAACTGCAGACGCAGAATACACATGTCCTGCTCGACGACGGTTCCGCCCTGACCGAGACGGTGTACCTGCCGCAGGTGCAGGGCGTTGCCGTTCTGTGCGAGGGCGGGGGAGACGTCCGGGTGGCCGCGCGCATCACGGAGATGATCGGCGCGCTGCTGGACCTGCCGTCCAATCGCATCTGTGTGGAACAACGCCGCTGACAAGCGGGCAAACAGGCTGTTCCGTTTTTTTGAACCGTGAGAAAAGGAGGAACTTTTCATGAGAGCACTTTCCCAGAACACCCGTCGGGCCACTGCCGTCACGCTGGCAGCTGCCCTGCTGATCGCCGTCTACCTGAACTGGCAGTACGCCCGCACCGGCTCCATTGAAACGGAAGAAACGGCGCAGATGGTCGCGGCATCGGTGGAGGAGCCGGTCCAGGCCGAAGCGATTTTGGATGAGCTGCCCACCGAGGCGGAAGCGGTTTCCAGCGCAAACAAGAACTATGGCGAGGCGCAGCTGGTCAGCGTGGCCAGCGACAGCGGCGCGAAGTTCTTTGAGCAGGCCCGGCTCAAGCGGGAAAAGGCGCACGATGAAGCGCTGGATACCATCCGCAAGACCATGAAGTCTTCCTCGCTTTCTGCAGAAGAAAAGAAGGAATACACCGACCAGATGACCGCCGGGCTGGAAGACCTGAACGCCGAGAACGAGATCGAGACCCTCATCAAGGCAAAAGGCTTTGCGGACTGCCTGTGCTTTCTGCAGTCCGGCCGGGCCGACCTGACTGTGATGACCTCCGGCGAGCCGCTCACGGCTGCACAGGTGGCACAGATCCGGGATGTGGTGCTGAGCAAGAGCACCGTTCCGGCCCAGAATATCACCGTGGTGGAGGTGAAATAAGTGCCCTGCAGGCCCGGCGGCAGAGTTTTTGAATCAAGTATTGAAATCGAACCCGGATTGATGGTATAATAACACTATCAATCGAACGTGATGTTGTCCTGCGTATCCCACGGATCATTTCAGGCAGGACCATTTCAAACAGAAAAGGGCGGGCGTTCCGGCCCCGCTCTTGAATGGAGGACAACACAATGGATTTGCAGAATACAGATCTTCAGGGCGGTACCCTTCAGATCTCGACCGAAGTGCTGGCAAAGATCGCACGCTGTGCTGCGCTGGAGATCGAGGGCGTTGCCGGGGTCTCCTGCGGCAAGCAGAATAAAAAGCTTTCGAACCTGCTGGAGGCTTCCAGCATCCAGACGCCCGTTGCCGTGGAAATGCGTGACGGCACCGCAACGATCACCCTGCATCTGATGATGCGCTTCGGCGCACGCATCCCCTCTGTGGCAGAAAAGGTGCAGGAGAACGTGAAGAACGCGGTCCAGAACATGACGAACGTTACGGTGAGCCGCGTCAACCTGGTCATCGCCGGCCTTGCTGATACAGACGCAGAGCAGCAGTGACCCTTTTAGAAACCGAATAGAAAATGACCGATCCTCCCCGCCGCTTCGGATGGGGAGGGTTCGTGTTGCGAGAGGAATAGTATGGAAAACATTTTGCCCCGTAGAGAAGCACGCGAGAATGCCTTTTTGCTGGCATTTTCGCAGACCTTTGGCGATGTGCCGCTGGCCGAGGCCATCCTGAACCACGAAGAAAACGACGAAGACCACCCGGTGGACGGCTTCAGCAAGCACCTGCTGAACGCTTACTACGACCACTCGGCTGAGGTGGACGACGAGATCCGTGCGCACCTGCGCAACTGGACGATGGAGCGCCTGCCCCGCGTGAGCCTGACGGTGCTGCGCCTGGCCGTGGCCGAAATGCTGTTCGGCGGCGAGAACAAGCCCGGCGTTGCCATCAACGAGGCCGTTGAGCTGACAAAGAAATATGGTGCCGACGAAGATTATCAGTTCGTGAACGGCCTGCTTGGCGCAGTGGCCCGCGACCACGGTCTGAACGACGAAGCCGCAGCGGAGTCGGCTGAACAGTGAGCCGTTATACGCTTGGGATCGACACGAGCAACTATGCAACCTCTCTGGCGGTGTTTGACACAGCCGGAGAGGTTGTTTGTGCAAAGAAGCGCTTTTTGCCGGTCAAGGCGGGCCAGCTTGGTCTGCGGCAGAGCGATGCGCTGTTCCACCACACGGCGGCCCTGCCGGAGATGCTGCAGCAGCTTGCACAGGAGTTCGACCTGACAAAGATCGAAGCCGTGGGTGTATCCCAGAAGCCGCGCCCGGCCGAGGGCAGCTACATGCCCTGCTTTCTGGCAGGCGTCAGCGCCGCGACCGCCTTTGCAAAGGCGCGGGACATCCCGCTCGTGCTGACGACCCATCAGCAGGGCCATGCGGCCGCTGCGCTGTTCGCCGCCAAAGGAGAACAGCTGTTCCGGGAAAAGGTCCTGCTGTTCCACATCTCCGGCGGCACCACCGATCTGCTTTTGTGCGACCAGGTGCGCCAGATCACGCCCCTTGGCACCAGCACCGATCTTTATGCCGGCCAGGCCGTGGACCGTGTGGGCGTCAAGCTGGGCTTTGCCTTCCCGGCGGGTGCCGAGGTCTCGCGCCTTGCCGCCCAGTGCACCGAGGAGATCAAGCCGAAGTCCAGCGTGAAGGGGATGCAGTGCAGCCTTTCCGGGCTGGAGAACCAGTGCAATGCGCTGCTGACAGCGGGCAAAAGCCCGGAGTACGTCTGCAAATACTGCCTGCTCTGCGTGGCCGATACGGTGGTCAAAATGACCAAAGCCGCCCAGAAGGAATACCCCGGCCTGCCGGTGGTCTGCGCAGGCGGTGTCATGAGCAGTGACATCATCCACAGCTGGGTGAACAAGCGCCTGCCCGGTGTCTATTTCGTGCCGGGGCAGTATTCCAGCGATAACGCCATCGGCGTGTCGATCCTTGCTGCGCGGGAGGCCGGGCTATGGCTGAAGTGATCTCGGTCTCCGCGCTGAACCGTTATGTCAAAATGCGTCTGGACGCCGATGATGTGCTGTTCGATCTGGCCCTGCGGGGCGAGATCGCAAACTTTGTGCAGAATGCCCGCAGCGGCCACTGCTATTTCACCCTGCGGGACGAAGCCTGCAGCGTGAAGGCCGTGATGTTCCGCTCGGATGCTGCCCGGCTTGCGTTCCGCCCCCAGGAGGGGATGCGGGTCGTGGTGCGCTGCCGTGCAACGCTGTATGAGCGCGACGGCGCGTTCCAGCTGTACGTCAACGCAATGTTCCCGGACGGCATGGGGGCGGCCCAGCTTGCACTGGAACAGCTCAAGGAGAAGCTTGCCAAGGAAGGCCTTTTTGATCCGGAGCACAAAAAGCCGCTGCCTGCATTTCCGCAGTGCATCGGCGTCGTGACCAGCAAGACCGGTGCGGCACTGCAGGACATCCGCAACGTCATCGGCCGCCGCTGGCCGGCCGCGAAGCTGCTGCTCTGCCCGGTGACGGTGCAGGGCTTTGAAGCGGCCCAGCAGGTGGCAGACGCCATCCACAGGCTGGACCAGCGCCGGGATGTGGACGAGATCATTGTGGCGCGCGGCGGCGGCAGCCGGGAAGACCTGTGGGTGTTCAACGCGGAGGTGATTGCCCGGGCAGCCTTCCGCTGCAAAAAACCGCTCATCAGCGCCATTGGCCACGAGATCGACTATACGATCCTGGACTTCGTGGCCGACCAACGCGCGCCGACGCCCTCGGCCGCCGCAGAGCTGGCCGTGCCGGACCGCGCCGAGCAAAAAAGAATTTTGCTGGAATTACAACAAAATATTCGCAAAAATATGCAAAATCGTCTCGATTTATGCTATAATGGTCTGGAACAATACAACTATGTGTTGGAACAACACCTGCCGGACCGCCTGCTGCAGAAAAATGCGGCAGCACTGCAGCAGCTGCAGGACAGTATCCGCGCGCAGCTGCGTGAAAAAGAAACGGATGCTTCGCGGCAGCTGCAGCATGCGGCCGTTCTGGCGGATTCCCTGAACCCGTATCGCGTGCTGGCACGCGGCTATGCGATGATGACCACCGAAAAGGGAAAGATTTTGTCCGAGGGGGCCTTGCAGCCGGAGCAGACGGTCTATATTCGAAGCGCTTCCCGCCGCGCAAGATGCCGGGTGGAAGCAGTGGAGGAACTCAATGAAAACACCTAAAAGTTTTGAGGAAGGCATGGAACGCCTGAATGGTGTTCTTGCACAGATGCAAAGCGAAGAAACCACCCTTGCAGACTCCGTCAAGCTCTATGCCGAGGCGGCGGCGCTGATGGAATACTGCCGCGCTGCGCTGGAAAAGACCTCGCTCCAGATCGAGGAGATCGACGCAAAGCTTGCGCAGTCCGCGCCGGACAGCGGGGAGGAAGACTGATGGAATACAAAGCGCAATACGAAGCCTATCTTGCGCAGGCATCAAAGGCACTGGATGCAGCCTGTGGACAGTTCCTGCCGGAGACGTCCGAGGTCTGCCGTGCGGCACGCTACAGCCTGCTGGGCGGCGGCAAGCGCATCCGCGCTGTGCTGGTGCTGAGCGTCTGCGACCTGCTGGGCGGCGACAAGGCCGCAGCCGGGCAGTTTGCGGCGGCTGTGGAGATGCTGCACTGCTATTCACTGATCCACGACGACCTGCCCTGCATGGACAACGACGACCTGCGCCGTGGGCGGCCTTCCTGCCACAAGGCCTTTGATGAGGCCACTGCCATGCTGGCAGGGGATGTGCTGCTGACCGAAGCCTTTGAGGTGGTCGCGAACGCACCTGTGTCGGCGCAGGCCTGCGTTCGGGCAGCCCGGGCGTTGGGCGCCGGTGCCGGCAGCCGCGGCATGGTCTATGGGCAGGAGCTGGATTTAAAATATGAGGCACTTGCCGCCACCGAGGACCAGCTGCGGCTGATCCACCGCAACAAGACCGGCGCGCTGATCAACGCGGCCGTCCAGATGGGGGCCGCTGCCGCAGAGGCCGACACCGAGACCTGCCGTGTGCTGGAAGCCTATGCCTACGGTCTGGGGCTCGTGTTCCAGATCGTGGACGATGTGCTGGACGTCACCAGCACGCCGGAACAGCTGGGCAAACCCATCGGCAGCGACAGCGAAAACGGCAAAACGACCTTTGCCACCCTGTACGGTGTGCAGGGTGCAATGGACCTTGCACAAAAACTCAACGCCGAGACCTGCGCGCAGCTGCACAGCCATTTTGGCACAAAAGCGGCGTTTCTGGAGCAGCTGGCACAGCAGCTTCTGGTGCGCAAAAGCTGATCCCCCGATCAAATCATAAAGGAAGATGATTATGCAGTTCATTCACGAGATCTTTTCGTTCAATCCGATCCTTACCGTATCGCTTCTGGGCTGGTTCGTGGCACAGGTGCTGAAGACCCTCATCAACTTTATCCTGCTGGGCAAATTCCAGCTGGAGCGCATGTGGGGCGACGGCGGCATGCCCAGCGCCCACAGTGCGACCGTCTGCGCCATGGTGATCGCAACGGCACGCTGCGAGGGTGTCAATTCTGCCATTTTCGCCGTGGCAAGCGTGGTCGCCATCATCACGATGCACGACGCCATGGGCGTGCGCCACGAGACTGGCGAACAGGCGAAGGTGCTGAACCAGATGATCGCGCAGTGGATCGACGTGAGCGAGAAAAACGCGCCCTTCCTGCAGAACATGCACCTGAAGGAAATGGTCGGTCACACGCCCCTGCAGGTCGTGGCGGGTGTTCTGGTCGGCGTGGCGGTCGGCCTTCTATACCCGATCGCGTAAAATGGTCGAACCATCGAAAACTCCTTTTGAAGGATGTGGGATTATGGGATCATTGCTGCTGGACAGCATTCACCAGCCCAGCGATCTGAAACAGCTGGATCACCAGCAGATCGTGCAGCTGTGCGAGGAGATCCGTCATTTTTTACTGGAAAACATTTCAAAAACGGGCGGCCACCTGGCCTCGAACCTTGGCACGGTGGAACTGACCGTGGCGCTGCACCGCGTGCTGGAAACGCCGAAGGATGCCATCGTCTTTGATGTGGGGCACCAGTGCTACACGCACAAGATCCTCACCGGCCGCAAAGAGCAATTTGATAAGCTTCGTCAGATCGACGGAATTTCCGGCTTTCCGAACCCGGATGAAAGCGTTCACGACGCGTTCATTGCCGGGCACGGGAACACGGCGCTTTCCCTTGCCATCGGCATGGCCTGGGCCAAAAAGCTGCGGCACGAGCCGGGCCTTGTGGCGGCCATCATTGGCGACGGTGCGTTCACCGGCGGCATGGTCTACGAAGGCATGAACAACATTGAAAATCTGGACAATCTGCTCGTGATCCTGAACGACAACAAGATGTCCATTTCCAAAAATGTGGGCGCGCTGGCGCGGTATCTGACCCACCTGCGCACAACGACGGCCTACTATGATGCAAAAGATAATGTGAGCAGCTTCCTGGACCATGTGCCGGTGGTGGGCACGCCCATGAAAAAGACACTGACCAATGCCAAAACGCTGGTACGCCGTGCCATGTATCACTCCACCATGTTTGAGGACATGGGGTTCCAGTACATCGGGCCGGTGGACGGGCATAACGAGGAAGAACTGGAGCGGACGCTCCGCACCATCTGCGGCCGCCCGGGCCCGCATTTTTTGCACGTCGTCACCAAAAAGGGCAAAGGCTACCAGCCCGCCGAGATCAACCCGGGCAGCTACCACGGCGTGTCGGCGTTTGACCCGGACGGGATGCCGGACCCCGAGGTTGCACCCAAGGAGTCCTTCTCCACAGTGTTTGGCAAGGCACTTGTGAAGGAAGGCGGCGAGGTCGGGAACCTGTGCGCCATTACGGCTGCCATGAAATATGGTACCGGCCTGCAGTTCTTTGCCCACAGCCACCCGGAACGGTTCTTTGACGTCGGCATGGCGGAACAGCATGCGGTGACCTTCGCGGCCGGGCTTGCAAGCCAGGGAATGCTGCCGGTGGTGTGCATCTACTCCACCTTCCTGCAGCGGTCTTACGACCAGATCATCCACGACGTGAACCTGCTGAAGGAGAACGTCGTGTTTGCCATCGACCGCGCCGGTTTTGTTCCGGCCGATGGTGAGACCCATCAGGGCATTTATGACCCGGCCTTCCTGAGCCAGGTCGGCATGCCGATCTATGCGCCTTCCAACTATGCAGAACTGACGTACTGGTTGCATGAATTGCTGCGGGGGGCGTTCCAGGGCCCGCGCGCCATCCGCTACCCGCGGGGCGGGGAAGATGCAGCACTGGCAAAGCACCCCTGCACCGGGTCGGAATATGATTTCCTGACGAAAAAGGCAGGCACATCAATCGTCCTGGTGAGTTATGCGGATGAAATGGCCGAATTGATCGAAGCGGAGCGGAGTTTGAATGAAAATTCGATCGAATGTGATACGCTGAAGCTTGTAAAGATATATCCCTTTACAGAAAAACTTGTCGAAGACCTGATGAATTATAAAGTCGTGCTGTTTGCAGAGGAATGCATTGCCGTCGGCGGCATTGGCGAGCATCTGGAGTACGTGCTGCGGCAGAATGGCTGGAATGGACGATTTATCCATCGCGCCGTGCGGGAAGCCCGCCTGCCGCACGCAAGCGTTGCCCAGATCCGGCAGGCGGTCGGGCTGGACGCAGAGAGCCTGGCCCAGGCTGTGCAGGCTGCGGTTATGAAAGGAGAATTTGAATCGTGAAAATTCGATTGGATCAATATCTGGTTCAGCATGGTCTGATCCAGAGTCGTGAACGTGCAAAGGCAATGATCATGTCCGGCGTGGTGTTTGTCAACGAGCAGAAGGTGGACAAGGCCGGTGAGATGATCAAAGAGGACGCCAAGGTCGAGGTGCGCGGCCACGACATCGGCTATGTCAGCCGCGGCGGCCTGAAGCTGGAAAAAGCCATGCAGTGCTTCCCGCTGACCCCGCGCGGCAAGGTGTGCATGGACATCGGCGCTTCCACCGGCGGCTTCACCGACTGCATGCTGCAGAACGGTGCCGTGAAGGTCTATGCCGTGGACGTGGGCTACGGCCAGCTGGCCTGGAAACTGCGGACGGACGAGCGCGTGGTGAACATGGAACGCACCAACATCCGTAATGTCACGCCGGATGCGCTGGCAGAGCCCATCGAATTTTTCAGTGTGGACGTCTCGTTCATTTCGCTGCACCACATTTTCCCGGTGGCACAGGCCATCACGACCCCGGATGCCATGGGCGTCTGCCTGGTCAAGCCGCAGTTTGAGGCCGGCCGCGAAAAGGTGGGCAAAAATGGCGTCGTACGCGACCCGGCCACCCACCGCGAAGTGCTGCACAATGCCATGGGCTACGCTGCCGCCAACGGCTTTGCCGTGCGCGGACTGGACTTCAGCCCGGTGAAGGGCCCGGAAGGCAACATTGAATACCTGATGTTCGTCCAGAAAAGCGACGAGCCGGCCGTTCTGGACGACAGCGTGGCCGAACAGGTGGTGGCGGCAAGCCACAGCAGCCTGGACCGCTGAACGCATTCATTTTATAAAAGAGGGGCTTCCGGCATGACGATCTACATTTCACCGAATCCCGGCAAGGCTTCCGCCAGCGAGATCGCACTCCGCGCAGCGCAGATCTTGCTGACGCACGGGGCCGCCGTCCTGATGTGCGAAGACCTGCGGGAGAGCTGCAGCACCATGGGCGTTGTCTACCTGCCGCAGAAGGACTGCCTGGAGCGTGCCGATGTGATCCTGACCATCGGCGGCGACGGCACCATTTTGCACGAGGCCAATCTCTCGCTGCAGTACGCAAAGCCGATTTTGGGCATCAACCTGGGCCGCTGCGGTTTTCTGGCTACCTGTGAGATCAGCGAGATGGAAGCAAAGCTCTCCGCCGTGGCCCGGGGCGAATTCAGCCTGGACAACCGGATGCTCCTTTTCGTCCGGGTGCTGGGGCACGATGGCTGGGAGGGCCACGCCCTGAACGATGTCGTGGTCACGAAGGGCCGTCTGCAGCAGGCCATCGACTTCAGCATTTACTGCGACGACATTCTCGTGGAGCACTACCGCGGTGACGGCGTGATCGTCGCCACACCCACCGGTTCCACCGCCTATTCACTGGCGGCGGGCGGCCCGATCCTGGATTCCCAGACAAAGGGCGTTGTGGTCACGCCGATCTGCCCCCACAGCCTGGCTAGCCCGGCCATGGTCTTTGCACAGGAACGCAAATTGAACATCTGCGTGGGGCAGGTGGCAGACGATGAGGTTTTCATCAGCTGCGACGGTGCGGCCGGTTTCCCGCTCAAGGCCGGTGCCACGGCAGAGGTGCGGCTCTCCGATCAGGTGGTGAAACTGATCACCTTCGGCAAGGCCGATCAGTTCCAGGCCATCGACCAGAAGCTGCGGAGCAGACGATAACAGGGGAGGCGATTTTTATGGCGCGCAGCCGTAAAGAAGATGCAAAGAGCAAAGGCGACCGCCTGCAGGCGATCCTTCGGCTCGTACAGGAGTATCCCATCAGCCGACAGGAAGTCCTTCTGGACTATTTGCGAAAGGAAGGCTTCGAGGTGACGCAGGCCACGATCTCCCGCGATATCCGGGAGCTGTGCCTGGTGAAGGCAGCCACCGCAGAGGGCTACCGGTATGTTTCCAGCCGGAGCGAAGGGTTCAACCCCAAAACGCAGAGCCGCTTTGAAACGATCTTTCACGAGTCGGTGCTGGGGGTGGATTATGCCGGGCATGTGGTGCTGGTGAAGTGCTACTCCGGCATGGCAAATGCTGCGTGCGAGGTTTTTGACGCATTGCAGTGGAAAAATGTTGTCGGAACGCTTTCCGGCGATGACACGTTTTTGATCGTTGCCCGCTCGGAGCGCGATGCGAAAACCATCTGCTCGGAGCTGACGCGGCACATCGGACAGAAATGATATGCGGGAGAGAGGAACATGCTGAGCAGCCTGCAAATTGAAAATGTTGCCGTCATCCAGAAGGCAGAGGTCCACTTCCAGCCGGGCCTGAATGTGCTCACCGGCGAAACGGGTGCGGGCAAATCCATCCTGATCGACTCCATCAACGCGATCCTCGGCAACCGCACCTCTAAGGACCTGGTGCGCACCGGTGCTGCCAAGGCCGTGATCCGCGCGGCATTCGAGCAGGTGCCGGATGCCGTTCTGGACAGCCTGGAAAAGGCCGGGTACGAGCGCTCGGACGCGCTGATGCTCAGCCGCGAGATCACCGCCGAAGGCAAAAGCAGCTGCCGCATCAACGGAATGCCCGCCACGGCCGCCGTGCTGCGGGAACTGTGCGGCGGGCTGATCAACATCAACGGCCAGCACGACTCGGTGGGCCTGCTGAACCCGGCGCGTCACCTGGGCATTCTGGATGACTATGCGCAGAACGGCGTGCAGTTCCAGGAATATTATGCGCTGTATCGGGAACTTGTGCGCATCAAGCGCGAGCTGGATGCCATGATCACCGACGAGGCAGAAAAGCAGCGGCGGATCGACCTGCTGAGCTATCAGGTGCAGGAGATCGAGAATGCGGCGCTGACCGCAGGCGAGGAGCAGACGCTGGAAAGCCGCCGCAGGGTGCTGGCGAATGCCTCCACCATCCGGGACCGCATCGCCCAGTGCTATGCGCTGCTTTCCGGCGGTGACGAGGCGGCCGGTGCGGTGGACCTTCTGGGCGAAGCTTCCAACGCGGCTTCGGACGCCGCGCAGCTGGACGAGGCGCTTTCCGGCGCAGCCAGTCAGCTGACAGACCTTTATTATACGGCCAAAGACGTCGCGGCTGACCTGGTCGGGCGGCTGGATGCCTACGAGACGAACGACGCCGAGCTGGACGAGATCGAGCAGCGGCTGGACCTGCTCTACAAGCTCAAGCGCAAGTATGGCGACACCGTCGAGGATGTGATCGCATTCGGCCAGAAGGCCCGCGAGGAGCTGCAGAACATTCAGACTTCCCAGGAACGCTACGACCACCTGCAGGCGGAAAAGCGCCGCCTGTATGCGCAGGCACGCGAGAAGGCCGAAGTGCTGACCCAGACCCGCCTGCGCGCCTTTGAAGAACTGAACAAGCGCATCTCCGGCACGCTGGATTTCCTGAACATGCCCGGCGTGCGCATGACGCTGCGCCACACCCGCGGCCCGCTGGCCAGCCACGGCCAGGACGGCATCGAGTTCTATATCTCCACGAACCCTGGCGAAGCGCCGAAGCCGCTGGCCAAGATCGCGTCCGGCGGCGAGCTGAGCCGCATCACCCTGGCCATCAAAAATGCGATGGCCGATAAGGACGCCGTGCCCACCGTGATCTACGACGAGATCGACAGCGGCGTTTCCGGCAAGGCAGCCAGCCGCATCGGCGAAGTGCTGCGCCAGAGTGCGCAGGGGCACCAGATTTTGTGCATCACCCACACGGCTCAGATCGCAGCGCTGGCGGACTGCCACCTGCTCATTCAGAAGAATGTGGAGAACGACCGCACCTATACCGAGATTCACCCGTTGGATACGGAGGGCCGCGTGGAAGCGCTGGCCCGGCTGATCTCCGGCGACCACGTCACCGAGCTTTCCCGCGCAAATGCGCGCGAAATGCTGCAGGAGCGAAGCAAGGCTTGACAAGGCCGTTTTGTTGTGATAAAGTAGTTCTCGTTAATAGCGATGAAGGGAACAAGTACCCTGTAGCGTTCTGCCCAGAGAAACCCCGGCTGGTGAAAGGGGCCGCAGAGCAGCAGGCGAAATACCTCCCGGAGCTGCAGGCTGAATGCCGCTTGGCTAGTAGGCTGTGCCGCGTGCGAGCGTTACAAACGCAGGAGTGTCACTCTACTCTGGGGTGCGCACTCGTGAGGCCGCTTCCGTGAGGGGGCGGCAAACAGAGGTGGTACCGCGAATTTTCTCGCCCTCTGCCAAATTCATTTTTGGCAGAGGGCGTTTTGTTTCCCTCTGCCCCACACAACAGGAGGAAAAACTTATGACTCTGTACGAAGAACTCCAGGCCCGCGGTCTGGTGGCCCAGATCACCGATGACGAGATCATCGACCTCATCAACAACGGCAAGGCTACCTTCTACATCGGCTTTGACTGCACCGCCGACAGCCTGACCGCTGGTCACTTCATGGCCCTGACCCTGATGAAGCGCCTGCAGATGGCGGGCAACAAGCCCATCGCCCTGATCGGCGGCGGCACCACCATGATCGGCGACCCTTCTGGCCGCACCGACATGCGCAAGATGCTCACCAAGGAGGACATCGCCCACAATGCCGCCTGCTTCAAGAAGCAGATGGAGAAGTTCATTGATTTCTCCGACGGCAAGGCTCTGATGCTGAACAATGCCGACTGGCTGCTGAACCTGAACTATGTGGAACTGCTGCGTGACGTGGGTGCCTGCTTCTCGGTGAACAACATGCTGCGCGCCAAGTGCTACGAGCAGCGCATGGAGAAGGGCCTGTCCTTCCTGGAATTCAACTACATGATCATGCAGAGCTACGACTTCTACTACATGTTCCAGCACTACGGCTGCAACATGCAGTTCGGTGGCGACGACCAGTGGAGCAACATGCTGGGCGGCACCGAGCTGATCCGCCGCAAGCTGGGCAAGGACGCCTACGCTATGACCATCACTCTGCTGACCGATTCCCAGGGCAAGAAGATGGGCAAGACCGCCGGCAATGCCGTCTGGCTGGACCCCAACAAGACCAGCCCCTTCGAGTTCTACCAGTACTGGCGCAATGTGGGTGATGCCGATGTGATGAAGTGCATCCGGATGCTCACCTTCCTGCCGCTGGAGCAAATCGACGAGATGAGCACCTGGACGGATCAGCGCATCAACGAAGCAAAGGAGATCCTGGCTTACGAGCTGACCAGCATGGTCCACGGCAAGGAAGAAGCCGAAAAGGCACAGAACGCTGCCCGTGCTCTGTTCAGCGGCAGCGCCATGGACACCGAGCACATGCCCAGCACCCAGCTGACCGAAGCCGACCTGACCGACGGCTCCATCGGCATCCTGACCCTGATGGTCAAGGCCGGTCTGGCAGCCTCCAACGGCGAAGCCCGCCGTCTGGTGGTGCAGGGCGGCGTCCTGGCCGATGGCGAAAAGGTGGCAGCACCCTCTGTCAGCTTCACCGCAGAGCAGCTGAAGAAGGGCATCGTCATCAAGAAGGGCAAGAAGGTCTACCACAAGGTCACGCTGTAAAACGGGAACGCCCGATAAGCAAAAAGGAACTGCTGACATCTTGTCAGCAGTTCCTTTTTCTGTATAAGCGCAGTTATTTCTGCAGGTCGTGCAGCTTTTCGGCGGGGAGCTTCTGGCTCAAAAATTCCCAGGCGGCATCCAGCCGGTCGTTCATCAGGTAGGCTTTGCCAGGCTCTACATAAATATAAACGGCGTTCTGGGTGCGGTAGGCACAATGGATGCCGTCCCACGCATGGCGTTCGGTTGGCTCTGCCTTGTCCTGGCTGCCCACCATCCAGATGGAAAAGGCGTCATCGGCCAGCTCCAGCCGGTAGAACGGGCGGGGGAAGTGCATCTTCTTCACCTGCTGGGCAAGGCTGTAGAAGTAAGCGCCGAAGTAGCTGGCCGGCAGGCCGATGCCGACAAGGGCCAGCACAACGGTCAGCAGAGCGGCACCGGGGCGCTTGCCGATCTGTGAAAGGCAGACACCGGCAAACGCCAGCATGATGACGGCAAAGATCGTGGGCCGCACCCAGCTTTTGCGGTGGTGGAACACATCGAACACGGCAAAATCGCGGAAGCCCTGGGCGTCCATCTGGATGGAGACCGAGATGGGCTGCGCGGAGATCGTCTGGGACATAAAGTCGCCTCCTTTTTCTATCATGGAAATGGTATCACATTTGCCGCAGTTAGGCAAGGGCAGAGCGCCGCACAGACCGACTTTTCTTAAAAAGTGCTGAAAAAGCCGAAATTTCCTCTTGCATTCTTTTGAAATCGTGCTATAATAGTAAGGCAATCGTTTCCAAGGCCGCTCGACGGGGTAGCCGATATTGAAGGAGTGCCATCCTTTCTACACTGGCAAGCAGAAGCTGGTTGACACCGGCGGACGTGTTGAGCGCTTCAACAAGCGTTTCGGCCGTAAGTAATTATGGTTTTTCGCGCTGTCTCCTTCGGGAGGCAGCGTTTTTGTTTTGTCGGCAGAAGAAAGCACTGCTTTTTATAATTCTTAAGAAATCTTTTTGCATTGCCGCACAGGATTGACTTAGAAATTACACATTTTCCATCTAAAATATACCAGCATGAATCCGAAAGCTGTTTTGCGCCCGGGGCTGCTCCGGCGGGAAAGGCGGCTTTCCGAAACGAAGGAGCGTTTGCTGTGATCGAAGTTTCTCATCTGAGCAAAAAATACGGCACCCGCCCAGCCATTGAAGATCTGTCCTTCACGGTGGGGGATGGGCAGATTTTTGGTCTGCTGGGGCCAAATGGTGCGGGCAAATCCACCATCATGAACATCCTCACCGGCTACCTTGCGCCCACCTCGGGTGAGGTGAAGGTGGCGGGCTTCAGCCTGCCGGAAGAAGCCCAGCAGGCCAAGGCCTGTGTGGGCTACCTACCCGAGCAGCCGCCGCTTTACCCGGAGATGACCGTACAGGAATATCTGGATTTTGCAGCGGAACTGAAGGGCATCAAAAAGAAGGCTGAGCGCAAAGAACAGGTGCTGAAAGCTGCCCGCCGCACCGGGCTGGAAGATGTGCTGCCCCGGCTCATCCGCAGCCTGTCCAAGGGTTATCGCCAGCGCGTGGGCATTGCGCAGGCGCTGCTGGGCAGCCCGAAGCTCATCATTCTGGATGAGCCCACCGTTGGCCTGGACCCGGCGCAGGTCATCGGCATCCGCAAACTGATCCAGGAACTGGGCCGGACCCACACGGTCATCCTGTCCAGCCACATCCTCAGCGAAGTGCAGGCCGTGTGCAGCCAGGTGCTGATCCTTTCCAAGGGCCGTCTGGTGGCTGTGGGTGCCCCGGATGCGCTGGGGGACAGCTTCGACACCGGCAGCTGCCTGCGGGTCACGGTGCTGGGTGACGGCAAGGCGGTGCTGCGGGCCGTGGGTGCTGTGCCGGGCATCTGCAAGGCAGAGATCGTGAGCGAAAGCGATGGCCAGGTGACCTTCACGGCCGAGAGCAGGGATTCGACCGACCACCGCGCCGCTGTGTCCCGCGCCCTCACGAAGGCGGGCTGCACGGTGCTGGAGCTGACGGCCGAGAGCCGCTCGCTGGAGGACGTGTTCCTTGCCCTGACCGAGCGCGGCCCCGCCCAGACGACAGAAGGGGAGGAGGAAGACGAATGATCGCGATTTTCAAACGTGAGGTCCGCAGCTGCTTCCACGGCATGATCGGTTTTGTGCTCACAGCCTTCATGCTGGCGGCTGCGGCCATCTATTTTGTGGCACTGAACCTGGGCTACGGCCTGACGGACTTTGGCTATTATACGCTGTCCCGAACCATCTTTGTGCTGCTTTTGTATATCCCGGTGCTGACGATGCGCTCCTTTGCTGAGGAGCGCCGCACCCGCACCGATCAGCTTCTGCTCACGAGCCCGGTGTCCGTGTGGGGCATCGTGCTGGGCAAATTCTTTGCGCTGTGCGTCATCTTTGCGCTGCCCTGCATCGCAGACGCCGTCATGATCCTTGTGTTGGCGGCGCTGGGTGCCACCGGCACAGCGACGCTGGCAAACTTTGCAGCGCTGCTGTGCTATTACCTTATGGGCTGCGCGGCCATCGCCATCGGCGTGTTCCTGTCCAGCCTGACCGAGAACCAGATCATTGCAGCCGTGGCAGGCATTGCCGCCCTGCTGGTGGCCTACATGATGCCCAGCCTGCGCAACCTGTTCACGAAGGGCAGCGCCGTGGCGCTGGCGCTGTTCACGGTCATTGCGGCTGTGCTCAGCGTGGCGGCCGGGCTGCGCACCCGCAGCTTCACGCTGGGGTGCCTGCTGTTCGCGGGCTGCTGCGTGGCGCTGACAGCACTGTTCCTGCTGCAGAGCAGCTGGCTGACCGAGGCCTTCAGCGCCGTGCTCAGCGGGCTGTGCCTGTTCAGCCCCTTTGAGGAATTCGTCAACAGCAGCTTTTCCATCCCGACGCTGGTCTACTATCTGACCGTCACCGTTCTGTTCCTGTTCTTCACGGCACAGGGGCTGGAAAAGCGCCGCTGGAACTGAGAGGAGGAAACCAACATGAAAAAGTTTAAGCTGACTTCCTCTGCAAACGGCAAGGTGTTCCGCAGCGGCGTGTACTCCACGGCCATTCTGGCAGCGGCCATCGTGCTGGCGGTACTGCTGAACCTGCTGGTGGGTGCACTGCCGAAAAAATATACCGAGTTCGATCTTTCCGAAGCCAAGATGTATACTCTCGGCGACAGCTCCAAAAAGCTGGTGCAGAGCCTTGACCAGGACGTGACGGTCTACTATCTGTGTGAGACCGGCAGCGAGGACGCCATCCTGACGAAGCTGCTGGACCACTACGCCGACGAGAGCAGCCACTTCCGCTGGGAGCAGAAGGACCCGGCCATCTACCCGACCTTTGCGGCCCAGTATGGTGCATCCGATGTCTCCACCGGCAGCCTGATCGTGGTGAGCGGGGAGAACAACGTGGTGCTGGACGCTGCCGACCTCTACGAATATGACTACTCCGATTACTACACCACCGGTTCTGCCAACGTGACTTTCGGCGGCGAAAAGCAGATCACCTCGGCCATCTACAAGCTGACGGCAGCCGAGGAGACCCACGCCTACTACACCACGAACCACGGCGAACAGGCGCTGACTTCCTCGCTGACCGAAGCGCTGGAAGCCCAGAATATCACGGCCCAGCCGCTGGACCTGCTCACCAGCACCATCCCCGACGACTGCGACCTGCTCATCATCAATGATCCCACCTCGGATTTTGCCTCTGACGGCCTGGTGGATGAGATCTCCCAGCTGCAGACCTACCTAGAGAACGGCGGCAGGGTGCTGCTCACCACAAACGGCTACGACGAGACGCCGAATCTGGACGCCGTTATGGCGCAGTTCGGCCTTGCCCGGGAAGCGGGCCTTGTGGTGAAAGGCGACAGCAACCATGCCCTGTACGGCTACCCGTACTCGCTGTTCCCGGACTACGGCACCACCGACGAAAGCACCGCGCTGGACGGCGTGAACCGCAGTACCCATGTGATGCTTTCGGTGGCGCAGGGCATCACCATCACCGAGACCGACGGTGTGACGGCCGAATCCCTGCTGAACACCTCGGAGGACGCTTACAGCAAGCTGAATTTCGACACCAGTTCCACCACCGATAAAGAGAACGGCGACACCGACGGCCCCTTCTCGCTGGCAGTGTGGGCCCGCAAGGATGACACCGGTGCCGAGGTGATCTGGATCGGCTGCCCCAACATGGACAACGAACAGCTGTATCAATCCATCCCGGGCAACCTGACCTTCCTGCAGGGCTGCGCGGCTTCCATGGTGGGACAGGATATCCTCATCGACACCAAGGCACTGGAGGCTTCGCCCATCACCATTCCGGCTTCCACCGCCACGACGCTGGGCCTGGTGTTCGTCTTCGTGCTGCCCGCGGCAGTGCTCATTGCGGGCGCCGTGGTGGTGCTGCTGCGCCGCCGCAAGTAAGGAGGCAGCCGCATGAAAACAAAACAGCGCACCCTTGCCGTTCTTCTGCTGCTGGTGCTTCTCCTCGGCGGGCTGCTATGGCTCGTCACCCGCAGCAACGCTGCGGAAGATGCTGCGTCCAGCGCCGCCGCAGAAGGCACCATCCCGCTTTCCAGCTTTGCCATCGGGGACCTGGAACAGCTGCAGTACACCTACAGCGGCGAGACCTATACGCTAAATTATGATTCTGGCAATTGGACGCTGGCCGACGACCCGGACTATCATCTGGACGCTTCCGCCTGCAACACCATGGCGACGGCACTTTCTTCCCTGAACGCCAAGCGGCAGCTCACGGCTGAGACTGGCGAGGACTACGGCCTGACTGCCCCGGCCGTTACCGTGACGGTCACCGCAAACGGCCAGACCAGCACGTTTGCGTTTGGCACTGAGAACCCGGTCACCGGGGACATGTATGTGCAAAAGGAAGGTGACGACGCCATCTACACCGTGTCCGGCAACAAGGCCGCCTGTTTTGAGCTGACCAAAGCCGACCTGTTCGGGGCCTTCAACCCGGCGGGGCTGACCGCCTCGGCACTGGAAAGTGTCTCCATTACCACGAACAGCGGCATCCTCTCGCTGAACGCCGTCTCGGAGCCGGTGGAAACGGAAAGCAGTTCGGAAGATGCTTCTTCCGAAAGCTCTGCGGACTCGGCAGAATACCAGACTGTCTGGCGTCTTGCGGATGAGCCGGATGCCGCACTGGACGAGACAAAAGTGCAGAGCATCCTCTCAGCCCTCAGCAGCTATGTCTCGGCACAGGTGACGGATGCGGACCCGTCTGCCTACGGCTTTGATGCACCGCTTGCCACCGTGCAGGCCGCCACCGCCGACGGCACCGTGACCCTGCGCTATGCCAGCAATGCCGACGGCTGCTGGCTGATGACAGAAGGGGACAGCTCCGTGTATGCAGTGGACCTCAGCTCCGTACAGGCCCTGCTGATAACTGCCGACCAGTTGAAAACGGAATAAAATGCCAACATGCGCCGCATGCGGAAAGCCCGCTGCGGCGCATGTTTTTTTGTTGCTTTGCGTAAAGTTTCGGCAAACATCGGCAGAGTGATTGACATTTCAGCAAAGATTGATTAAGATAGACGAGACAGGGCAGAATAACTGCGCAATATTTTACGGTCGTCATGGATGTTGTGCAGGGCTGGGTCACCCTGATGCGGGAGAAGGATGGGGCACAGGCCCTGTCTTTTTTCGTATCTGAGTTATAAGGAG